>Ga0115026_10000384_pt1 | contig 11749 bp, 8 predicted proteins | sample Mud_0915_D1_FD_83878 | JGI IMG/M metagenome (GOLD analysis project Ga0115026, IMG submission 83878) | Wetland microbial communities from Old Woman Creek Reserve in Ohio, USA - Mud_0915_D1 | ecosystem: Environmental > Aquatic > Freshwater > Wetlands > Sediment ...
TAATTCGGCCGTTTCTGAAATGGCACTTATTTCTCAGGAATCACAAGTTAACTGCGTCCCTTCTTACACAGTACGCCGCAATTCTGATGGCATAAGAAACAACAGGATTTCCTTACTGCGGAAGCCTCCCGTTTCAACTCTTCTTTGCTGCTCAACCTTTGCCTCCGTTCAAATACTTATGGAGAGGCCATCGCGGGCGACACGAAAGGACCCGCCGAAAGGCGCGAGGTATGATTCGAGCTCATGGTTCGTAACGGGCGAGTCATAGTGCATGGACAGGTGCGTCAGATAGAAGTCCTTGGGCCTGATATCCCTCGCGATGGAAAGCGCCTCTTCTACTGAGAGGTGGTCTTCGGGAAGCCTATTTCTTCCCCAGAAAGGGGCCCCGAGTATGAGCGTTTCGACGCCCCGGATCGCCTCTAACGTGGCCCATGGGAGCGGTCCCGTGTCGGGGATATAGGCAGCGCGGCCGTGGTTCGTTTTCGTGAGCAGCCCAAAAGTCCCGGGGGAATTCGTAACCTCCAGGGCGGTATAGGTCATATCGTCCAGGACGAATTCCTCTCCCGTCTCGATGACATGGACGGCCAGACAATCGGACATGAAGCCGAAGGCCCCCTGAAGCCAGACGGCACTCTCCCGTGACATGTAGGACGGTATGGGAGCGATGCCGTCAATCCGCGCATGAAACTCGATATCCCCGAGTCCCCCGGAATGGTCGTAGTGCGCGTGGGTCAGGATGAAGCCGTCGATACGACGGGTGCCGGCCGCAAGCAGTTGGCGCCGCAGATCAGGCGGCGCGTCTACGAGGACGTTCTTTCTTCCGCTGATCATTATTGAACAGCGCGTGCGTTCGAGTCGCGGCTCCACGGCAGCCTCCAGACAGGCCGCGCAGCCGCAGAAGAAGGACGGCACCCCTCCGCCAGCGCCCGTCCCGAGAAACGTCAATGTATGCTCCACACCTGCCAAGACTACTGTTCCGTCTTTCTTCTCGTCACTCCTTTTATTCGCTGCGCGCTATCAATCTTCATCCTCGTCCTCGGAGCCGGTAGGTGGGCCGGGCGCGGGCTTTGGCGTCGGTCTCGGCGGAGGCGCTTTCGGCAGAGGCGGTGCCACCCGTCCCGGTGGGGCGGCAGGCTTAGCGAAGTCCGATTCCTCGGCGCCGCACTGGACGCATTTCTTTGCGTCGGGCAGGTTCACAGCACCGCATCTGGGGCACTTAATCTCCCTCTTACCGGCAGAAGGGGGTCTGAAGCACATATTATTTCTCCTTTTAATAACCCTTCATCAGCTCAATCACCTTTCAGGGGCTCAATCACCTTTCACGAGATCAATCACCTTTCAGGGCGCCCTCTGAAGCTCGATGTCCCCCAGATTGATGTCTTTTTCGCTGGCGTCAATTGCCTCGATTGTCCGGGTTACATACCCTTTCTTTTCTATCTTCAGGACATACTGGGCTTTGTCAATCTGATTAAACCAGAAGTCCCCGAAGGCGTCCGTCGCTGCTACGAGCGTGACACCCGTCTTCGGCTGTCCACCGTGGTCACCTCTGAAACAATAATCGGTGCCTGAATCCGCACCTGAATCCATACCTGCCGTCTGCCCAGGGGCGGGGGTCGCGACTGATGCGAGCGTCACCTTCGCCCCCTCAAGGCACTCGTCCTCCACGGCGTCGAAGATCGAGCCGGCAATGAACCGTTTGGGCAGGTTCCGGTAATGAACGAGAGGACGGGCCCCTTCCTCGGGGCAGAGCACGTCCGCACCCTCGATAAGGCCCTTCAGTTCTGCTTCCTCTCCGAACCGGATCGCTCCTGTGGGACAGACATCGGCGCAGCGCGGCTCTTTCCAACCTTTGTCGAGAAGGTGGGCGCAGCCCGTGCATTTCTGCGCCAAGTTCATGTCCCTGTTGAAATAGATCGCCCCGTAGGGGCAGACGTCGATGCAGCCCATGCAGCCCGTGCACTTGATTGGGTCGATGATGACGAGCCCGTCGTCCCGGCGGTAAATCGCACCGGGTGCGCATGAGGCGATACATTTCGCATCTCCACAATGCATGCAGGGAGTTGGGACATACGTGACCTTTACTTTGGGCACTGTCCCGCGCACCTTTTCGTGCAGCTTCATCCAGAACTGCCCGGTGTCAGGCTGCGGTCTCGCGTACGGCATCCAGTCATTCCCAACGTGCTCTTCCTTGCAGGCGACCTGGCAGTTGTAACAGCCATTGCACTTTGCTATATCGATTACGAACGATTTCATGATTAATTGCCTCCTTTAGTCCAGGCGCGTGTAACCAATCCGGATGCCGGATCGTAGGGCTTATTGAAAGCTTCCGGATAGAGCCTTCGCAGCTCCTCGAGGTCGACCTTTGCTATGTCGACCAGAAAGCTGTTGGTAACTTCGCCGATGCAATTCTTCGACGTGGTTTTCGCGGGACAGATCAGGTTGTTGGCCCCGCCACGGTCCAATTCACCGGGCGCGATCGTATCAACGCGCGACCCGTGGTCCTGGTAAAGGACGCCGGGCATAATGCGCTCTGTTACATAGGCGCCTCCCATGACGGCGCCTCGATCATTCAGGAGCTTGACGATGTCGCCGTGCTGGATGCCCAGTCTCGACGCATCAGAGGGGTGGATCCATACAGGCTCGTACAGATAGCCGTCAGGACCCTTGATCTTGCACGTCGGTATCTCGCGAAGCCAGCTTATATCATCGTGGTTGGCATGGACACGCCATCTCGGGTGGTTGGACATGAGAAGGAAGGGGTACTTCTTTGACCTCTCGTGGAGTTGGCTTTCCTGATGGGTCTCGCCGTAGGGAATAAAGTGCGGCACGCACGGACGCTCCTCGTCGTCCCAGAAGTGCTCGTGAAGGCCCACGGAGTAGAACTCGAGCTTGCCCGTGGGCGTGTCGAGGGGATTCGACTCAGGGTCCTTGTAAAAGTTGATAAAGCCCGGCGGATCGGCCTCCCAGTCTTTGGCTGTAGGCACAACAAAATATTCTTTTTCCCTGAACTCTTCGTAGGTCAGCATCTTTTGACACCGCGAGCGATCGAATCCGTGGTGGATGAGCTGCTCAGTATTCATGTCCTTGGTATATTTCTCGTAGAGTCCCAGTTTTTTTGCGATCTCGGCCACCGCCTCGTAGCAGCTCTTGCTCTCTCCGATGGGTTGTATGCTCTGCCCTTCGTAAAGGAGGGCGCCGAACTGTCCGCTGAACTGATCGACCCCGATATCTTCCTGCTCAAACTTCGTGTTCGTGGGCAGAACAATGTCTGCAAAAACGCACTCGTTTTCCATCCACGGGTGCTGGGCAACGATGAACTCGATCTTCGGGTCGCGCAGGGCCTGGTGTACCCTGTTCGTGTTGTTCCAGCACGTATCGAGGCACGGTTGGTCTGTCCAGAGCATGTGTACCTCTGAGCAGCCGTCGGCCGGGTATTTGTACTCGACGAACTGGTCTTCCCGCGGCCAGCCCGCAACGCTCGTGCCCCACCACTTAAGAGGCGGATTGAGGATCGCGTCGGCGGCCAAGGTCTTCGGGATAATCTGGGCGGGAAGTGTAAATTGCCAACCCTTATATGTGGACCGGGTCATCGCCGGTATCACCTCTTGCCTCGGGCCGGGGTTCTGACTGTTCATGCTGAAGAGACCCCACTCTATCATCTTGAGCTGGTTACGCCCCGGCTTTCCCAGTCCCTGCATCCCAAGGAGTATTACCTCGAGGCGGGCAGGCTCGTGCGAATAGCAGGAACGGATGTACCCTCCTCCGTTTCCATGGGCGATGGATGTCGGCTTCTTGGCCCACAGCCGTGCAAGCGCCTTGATCGTCCTGGAAGGCACCCCGCAAGCCTCTGCTGCCCATTTGGGTGTCTTGGGAATGCCGTCATCGGTTCCCATCACATACTTCTCAAACTCTTCGAACCCGTATGTGTGGGTCTCGACATATTCTTTATCGTAGGTGCCCTCGGTAATCCATGTGTAGGCAATGGCAAGCTGCATAGCCGCGTCTGTGTTCGGCTTGATGGGGATCCACTTGTCCGCGTGGACTGCAGCCCCGTAGTTCAGATCAGGGCAGACGTAGACCTGTTTCACGCCTATCTCGGTCCAGAAATAGCAGAGGCGGCTCGCCTGTTGTCCTGACCAACCCCAGGGGGTGGTCTCAGGATCACAACCCCAGAAGAGGAGCATGTCGGTGTTCTCGGAAACATCTTTCCACAGGTTCGTCTGTGTGCCCTGTCCCACGGGGTCCTGGCCCCACACGTGCTTTGCCCCCCAATACCAGCCTTCCCAGCTGTCAGCGTTTCTCGCTTGCAGCGTGTAGCCGCCCATCATCTCTAGCAGGTGCGTCTGGCAGCCGTGCGGGCCGTGAATCGTCATGGTTTCCCCGTGTCCGTCGCCCTGCACAAGTACCGCGGTGGGCCCGTATTTCTGCTGGATGCGCTTTAACTCGTCGGCTACTATCTGGGCAGCCTCGTCCCACGATATGCGTACGAATTTGCTCTTGCCCCGGTTCTCGGTATTGCGCTCGCCGTTCGGGTTCCAATCAACGCGCTTCATCGGGTAGAGTATCCTGTTCGGCGAATAAGCCCTCTTCTTGTACGCGAGGCTGAAGGGTGGGATGAGCGACTTCATGGTCGGCTCGAAGGTCTTGCCGCGCGCCTCTATCTTCCAGGGCCTCATCTGTTCAGGCTCATATTTTTCGTCCCAATGAAGGGGCCGCACGCGCACGATCCGACCGTTCTTCACATCCACGCATGCCGCGTTGGCTCCCACGGCAAACCCGCAGAACCCCAGGTTCTTATACGTTGTAGCCTCGCCGTTGCCATTTGCCGGCGGAGCCGTCCCTTCAGCTTCCAAGCCATACGCCTTTTTTTTGTTACCCATTGTCATCTCCTTATAGAGAGAGTATCGTCACGCCCAAATATCTCACACTGAAAAGCAGCGTGTCAATATATAGCATTGTGATATAGCATTGTGCAAAATGAGGGCTTATTGGCCAGGTCACGGGTCTCTCGAGCGGGCAGTCAACAGGCGAGTTGCGTTCCTGAAGAGGACCCAGCATTCAGGCCACCCTCTACGACCCCTTCGAATACAATACGAAGCAACTGCTGAACGCTTTTGGGTGGAGGAGCACGCTCATCGTATGATACCAAGCGTTGGTATGTTTCGATGATAAACAGTTGTTGCCGGATCTGCTTCTTGCTTGTTTCTTGCTGCTTGCGCGATAATGTATTGAGCCAACCTGATCGTCTACCAGGGAGAGCGGAGTGGCAGGCCAAAGCACAGGAACAGTGAAGCCTCATCGTGGAAGTCGCCGGACCAAGCAAACAGGCAGTTCTGTTAAAGGAGTTAAGAAAGGGAACGAGACAGGCGGTAAACCAGCATGCGGATCATGGATATTTGATGCAGACAAAGACGATCTCGTCTCAATTCTGGACAAATTGCCCGTCGGAGTTGCTGTACTGGGCAGCCCTTTCGGAAAAGCGCTGTACATAAACAAGCAGGTAGTTGCCACGCTCGGTTATACCCTTACCGAAACGCCCTCAACAAAGTCGCTGATGAAAAAGGCCCTGCCTGACCGGAAAGCGAGAAGTGAGGCGTACAAGGCATGGAAGCAGATCGTCCGCTCCGGCGAAATCGGCAGCATTCCAGTGGTGCGCCAGTACCTCTGTGCGGACGGGGCCGTCCGGACATTCGAACACCGCGCTGTCGCGCTGCGAAAGGACCTCATCGTAAACCTGTGGATCGATGTCACACGCAGGGAAGTGGCTGAAGCCAACTTGAGGGAAAGCGAGGCACGGTTTCGATCCTTCTTTGAAAATTCTTCTGACCCGTTCATGCTGTTCGATGGAGAGCGCGTGATCAACTGCAATAAGGCAGCGGAACAGTTATTAGGTTGCGGGGACAAGAGCAGCATAGTCGGAAACGCCATACAGAACCTGTCCCCTCAAAGACAGCCTGACGGCGCCTTATCCTCTCGGCGTGCTCGATCGTTTTTCAAGAGCGCCGCCAAAAGCGGGAGTTGCAGATTTGAATGGGTGGTCCGAAGAAGCGATGGAAGGCAAGTTCCCGTCGAGATCTCAATCACCACCATCGTATTGGGGGGCAAACCTCTTCTATTTGCCCTCATACGTGACATTACGGAGTGGAAAGAGGCGCAGCATGTGCTGCTGCGCGCAAAGCTGGAACTGGAGAACAGGGTCAGTGAGCGCACTTCTGATCTCGCTGCATTGAACAAACGATTGCTCAGGGAGATTGAGGCCCGCAAAGAGACCGAGCAGGAAGTGCGTAAGTCAAGGGAGGAACTGCGGAGCCTTTCAGAACACCTCCAGCAGATACGCGAAAAGGACAGGGCCGATGTTGCCCGTGAAGTGCACGATCAACTGGGCCAGGCCCTTTCCGCCGTTGTGATCGACCTCCACTGCCTGAGAGAGCAGGTACCCCCCGGTGATGACGGGCGGCTAAAAGAACAGGTACAGGAAATCGCGGGGCGGATCGGTGATACGATGCGATCGGTCCGAGAAATCTGCAGAAAGCTTCGACCGCCCATCCTCGATGATCTGGGTCTTTCCACGGCCATTGCATGGCACCTGAGAGAATTCCAGGAAAAAACAGGAATCCGGTGTACCGCTACCCTAGATAAGAAACTGCCTGATCATCGCAAAGAGCTCGGTCTTGTGCTGTTCCGTATATACCAGGAGGCGATGACAAATATTCTCCGACACGCGGGTGCAACAAGAGTTGAGGTTACGCTGAAACTTCACAAAGCGCATCTCGTGCTCAAGGTAAAGGACAACGGGGAAGGCATTTCGTCAGAACAGATTACGAGCCCCCTGTCCTTAGGCATTCTTGGCATACGAGAAAGGGTTCGGTTCTGGGGAGGGACGTCGCTCCTGACCGGTGCGCCGGGCAAAGGAACAACGGTAAAGGTTTCGATCCCCCTTCGCACAACGAAACGGCCGCCGAAAGAGCCGGCTCCGCGCTTCACATAAACAGAGGCTGGTTGACACTATGATTCGTGTGTTTATCGTTGATGACCATACAATCTTTCGAGAGGGCTTAAAGAGAGTCCTGAGCACGGTAACCGATATCACCGTTGTCGGTGAGGCCGCCGAGGGCCAGGACGCACTTGATAAGATTCTCAAGAATACATGTGACGTTGTCGTGCTCGATCTCGGCCTTCCGGGGATGTCCGGATTTGACATCTTGCGAACCCTGAAGACAAAACGTGCGTCCTTGCCCGTACTGGTTATGAGCATACAGACCGAAGAGGAATACGCAGTGATGGTGCTTAAGGCCGGCGGGTCTGGATATCTCACAAAGGAGAGCGTACCCGACGACCTGATAAAAGCCATCAGGAAGGCAGTGAAGGGGGAAACCTATGTGAGCGAATCCCTTGGCGAGCGTTTGATTGGTGACCTGCGAGGCCGCACTCAAGGCAAGCCCCACGAACGCCTTTCGGTGAAGGAGTATCAGATATTCTCTTTGATCGTGAAGGGCAAATCGGTCAAGGAGATCAGTCACGAACTTTCTCTCGCCCGTTCGACCGTGAGCACGTACCGCTCCCGTATTCTTGAAAAGATGCACATGAATTCGAATGTTGAGCTTGCGCGCTACGCGGCAAAACATAACCTCTAACAATGAAACATCCATAACGCGCCTGTTGTAGTCGTAAGACTACAAATCGTCTGACATCATTCTACAGCAAGAACATTACAGTTTGATTTACACTTCTGTTCATAACTGCTAGCATGGAATGTATCTTGGTGCTTCCTCTTATTGCTGAACACCGGAAAGCGGGCACCCGGCAGCCCAACAGCAGAGCCAGCAGGCGAAGGCTACGCTGCTTCAACATTAGGCGAGGAGCCCAACGAGATACGCCGGCTGCTTTCACGGGCTCATGGGTGGGCAGAACGACCAAGCCTATTCATCGAGATATGTCGGGGCACAGATCACACTGGATATGAATCGTACTGAAAGGGGATGCATTGATTCAGGATTTCTCTACGAAAACAACTTGGAAGGGAGGTGACTGCAGGGGGCTAAGACAAGAAGTTCTTTGCAATGGTGGTTCTTCTCCGATGCTGTCTAGGTTGCTATATGGGATTTGATCCTCAAACTCAGACGAGAAGATGTTTCATCAACTTTCAAACCTATTGTCATAATTAAGCAATAGGGATCCCGTAAAGAAAGGGGGGAACATGAAAACGAAAATAGTTTCGAGTCTAATCCTTATAGTCAGTCTGCTTTTTCTTACACAGACAGCCCTGGCACTTCCCGGAGGCAAGCCGCCAAAAAGAGTAGACGTAGTTACGGATGAGTATGGGAACCCTCGAGTGAGTGCACCGACCAATGAAAAGATGTTCGAGCTCCTGGGTCACGTGGTGGTCCAGAATGAACTCTGGGGGCTTGAGTTCGTAAAGAGAGAATCTCTGGGGACGCTTGCGGAGATCTTGGGTCCTACTTACCTTAGCGTTGACAAGAGTCGAAGGCTCACGGGCTTTACCGAGCAAGAGCTCCAATCCACCTTCGACTCCCTGGGTCCAGAGGCACAGGAGATAATACGGTCATATGTGCAAGGCATAAATCAAGGCATCAGCGAAGTCATGGCAAACCCTGGGGAGCTTTTACCCCATGAATTCAAGATGCTCGGGATAACGCCATCACTCTGGAAAGAGACGGATGTAATAGCACGAATCTCTGCTCTGTTTAGAAGATTCGGAACAATTGGGGGACGTGAACTAACCAACCTCGGAGTTCTTCAGGGGCTGCTGGCAAAATATGGTGCTAACACCGCTTGGGGCATGTTCAACGACTTCCATTGGGCTAACGATCCGACGGCACCCAGGTACATTGATGAAGAGATGAAACTGGGGGGCCACCACAAACATTACAGGGACCACCACAAACATTGCACCCTCAATGCGACAGAAACAGCCAAGTATGCGAAGAACTTCAGCAACGTGGAGAAAGCCTCCAGGGACCTTGAGCAAGTTGTGCAAGTCGGCAAGGATCTCAACGTGCCGATCATCGTCGATAAGGCGAGTTTTGCGTGGGCAATATCCAGGGAACGATCAGCTAGCGGGAATCCCATGTTAAAAGGGGACCCACAAGCAGGCTATGGGTACCCTCATTTCAGGGAGATGCATTTGAGAGGCGGTGCAGGGTTCAATGCGGCCGGCATCTTTGAGATGGGCACACCGTTTGTGATGTTTGGTCGCAATGAAGACGTAGCGTGGACTTTTATGGTGGGCATGGGAGACAATGTCGATATTTACGCCGAAACGCTAAATCCCGCCAACCATGAACAGTACCTCTTTAACGGACAGTGGGTCAACATGGAAAAGAGGGTGGAGACGTTCAATGTGGCCGGAAGTGCTCCTGTCACCATGACGATCTACAGGACCATACATGGACCGGTTACATCCCCCAACCCGTTCAATCCGAGTGACCCGTCTGTCACGCAAGTGTATACATGGAAGCATTCCCACTGGCTCACTGACGCAAAGACGATGGAAGCCAATTTGGTTTTTATGCGGGCGAATAGCGTCGAGGATATCTTAGGGGCTTGCCGGAATGTGTATACTTCGATGAATATAGTCTCTAGTGACAGGAATGGCAACATTGCGTATTGCATGGGTGGACGTGTGCCTATACGGCCCTCGGGCAGTGACTTTCGCCTCCCGTTGCTGGGTGATGGCACCATGGAATGGACGGGGGAGTTCAGGCAGATACCGATGGCGCTCAATCCCGAGAAAGGTTTCATCACTGGATGGAACAACAAGTCGTCTCCCACATTCAACAATCCCGACGACCGGTATTTCGGAAAATTCCATCGAGCCGTGTGGCCCGAGAGACTCCTGAAGGACAAAACGGCAATGACCTTTGACGACATGAAGGGTGTCGCCTTAACCATGGGGAGCCTCGGCTATACAGGTAGTACACCGACAGGGGTCATGATCAAGGACGTCTTGCCGTACATCAGCAAGGCAATAAAGGCAGTTCCAGCAGCTGACCCGTATTATGCAGGGCTGAACGAAGCCTTATCCATTTTGTCGACCTGGGATGGGCGCTTGATGGAGAATGCCAAGACGAGCACTACCCTTAAGGTGCCTTATACGATATTTAACACCTGGCTCCCCTCGATGATCAAGAACGTATTCCAGGACGAATTTGCCGGGATAACCGCAAGAAACTTCGCAAGTTATAGCGATGACGGATTCAACGTGATACTGCGCATGTGGGACGGGCCCCTTTCGCCCCTACCGGTATCGAGAAACTATTTCGATGATATTACAACGCCTGCCGTGGAGACTTCGGATGACATGGTTGTGAAAAGCATGAAGGAAACAATAGACACGCTGACCGCCCAGTTTGGGACGCCAACCATGTCGCAGTGGATAGCTCCAAGACCCCGAACCGATATTCTTGATCCGCCCATAGGCAAGATAGGTGACTTTCCCACCCAGACTGCTGGAACGTACTCGGCCCTGTACGAGTTGAAGCCTAAGGGTATTGTAGGGCTGAGCAGGTGGCCCTATGGTTCAAGTTCGTTTATCGGGACGGACAGTTCGGGCAAGCCGCTTTATAACAACCCGCATCTCTTTGACATGCTGAACCTCTACATAAATTTCGAGTATCAACCTATTTTCATAGAAAAATGAGGGTCAAGGCAGGCGGACATCGTATATAGAAGGGAAACAGAAACGGCCTCAATGCTCAGGCAAGCAACGGGGCAGTGGGGTGATTGGGAACCGGTCAAAGAGGGGGGAGGTTGTGGGATCAGAAAAGGCCACCGGGAAAATACTAAGGTTTAAACGAGAATTATTAAACAAGGAGGAAATCATGGGAAGAGTGTTTCATGCGTTGGTTATGCTGATGGTCGTCAGTGTTGTCGTTTTTCCTGGCGCGCTTGTTTTTGCCGCACCAGAAACTTCGCCACCGATAAAAGTCGTTGTTGTGTCAGGCAGCAACTACGAAATGGGCGTTCAGTACGGTGAGCAGGCGGCGGATCTTATCGCCGCCAATCGAGATGTAACCTGGAATCTACTCGATACGCGAGTGACCGCCTTTCCCGGCGGCCCGCCCTTGGGGCGTGAGGTAGTGCTCAAGGACATAGAGGTATGGACATACTACCTTGAAAAATATGATCCACAGTTGAAGGAGTGGCTCCTCGGAATTTCAAAAGGTTGCAAGAACAAGGGCTTCGATATCAGCTACGTGGATCTTATGGCCATTATGGTCTTGCCTCAAGAGGTGTGGGCACGCCCTCAGTTCCCATATCCCGCCGAAACGCAGGTAGCAGGGTACGCGCCAAGCAAGAGTTCACTTCTGACAGCCAAGGAGCGTACCAACACACAGGCCGTGGCCTCTTGCACCGCATTCGCGGCCGCGGACAGCGCCACCCCGGGTGGCGTGCCAATGGTATCGTTGACGCTCGGGTTCTTTGCGGAAATAACGCAATACGTCATCCTGGTTGCCTTTCCCACTGACGGTGAGCGATTCATCAATCTGACCATGGCCGGGAAGGTCACTAACAACACCGGGATGAATAGCAAATATGCGTGGGTCATGACCGCTGCAGTGACCGATCCCAGGACGCCGTGCGCCAGTAACTGAGGTGTCCCGTCAGAGGCTTACCATCACTATCTGCAGCAATACTGCAAATCGCCCGCAGAAGCCGTAGACTTTATAAGCAGCACCCCTAAGGGAGGCGTGACCGGTATTTTCCTCTTTGCCGACAAGTCAGGCGA
>Ga0115026_10000385_pt1 | contig 11739 bp, 9 predicted proteins | sample Mud_0915_D1_FD_83878 | JGI IMG/M metagenome (GOLD analysis project Ga0115026, IMG submission 83878) | Wetland microbial communities from Old Woman Creek Reserve in Ohio, USA - Mud_0915_D1 | ecosystem: Environmental > Aquatic > Freshwater > Wetlands > Sediment ...
AAGAAGGTCTGCACCTGAGCAATCGGCACGCCAGCAAGCTCCGGCACCTGACAGGAGAAACTCCTCACCGGCTATTGTACAAAGAACAGAACCTTCGAGGCCATCGAACCAGCCGGCCAGAGTACAGAGACCGGAACCATCAGGGCAATCAGGACAGCCGGCAACGCGAGTAAACAACCCGGCACCTGAAAACAGAAGGACCGGCAATACAGTTAAAGCAGCCCCGCAAGACAGAACCGTTTCTGAAAGAAGCAGCACCGGCAGGGAACCATCTAAAGTATATGCATCACGAAGGTAAATGAAAGGATACAGGTCGTAAATCACAAAGCGCTGAGCGAAACTCAGCGCTTTTTTTACTCACTGCTGCAGGTTCCATCCCCCCTGTCTCTACATCGCCTATAATACATAATGCATAATCCATATATTGTTTACCTTTAGTGAACTTATCAGTATTTGATTTCTGAAGTTATATGGCGCTGGTTTTTTCAGTATAAACAATGCATCATGAGAAGAATCTATTTAAAGCTTTTTACCGTATCGATTTTTATGGTCTGTCCGGTTCTTTCTTATTCCCAAAAAGAACTAAGGATCAAAGAAAATTTTGATTTTAACTGGAAATTTATTCTTAACGACTCAGTTGAAGCATACGCTCCTGTTTATGACGATAAAAAATGGGAGGATGTACAACTGCCGCATGACTGGAGTATCGGGCTATCCTTCAATGAGAAATGCGGCGCAAGCATGGCATTCCTGCCGGGAGGCACCGGCTGGTACAGGAAAACATTTAAGGTCCCGGTTGATTTTAGAAATAAAAAAGTATTTATTCATTTTGATGGTGTGTATCATCAGAGTGATGTTTACATAAACGGGAAACATCTTGGTTTCCATCCATATGGATACACAGGGTTTGAATATGATATGACCCCGTTTTTAAATTATGATGGCGATAATAAACTGGTGGTAAAAGTGGATCATGGAAACAGTCCTTCTTCCCGCTGGTACTCAGGTTCCGGGATCTATCGTCATGTCTGGCTGATAGTGACCGATCCAATCCATGTTGCTTCATGGGGTACTTATATTACAACTCCAAAGGTTTCAGATGAACTTGCTGAAGTAAAGATTGAAACTGTGATAGAGAATAATTCCCATAATAATGAAAATATTCTGATACAAAACAGGATAGTTGATTTTAACGGCAGGGAAGTTGCTTCATCAAAAATTTCAATCTTTATTGAAAAAGAAAAGTCGGGCAAAATTGATCAGTTAATTTCTTTACAGAAGCCGGTTCTCTGGTCTGTTAAAAATCCATATCTATATAAAATGGAGACGACTGTCAAAGTTAACAATAAGGTGGTTGATAGCTATGAGACTCCCTTTGGGATCCGTTATTTTAAGTTTGATCCGGATAAAGGCTTCTTTTTAAACGGAGAGAATATTAAACTCAAAGGACTTAACCTCCATCAGGATGCCGGATCTCTGGGAACTGCTGTTCCTGACAGATCATACCTGCGAAGGCTGATGATACTGAAGGAATATGGATGTAACGCCATAAGGTGTTCACATAATCCGCCCAGCCCTGAATTTTTGGATATGTGCGACAGACTGGGGTTTGTTGTTATCGATGAGATCTTTGATAAATGGAAAACAGAAGGCGCATTCTACGGATATTATACCAGATACTTTGATGAATGGTGGAAAAAGGACATAGACGCGATGTTGCACTGCGACAGGAATCATCCGTCAATAATCATTTGGAGCCTTGGAAATGAAACGAGCGAGCAAAATGATATGACAGGTGCCGGTGCAGCAAGGGCTAAAATGCTTCAGGACTATGTTCATAAAGCAGAACCCACCCGTCCTGTAACAGTTGTCATTGCCCCGGCTGATATAAGAAGAAGGCCATATAACGAAAACGGATTCAACGAAATCCTGGATATTGTCGGATACAACTACCAGGAGCCATGGCTGGAAGATGACAAAAAAAGATTTCCTGACCGCATAATGTTCATTGCAGAGGCTTTTCCCTATTATACAGGCAGACATAACAGTATAAGGGATTATAATCCTAAAAATCCCTGGTATGTTGTTAAAAATAATGATTTCATTTTCGGACAGTTTGTCTGGGCAGGGGTGGATTATCTTGGAGAAAGTTCCGGCTGGCCCAGTAAAGGGTGGCCGACGGGTTTATTTGATGTTTGCATGTTCGAAAAGCCCAGGGCAGCATTTCACAGGGCTGTCTGGAATAAAGCGCCGATGGTTAGAATTGCAGTTGCCGATCAATCGCTTGACATTGACCCTGGCAAAGATCACTGGAGCTGGCCGCATTTGGCAGAGCATTGGAATTTTCCTCAGTATAAAGGGCATATCATTGAAGTCCAGACAATTACAAATTGCGACAGTGTTGAACTCCTGGTGAATAATACTACTATGGGAAAACGGAGAACATCCGATTATACCAACAATACGATCGTCTGGCACATTCCTTACAGGGATGGCAAAATTGAAGCTAAAGGTTATAAGGATGGCAAGGAAGCTGCCCGGTTTGAATTAAGGACATCCGGAAAACCTGCACGCATTGATCTGCTGGCTGACAGAAAAATTATTTCTGCTGATGGTCAGGATCTGTCGCATATCACAATACAAATTACAGATGATAAAGGGATAATTGTTCCAGATGCGGACCAGATGATAACCGTTGAAATAACTGGAGCCGGAAAGCTGAAAGGATTAGATAACGGCGATTTAAGAAGGGCAGGCTCATTCAGCGGAAACAGGGTCAGAACATACTTTGGGAAAGCACTTGCGACAGTTCAATCAACCCGCAGTCAGGGGGATATAGTCGTCCGGGTAAAGGCAGGAGATTTACCTGCATCAACGGTAACCATCACGTGCAGTAATAAGTAATAAAGGTTCCTTTCAGCCTGATCTATTTCCAAAGATCCTCTCCGTATTCCCATCCGCGGCGTACAGGTTCCTTAACATAGATATCGAATTCCGGATGATTCGTGATCTTCATATTTTCTGCATCATATTCGATCCGGGTATTAAATCTCTGGGCCATTACGCCGATCGATGCCATTTCAGTCAGCCGTGCCGAATAATCGAAACTTGATCCCGGCATAGGACCGGTGCCTTTTATGGCAGCGAGCCATTCTGCTCTCGGACCGCCTTCAACACGCGGAATTGTCTCTGCAGGTTTATTTTCGAAGAAATGCTTCCACTCCTCTTCAGGTAACAGAAGTTTAGGATCGTTCGGCCTGCCGCCTGTCATTAATGAAATTTTATCTCCAACCATTATCATTCCGGAAGCCGGTAAATCCTTAAGTCCCCATTCAGGACGGTTTTCAGGTTTTAATCCGCCTTCATACCATTCAAGAGTTACGGGAGGTTTGCTTCCACGGGCAGCAAAATTAAATTTCAGAATTGACTTGTCCGAAACAAATCCCTGAGGCGAGGGAGTACGGGATAAGGAGTCAACCGAAACAGGCATCCCCAGGTCAAGCGACCAGAAAGGAGCATCAAGGGTATGGCAAGCCCAGTCACCCAGTTCTCCGTTACCTAATTCATACCAGCCTCTCCAGAAACGCGGGATATAAAAATGGCTGTAAGGCCGGTAAGCTGCAGGTCCCAGCCACAGATCCCAATCCAGTCCTGCAGGTATGGGCTCTTCCTTTGGAGGATAGGTATCGGGTTTGAGGAAATACCCCCGGGGAGTGAATTCAGGACCATTGAACCAGGCAATAACTTCCTTAACATTACCCAGAATACCTGCTTCATACCATTCTTTTACATACCGGATACCTATGGTTGCATGTCCCTGATTTGCCATCTGGGTTATCACTTTATATTTTTTTGCAGCCTTAGGCAGTGTCCGTAACTGCCATATATTATGGGCAAGAGGTTTTTCAACGCATACATGCTTTCCCAGCTGCATTGCCGCCATGGCTGCCGCGAAATGAGTATGGTCAGGTGTTGAAACGATCACTGCATCGATCTCTTTGGCCATTTTATCGAACATCACGCGAAAATCCTTGAATCTCTTTGCTTCAGGGAAAGCTTTAAATCCTTCAGCTGCCATTGTTTCGCTGACATCGCATAAAGCGACAACATTTTCATTTGTACACTCTCTCCAGTTTGATTGTCCCTGCCCTCCGACACCTATAATGGCAATGTTTACTTTGCCTCCGCCTTGATTTGCGTTCCTGCTGCCGCCTCTTACAATACCGGGTACCAACAATGCTCCGGCAGCAACTGCAGAGGTTCTTGTTATGAATTTCCTGCGTGATAAATTTTTCATGAGTTTATTTTTTTAATACATCTGATCATTAATCTTAAGTGACGGGGAGACTGTAGTCTGATCCCGGTGAGAATGCCATCCTAATTAAGATGATCCCGAAGATAGCAAGAATTTTCAATTGGCGGATTATTTGTAACAAAAGTCTATTAAGATCTGTAGTCTGATTATTGTGAATAATTCAAAATTTTATTAAAAGAGATTGACTTTGGCTTAAGCAAGGTGTAAATTTGTTAACAGGAAAGAAAACTCTTCAGCTGAATTTATTTTCCCGTTTAAAAACAGGAAGTGCCGCACGACCATATAAAATAAACCATTAAAGGTGAAAAACCTACAAACAAATATCAGAAATGAATCTAATTAAAAGACATTTAAAAATGGACAGATCAGTAATGATGATCATTATTGTTTTGACAACCACGTATTTCAGTCCTTATGATTATGGTCAGGATACAGGACGTTCTGAAAAAAAGCCAATAATTTACACCGGGATCGTCAATATTGTGCCTGATCAGTTTAATTTCCCCCTGATTGGTTTTATTAACCTGGCAAATGGCTCCCATAACAGCTCACATATCGGATTTATTAATGTGAATGAAAAAGATTTTACAGGGGTCCAGGTCAGTTTTGTCAATACCGTTGGCGGAGAGGTAAAAGGAACTCAGATCGGTTTTGTAGATGTATGTGATGATCCGTTGACCGGTTTGCAATTAGGCTTTGTTAATGTTGCCGGAAAACGCACTCACGGTGCACAAATCGGATTTGTTAATACAACAAGTTCAATAAAAGGGCTTCAGCTTGGTTTTGTGAATGTTACGGATACTCTTGATAAAGGAATACCGCTTGGCTTTGTATCGATAGTAAAAGTAGGCGGTTACCGGGCCCTGGAAATTTCCCTGACAGAAATGCTCCCTGTAAACCTGTCTTTTAAGATAGGTATAAAAAAGCTCTATTCATTTTTTACCGCATCATATAATCCTGATTGGGGAAAAGAGCTTGCGGCCGGTATAGGATTGGGATCGATATTGTCTTTAAATGAATCAATTTACTTTAATCCGGAATTGTCGGTTCAGAGTCCGATTGTCAATGAAAACCCGAATAACCGGCAAATTGTAAGCTTTGCGGCAAATATGGGTTATTGCGTAAGTAAAAAAGTGAACCTGGCAATTGGTCCCTCAGTTGTATGGAATCATGCAGGCAACCCTGATGACCTGGAGCCACCTTTTTTTTCGGTTTACAGGTATGAAATCGATGATAGCAATGATTTGATTATTGGATTGCGGATTGCGTTAAGATACAACCTTTCTGACTGATACTTCCGGGTATACTTGTTGGCGGCAGGATCAATATATGGATTTATTGTCTCCTGCAGTAATGAGATCCATTTCTGAAATGATAAGGGAATTTAATTAAGAATGAAATAACAGTTTAAAACATGTACAATAAAAAAAATATGAAAAACCTTCCTTTTACACTGATTTTAATTCCGCTGCTGTTTTCATGTAAACAGTCGGTCGACATTGATGCTGCCAGGAATGAGATCCTTCAAACCGAAAAGGCATTTGAAAAAATGGCTTCTGAGAAAGGTCAGTCAGCGGCATTTTACTATTTCGCAGCCGAAAACGCCGTAATCCGGAGAGGGAATGACTCACTGATCTTTGGCAAAGAGAGCATTAAAAACTATTATGATAAAAATGCCAATCCAAACGCGAAACTAAACTGGACTCCTGATTTTATTGGCGTTTCAGATTGTGGAACACTCGGATACACTTATGGCAAATATGTATTCTCGGTTCAGGACTCTTCCGGTAAGAACATCGAACATACAGGTGTATTCCATACTGTCTGGAAAAAACAAAACAACGACTGGCGATATGTCTGGGACTAGTTATGTATAGTAACACTGCCGCCGGTTCCCTGCTACCACACAAATGTGCCGACGGCGCCGGGATTAAGTCTTATGCCGGCATATTTCCCATCCCACTGGATAGTGAATGAATTTGCAGAATAAGTGTCATTTACTACTATCAGAACAGTTTTCCCCTCAGGCGTCCTGAATGCCACATTGGAAAGGATCTCCATATTTTCATTAATTGCCGTGCGGAATACACCCGGTCGTTGTTCATCTTCATAAAGACCGACAGTTTTATCTCCCCTGTTTGTTGATGCTATCCTTACAGAACCCGGACGAACGAATTTCGAAGCATGAGCTATTGTGTAATATGCAATATTCCGTGATACAATATCACCGTTAATAGTGATCGCACCCTGACACATCGAACACCCTCCGTTATCGGTATGCGGATCGTTCAGCGGATCAGCGGCAAGATTCCACAATATCACATTCCTGCTCCAGTTCTGAGTGGTCCTTAATATCAGGTTTTTAACAGGATTGGCAATATTTATTTCCGGACTCGCCGGTCTTTCAACTACCATCTGCTCGGTAAAATAGAGGTTCTTGTCAGGACGGGCAGTATGCATCAGGCTCAATGCCGCTGCGACATCGCCCACATAATTATGGAACCCTGAGCCGTCGGCATATTTTGCCACTTCCGGATCATTCAGGAGAGACAGAGGATAATCGGGCCTGTCGCCGTTATGATCGAAAAGAATGATCTTTGTTTTTATCCCTGCCTTTTCAAAAGCCGGCCCTAAATTGTTCTTGATAAACTCAGCCTGTTCATTTTCGAACCAGGTCATACTGGGAGTGTTATTGGAATTTACCGGTTCATTCTGAATTGTTATTGCATCTATGGTAATCCCCGCATTTTTCATCGCCTGTACATATTTTACAAAATATAAGGCGTATACTCCGTAACATTCTCTCTTCAGCCTTCCTCCCCGGACATCATTATTTGTTTTCATCCATGCCGGAGCTGACCATGGACTGCCAAGTATCTTAATGGCCGGATTTATGGCCAGGATTTCCTTCATTACAGGAATTACATCGTTATAATCCCGGGCAAGGTTGAATTTATTAAGCTCAAAATCCGTTTCTTCCTTCTGCAGATCATCATATGAAAAAACAAAGCTGTTAAGGTCAGATGCTCCGATTGACAATCGAATGTAGCTTACGCCAATATTTTTCTCATCCCAGGCAAAAAGTTCTTTCAGAATTTTTGCCCTTTCACCTGAGCTCATTTTCATCAGGAGTTCAGCACTGCCTCCTGTAAGGGCAAAGCCAAAACCATCGATGGTTTGCATCTGGTGCGAATCATCAATTATGATTGTTGAGCCGCCACGGCTGCGATTCTTTTCTGAGAAGGTTACTTCAGGTTGTTTCTCAAATAATGCAGAACGGTCAGGATTTGTAATCCACGATTCTATCCGTTCAGGCTGGGCAAAAATTAAGTTTGCATTCAATGCTGCAAAAGCGAGCAGCGCTATTCTTAATGAAACTCCTGGCATTGGAATAAAATTATTGATGTTCATAGATGATTCAGTCAGATATCTTTGAAGTATACCAAAGTTATTACTTTTTATTCATCTTTTGGAGGAGCAAAAGAACCGGAGCGAAGCGGAGCTCGGCGTAGCCAAATGAACAGATTGGTTATTGTAAAAAGAGGGCAAGACTTTAAAACCGGAGCTGCCGTTGGAGCCTGATGCTAATCTGAATTCTAAAAACTGAAATCCACAATTGCTTTTCCTTTTTCTTTGGTCATATCAATCTCTTTTGAAATGCCATTGACGGTTACTTTGTATTTTCCAAAGAAGGCTGGTGTTGAGAAAGTTCCGTCGCTGCCTGCGGTTCCGGATTCTCTGGTCCACCACTCAGTAAAGATCAGATGCTGATAAGCTTTTCCTGCCGGAGTGAGTGACCAGTCCCGTTTATAAAGCGATGAAACCGGGATCCAGTTGTTACCTTCCCAGAAACCCCACATCAGTATGCCCTGCACAGCGGGATGTGAGAAGCAGATCCTGTAATAATCAACGATTTCCTTCGCCTTTAATTCCTCCTCCTGAGGTGTCATGACAAAGCTTTTTTCAGTGTAATATTTTGACCTCTGGCCAGGCAAATTGAATTCGGTGATCCGGATTGGTAAATTGAAAATTGCCAGAGAATCCAGCGCATTTTTTAACTGGTCGCGGTCGAAGGTCTCTCCATGCGAATGACCCTGCACACCGATTCCTGCAATTGGAACTCCCTCTCTGAGCAATTTGCGGATATGTGCCATATAATCGGTCAGCCTGTTTCCTGTAAGTATATCGTAATCATTAAGAAATAGTTTTGCTTCAGGGTCACCATTATGTGCCCATTGTGCCATGAGTTTTGTTATTTCAGGGCCAAGCCGCTCTTCGTAATAGTTCCCGTGGATCATCTCATTGTTAAGGTCATATTCGGCAAAGCGCCCTTTGTAACGGCTTGTTATAGTCTCTGCCCTCGTTTGTATTCTTTGTCTTAATTCATTGTCATCCAGTTCTTTAATCCACGGCTGCACAAACCTTGGGATCCCCCAGAAAAGGTTGTGTCCTCTGAGAGGGATATGGTTTTCCTCAGTCCATTTAAGGATTCCATCCACGATTGCATAGTTCACATTGTCTTTCCGGGGTTCCATACTATACCATTTCACAGCATTTTCGGTTACTGCAGAATTGAAGTTCTGCAGAAATTTTTCCTTGTACTGCCTCAGATCATTTTCTGACATGAAATTTCCCGCTAAACTGTTGCTGATTGCACATCCGAACCAGAATTCATGGCTCAGCTGTTCAACAATTACCTTGTCGCCAGGTTTTGCTTTTATAATGAGCTCCCCTTTCCGGTGCTTTGCAATCGATTCGTCAATACCAGGATACTGGGAATTAGCTTCTGATGAACATGTAATCTGAAATAATGAAATACTGAAATAACAGATGATCAGTTTGTTGATTGAAAGATTAGTGTTTTTCATATCCCATAATTATTTAGAATTCTCTTTTACCTGTGCTTTTCAGTTCAAAATTAGCAGATTATTTAATACAGATGATTATAAATATAATGACGACCTGCATAACTGCAGAACAGCAAAACTTTTACAGCTTTCAGCCGTCAGCTCTGAGCCCTGTGTCTCCAGCTCTCTGCCCACTTTCTTCCGCCTCACCATCGGCAGAACAAAGCCTGCTGGCATAGAAATTTTGATGGATTTTACTTTAATAAAATGATCCATGAGATACTAAAACTGAAAATAAGTTGATTTTAATTTGATATTGGTATAAATTTGATTAAGACCAATAATAAATCACATAAACATTTGACAGATCAAAAAGAGCAGGGTAACAGCAAGCCGGACATAAGGATGAGATATTGATAATTAACAAGCTTTATAAGTTTTAAATAAGGGAATAACCATGAGAAACATGATAAAATTTGTACATACGAACCTGATTGCAAAGGACTGGAAAAAGCTCGCTAAGTTTTATATGGATGTATTTGAGTGTGAACCCACCCGGCCGGAAAGAGACCTGTCCGGAGACTGGATTGATAAAATGACCAGAATTCCAGGTGTCAGAGTCAAAGGGATCCACCTGAAACTACCCGGATATGAAAACGGACCAACACTTGAGATTTTTGAATATAATGAGATATCGAAAACAACTAAAGATGCATTAATTAATGATCGTGGATTCAGCCATATTGCATTTCATGTAAGTAATGTGGAAGATATCACAGACAGATTAATTGCAAATGGCGGAGCATTATATGGAGAGTTAGTGGAAAAAGAAATCAAAGGAATAGGAATTATTAAAGCCATATATGCTACAGACCCTGAAGGCAATATAATTGAAATTCAAAACTGGAAAAAAGGATAATATATTGTCTTGCGGTCAGGTTATGTAGTTACGCCATTACGACGTTACGCATTGACATTGCCTGGCGCCCGTCGCCTTATGGCTGCCTAACTTGCATAACCGTTGATTATGTGTACCTTTCAGTGGACAAATCAGATAATTGCAAGCAGTTTTTCAAACCATGATGTAAATTAGATCATTCAAATATTAAAAATTATGAAACCAAACATTACACGCAATATCCTGCTGATTTTACTGGCATTTCTCGGATTGGGAGCAATCGGAGGGGGAGGAGCACTAATGGTTACATAATTTCTATATGTTTTTTGCAGTTGTCATTATTTTTGTGGCATTGTTGCCTCAAGTCAGAAACTTATATAAAAAGTAAATAGATGCTGATGAAAGAATAACAGCCTGTTTCCTAAGTAGTAACCATTTTGAACATGTAGATTTGCTTTAATTACAAAAGGAAATAAAATGAAAATGAAATCGCTGCAAATGACTTTCATCAACACTTTAGTGGGATCATTAATCCTTATTAACAGTTGTAAAGTTGCTGACGACAAAAATGATTTTCTCCGAAAGGTTTTGGGGAATCTTGAACACATCAAATCTGCAACTTATTCTTCTAAGATTTCTGCCAGTGCTCCCGGTGATACCACCGCGTTTAGAACTTATTACTGGTATAAAAAGGAATATGCAAATCCTGCTGATACATTTATTGGATCGAGTTTTGCCTGGTTTCAGCCTGCTGATACGACTAAGATGTATTTATATTATGACGGTTTAGCAGAGGCTTATATAGAAAGTGACATAAAAACAATATCTATTGACAGCTTTCAAACTAACACTTTGCCCTTCAGACCAATTACTCCTCCATTCTATAATTATACCAGCAGCATAATAAAATACGCTCTGGAAACACAAGATAGCATATCAACTGATTTAAAATATTTTGGAGATTCTTTGCTTTTTAAATTAGTGATTTATGCCGATAAACAGGTTGAATTCCATGGTAAACCTGTTTATAATGAAAATCCATATGGAACCGGAAGAGAAGTTTCCCGATATGACATTTGGATAAGTAAATCAGATTATCTGCCATATCGATATAGAAGAAGCATGTCACATCAAACAAGCTGGGAATCATGTAAAAATGTTGAATTTAATAAAGCTAAAATTGAGGATTTTATACCGTCAAAATATTTCCCCCCGGATTATAATATTACAGTCCGGGGAAGACAAATAACAGCCAAAATTGATCTGGAAGGAAAAACAGCCCCTGATTGGATTCTAAAAGATTTTGACAACAATCCGATAGCCTTAAAGGACCTGAAAAGCAAAGTATTAATGATTCAATTCACCGGGATTGGTTGTGGGCCTTGCCATGCATCAATCCCATTTCTGAAACAGTTGGTCATTGATTACAAGTACAAGTTAAAGGATTTTGAATTTATAAGTATTGAAACCTGGAGTAAGAATATTGATGGAATTAAAAAGTATTATAATAGTAATGGCTTGAATTACAAGTTTTTGCTATCTAACGAAGAAATAACAAAAGATTATCAGATCAGAGGAGTTCCTGTATTTTATATACTTGATGAAAACAGAGTGATACGGAAGATAATATGGGGATATGGAAAAGGAACAACTGATAAAGAGATTAAAGATGCAATAGA
>Ga0115026_10000386_pt1 | contig 11730 bp, 12 predicted proteins | sample Mud_0915_D1_FD_83878 | JGI IMG/M metagenome (GOLD analysis project Ga0115026, IMG submission 83878) | Wetland microbial communities from Old Woman Creek Reserve in Ohio, USA - Mud_0915_D1 | ecosystem: Environmental > Aquatic > Freshwater > Wetlands > Sediment ...
GACGCCAATTTGGGAAGCCTATTGCCAAACTGGAAGGCATGCAGTTTATGCTGGCAGAAATGGCGACGATGATGGAATCCGCCAAAGCCTTGGTTTATAAAGCCGCATGGCATCTCGATAAAGGTCTTCCTCACGCGACAAAATACTCAGCCATGTCTAAGTTTTTCGCATCGGATGCGGCGATGAAGATCACCACCGATGCTGTCCAAATTCTTGGAGGCTACGGCTGCCTGAAAAGTGGAAATCTCGAAAGGACCATGAGAGATGCCAAGATCACCCAGATCTATGAGGGAACCAACCAGGTTCAAAAGTTTGTCGTCGCTGAGCAGGTGATCAAAGAATTCCTTGAAAAATATGGCATGGGGAGGGATTGGTCGGAGTTCCTTTAATAAAGTCGTAAAGTTTCGGTAATACTATATTTCAAAGAAATGCGAATCAAATTTGATCCCCTTTTCATTAGGTAGGTCAAAGGGGCGCGAACGCAGGTAATTTATCATTTTTTTGATAATGATTCCTCGACTTCAAAGCTAAAGGTCTTTGAGAAAATCCTTGGCTCGATCAAAATCTGACTCTGCAATGTGGACAACAAAGATGGATTCACCGACATCTTCCATTGCAGAACCGTAAACATAGTCGATGTTCACATTCGCTTCCCCCAGTCTTTTTGCGATTTTGCCAAGCATTCCCGGTTGATTCGCCAGCCTGAATGCTAATACGTGATCCTTATCTAACAAATGGCTGGCCTTGGCCAATGCCTTCTCAGCTTCGGTGGGTTTGTCAACCAGAATTCGAATCAGGGAGTAATCGGAAGAGTCTTTTAAGATACCCCGATAACTCTCCGCCAGGGCAATCCGTCTACCCACCTTCTCTCTCATATTATAAAGCTCTTTAACCGAATCCTTCGCGTTCTGAATGCTGATGGCTAAAATATTAACGTTTGCTGCCTTAAGGACATCGCAGAGTTTCGAGAGTTCTCCCGGCGCATTCGTTAAAATCACTGACAGTTGAGTTTTCTTCTCCACTGCTCTTTCCTCCTCTCCTCAGGGATCAACTCGGAATAGATGAGGCAGAATAACAAATCAGCCCCGTAAGGTCAAGAATCAAACGGAACCAGACCGAAGCCCGCTGAAAAATGAATTTTCTTGATCGGAGAATCATAATTTGGTAATTTTGAATGGAGGCAAGAAAACACTGAACGTCTGAGCTCCTTGCCTTAGCTTTGACACCTCCACAGGAAGGTTTAACAAGAAAGTACGCTGATGATAGATTACAATCACGGTGTAAAAATGGAGACACAGGGGCTCCATTTCTTTTATGGGCCAAACCATGCCCTCAAAAATATCAATATTGAGATCAGAGAACGCCAGATCACTGCCTTGATCGGCCCTTCTGGATGCGGGAAATCAACCTTTCTCCGAACTCTCAATCGCCTGAACGAACTCATCCCTCACACCCGGGTAGAGGGAATCGTTTCATTGGATGGTCAAGATATCTACCAGCCGCGGACGGATGTCGTCTCCCTCAGGCAACGCGTCGGCATGGTCTTTCAACGTCCAAACCCTTTTCCGAAAAGCATCTTTGAAAACATAGCATTTGGACCCCGGGTACTTGGAATTTATTCGAACATTGGGCTTGAGGAAAAGGTGGAGCAGAGCCTGAAAGCAGCAGCGCTCTGGCCGGAAGTATCAGACCGCCTCCATACCAATGCTTTGGGCCTTACTTTAGGGCAACAGCAGCGGCTTTGTATCGCAAGGGTGTTAGCTGTTCAACCCGAGGTCATCCTGATGGACGAACCCTGCTCGGCCCTGGACCCCATCGGTACCCTTAAGGTTGAAGAGTTGATGCAGGAATTGAAGAAGACCTATACCATCGTCATCGTCACCCACAACATGCAACAGGCGGCTCGGACCTCTGATTGGACGGGATTCTTTTTATTGGGAGAACTTCTGGAGTACGGCCCGACGGGAGATGTTTTCACCCGGCCCAAGGACGAACGGACGGAAAATTATGTAACAGGAAGATATGGATAATTGAAACAGCAATATCAAATGTCAAAATCCAAAGTTCAAATAATGGAACGCAATCCGGGAAGAAAGCTTTCGACACTTGGACATTTGACATCTATTTGATGTTTGAACTTTGTCATTTGGCATTCGTTCAGGATGGTCTCATGAAGTTACGTCTACCATGGATCCTCGCATTCATCGTGGCTATTTCGATGACCACGGCTTGTCAGCGGTCGAGAGCGGGGATTACGGTGGCAGGCTCCACTTCGGTCGAGCCCTTCGCTGAATTATTGGCTGAAGAATACATGTCGAGTCGTTCTGAATCCCGTATCTATGTTCAGGGAGGCGGGTCCACCGCTGGAATTGAGGCCGTGATCACCGGAGCCGCAAACATCGGGATGTCTTCGCGCAACTTAACAGAAGCTGAGAAGAAGCTCTATTCAGTCATTGTCGCGAAGGATGCCATTGCTATTATCGTCCACATCTCGAGTCCAATAGATAATCTTCCATTAGACAAAATCAGAGAGGTCTTTTCCGGAAAGATAACGAACTGGAAAGAGTTGGGGGGGCCCGATCATCCCATTGACATCGTCACCCGGGAAGAGGGTTCGGGAACAAGAGAATCCTTCCAGAAGTTTGTGATGGGGAAAGAGGATATTAGCCTCAGGGCATTGGTCCAGGACTCCAATGGGGCAGTGCGGCAAGTCATTTCGAGCGACCCCAACGCCATTGGATATATCTCTTTAGGATTGGTCAATGAGCAAGTGAAAGCGCTGAGAATTTCGGGGGTCCAGCCCAATTTGGCGAACGTTTACAACGGCAAGTATACGTTGGTCCGGCCTTTTCTGTTTGTCTTTAGTGGAGAACCGGCTGGAGAAGCAAAATCCTTCATCGATTTCGTCTTGAGCCCACAGGCACAGAAACTGCTCTTAAAAGAAGGGCTTGTTCCGATCATCGAAAAGCTCGGGTAAGGAATAAACATGCAGGTACAGGAGAAAGTCATTGAAAGAATTCTTCTTCTCATCGCCCTCTCATCCATTCTTATACTAGCTTTGATCACTTTTTTCATCTTTGAAGAAGGAATTCCTTTGATCTTGAAGGTGGGTCCAAAAGCTTTTCTGCTTGGGGAAAAATGGATTCCAAGTAAAGGTCTGTTCGGCATTTTCCCGATGATCGTCAGCTCTTTCTGGGTGACCCTTGGGGCTCTGCTCTTCGGAATCCCTCTTGGATTGGCCTGCACGATTTTCCTATCGGAGTTGATTCCTCCCTCCGTGGGGACATTATTTCGGCCCGCCATTCAGCTCCTGGCTGCCATTCCCTCGGTCATTTACGGTTTTTGGGGGCTCATCGTTCTCGTTCCTCTGATTCGAAATCACCTGGGGGGTCCTGGCCTGAGCATTCTCGCGGGTTCTCTGGTCTTAGGCTTCATGATTCTTCCAACCATTATTACCATCTCGGAGGACGCCCTTAAAGCCCTTCCGCCCTCTTATAAAGCAGGGGCTCTTGCCTTAGGTGCAACTCACTGGCAGACCATCTGGCGCGTGCTGATCCCGGCGGCCAGGTCCGGGATTGTCGCCGGTGTCATCTTAGGTATGGGCCGTGCCATCGGAGAAACCATGGCGATGATCATGATCCTGGGAAATGCCGTGAAGATGCCGGTTTCTTTCCTCGACTCGGCCAGGACACTCACCACAAATATCGGCATTGAAATGGGGTACGCCTCCGGAGGTCATCGACAGGCCCTCTTTGCCACAGGAATCGTCCTTTTCTTCATCATCATGGCTCTGAATACTTTGGCCATCTTTCTATCAAGAAGGAGGGCCGGTTGATTATCAAGCGGTCTCGGTATCTGACTCAGGGCATCGCAAAAATCCTCATCTGGATGGGTGCCCTATCGACCATCGCACTGATGATCTTGATCCTCTTCCAGATTCTAAGGGAAGGGTTACCTGTCCTTCATCTCAGCTTCTTTCTCGAATCTCCAAAAGAAATGGGACGGGAAGGCGGTATTTTCTCAACCATCGTCGGAACTGCAGCCCTGACTTTAGTCGCCATCGTCGTGGGCGCACCTCTCGGAGTTGGAACGGCCATTTTCTTGAGAGAGTATACGCGAGAGAGCAAGATGAGCCGGATGATGCGTTTTGGGACGGACTGTCTGGCCGGAGTACCTTCCATCATCTTTGGTTTGTTCGGGTTTGTCTTTTTTGTCATCCGTTTAAATATGGGGTGGTCCATCCTTTCCGGCGGATTGACGCTGGCGGCCATGATCTTGCCCACCATCATCAGCACGGCTGAAGAATCGATTATGGCCATTCCCCATTCTTACCGCGAGGTGAGTTATTCCTTGGGTGGGACAAAATGGCAAACGGTCACCCGGGTGGTCCTTCCCGGCGCATTGCCTGGAATCTTTACCGGAATCTTACTCAGCGTCGGGAGGAGCATCGGAGAAACCGCCGCTGTCATTCTAACGGCCGGGTCCTCTCTCATGATGCCGACATCCCTCTTCTCTCCTATCCGGACCATGTCTGTCCATTTTTACATCCTCGCCAGAGAGGGGATCTCCATGGAGATGGCCTACGGAACCGGAGCGGCTCTGATTTTGTTCGTCCTGATGATTAACGTGATCGCCCAGTGGTTGATCAACCGGTATATCCGGCGTCGGACCTAAGTCCCGTTAGAAATTTCGGGGCATCCAACCCCGGCGGGGCTGTTCTGAAATTTAACTCCGCGATTGAGTAGCAGGGCATGATTTCTGACGGGATAAAGGAACTTTATGTCTCACGAAAGTAAGATCATCATCAAGGATTTCAGTTTCTATTACGCTTCCGTTCAGGCGCTGCAGAATATCAATTTGAATATACGACCCAAAGAGATCTTTACCGTCTTTGGCCCGGCTCGTAGTGGAAAGACGACACTCCTCAAAAGCTTTAATCGTCTGACGGATCTGATCTTTGGAACCAGCCATACCGGAACGATTCACTTAGATGAAACGGATATCTATGATCCCAGGGTGGATCTTACGCATCTCAGGAGACGCATCGGGATGGTTTTCGATCTTCCAACCCCGCTCCCCATGTCCATCTTCGAGAATATTTCCTACGGCCCAAGACTGGACGGCACAAATCGAAGAAATCAGCTCAATGAGATTGTTGAAAAAGCGCTTCGGTCCGCTGTGCTCTGGGAGGAGGTCAAGGATCGCCTGCATACCTCTGCCCTCCGCCTCTCGGGTGGACAACAGCAACGACTCTGCATCGCTCGCGTCTTGGCTTTGGAACCAGAGGTTCTTCTTCTGGATGAGCCCTGTTCAGGGTTGGACCCCATCTCGACAGCCAGCATCGAGGAAACGCTTTTTAAACTAAAGAAAAATTATACGATCATCATTGTTCCTCATAATATTCAACAAGCCTCCCGGGTGGCTGACCGGGCAGGGTTTTTTTTGAATGGCGAGCTGGTTGAAGAAGGGCCGGTTTATCAAATCTTTACCAAACCGAAAGACAAGCGAACCGAGGATTATGTTACCGGACGTTTCGGTTAAGAAACATGTCCCCCTGCCTGGATACGGGAAAAGGGTGGGGAGGAGAAGGAGCGGGTGATGGCCACAGAAACTCATTTTCAAAAAGAATTAGAAGAATTGAAAGAGAATCTTCTGAAGATGGCGGCGATGGTGGAAGAGGCCATCCGTAATTCCATCCAATCTCTGGTCAACAGAGACTCCGGTCTTGCCCAGAAGACGTTTGAGTTTGAAGACCGGATCAATAAAATGGAGATTACCATCGATGAGATGTGTTTGAAACTTCTCGCGTTAAGACAACCAATGGCGGCAGACCTCCGCTTTATCACCTCAGCCATGAAGATTACTACGGATCTCGAAAGAATGGGGGACCAGGCTGTGAACATTTCCGAGCGCACCATTTCATTAAACGAGGAACCTCAGATCAAACCCTACATCGATATCCCCCGCATGGCTGAAATTGCCCAATCGATGGTCAAAGATGTCTTAGATGCCTTTGTAAACCGAGACCCCAAACTGGCCCGTTCCGTTTGCGCAAGGGATGACGTGGTTGATGGGTTAAATGACCAGGTGGTACGGGAGCTTCTCACCTATATGGTGTCCGATCCAAAGACCATTGCTCGATCCGTCCACCTGATGATCGTTGCTCGATGCCTGGAGAGAATTGCCGACCATGCCACGAATATTGCCGAAGATGTGATTTTCATGGTTGATGCTCTGGTCATCAAGCACCATGCCGACGAAAAGAAGGAAGAAGAAAGGTAAGCGCCAAATTCCAAGCATCAATTAACCAATAAATTCCAATTACCAAAAGTCTAGACAAAATCTTTTCGGTCATTCGGTAATTGGATATTGGGATTTATTTGGGATTTGGAATTTGGGATTTAGGAATTAGAGAGGGATGAACTCGTCTCACCAAAAATATGATACCGATCCCCATGTTTTGAAGAAGCAGGTGGTTATTGAAACCTACCGATCGAGCGGACCGGGCGGCCAGAGGAAGAATAAGGTCGAAACGGCTGTCCGCTTAAAGCACCTGCCTTCTGGGATGACCGTCGTCGCTACGGAACACCGGTCCCAGTCAGAAAATCGAAGGCTTGCTTTTGAAAGGCTTCGCAAGCGTCTGATCAAATTGAATCGGCCTCAAAGACGTCGCATGGCAACATCCACCCCGCGGACAGCCATCGAAAAGAGAATGGAACAAAAAAGGATACGCTCCAAAAAGAAACGCCTTAGACAAAAGGAGTCGGACGATTGGGATTAGAAAAGACCCAACCGGCAGAAAGGGACAGTATGGACGAAAGGGTCAAAGAAGCAATCATCAGAAAAGTCGAAGCAGAACCTTTTGCCAAAACATTCGGAATCAGACTTTTAGACCTGAAGGAGGGATATGCCAAGGTCGAAATGAAACTGTCTTCCGAGATGGAGAACATATTTGGCATGGCCCATGGTGGGGCATTGTTCGCCTTGATCGATGAGGCCTTTGAGACTGCTTCCAATTCCTATGGGACCGTGGCCGTGGCCTTGAATATGAATATTACTTATATCTCTCCCCCTTCTCCGGGAAGCGGACTTATTGCCGAGGCACAAGAAATTAGCCGGAGCCAAAGGACGGCTGTCTACGATATCAAGTTGCGCGATCACCAGAATCATCTGATCGCCTCCTGCGAAGCTCTGGTCTACCGAAAAGGAGTACCCCTCCCCTTTCTCAACGAGTAAGAAAACGAGACCCATTCCACGGGAGAAATGGACGAATTTAAGCTTCGGGACTTTTCCCGCCCCCTGGACGACTCATCATCCCTGATGACTGCTTTCCCTGAGTTCCTTTCGGATGCGTTAGGAGTGTCGGAAGATGTCGTCAAGGACAAGGGCTTTTTCTGAAAAATGCTTTGACTGCCTCGAATGCTTTTGCCGTTTCGTTATGATATAATTTTCGTAAAGGCCTTTAAGAAAATGGAGGATTGGTGAACGTTCCAAAAATGAAAATGACCATATTTTCAAGGCTTCTCGCGGGCCACTTGATTATCATCACGCTGGTGATCGGGATGAGTACATACGCCATTGTCCAAATCGGTCGAATCAACGACGTGACGCAATCTGTGCTAACGGTCAACAACCGCATGAATGACTATGTTGAGAAACTTTCAGACGTTATTTTCTCGCAGGTACGATACGAGAAGAAATTTATCATTTCAAAAGACGAGGTATTCTACGATCAGTTTCTTCAGCTTAGAAGTGACTTTGACCGGTATCTCGGAGAAATGATGCTCATCGCGGATTCCCCCCAAACAAGAAGCCTCTTAAATACCATTAAGGGGTCCTATGAAACCTACCAAACTCTGTTTCAGGAAGAATTGAAATTTCTGAAGGCAGGCCGCACCAATTCTCACAATGGGCTCAACCGGGAAAAAGAAAGGGCAACGCAATCGATCATCGATGGGCTTGAAACACTGAGAACCGTCACCGTGAAGAATGCCACCGACAAGATTAGGAGCCTCCATGAGATCGGAACCGAATTGCGCCGGATCGCAATGATGATGACCGCGCTCTTCCTCATTTTCGGCATCGTGATTTCTCTATGGATCAATAGAAGTATTACCCGCCCCCTCTCGATATTGGAAAAAAAGACCACGGATATCGGGAAGGGTAATTTCAAAGAGGATCTCGATATTCCCTCGCCTCCGGAATTAGCAGGGTTGGCAGGTGCTTTTAATCTCATGTGCAGCAAGTTAAGTGAGTTGGACAAGATGAAGTCCGATTTTTTCTCTTCCGTAACGCACGAACTCCGCACCCCTCTCTCGACCATCAAGATGGGAATCGTCCTCCTCAAGGAGGGCGTAGAAGGGCCGCTCACGGAAGGGCAACGAGGTCTCTTGAAAGTACTCGAAAAGGAGACTTCTCTCTTGATGGACCTCGTCAATTCATTGTTGGACCTTTCTAAGATGGAAGCGGGGATGATGCGTTTCCAGCTTGAACCCGAAAATGTAGCTCCTTTGATTGAGCAAACTGTTGAGGAGATGGGGCCCTTGGCCGACGCCAAAAGAATCCACCTTGAAGTATTGCTCCCGGAGGCGTTGCCGATCATCAAGATGGACAGCGAGAGGATTCTCCAGGCCTTAAGAAATATTATCGGAAACGCCGTTAAGTTCACCCCCGAGAAAGGTCGAGTGAGCGTTTCCGCTCGCCGCGCTGACCATGGGGTGGAAGTTTCCGTAGCCGACACAGGGCCGGGTATCCCGGCAGGAAATCTCATTACTATTTTTGAGAAGTTTCAACAGTCGATTATTGAAGGATCACATCCAGTCAAGGGGACGGGCTTGGGATTAGCTATTACCAAGCAGATCATCACCCACCATGGTGGCAAGATATGGGCAGAGAGCGAATTAGGGCACGGAAGTACGTTTATTTTTGTGTTGCCAGCTTGATCTTTGTTTTCCTATGGAGCTGCTCCATCATTCGGGAGCACAGGGAGAAGAAGGAACTCCGGGAATATCTCCTGCACGGTCAAAAAATGCTGACTCAGAGAAAGTACGATGCCGCCCTGGAGGCGTACCAGAAGGTTCTCTCTCTCTCTTCCCGCAAACCTCCGGAAGACGAAGCCCTTTTCAACATGGGTTTAGCTTACGCTCATTTCGGAAATCCTAAAAAGGACTATAAGAAGTCTATCGATTTTTTCCTCAGAGTTTTGAATGATTATCCTGAAAGCCGACTCGCGTTGCACGCCAGAATCTGGGTCGGGGTCTTACTGGAAAGCACGGAGTCCATCAAAAGAATTGACAGATTGAAGGACGCGACGAGGAACCTCGCGAAGGCGACCCAAACATTGAAGGAGTCAGAAAAAGCAAAACAGCCGGGAGCAAGATGGGAGGAATACGGAGAGGCTCGAGAATATCTCCTTCGAAGCCAGAAGTTTCTTGCTCAGGGAAATTACGAAGGCGCCATCGGTGAAAATAAGAAAATTCTGGCTTCTTCTGATCCCCGATTCCCAAAGGACGAGGCCCTTTTCAATTTGGGGGTCATTTATGCTCATTTCGGAAACCCCCAGCAGGACCTTGAAAAATCGATCGATTTTTTTAAGGCGCTCATAAAGAACAACCCGAAAAGCCCTCTGGTCGAACAGGCCAAGGTCTGGGTGGAGATTCTTCAGGAAAACGAAGAATTAAACCATCTCCTGCGGAAGCTAAAACAGGTGGATATTGAGATCGAGGAAATGAAGCGGAAGAAAACCCAATGATGAAGCTCCCCGTCCACCCCGTTAGCACGGGGCAGGCACGGCGGGGCTTCCCGGGCACACAGTGACGAGCAGGATGCGAGCAAAGGAAGTTTCGCTCATGTTGTGCCCCTTGTCCCCCTATCCCGCTTTGGCGGGACGGGGTCCGTTCCGGTCGAAAGAGGTGCAGATGTATCTTTCAGAGCAGGAGAGGGACCGAAGATACGGGCTCGTGAGGGGGACCATGAATGAAGCAGGGGTGGATGTCCTTTTGGTGGTGGGAAACAACCATGCTTCAGGTAGTCCCCTTTTCTCCACGGGAAGTTTCCGTTACCTTACTGACTTTTTCATCTTTTCCCTGTATGGCCTTTTGCTTTTCTTTCGAGAAGACGAACCCGTGATGCTCGTCCCAATGGAATTACAGGAGATAATGGCAAGAAAATATTCCTGGATTAAGGATATTCGTATAAGTTTCAACTATGCTGAAACAGTAGCTCAAGTTCTTAAAGAAAAAAGACTTGATGATCGTAAGATAGGCGCAATCAGCATGGAGAGTCTTCCAGCCAGCGCTTATCTCTCCCTTAAAGAAAGGCTTCCGAAGGTTGTCTTTTCCGAGGCCACTTCCCTGGTTCTTCCCTTCCGTTTTATCAAAGGAGAGGAAGAAAGGCTCCTGATGGAAAAAGCGGGGGAGCTGAACGATGGGGCCTATCAAGAAGTGTTGAAACAGCTAAAGCCTGGGATGAGGGAATATGAAGTGGCGGGGATCATCGAGGGATATCATCGAGGAAAGGGTGCGGATAAAACCTTCAACCTTGTTTTTTCCGGCCCCTTTCCCTCGACAAAAGACGGAATCCCTTTCCAGGGTCTTCCATGGTGCCCGGGTCAACGAGTCATTGAAAAAGGGGATTGCGTCCATATGGAGATGACAACGGTCTATGGAGGATACTGGAATCAATTGGTGCGGATCATTGCGGTGGGTATCCCAAACACCGAGTTGGAGAGATTTCATCGAGCCACAGTGGCAACAACCCAGTCAGGTCTCAGAACAATGAAGCCCGGGATGAAAATGTCCGAGGTGATTCCCTCCATGGCCAAAACCGCAGAAGGATATGGTTTCGGACTCACGACCCCTATGGGCCACTTTGTGGGGCTCGACTTGATTGAAGCCCGCGTTGACGCCGATAGTCGGGTGATTCTCGAACCCGGCGTCGCCATGATACTTCACCCCAGGCTTGATGACTTCAAGGGGAGACGAATCATTCTATGGGGGGAAACCTATTTCATGACCGAAAGAGGGCCGGTCCGGTTGACCCAAACGGATGATACACTCCACACAATCTGAGCCCTCAGACCAGAAGAATTTCTCTTGGAAACGGATGGGGGCGCCGGCATCTCCCGACCCTCTGTCACCGAATAGCGATTGGTTACCGGAACCCCTGCGGCTTGACTCTCGTCTTTCCTCTTCGGCGTGGCAGTTATTTGCCCAAGCCCAATTTGACGGCAATCGCTTTGGCGGTCTCATAATCACTCATCATTAATCGCCTCTGTTCTTCCGGAGATTTATATTCGACCGCATAGCCCATTTTCTCGATCTTGGCCTTCGTCTCAGGGTTTTTGACCGCCTTCTCAATTGCCGGGATCAGGACTTTCTTCACGTCCTCGGGCAGGTCGGCAGGGCCAAACATAGCATGCCATCCCGAGAGAAGTTCCCGTTTGTAGCCCAATTCCGTGATCGTGGGGACATTTGGAAGAAATGAAATCTTCCTGCTGACCAAGAGAATTCGAACCTTTCCTGCGTCCACATGCGGCATGAACTTCCCAACGATGTCATAACTCATCTCGACATGGCCTCCCAGAAGAGCCGTCACAACCGCTTCACCCCCTTTGAAGGGTACATGAGTGAATTCTGCGCCTGTCAACGTCTTGGTAATTTCTACATCGAAGTTGGCTGTGCTTCCGACGCCAGCCGTGCTGACACGAAGTTTTCCGGGATTTTTCTTTGC
>Ga0115026_10000387_pt1 | contig 11715 bp, 7 predicted proteins | sample Mud_0915_D1_FD_83878 | JGI IMG/M metagenome (GOLD analysis project Ga0115026, IMG submission 83878) | Wetland microbial communities from Old Woman Creek Reserve in Ohio, USA - Mud_0915_D1 | ecosystem: Environmental > Aquatic > Freshwater > Wetlands > Sediment ...
CCACCCCTCTGGGCGCGCCTTGTTGTTCCCCCCCCCCCCCCCCCCCCCCCCCCTTTTGAATTTACCCCCCTTTTTTTTTTGAGGGGGGGGGGGGGGGGGGGGTGAAATCGCCCCCGTCCTTCTCAGACTCACTTCTCTGATCAGTCGACGCTCTTCGCTATGAAGCGTGTACGAGAGGATGAAGAAGAGGCTGTCAACACGAAGGAGCCACGCGTTGAGGTGGGGGAGGAGGAGGACAGCGTCGATGAGTTTGCTTCCTATCCCAGTTGGGCCGAGAGCGCAACGGATGCCGAGTTCGAAGCATTGATGCAAAGTACCAACAAAGACGGGATCATCACGATTCGCCTGACATCGTACTTCCCCTGCAAGGACTGCGAGAAGTGGACGCCGCATTCGTACGTTGCGCTGCCCGCCGATCTCAGCGCCTGGGTGGCCGAAACAGAATCAGATCTCGACCCTCCCGGTCTCTCACCTCGCACGGTCAAGTGCTTGGCCTGCAAGAGCATCTGGAATCACCAAGTGAACTTTGGAGCCAGACCCACGAAGAGGTCACAGCTCCTTCGCCTGACGCACAAGATAAAGGAGGAGCAGGTGGCAAAGGGGGAAGAGATGCAAAATAAAGCATAAGGGGGATTACACACTGCCAGTGCACGGGCGAGTATCGCCAGGAAACCAGCGTCCATTAAACCATCTTCAACTCGCTCTGCTGGATGTTCGCGCCCCTCTGCTTCTTTCTAAACGACAAGGAGATGGAAGGAGGTATTTATTATTGAAAGCGCCGTCGTTTGTGGGATTGAATGACGTCTTCTTCGTCGGACAGAGACAGCGGGGGCAGAGCCATGATTGCGTGGACAATGTCATCAAATGTGCGGAAGAGGGCGTGGCCTTTGGCGGAGACGCCAAAGGTGGGCCGAAGAAAGGGAATGCTTCCATTGCAATAAAGTGGGAAAACACTGATAGTATGTGACCTTCTCAGGGACCACACGGGATCACAATTGAGAGACCGCGTTGCAAACATGGTAAAGTGCACGGGCATGGTCTCATGCTCCTCCCCGGCGGTCCAGAGTACGGGGGTTGGGGTGGGAGGATAAGTGAGGGATACGAAATATCCATCTGCGTGTTCCTGTGGACTCATAAGTTTCTCCAATGTCTTGCATGCAAGAGTGGGCGGTAAATTCTCCAGCAGCTGGAGCACACCATTCCGTCCACTGCGCCGCAGATGAAATCGTGTCCATGCTTTGCCGAGCTTGCACGTACAGGCCAGACGGGCCAGGGTAGCGATGGAGCCACCCACTTTAATGAGACCACCCTGGAACAAGGCCAGCTGATCAAATTCGTCATTCAGCATAATGGGCAGAAGATTTCCCATGGTTGGTTGGTGGGTAGAGAATGAGGGGGTATAAGGAGATTGGGGAGGGGGTGAAATCATTTTGACCCCCCCAGGGCCCTGTTGGACGATTCGTTTACTAACTAGGCAAATAGATCGCCGCGTTTGGCACTGGTCAACAAGAAATCCAGTTTGCGAGATGTTGTATCGTGTTGCTTAGTGGACGCGTCTGTCATCTCTTGAACCTTTGCGTCGAGGCCGTCGAGCCTGTCAATCAGTGCCTGGGATCTCCTGTAGAGTGCGCCGATGCGCGCCTCAAGCATCTCGTCGAGGTGGCGCTGTCGCGCAATAGCGTCTTGCTGCTGTTGCTGCTCAGGGGTGCAGTCCATGATATAAAAAATGAGGACCACGTCGCCCCTCGCCGCTTTTTTAAATTCATTGGGCATATAATGGAGTAGCCGAGGGCGCGGAGAATGTCGTCGTTGGCCATTGCACAACACGGTCCCTTTACTTACGGCCATGAAGCGCGGGCGATCTGGCGACGACGATGCAGTGGTCGTGGAGCTCTTTGATCGGATCTTTGAGCTGCCGCGGGACCTGGCCGTTGCACAGCTGCGCGACGAGCTCTTGCTGCTGTCGGATGTGACGCCGGATTTGCGCCACCGCGTCGCCGAGGTGCTGTACAGCGAGCCCGCCCTACAGGCCATGTTCTCCAATGCCAAGGAGCGAGAGGTGGCCAGCGACTACTTGCGTCTATATGCGAGCAGCCGCCAGATGCGCGACATTCTGCGTGCCGAGGCGGAAATGCTCGATCCGCCGGTTGCTGCCAGTCAGAAGCGTCGCCGCGTCGAAGGGAAAGAACGCGAGACCCTCGAAGCACGCATGGCCGAACGGCGCAAGAAATTGGTCGAGGCCGAGGCGCAGTTGGCCACGGTTCGCGAGCAAATCGATTCCTTTATCCGCCTCGCCAAGCACTATATCCAGTTCCGACAAGAGATGCGCCACCCCACCAGTGACACGCTCGTGGCCGCGGCTGCTCTGATGCAACGGGCGGTGCTCGCGGGCAAGATCACGGGCCCCGATCGTTGGCGGCTGGCCCATAGCACGGCCTTGCGGCTCCATCGCCGAGCGACCGAGTTGGCCATTAACCAAATCGTCCCCGATATTCATTTTCACATGACGGGAACCTTCCGAATCGGCGGGGGTCGGCCAGACGTCGACCTCATCACCGTCGCCCAGCATCCAGCCCGCGTGGATAATTTTCCCAGTGGAGGATCGAAGCAGAGCGCCACATTCGAGGTCATGATCGATGGCCTCGGTGGTTATCCCGACGAGACGTTCCAGGTCGTCGATATGGGCCGCAACTACATGTCATTGCGCACACCATCGCCGCCCCGTGAGCTACAATCGCATCTCTGCTTTGCTTCCGGTATCTTCAGGTCGCATCCAATGCAGATCAGGATTCCCGATGCGTCGCCTCTTCAACGTGTTATCCATCTGCGACTTGCCGCGCCATTGATATATGAGAGAACGCGCGTCGAGGGCGTCGCCGAGATATATCTCCTGCACAGTGGGAAAAAAGTTGGCAATCTTCGCATGGTGTTGGGCTACTACAACGGCTATCGGATGGAGACGCACTGCTACTTTGAAGATATCGACACGGACACCATCCTGCAGAGCGAGGAGGTTCGGCGGGCGTCCGCCGTCGTGCAACTGGCGGACTTTGTGACTGAGGCGCGACTTCCACCCCTGGCCCCTGACCTCCCAACGCCCACCCTCGAAGAGGCACTGAACCGGCTTTGGAACGCGTATCCGCTTCTGGGCGACGACGACGGCAATGACCTACCCCTTTTCTTGGCCATGTACGACACGGCATACGAAGGCGCCGTCGTCGAGTGGTCCGACGGCCGGGCCATTCGCTGGAAAGCCCCACTCCTGCAGTGTGCCCACTGTCACAGCGGCGCCCCCACGTGGGTCGACACGACGGCCTTGCTCGGCTACTGCGACGCGTGCAAAGGCGCTCAGTAGTGCCCATGGGACCGTTACAATATAGTACATTGGCCCGGATTCTTGGGGGGTCATGGTTGAGAATCCGCTGTGAGCGCTCAACTGGTGTCGTCGCCCGCGGCTGGCGAGACTGGGAAACGTTGTCCATATCGTCAGGTTGCACGAGAAGAACTAGAGTGACGACAATGCCCGCCTGGGCCTAGTATTTCAAGTCTCGCAACAAGTCTGTGACGAGAATCGGCTCGACGGCGCTCGCATTCGTCTTGCCCACTTGCAGCGAGGGCAGCTGTCGCCGCGCGGCGCCCAGACAGAGCTTGCACAGCGCCAGATCATAGTAGCGATAGTTGCCGTCGTAGACACGCACCGTTGTCGTCGTCTTGTACGTGTTGCAGTTGCAGCAGCTGACGGCCTCGTCAAGGATATGCGGATGGCGCGCCACGAGCGACGTGCAGCCCGGCGACCGCCGCTTATCGAGGATGGCCGCCGAAAAGGCAATCGTGTGCGGGTGGTCCTCGGGGAACTCGGGATGCGGGTGATTCATGCACGAGAGGCCGTGGTTGGTAATCTTCTCCTCCTCGACCGTCGTGAGGACGCCACAGACGACGCAGTGGCCGTATATTTGGTCGCGCCGCAGGTACCACAGGCCCACCAGGTCCACGCTAATCAGCGGCTCCGTGGCGTGGTCGCGGCTGCTCCAGGTGCTAATGGGCGCCGTGACCGTGTCCAGGAGCAGGTCTGTCCGCCGCCGCAGCGTGCGATTGGTGGCCACGGCGGTGCGCTGTCGCAGCGTCCGCGCCACCAGGGCCTTGACGTCGTGCAGGTGGATGACGTGCGTCTCCGCCTCGGTCGTATTCACCAGCGCCTCGGCGCCCAGGAGGCGTGGCAGCTGATCGACATTCACCCCGAGCATGGGCGCCTCAATGAGGCGGTCGCGAATCTCCTCCAGTTCGGCCTTGGCGGCGCGCTTCTGCTCCGCCAGCCGCTGCTTGGGTGGGCGGCTGCGCTTGCAGTAGGCCTTGAAGGTGCGCAGATCGATGAGGTGGCCCGATTCACCGACGGCAACGGGCGGCACGACGAGCTCCTGCAGCAGGACGGGCCGCGGCAGGACGCCCGCCTTTTTCAGACGCCGATCGAGAGCGGCCTGCACGACGGCCAGCTGTTGCGCAATCAGCACGCGGTCGTTCTGGCAGACGATCCATATGGGCGACGGCCGCGGCGGCGTCATGAAGCGCTGGCACGTCGGGCAGTAGAGCGAGATGCCCAGCTGCGGCGGCGACGGCTCAAAGGGCATGAGGCCCAGGCGCTCCCGCAGCCGATGCATGATGCGCAGGCCCTCGTCAATGGGGCGGGCGAAAATCTGTTCCTGCCGATAGTGTGTCACGAGGCGGAAGAAGTGCTTCACCACCAGGTGTGCGGCCAGCGACGTCGTGCCAAACCGCAGCGTCTCTTTCTTGTACTTGTTGTCGGGCGGGTCGTAGGCAAAGTACTCGTACACCCAGCGCTCGACCTCGGCGCACTGCGGGCGCGTCAGGCCCAGCTCACCAAGGCCCCGCACGTCCACCACCTCCCGCTCCACAATCGTCGCGCTTGGCTGGCGTCCGACGGCGGCCGCGGCGGCAGCCACCCGGTGGAGCGGCTGCGCCATGTCGGCGAGCTGGGCGGCAATCGGCGGGAGGACAAGTTCGCGCGCCACGTACTCGTCAAACGCATCGACGCGCCCACTGATGCGCTCCAACAGATGCTCGACGCGCGCGCGCACCCGCGGCCGTTTGCTGGCCGCCGCCGCCGTGGTCGACGACGATGGCGCCGCCATGGCCATTTCCTGTGCCTGGGCGACGCGGCGTTGGTCGCGCAGGGCCTGCACTGCCAGTGTCGTCCGCGTCTTCTCGTACTCCACCAAGAAGGCAGCAAGCGCCGCCTCCCCTGCCTGTTGCGCCTCCCGGATGAGGGCCGCAAAACTAACGTCGCTGCCATCGTCGGCCGCGTCCATGGCCTGGGCCCGCAGCCGTAGGGCGGCGAGACGTGGCGCAGCGGCGACGGCGCGGGCCACGTGGTGCGCCAGGATGGCCGTTTCGACGGAGATCATCTTCTTGGCAATGAGCTCCTCGGCACGCCCCTTGTGGATCTTCTTGCATGTCGTCAGCGCAATCGTGTGGGCCACGTTGATGAGGCCCTGCTTCTTGGCCGTGTCCTCGAGCGAGGTCCAGTCAATGGGCGCCTCAAAGTTGCAACTCGTCTGGCGCTGCAGCTCGTCGCGGATCGTCTGTACCGCGTAGCGAATCACGGCCTTGTAGTGCACCCACTTGACGTGCGTCGAGAACAGCCGATCGTAGGCCACGTCGGCCTCGCACGTGCTCACAAAGTACTCGTGCATCAGGAACAGCACAATGTGCCGCATGCGCGCGGTAAACGCCAGCAGCTCTTCGACGGGCGGTGGGCCGCTGGCAAAGGGGTCGCGCGCCAGCGCCTGCGTGATGCGGATCCGCGCCGCCAGCGACGGCCGCCCGCCCGCCCGTGGCAGATTGCCCAGCAGGACGGCGCGCACCACCAGCTGCAGCATGGCGCCGAGCTCGGGGAAGCGCTCCACGTTCTTGGCAATCGTATCGGGCAGGTGGCGCAGGTGGCAAATCTGGTTCATCTGCTTGCAGAGGAAGATGTGCGTCGCGGCGCGCCGCTGCGTGTGTTGCTTCTTGTTGCGGCCCGGGTCAAAGGAGAGGTCGGCCGTCATCAGCAGCGGCGTCAGGTCGGGCAGTTCGTCGACGCAGCAGACGCGTTGGGCGCTCGGGTAGACAGCCGTCAGGACGGCGTTGCGCGGCTGCGCCAGGAAAAAGTCGTCGCTGTAGCGGCGATAGCGGACGGCCGTCGTCAACAGGTCGAGGTGCGTATCGGCCCAGAGCGTCGCCATGTATTCCACGTCCTCGGCAATGTCGTCGGCCGAGAGGCGCAGCGGCGGCAGCAGCCACTGGCGAATCAGGTCGGCGGCGACCGTGCGGCGCACGGCGGCATGCAGGAGGACATGGCGCGCGCGGTCCGCCTTCCAGACGGCCTCGACCATGTCGCTCGGCAGACCATCCAGCGTGCCCAGTTCGTTGGCCAGGTAGGCGATGAAGAGCGTCCAGCCGTCGGTGGTCGCCGTGGCGTAGACGTGCTGAACGGTGATCTCGTAGGGCACGAGCATCGCTTCGAGCAGCCAGTGATAGACGGCCGTCAGCGGATCGACGCCGGGCTGGCCGTCGGAGAGGAGCGCCACAAAGGGACGGAAGCGCTCGTGGAGTTGCTCGCGGTGGTCATCCTGGGCGAGTAGGATGCGAGGCAGGTGGCGCGTAAGTAGGCGCCTCAGCCGGACAGCCGGGAGACGATAGCCAACGTCATCCTCGGCGCGCTCTGTGGTGCGGCAGTCGTCGTCCGTTGCCTGGTTGGTGGTTCCCCACACGAGGCGCTCTAGGAGCACCGGGTAGGGAACGGCGTTGGCGTAGTCGAGCCAACGCGGCCACCAAGTGGCAATGGAGGACGGCCGCTGCCAGAGCAGCCGCAGCGTGCGGTCGTGGTCGGCCTGGGTCGTCGCGGGAACGCAGACGTGCCGATCCATGCCCCCCAGCAAGGGGCGCAACTTTAGAAAGTCGACGCAGCTGTTGGTCCGGCTGAGGCCATGCGAAAATCCGTATTGGCCTCGGCCACCATGAAGCGGGGCACGCCGCGACTCGACGCCGCCCCGCCCTGTTTCACATAGAGCTCCAGGTAGTCGCGCGGAATTGGCTGGTAGACGCGCATGTTGCCGTGATACTGCGGCACCGCCCCACTCACGCCCGTCAGGCGGCCATCGACGGTGCGCCGAATAATGGCGTGCGGGCCGTACTCGCCGCGCCCAATCATCACGTTGAAGTAGTCAATGGGGCGACTGGGCGCCGTCTTCTGGTTCAGGTTGGTCTGCGCCTCAATCGTCAGCCGATAGAGCTCGTCCTCGACGCAGGGCCGCAGCGGCGCGTCCACCGCGGGTGGCACTGGAAAGGGCCAAAACTCGCGGCCCACGTAGCCATGCTGGCTGCTGCTCACGTTCATCAGGCAGTTGCTGCCAAAGACACACAGTCGCTGGCCCGGCAATGGCGGCAGGCGCCACTTGGCGAGCGCCTCCTTGGTGAGCATGGGAATCTGGGCATCGCGCGGCCGATCGCCCTGTGGCTGTTCCAGCAGGGAGGCGACAGAGGCGCGAAACATGCCGTAGGATTCGCGATCGACACTGGGCGCGCCCTGGATGACGGGCGGCTGCGGCGGGAAAAAGTCCGCGTAGCTGTGCGCCGCCGAGAGGGTCGTCGCCGCCGTGTCGCCAAACTTGTCATAGTTGCCGACGGGCCCGCACGCCGACCCGCAGCGCGCCCGATACGCAATCTTGGGGTTGGCGGCCACCGGCGCGTCGGTTGCGCCGGACGCTGGCCGTTGTTGCGCGGCACTGCGGGCGGCGAGGCGGCCGAGCGATTCGTGCACGCGCTGCAGCACCTCGACCAGGGGTGCGTCGAGCGCCGACGTGGTCGTCGTCGTGCCGAGGAGGTTGGGATGGGCCAGGACCGCTGCCGGGGCGCTCAGCGTCACGTGATCGTCGAGTCGCCGTGCGAGCGCCGCCGCCTCCTCGGGCAGCTGCAGCGAGAGGGTTGTTTGTTGCGCGCGCTCCGGCAGCAGGTAGGACGGCCGCGTGATGGCCGCGGGTGGCGGGAAGCCCAGCAGCACGCGGGCGTCGTCGAGGGCCATTGATTTTTTAGATGCCCCGGGTAGGAAGAAATGAGGGACGCGTCGGTGCGCGGGGGGCAAGATCCAATTCGCCAGAGAGTCCCAGTTCGTCCACCATGTCCACGGTCCTCTCGAAGGCGACGCTCTCCAAGGCGATTGCCAAACGGAAGCCAACGGGCTTGGATGATCCGGCGCTGAACCCGTATCTGCCTCCTGTAGACAAGAAGGAGACACCCACGTTCCGCTGGAAAAAGGAGGGGAAGCAAGAAGGATACCCGCGCGCTCGGTCGGATTTGCGATTGGCCTTGTTGAGCGGCGATTTCCAGTTTATCCAGAGTGTATCCCGTGGTGCGGCCATCGCCCCGAGTTCACCTACGCGCTGGCGGGAAGGCAGTGTTTTGCCGGGCTGGCCGCGGTGGTTCGAGATTGGTAGCCAGGTCGAATGGTGGCATGAGATGGTTTCCCTGGGTCTAGGGCTGGAGGTCGACCGCGAGTCGCTGCAACCGATTTGGAAGAGGGCCGCCGACGCTGTGGCGCACGTCTCCCGGTATTCCAGCATTCGGACTGGATATGACGTGGCGGAGGCGTATCCCTTTAATTTTTCCACCTACCTCCACAATTATGATGACAAGGTGACACCGCTTCTTGGCCTCTACCAACAGATGATGGGCTACATTTGGTTTCAGAGCCACGTCGTCGAGCGCTGTCACTACTATGCGGCGGCGACGGCATTGGCGCGCGCAGACACGCAGACGCAGGCGCTAACGACGACCAGAAACGAATTCAATGATATGATGAAACTGACGCGTGCCATGGTCTCCGACCCCACGGACATGCGCGACGTTTTATGGATCTGCCCCGTGTCGGCCTTTGATGGACCCCGCGTCTTCTCGGCCAACATGCTGATGAAACTCGCCAATACGTTTCACTTTTATCGCATTGGCCTGCAGGCGTTCCTCGAGGACGAATTCCACATTGCGGCCATTCCCCAGGATGCAATGCCCGACGCTAGGGCGCGACTAGAACAGGCGGATTGGCCGCTCTGGGATCCGGCCATTTACATGGGCCGCGACCCCGAGGTGCACGTCGTCGTTGGTGACTACCTCCAGTTGGAGCCCGCATTACAGGGCGAGGGCCGGACGGCGGCATTGCTAGAGGCCGTTCAGCGGGCCATTGTGGAGACGGACGGCGCCCGCGGCCATGGCTATCAGGTACTGGTCCTGCACTGGGTCCACTATTCCATGTTCCTCGTTGTCGACGGCCAATTTGGGTGGAGCGATCTCGGCCACAATCGGCAGGAGCCAGCCGACGACTCGGTGCGGGCGCCGCCCTTTGCATACTTTCCGTGCGCCATTGGCGAGACGACGCCGACCTATGCGCGCGGCATGGCCAGCCTCGTCTGGATGTCGCCTGCCATGCGGGCGTACCACCGTTGGCAATTGATCACCCGCCCGACCATGGCGACCTATTTGCCATCCGATGAAATCGATCTCGGTTCCCCGACCGTGGCTGATCGACGAGATGGACTGGAGCTGCGGACACGGATGGCGGAACTTCAGCGTTGGCTCGCGCAACAGCTCGCGCAACAGCTCGCGCAGCAACTCGCGCAGCCGATGCCGTCCTCGGCCATGCAATTAGAAATTGGCCGAATCAGCATGGCAGTGGCAGTGGAATCGCTCGACGCCTCGCCGCCTGCACTGTTGGCGTGTATTCAAGGCGAGCTCGGCACTGAGAAGACACGTGCCATCTCAATCACCGGCGTCCAACTGGTTATTACGAACCCCAATGACTGCGACATGTGGCGTCTCGTCCTCATGCTCATCGTCGACGTGGCACGGCTCTATCGCTGTCCGATCCGGATCCCCCAGGCGGTTGTCGACACCGTGGGCGTGGCGCATATTGCTAGCGTCTACGACATGTCACACGACACCACAGAGGCGCACACGACGCCAGAATTGCTGACGCTGCGCCCCGTCGTCTATCCCTGGTTTGTGGCCGGCCATGGGGGCTGGCCCCAGTTCTTGCGGCACCGGGTGACAGGGGACGCGTGGGCCATGCCGCTGGCGCGCAAAGAGCGATCGTGGGATGCCGCGTCCATGCGGCCCAATCCCATCCATGGACTCCAGCCCGTGCGCAACCTGGAGAAATTAGTCCCGCTGTTCGTGCCCATGGTGGACATTTCCGACATTCCTACCTCGCTCGTATCCGCGATGCATCATACCAACGAGCGCCCGGGCCAGCCCTGCACTCCTGATGATCCACTGCCTACCCTGCCCCTCCGTGTGGTGGACGCCACGCCTGCCCGTATCCAAGTGGTCGCCACGCCATACACGACCTATCTCGCGTCGGTTGAAATGTATCCTGGCCAAAAGGCGGTCGCCAATGTCTCCACGCTGGCCGCATACATGCGCAATGGCGTTGGCAATATGACGCCGAGGCGAATTCGCCAGCTGTTGGCACTCGCGCGCGTCGCGGCGGCCGATACGGAAATGTACGTGAATGCGGAACGCCATGCCATTGCCGTGGCGCGCATGGACACGCGAGAAACCACATTGGCGCGAATCACACCGCAGGCCATATTGATCACGCCTGCAGCAATTGCCAAGCCCCGTCGGGTCTCCACCTACGGCCCCGAGAATGAGTTGGCTCAGGCGGCACTCCCGCCAATTGTGGAGTATGACGCTCGGGGTGCACCCGCGGCCGACCGTGCCATGATCGTCGCCCTGGATAAGCAGATGCAAACGGGGCAATTGACGCCCCAGACCAATGTCCTAGATTTGAGCACGCCGGCCAGCTACTATGCGCAGCGCCCAACGTCTCATATTTGTGCCGAATCCATGGCGCGTCGGCTCCGCGAGGGACTCCCGCCTCCTCCTCCTCCTCCACCTGCGCCCGGTGCCATGGATCTGGAAGAAGACATTGGCCCTGCACCTGGCGCCATGGATCTGGAAGAAGATGTTGCGCCAGTCCCTCGTCCGCCGTCATCACGGCCGATCGCCGCTGAGACCGTGCCGACATCGCCCTTTTTACCGTCCACGCCGCCAGCGTCGCCGCGTCGCCGGCGCACCTTGGCGTCCCTCAATCCAATCGTCATCTCCGACGAAGAAAGCAGCGTGGGCGACTTTGACATTGTCGACGAGGTCATCTACGACCCGCGCCCGAGACGATTGCCCGTACGCGCCCCATCGCCGCCGCGCCTACCCATGCCGTCCCCGCCTCAAGGAGAGAAGCGGCGCCGGGAGCCCACGCCCTCGCCGCAACTCTTGCCAGGGATTAAGCCGCCACCGCCCGCGCCACTGCCCCTTACACCAACCGTCCCACGATGGGTGCCGCCGCCGGCGCCCGCGCCTCTGCCTCCAATGCCACGACGGCCGCCGCCACCGCCCTCGCCCGTCCCGCTGTACCCCGCGCCAACCATTCCACGACGGCAGCCGCCACAGCCACAGCCGCCTCCGCCACCTGCGCCCGACGAGGATGAGACGCCGCCGGCAAAGCGCCAGAGAATGGAAGAGCTGATGCGGGCAATGCGGATGCTCACTCTTGCTAGTGGTCGCGATGAAGCCCACCCGGGACGCGATGCGGACCATTAAGCGTGCATTACATCAGTGTAAACAGACTACATCGTGTCCCGTTACGCCACTGTTTGCGCCCCATGTTCC
>Ga0115026_10000394_pt1 | contig 11678 bp, 10 predicted proteins | sample Mud_0915_D1_FD_83878 | JGI IMG/M metagenome (GOLD analysis project Ga0115026, IMG submission 83878) | Wetland microbial communities from Old Woman Creek Reserve in Ohio, USA - Mud_0915_D1 | ecosystem: Environmental > Aquatic > Freshwater > Wetlands > Sediment ...
CGCCCTTTGTCCTGTCTTTGACAGGGACTCAGGCTTTCGGGACATTGCCTGCTCCGACAGCTTTCGATTGAAGGCCCGTCTCTTCTCATCATCTTTCAGGATACTATACGCCTCGTTGACCTTCTTCGCTCTTTCGGATACCCACGAATCGTCCCCCTCCTGCCGGTCGGGGTGGTATAGGAGCATCAACTTTCTCCATCGTTCCCTGATTTCATCCCGAGATGCGTTCTGCTGTAGTCCCAGGGTAATATAGTAGTTGTTTTCGGAATTGAAATGCATCTTTGAGATAACGAAGTTGGCGCCATCAACGAGATATTTGTTGTCTATATCGTTTCTGCGGGCAAAATCGCGGATCGCGTCCGTATTATGGGAAATCTCTATAAGGCTGCCGAAGCACCCTATGGCATCACGGTAAAGCCTGTCCGCAGAAGCACCGTTGTATGACTCTATGATGACTTCTAATGCTTTACTGAATTGCTCGTCTGTATGATTCCCCGAGGTTTCAGGGTCATTCCGTCTATCCATGCAGTCCCTTCTATTTTATTGTCGAACTTGCTCGACTTTTCTCTTCTTACGGCTATCATGACCGCCCCGCAATCTGAAGGCACATCAAAATCAACGGAGAGTTCTTTCCAGAAATTGCTCCCTGTCAGGACCTCCGAGCTTTTGTTGAAGTTGCTGCAGTTGTGTCCACTCACGAGCAAAAATATGCCATTTGTCGTTGTAAGCGAGTCTGTTTTGACATATCCTCTCAGGCTATACGGTGATGATGGTTTTGCTCTGACTATCTGCCGGGCTATCGTAATATCAGGGTTGTGCTGGCCGTCAAAGCTGACACCGAGCGAATGGTTGCCCGACATGCGAATGGTATCGTCGATGAATACATTGACGCCCGCGATCTCACTGATCTTCCAGTCGAATCCACCGTTCAACATTTCATGCTCGAATCCGGGGTTCCAGATTATCGTTGTCTCATCATATGCCCCCGTGCCCTCTATCTGTCTGGTTATCTCTTCCCATATTTTCCATGCTTCGTCGTAAAGATTGTGTGCTACTAAAAAGTTGACATACTTTATGAAGAGATCCTTGTCAAGACTCTGGACGTCTATCGTTTCCCAGGCTTCCCGGGCCTCTGTTACATGATTTGTACTGATGAGGTAGGAAAGATACTGTGACCGGTATTCGAAGGAGTCCGGTAATAGGTCCTGCAGAATAGAGCGATTATCCAAACGGAGCTTCCAGCAGAGATCATAGACATCAGTCTGTCTTGCAGGAACGAGCAGGATATAGCGTTTCAGCGCTGCAACAGCCATATCAAGCCTGTTGTTGATGAGCCAGTAGGTGCCTGCCTCCCACATGAGGTCAGCATTGTTCGGGCTGAGTTTTACCGCTCTTTCAAAGCTCTCCTGAGACTGTGCGGTCTGTCCGTTTGCCTGGTATGCCTTTGAAAGATCTATCCAAGCCCCTGCCTGAAGGGGGCTCATCTGAATCGACGCGCGATACCGGGCTATCGCCTTTGGGTAGTCGGGACTGTTTAAGCTCATAAGGTAGTATCTGCCGAGGAGAAAGTGATATGACGCATTGCTCTTGTCGTAACGGATGGCAGCCAGAAGGCCCTTTTCATCGGCTTTTCCGAGAGATAGCCATCCGGTGAAAGGTCTTGAAAGAAGCCAAAAAACGAGCACATAAATAAAAACAGCAGATACCGAGAAGACGCGAAACGCTAGAGTTTTTTGAGGCCTTTGCTGATCATTTATCATCAGGGCTTGTATCGTTTTGGTAGTAATACTGGTAGTAAGAATAATTGCCGTATTTCATGTTCGACTCGTTTACCCCATTCAACACGACGCCGAGCACCTTCGCGTTGACGTTCTCGAGTATCTTCTTGGCCTGCTGTGCAGCCTCCTTTGGTGTTTCTCCGGACCTGACGACCAGAATGACCCCTTCAGTCTGAGTGCTTGTGATTGCAGCGTCAGCCAGCCCGAGTATGGGAGGTGTATCGAACACGACGAAATCATAGAGCGCATATAATGCATGTATGAGTTCCCTCAGACGGTATGAGCCGAGGAGTTCAGCGGGGTTTGGAGGGAGCGGTCCGGACGTCATGATATCCAGACCCGGTACGCTGGTGGTTTTTATCAGTGCCCCTGAGAATTCTTCATTACCGGAAAGAAACGAGGACAAACCTATCGTATTGCTCACCTTGAATGCCTTGTGCAGTCTCGGCCTGCGCATGTCCGCATCGACAAGGAGCACCCGCGCATCCGACTTTGTCAGGCTGATGGCGGTATTGATCGATGTTGTTGTCTTGCCTTCTTCTCTCCGCGCGCTGGTCACCATCATGACCTTTGGCGGCTTTCCGGCAGTCGAGAAGAGAAGAAAGGTGCGTATCGATGTATAGGCCTCGCTCATCAGGCTCCTGGCATCCGTATGGGTGATGAACTCAACGGGCAGGTTCTTCGAGGTGTCGAGGCTTTTGTAGAGCGGCACAAGGCCGAGAGAAGGCATGAGTATTTTCTTTTCGATATCCTCCGGGGTCTTGACGGTATTGTCGAGGTATTCTGCAAAGAATGCAAGGCCAACACCTCCGAAGAGGCCGACAATCAGCGAAAGGAGAATATTCAATACCTTTTTCGGCTTGAACGGAGCTTTGGGGACTTCAGCCCTGTCGAGGATCTGAATGTTGCTTGCAGTAAGACTCGCCGATATGCCGGTCTCCTTAAGCCGCTGGAGCAGACCGTTATAGAGTTCCTTGTTCGTGTCCGCCTCACGCTTGAGGATCTGATACTGGACAGAGCGGTTGTTAAGATCAAGGGTGTCCCTCTTCTGTTTTTCGAAGGCAGACTTCAAATAGCCTTCACGCTTTAAAGCCGCATCATAGTCTTTCTTTGTGCTCGTGATGATTTTTTTTGTCTCTGCGTCAATTTTCTTCTTGATCTGCTCGGTCAGTTCCTTGAGTTTTACCATCTTCGGGTAATCAGGCTTGTAAATTTTCAAGTTCTGGTTATACTCCGACTCGAGCGCCGCGTAATCTTTTTTCAGGGAAAGGATAAGGGCATTCCCCATGACAAGCGAGCTCGATTCAGGATCACTGGAACGTATCTCGTTATATAATGCCTCCCTTTGGATCCTGTCGGATGTCGCAGTGGTCATCTCGGTGGAGAGTTCGGAGAGCTTCTTTGTCATGATGTTTTCGCTGCCGCTTCTGCCTTCTTTATCAACACTTGTCTCGACGAATAAGATCTCGTACTTCGAGGCATACTCGTTCAGTTTTTCTTCAGCCTGTTCGACCTTAGCCTTCATGATCTCCAGCTGTTTTTCGAGCCACTCGCGTGCCTGCTGGGTCGCTTCGAATTTGGACTCGATATTCAGGTCTATGAAAGAATTCGCTATCGTATCGGTCACCCGTGCGGATAGTTGCGGGTCATAGGACGAGAAGCTTACGTTTACGAGCCGTGATTTTTGTTGTGGTGACACCTCAATTCTTTTAATAAAGCTGTCGATCAGCCCGGAATCGATGCCGTCTTCTTTGCTCAGGGGTTCTTTCTTGAGGAAGGATGATGCAACAGCAATCCCGGACTTCTGCCCGGCGAACTCGGGATTTATGTCAAGCTTCATCTGGCGTATGACGCGCCGGGCGAGGTTTCTGGACTTAAGGACCTTATACTGAGTCTGGTAGTAGTCCTCCTCAGGCCTTTCGACGGCGTAAACGTCCTTAAAGGTAAGTATGTTGGCGTTTTCCTTGTCTATCTTGATCGAGGTTGTAGCCTTGTACTGTGGCTTCATCATAAAGGTGCCGAGCGTGACGGTTGTTACAACAGCGAGAAAAAAAGTGATGACTATCCACTTTCTGCGGAGAATAATGTGGAGGTAGTCCCTGATGTGTATCTCCTCCTCCTGGTACCCGTAATAGGTGCTCGGAGACAGAGGATACTCCCTCACCTTTTCGAGTGCCCTGTTTTTGTTCTCTTGTGTGTTGTTCTGTTCTTCTGCCATGCTTTACCTAGTATGCACGAGCTCCAAAGGATATAAATCCTTTTAGCGTGCTGATGAACCCGTTAAAGAAATTCTTTATGCCGCTCTGGGGTACAATGATTATATCATTTTCTGCAATAAGAATGTCGGCTTGCTGACCGGTTCTTATCGCATCGTAATCTGCAATAACAGCCTCCCGATCGCCTCTGCCGGTTTCACGGAAAATTCTGATATCAGAAAGATCTGCATCGGCGTTTACCCCCTGTGCCATTGCTATCGCCTGGGTAAGACTTGTTTTGCCCTTCATGTTGTAGGCCCCGGGCGTTCTGACTGACCCGTCAACAAAGAAGATCCCGCCTTTCGGCACATTGATTACGTCTCCGGCAAACACAGGTATGTTCAGAGAAAGATTGCCGTTTATGAGGAGCTCATCGAGGGCTACCACCATTGTCTCCGAACGGTTTCCGGAATCATTTTTCAGTAATGGTCTGATGATATAGCAGATATTGCCGGCATCCTTTGATATCCCCTCTGCCATCATCAGCATGTCGAGGAGATAGCGCTGTCCTGTTACCGCGAAGACCTGGGATTTGTTGACAGCGCCGATGACGGATATCCTCTGGCTTTTGTATTCTTTCACAAATACCGTGACCAGAGTTTCCTCTACATATTTTTCGAGTTTTTTGGCTATCAGTTTTTCTGCTTCGGACGTTGTCAGTCCCTTGACATTGATAATCCCGACAAGCGGCAGCCCGATCTCGCCATCTGAATTGACCCGTACGGTCTTTTTCAGCTCTTCGACATTATAGGCCTCTATCTCGAGCACATCGTCAGCACCGATGAGATAGTCTTCAGAAAGACTTTCCTGCTGATGCAGCGCTCCGAAGACTATAGCTTCATTCATTTTGTCGGCTTTTTTCTGGAAGGGGAGATCACTGAGAGGCTCTGCCTTGGTTGCATAGCCTCCTCCGCATCCTGTCACTGAAAAGATTATAAGGAAAGCGAAAAAAACATACTTCAGATTACGTAAATGCATCTGGATAGTATACTGTATTTATGATAAAAAACGAAAACTTTTGAATTCGTTAAGGGTGTATATTACTCTTAAATTCTTTTGTCTCTCCTTCCCCATCTTTTGCCTCAAAATAAGCCCAAACAGCACCAGCACCAAAAGACACCAAAACAACAGCTTGGTTTACATCCACTCTGCCATTTGGTGCGCCCCCTGTAACCGACTGGGTCTTGTAGACTTTAAAGTTGTTGTCTTGTCCGATGAGTACGCTTTCTCCGGAAGCCAGGGTCCTTGTGCCGGAAGTTGAGGCGTTAACCAGTATCTTCCCCGAGATATTTCTTACCTCTGTACCTTTTTCTGTAGCAGAAATGACACCGAGAACACGACTGGCCTTTTCATAGCCGACTTTCTGGACAAGGCCATTCTTGCCGTTAACAGATACATGTGCCGTAGGGGTGGTTACCGACAATGAGGATGACGGGCCTATATTAAATGCGATGACTCCCTGCGCAAGGGTTATCATATAGTCGGCTGAACTGCCGCTGACAGTAGCAATGGTGTCCCGGGAAAGATCAACTCTTGAGCCGTCTTTAAAGGTGATCGAAGCACTGCCGTCTTCTGTTCTGATCGCTGTATTCTCCAGCAGAGGATAGGTCGGCATGGCGGAAGACCATTTACCACTTGCAGACCCGATAAAAACTTTCCCGGATGATTTTATTTCACCGAGCACTGAAATACTCTGGGCAGATACACCAGCTATATTAACCAGCGAAAATACCAGAATAAGAACATATACGGCCAGCGTGTGAATTTTATTCATAACAATAACCTCGCTGCAAAAAGATTTTATCTAAATTTTAAGTAAGACGTAATATTTTGTCAAGTAAATAGTGCAATTATTATGCCCGAGAAACATGATTTCTCTATGCTTTCTCTTAGTTTTGATTGTTGTGGGCAGTAAATGTATTTTTTCGTGTGAAATCTGTTTTTTGTCAGGTAAAAATTCCTGAGAGCCGGACTCATACCCCTAATCGCCCTACTCATTAAGATAAGCTATAAATCCTTAACAGCTGTATGGAGGATTGACAATATTTGACAGTTGATGTCTGATTCTTGTCATAATGCATCAGGAGTTTACAGGGAATTTCTCTTTTATAGCAAAGGACGAATTACGAAAATGACGACTATGTAGATTTTGGAAACCAATGCATGCAAGAATTCTTCAGGTGGAACAGTTAATATCCAGTCCGGCCATGTTTGTCTGCCATAAGGAAGACCGATGGTAATCTCCCGGACTCTTTTGCCGGGCATATTTCAAAACGGATTGTCATTGTAGTGAAAAGGGCAGTTTTATTATACTGTCTTTATAATTGCCAAGATGGTAACTGGAGAAATGTCCGGAATAAAACACAGAACAGCCGGGGCTGTCCATGGTCTGCTTCCTGAGCATCCTTATGACCTTCCCTCTGATGAGACCGTGCAGGGCCTCCGTGACATCTTCTCTTTCCGGGAAATCCAGAGTGTATGCATGGCAGGGTACGGATGGGAAGGCTATACAGGCAATAGTGAGACTATTACTCAGATGCTTTGTTCAAATAACCTCTCCCTGAAAAATCTCTCAGAAAGTTTATTCCTCAAATATCCGAAGTATTTCCCGGAAAATAGCACCAGCGGTGTCTAAAGTTATTCTCAGAAGGGCTGAATATGATTATGATACGCTCAGGCCACTGATCTTTGAGCTTCTGGATGAGCTTGTCGGAGGCAAAATAGGGAAGAAGAGCCGGGTATTGATAAAACCGAATCTGCTTGCTCCTGCCCCGCCCGAAAAGGCCATGCTGACACACCCGCTCATCGTGAGGGCCTCTGCCGAATATGTGCTGCAAAAGGGAGGATTGCCCCTTATATCCGACAGCCCTGCCATGGGGACTTTCGAAAGGGTGCTGAAGGAAAGCGGGATACGTGAAGCGCTAAAGGGATTGCAAGTGGAATGCAGGGAGTTTAAACGCTCCGTGGCCGTTGATGTCGGGCCGCCCTTTCACCGGATCGAGATCGCTGAAGATGTTATGAATGCCGATCTGGTACTGAACCTGCCGAAATTGAAGACCCATACCCAGATGCTCCTGACCCTCGGCATCAAAAACCTCTTCGGGTGCATTGTGGGCCTGAGGAAACCCGAGTGGCATTTCAGGACAGGCGTTGACAGGGAGATGTTTGCGCGGTTGCTTGTCAGGATATACAGCGCGATCAGACCATCGATAACCCTGCTCGACGGTATACTGGCGATGGAAGGGCAGGGACCCGGCAGGGGCGGGGCTCCGAGACACCTCGGTATGCTCATGGCAGCTACCGATGCTGCTGCGATGGATGTGACGGTTTGCAGGATGCTGGGGCTTGCGCCGGACAGTTTGTTGACAAACAGGATGGCGGCAGAAATGGGGCTGTTCAGCCCGGACCTCCTGATCGATGGAGAAATCCCTCACATAGAGGACTTCAGACTGCCTGAGATTACCCCGCTTGTCTTCGGACCGAAGAGCCTGCACGGATTTATGAGACGGCATCTGGTGCAGAGGCCGCTCTGTAATGACTCCCTCTGCAGGTTATGCGGAGAATGCTGGAAGTACTGCCCTGCCAGGGCTATCGCCGTGAAAAAGAAAAAAATCAGCTTTGACTATGAGGCCTGCATCAGATGCTACTGTTGTGTCGAGGTCTGTCCCCATGGAGCGCTCAGGGCAGCAGAGACACTCTCCGGGAGGGTGGCGAGAAAAATATTGAAGCGCCGCGGTGTATGACAGGACAATTTTTTCAGGATACAGCAATTCCCCGTGAGAAAGATGCTCCAACTCAGCGGCTTGTCCTGGCCACCTGTCAGGGGCTGCAGTAGTGGCGATGACCCTTTCCCGAGATATAATTCCTCCTCTTGTAATCACTGCGGTACTAAAGGTAAAATTTATCTTCTGCTGCGCACATGACCCGAGAGAGAAGATATTCTGATGAAAGAGGGAAAACATGATTAAAGAGTCCATCAATATGCTGATAAACAACATCAACCTTTCCGAAACCGAGACAGCGGAGTGCATGAGTGAGATCATGGAGGGCAGGGCAACTGATGCGCAGATCGGGGCCTTCCTTACCGCACTCAGGATCAAGGGCGAGACGATTGATGAGATAACCGGAGCAGCAAGGATCATGAGGGAAAAGGCGGCCAGGATAAAAGCCCCCGAAGGGGTGCTCGATACCTGTGGAACAGGCGGTGATATGTCCCATACATTCAACGTATCGACGACTGTTGCCATTGTGGTTGCCGCAGCAGGCATCCCCGTCGCGAAACACGGCAACCGGTCCGTATCCAGCAAATCAGGGAGCGCGGATGTGCTCGAGGCACTCGGCATAAAGATAGACCTTCAGCCGGAAAAGGTAGAGAAGTGTCTTTTCGAGACCGGATTCGGTTTTCTGTTCGCGCCGTTGTTCCATCCCGCTATGAAATTTGCAATCGGCCCGAGACGTGAAATGGGTATCCGGACCATTTTCAATATCCTCGGCCCTATCACGAATCCTGCCAGTGCGAAAAGACAGATATTGGGCGTTTTTTCGAGCAATCTCACTGAAACACTTGCGGCAGTCCTCGGCAACCTCGGCGCTGAAGACGCTATGGTGGTCCATGGCGAAGACGGTCTCGACGAGATTACGATCACTGACGGTACAAGGGTATCGCGGTTCTCAAAAGGGAAAGTAGAAACCCAGTACCTTTCCCCTGAAGACTTTGGACTCGACCGGGGCAGGAGAGAGGATCTGCTTGGAGGGGACAAAGAGGAAAACGCGAAAATTTTTCTGGAGATACTTCGGGGAGAAAAGGGCCCGAAACGGGACATCGTCCTGATAAACTCCGCAGCGGCTATTACTGTTGCAGGCAAGACGGACGACCTTCGCATTGCACTGGAAACAGCCAAGGACGCGATTGATTCAGGCAGGGCGCTCAAAAAACTCGAAGCTGTTAAAAAGGTCTCGCATGCCTTATGAACAGACAGGGGCAGGCGAGCTTGCCCCTGTCTGCAGCGAATGTCTTTCCGCAGTAATCCTCAGTGAACGTGCTCTTCAATCTCCTCGTACCCGGTAAACATCGCCTTGATATGTTCGGTGGCGGTATGGCCGAGCGTTGCCAGATAGACATGCACGAACAGAAACGAGGTAAAGAAGAGGAAAAGGAAGACATGTACCGTATCCACGATCTTTATCCCGCCAAACATATCGATCCAGCTCGCAAAGCCTTTGATATCCCAGAGCAGCAGTCCCGTCCAGAGCTGAAGGGGAATGAGGACAACCATGATCGACAGATAGGCGATCTGCTGCATCGGATTGAACTTGTTGTCGGGTGAACTGTGGTGGGGGTTCTCCTCTCCCAGGAAAATCCCGTAGCCGTAATATCTCGCCTGCCGGATGCACCCCAAGACAAATTTCTTGATGCTCAGAGGCGGGATGTATATCTTTATCTTGCCGGTAACGATATAGTAGACCAGCCAGAGGAAGAAGTTGAAAATAATGAGAAATCCGAAGAAATTATGGACATCCACGGCATCGCGGAACTTCATAAGTCCCAGGAATTCCCGGTAGCGGATCTGCAGGCCGGTGACGATCAGGACAACAAAACTGACAGCATTGATCCAGTGCCAGATTCTCACGGGCAATGGATGGAGGTATAACTTTTTCATCTTCTGTCCCCCTTTCTCATCTTGTTCAACCTCTTTGCCTCCCTGATGGGAGAAGTAAGCACCCTTGCCGTAATATGCGCGAGAGGAACTGACAGCCCTCCGAAGACCATGAGGATACCTATCCAATCGAGGATCTTCAGCCGGGTGCTGCCGAGGACATAGAACTGTCTCAATGAGGCAAGGGAAATCATGGATCCCAGCACCTCCGGATTCGCCCTGTAGCGCACCATGCCTCCGTCGGCTTTTACGATGGCGACTGTGACGGTTTTGAAGAAGGCCGAATTCGCGTTGTGGCAGCTCTCGCATTCCCGTACAGCGTTTTTCTTTACCGAGAGCATATGCGCTTCAGAACCTTCGTTCAATTCCATCTTTCCCAGAAAGGTCAGCCTTGCTCCTGCGCCCTTTTCATTGAGTTGTCTGACAATATTCCAGAGACCCTCGGAATCAATGCCTTCCCCGTGAGCATTCATCCTCTCCGAAAGGCCCTGATAGTCTGTTCCCAGAAGTTTCACTATCTGCTCTTCGGTAAACGGCTTTCCGGTATTCTGGTCATACAACTTGAGGTAAATGCCTTTTCCTGACCGTGGGGAATGGCAGGAAGGGCAGGAGACTGCACTCAGGTGCAGTTCAGCATTCGGAAGCCATTTCTTGTGGGCATTCTCCGCTGTCTGGTGACAGCCAAGGCATGCTGTCTTTATCCTCTCGGTCATTGCGGTGGCCTTGACCTCATGGGCAAAGTGGCATGAGGAGCACAACGGCGCCTTATGCTCACCGCGTGCCTGTGCCATACCGTGGACACTCTGAGAGTATTTCGTGAATATCGCCTCGTGGCATCCCTTGCACGGCATGCCGCTCAGCGTCTCGTACATCGCCCGCGGACCGACTGTGTGGAAACCATGACAGTCAGTGCATACCGGGGCCTTCATGTTTATGCTGCCCGCACTTACCACGGCTTCACCCCACTGAAAGCGCCCTTTGCTGTGTATGCTGTCTTTCAGTGTCGTATATTTTTCAGCGTGGCACCTCTTGCAGGCACCGGACAGCACGATGGAGTGCTCTCTGCTGCTGCCGAAGGTTTTCATGGGATGTGCTGCCTTCGAAAATTCTGCATGGCAGTCATTGCAGGCATGCCCGTTGTGGACAGACGCGCTCAACGTTGACGACGGGTCGATATGGAGCGAAAGTTTTTCTCCGTTCCGGTGTGTTTTGCTCATGTTCTGACTGTGGCAGGTGAGACAGTACTGATTTCCGGCTAAGGCGGGCTTCCAATCTGATATCCTCTTTACGGTGTGGGAGCCGTGACAGTCAGTACACGGGGGGGCATTTGATCTGTTTGCGATGGCTGCATGATGCGGCTTTGCCCTGAGCTGTTCCTCTGAGTGGCACATTCTGCATGCCTGTGAGGCGTCAAGCACGAACGCGTTTTTACTTTCAAATACGTTCGCCGTTCCCGGATGTGTCTCGAGAGAGATTTTCGTGTGACAGCTATCACAGCTGAGAAAGCCGTGAACCGTGTTCTGGAAGTCTTTAGCGTCGACGAAAACCGAGACCCTCTCTTTGTTCCTGAATACTTTGTCAACACCCTTCATAGCGTGACAGCCCATGCAGACGTCGGCGTTTTCGATGACAGGGGCTTTTTTTGCATGTGCATACTCAGGGATCGCCAGAAGAAGAGTCATGATCCCTATGAGCGGCAAAAGGAAGATGTAGAGCATCCCAAATATCGGGCCTAACAGGACGAATCCAAGCGTGCCTTTTTCAGCGGTTTGTTCAAGTTTTTTTTCAAACATAGTCCTACCTCCTTTCGAAATTTTTTGCTGCTTTTGCTGAAATTTTTACTGTTACTGCATAAACCTCCTTCCTTTTCTGTTTTCCGAACCGGACCTGCTGCCCGGGCATCGATCAGTGTCCGCCGATATCTCAATTCGCATCACACCGATCGACTCCTGCAGGGTCTTCTCAGCCATCCCCCCTGAAATGCGGAG
>Ga0115026_10000395_pt1 | contig 11660 bp, 17 predicted proteins | sample Mud_0915_D1_FD_83878 | JGI IMG/M metagenome (GOLD analysis project Ga0115026, IMG submission 83878) | Wetland microbial communities from Old Woman Creek Reserve in Ohio, USA - Mud_0915_D1 | ecosystem: Environmental > Aquatic > Freshwater > Wetlands > Sediment ...
GGATGCGGTCCTCCAGCGGGTGTCTCCGGCGTCCTGCGGTGGGCATCTGGCGGCCTCCTTCTCCGGCGCCGTCCCCTTGCCCTGGGCGACCGTCGTCAGGGTTGGGACCAGAGCTTCTTGCCGTCGCGGTCGAGCAGCTGCACCCACGGCCCCCCCGTGGTCACGGCCATGAGGGCGCGGGTCTCGCCCCGCTCATCGCGCAGCGTCAGGATCGGCCCATCCTTGAGTTCGCCCAGCACCACGCGGGTCTCGCCCCGCTCGTCGCGCAGGGACAGCCGCGGCCCGTCCTTGAACACGCCGAGGAGGACGCGGGTCTTCCCAGTCTGGTCGAAGATGGTCAGCCCCGGTCCATCCACGGTCGCGGCCAGCACGGCGCGGGTCTTCCCATTCTCGTCGTCCACGATGAACTGATTCGCCTGGAGCACTTTCGGGCCGACGCTCGTTCCCTGAGCCTGGGCGGTCGCCGTGGTGTTCGCCCAGGTCCAGGCGACGACCATCCCCCCGGCGGCGAGCCCCCCGACCATCAGCAGCCAGCGGGTGCGGCGCTTCTCCGCGAGGACTTCCCGCTCCAGCTTCGCCACCCGTTCTGTGACTGCCGCGAGGTCCGGTGTCGGTGATGTCATGGCCGCGTTCTCCTTATCCGCTCCCGTACCGCGTCAGCGTCGCCTTGGCCTCCCAGATGGTGGGGTGCAGGGTCGTGACGAGCTTGCGCGAGCGGGCAGCCTGCCGGGAAGGTTAGGGGGGATTCCCTTCGCGCCGGGCGATGGTCTTCGCTCGGCGCTCCGCCCCCGCGATGGTCGTCTGGATGGTGCTCAGGAGCGCCTCCAGCCGGAAGGGCTTCAGGATGCACGCCAGCGCGCCCGCCTCGTAGGCCACGCGGCTGACCGGGCCATCCAGCACCGCGGTCATGACGATCACCGGGATGGGCTTGGTCGCCGGGTTCGCCTTCAGCCGGCGGCACACCTCGTAGCCGTCGAGGCCCGGCATTTTGATGTCCAGCAGGATGGCGTGGGGGTGCCAGCTCTCGGCCTGGCCGAGACCCGCGAGGCCATCGGCGGCCTCCGCGATCCCGTAGCCGGACCGTTCGAGGAACTCCCGGAGAGCGGCGCGCATGTTCGCTTCGTCGTCCACGATGAGCACCCGTTTCGTCATCATCCCCCCTCCCGCCCGCCCGGCGTACGCCCCGGCCTGGGTGGCCCACAGCGCCCGGCCGTGAGTCAACGCCCCCGTACGCGCGCCCTCGTCCCGGGCCAGGTCGTTGCCCCGCCTCGTGCGACGCCTCGCCCTCCGCCCGGTTGCGCCCGTCGCGCGCGTTCTGCCCGCCGCGGCCCTCGCGTCAGGTCGGGGTGCTGCGCGAGCACGACCATCGATAGCGCTTCGGCGACTTGCGCGGCTTCCTCCAGTGCCTTCGCGACGACATCCGCCAAGTCTACCACCGCCTGGCGGACCGCCACGGGCGAGCCCGTGCTCGCGCGGAGGTCCCGGCGGACTGCCTCGGCTGCCCTCCAGTACTCGGCGAAATTCGTCCGCGGAATACGTGTAGCCATGGCCGCCCTCCCTGTGGTGGCTCGGAGGATCCGCTCACGCCCGATCCTCGGGCGTCACACTCACTGTCTTCGCCCCGATGGTGACCAACGCCGTGACCCGGGCTTCCCGCTCGGCCCGCACGGACTTCCAGGCCGCGGCGCGGCACTTGGCGGAGCCGCACCGCCGGCGCACAGTCTTGGGCATAAATTCGGCGTCACCGTGGGCGTACCGCATACAGGATACCTCTTTAGCGTTCGAACGCAATCTGGGCCAGAATTACACCCGCTGGGGGCCATCCCAGGGGCGACCGTATGGCGTCTCGACGCCGTCAGCGGGCGTCCGGTGGCCGCTCGCGGGGTGCTACCACAGCCCCGCTGGCGGACGCTACGGCCGCACGCGCTGATTGTGGTTGACCGCCGCATGATGCCGACGTACGTTTTGACTAACCGCTGATCGCTCACTACGTCGTATGTGACATGTCACGACTCAAAACCTGGGCGTGACCAGGCGCGCCAAGGCGGAAGGGAAGGCGTCATGGCCGTCCAGGCGTATGTCTTGGTCGATTGCGTGCCGGGGGCGCCGCACCAGGTAGCCGAGGCGCTGCGGAAGCTCCCTGGCGTCGAGATGGCCCACGCAGTGACCGGTGGCTACGACGTGATCGCCTTCCTGCGCACCGAGACTATGGCGGAGTTGGGGAATTTGCTCAGCCGCCGCATCCAACGCCTGAAGGGCATCCTCAAGACGAACACGAATGTGGTGGTGGAACCGACTGCCGCGCGCGGCTCGATGGAGAGTGATCGGGGACCGCGCGCATGATCCAACTGTGCCTGCGCAAAAACCCAGTGACGCAGCGAGGAGAGGATAGCGGGGAAACGATGCTCGGCTCGGGCCTCGTGGGCCTGGGCGGGCTGGCTTGGCGGCGGCACCGTCGCGGCTAGCGGCATTCAGCATACGACGGCACCGCGAGCGTCGGGGCTTCCTCGGCGCTTGCGGTGTTTCTGACGGCTCACGTGCCGGTCCTCCGGTGATGCTAGGGCAAATGTCAGTCAGGTCGCGCTCTTGTCGGGCAAAGTGTCAGGCTCCCTCGCGGCCCACATTCGTCCTTCCGACGCCTCGCCCGAGGGGCGGTGCCGCAACCCTTGGTCACGATTCCCCGCGGTTGATCACGAGCGTGTGCCTCGTGTGCTGACGAGCTAGGCACGTGGGTTGCACCCCTGTCATGGAACGGACGCTGTCCAGAGGGGGATGGTGTGCCCAGGTTGGGCGGACAGCGGGTGGAACCACAGGCGGACAAAGAGGTGAGGTCCCACCGGCCGATGCACCGGCACTGCGGAGGCGGATGCGACAGACGGGCGTACCAGCATGCACTGCAACGGTCTCGAAGCCCAGCGAGGAGGAGGAGGCTTCACATGAAGAAACTGGCTGTTGTGTTGATGATCCCGGCCCTCGTGATGCTCATGGCGCCGCTGGCGGTCGCCGGGCAAGCCGGTTGGGGGGCCATCCACGGGACCTATGCCATGATCGCGACGGGCAGCTGTCTGTATTCGACCTTGGGGTTCTACGGCGACCATACTCCGGTCGCTGAGTCTGCCGTCTGGGGCGCCACCACCATGGCCCAGGCGGTTTGGACGTTCGATTCTCGCGGGACCGGCGCGGTGACGCATGGGTGGAATTACGTGCTCGACCTTCCGCCCGGCGCCCCTGGCGTCGGCCCAATCGCCCGGCAACATGACTTCTCGTTCACCTTCCACTACGAGGTCGATCATGACGGCGTCATCACCATCTATCCGCCATCGGGCCCCAACATTCTCGGCGTGTTCTCCACGGACCATAAGATCGTGACGCTCGGCAGTGCGAATGTCCCGGAGGATTTGACCGAGGGGCCGGCGATCTGCAATACGGCGCGTACGCTGTACTGGGTGAGTAATTAGCGCGTCGCGCCGAACCTCGCCAGGCCGCAGCGCACATCACGAGCGTCGGGGATCCTCTCGGCGCTCGTGGTGTTCTTGGAGTTGATGCTTCAGGATCGCTGGCGACCCCGCGCCTGGTTCCGCCACCACTTCCCGGGCCGGATACCTGCCGTGATCTCCGGCGGCCTCAGGAGCCTCGGTCGGGAGTCACATCCGGTGATCGCCATTAGTCGGGCGTGGCGGCGCGTCCCGCGATCCCCGCTTGACCCTCCACCCTTCGCGGAGTAGACAGGATACCGTCGGTGTGCAACGCGACCGATTGGGGGGAAGAGCGGAGCATGGTAGTCCTCCTGTTGGCGGGCGTGGTTGGCCTGTGCATCGGGTTCAGTCTCGGGGTGCTCGCCACGGCGATCCTCGTCGCATCCCGCAACGACGCACTGCCGACGCCGACGGCCTGTGCGTATCCACGCGGTGCGTGTCTGCTGGCGTCACGACCCGGCCACGCGTTTTGACCGCCGCCGAGGCCGCGAGCAGGCCGAACGGGGGGTCAGGCGGCGCGTTGGTCGTGTGCCGCCCCCGATATGGGTTGCGCGCTGATCGGTGAACCGACGCCAACGGAGTGCACCAGCTCCCACCGTAAGAGACACTCCAATCGCGGATCAGGCGTGTGCCGCGACAGCCTGCGAGCGGGCCGATTGCGGTGGCCGCCACATCGGCCAGCCGTAGCGCGCAGGCCTGTCGCATCATGGAACCCTCGGAACCTCAGCGGGCGTGTGCGCCCCGCGAGGCATGGGAGAGCGTCATGGCCGTCCAGGCGTATGTGTTCGTCGAGTGCGCGCCGGGGGAGCCGATCCCGCTCGTCGACGCGCTTAGGAAGCTTGCCGGCGTCGAGATGGCCCACGCGGTGACCGGGGCCTACGACGTGATCGCGTTCGTGCGGGTCGAGAGCGTGGCGGAGGTGGGGGAGTTGCTCAGCCGTCACGTCCATCGCCTGCCGGGCGTCCTCAAGACGACCACGAACGTAGTCGTGCCGGGGACCACCGCGCACGGCGCGCCGGGGAGCGAGCGGGGCAAGCGCGCATGATCCACCCTCGCCGGCGCAAGGATCCGATGACCTAGCGACGCGACGACACCGGGGGAACGATGCGCGCCTCGGGCCTCATGGGGCTGTGCGGGATCGTGTCGCGGCGGCATCGGCGTGGCAAGTGGCGTATAGCATAGGAGTGCACAGCGAGCGTCGGGGACCCTCTCGGCGCTCGGGGCGTTTGGTGCGTTGCAGTAACACGGAGCAAGGGCAACCGCCGTTGATTCTTGACCGCTCGCCCAATACTCACCCAGGGGTTATCCACCCGGCGTCCAACGGCCCCAAGGGCACATGGCCACTTTTCAGCCCCGATGTTACTGACGTGAGGGCGCGTTTGCGATTGCCACCGCGCACGCCCGTCGCTATGTTCCCGCCAAGGATCGTCTCGCCTATGCTCCTGCCGTCCGAGGGGTCTTGTGCTACAATAATGTCACCTCCCGACGCTTTCCGTGTGCCTCTCTCCCTTCGCGAGTGGTCGACGCGCTCCCCCAGGTCCATCCGTGCGGTGGGATACGGACCCGATGCCAGCGATGGGTTCGTATCAGGAAACCACGGACGCGGACTTGGTCAGCGCGATACGGTCGAGCGACAATGATCGAACGCGCACCACCGACGGACTGGCGCAACCTGCAGGACATGACCACGAAAATCCTGTCGGAATGCGGCTTTGAGTCGCACACCGATGTCGAGATCCGTCGTGCCCATGGCAGCGTCCGTGTTGACGTCCTGGCACACGATCCCTCCGCCACCCCGCCGGTCATTTACGTTTGCGAATGCAAGCACTGGCAGCGGGTGGTGTCCAAAGACATCATCCACGACTTTCGGACGGTCGTCGTGGACGCTGGTGCCCACCGAGGCTTTGTCATTTCCTCCGCAGGCTTCGACGACGGCGCGCAGGCCGCGGCGAAACGTTCGAAGGTGGCGCTGGTCAGTTGGGAGGAATTCCAGCAGTGTTTCGCGGAGCGGTGGTTCCGGACGTGCATGGTGCCGACGCTCCGCACGGAAGGCACGGCGCTGCACGAGTACACCGAGCCGTTCAACTCCCGCATCGCGCGCAAGGCCAGTGCCTTGCCCCCGGAGCGGCGGGCGCAATTTCGCCTGCTCCAGGAGCGCTATACCGTTCCCGCATTCATCCTGTTAATGCTCTCGTACGACCCCGGGGCGCGCAAGCCGCACGTTCCGGTGCTTCCCCTCCGGTCATCGCTCGGTCCCCTGGCGCCCGTGGAACTGCCGACAAATATCCTCAAGGCGCCCGCGCTCCGTCCACTGATGGGAGCGATCACGCAGTTTTATCGCCACACGACCGCGGAATTCGACACGGTCTTTGGGGAGCGTGCCTGACCGGGTATGTCAGTTGTCATCCGGCACCGTAACGGTATAGTATGTACGAGACTGGGATGGTGGTTCGTGGCGTCTGTCCTCGGTGCAGGCGTCGGAGTGCTCGTCAGAGAGTCGGGAGGAGGGGGTACGATGGCCGTTGCTGTCGAGCTGCACCCCGCAGTCGTCCGATTCCTCGCCTGCCAGCCGAAGCGGATGCTTATCGGCGGCGAGTGGGTCGAGGCGGGCTCGGGCAAGACGTTTAACGCGTTCAATCCGGCTACGGGCCAGGCCTTGGCGCAGGTGGCCGAGGCGGACCGGGAGGACATCGACGGGGCCGTCCGGGCTGCCCGGCGGGCGGTCGACGGCGCCTGGGCGAAGGTCAAGCCGGCCGCGCGGCAGTTGTTGCCGTTCCGGCGCGTCGACCGGCGTGGCTCCCGCCCCAGCAAGGCACGCGTACTCCCAGCGCCGGCCATCGGCCCCGTCGTCCGCCGGACGTGGTGACCCCCGCTTCCTGCGGGGAGGTGAGGGATGTCCAACCGTGTCGGGGGCAGAGACGTGACCGCCGTGGCCGGGGTCTGGGTCCGCCGTGCCACCTGGGGGGGGAATCCCAGAAGCTGCAGAACTGTAGCTCAACACGCTGGAGAATGGGGTCTCGCGCTCTCGGGCCGCCCCACACGGCGTGGAACGCAATCAGGGAGGAGTAGGGGCATGCGTGAACAGACACTTTATCGGGCACCGACGTATGACATCGAGGCCGTGCAGCCGCTGCGGGACGAGCTCGTGGCTGTCGGGTTTGAGGAGCTCCGCACCGCGCAGGACGTCGACCGGGTCTTCGCCGAAACGACGGGGACCGTGTTCGTCATGATCAACTCGGTCTGCGGCTGCGCCGCGGGCAGTGCGCGACCTGGCGTGGCCTTGGCGCTGCAGCACACGGTCATTCCCGACCGCCTCGTCACGGTCTTCGCCGGCATGGAGCACGACGCCGTCGATCGCGTTCGGGCGCTGCATGCCGGATACCCGCCGTCCTCGCCCTCGATGGTGCTGTTCAAGGACGGCACGCTGGTGGCCATGGTGGAGCGGCGGATGATCGAGGGGAAGTCCCCGGAGCAGCTCGCCAGTGACCTTGGGCAGCTTTTCGCCCGCTACTGCTCACGACCGGGACCGTCGATTCCCGCGAGCCAATTCGCCAAGCTCCAATTCGCCAAGGTGTGTGGGTCCTCCATCCCCAGCTATTGAACCGGCGGAGCTTGGAGGGACGTCAGTACCAGACACCGCGAGCGGGCAGCGGGGTTGGCCAACCGCGCTCGCCGAGGCAAGGAGGGCGCCATGCGTAGCGTTGTGGTCGTCGCGGGGGTCCTGCTGCTGACGCTCACCGGGGTCGCGGCCGCCGCGAGTCGGGTGGACCAGATTGCCCGTGGCCGCTACCTCGTCCACCACGTCGCGATGTGCGTCCAGTGCCACACCCCGCGGGACGCCACCGGAACGCTCGATCCGACGCGCCTGCTCAAGGGCGCGCCGAACCCCGTCCGGTCCCCGGTCCCCACCCAGCCCTGGGCGGTCAGCGCACCGGCCATCGCCGGCCTGCCGGGGTTTTCCGACGAGGACGAGATCACGCTCCTGACCACCGGCCGCCGCCCCGGCAACCCGGTGCCGAAGCCGCCCATGCCGCCGTTCCGCTTGACCCGCGAGGACGCCGAGGCCGTGGTGGCCTATCTGCGGTCGCTGCCGTAAGGCGCGCGGGGCGGATCCGGCCTCTCCGGTCACCGCGCCGCACCTTGCGGTCACGAGTGACGCGAGCGTATTGGAGACCGCCCGCGCGCGGGCGGTGCGCGACCCAGGCACACGCTGGCCGCGGCGTCGGGACCGCGCGCGGGCGGGGATGTGACCCTCACACCCGCAGGGCCGAACGGCCCGGCCACCGTCTCCGCGGCGGTGCACCCTGGCGTGATCGGCAACCACATCGTGAAGGAGCACCCATGATGACGAAGGCCATCAAAGTCGCACAGGCCAGTGACCTCGCGCCGGGATCAGGGACCACGGTGGAGGCCGAGGGCCTCCGCCTTGCCCTGTTCAACGTGCAAGGAACGTTCTACGCGATTGACGACACCTGCCCGCACCGCGGGGGACCGCTGGGGGACGGCAAGTTGCATGACGCAACGGTGACCTGCCCATGGCACGGCGCCACGTTCGACGTGCGGACCGGCGCCGTGACCGGCCCGCCGGCCCGCGCGAGTGTGCGGAGCTATCGCGTCCGCGTCGACGGGAATGACGTGCTGGTTGACCTGGACTGACAATGGCCCCCCCCGATCGCGCGGTTGACGCGGTGCTGGCCTACCACCGCCGCACCAAACACCACCTGCACGGCTACGCCGCGTCGCCGGGGTATTTGGACTGGGCCACCCAGCCGGATCCCTTTCGCACGTACGGTGGGGCGGACCGGGTGGAGCTTCCCTTGCTGGCCGACCGGCTCGCCGTGGCCTATGCTACCCTCTATCGGCCCGGCGCCGTCCCTCCCTGGCCGCTCGCCTCGTCGAGCGTGGCCATGCTGTTCGAGCTAGCCCTGGGGTTGTCCGCGTGGAAACAGTACGCCGGGAATCGCTGGGCCTTGCGGTGCAACCCGTCCAGCGGCAACCTGCACCCCACCGAAGGCTATGCCATCCTGCCGGAGCTGCCGGGCCTCGCGGCTGGGGTCTATCACTACGTCAGCCTGGACCACACCCTGGAACGGCGGTGCGCATTGGACGGACGCGCCGCCCGGGAGCTGGCCGCGGCGCTCCCGCCCGGGTCCTGTCTGGTGGGGCTCTCCTCGGTCCATTGGCGCGAGGCCTGGAAGTACGGGGAGCGCGCCTTTCGCTACTGCCAGCACGACGCCGGCCATGCCATCGCCGCCGTGCGGTATGCGGCCGCGACGCTGGGATGGTCCGCCCGGGTGCTCGCCGATATCTCGGATCCCACCCTTGCCGCCGTGCTGGGGCTGGCCCAGCCGGAGAGCGTCGCCGGTCTTGCCGCGGCGGACCGCGAGCATCCCGACGCGTTGCTGCTGGTGGGGCCCTTCGCGCTGTGCGCGACCGGGAAGGAGGCCGTGCGGATTGACGTGGCCATGCTGCAAGCGGTGCTCCAGGCCGGGACGTGGGCGGGCCGGGCCAACCCCCTCAGCCCTGCCCATGTCCCCTGGTCAGCCATCGACGCGGCCGCCGACGCGACGTGGCGCGTAGACGGCGCGGGGGCACCCTGGCACCGCGGCCACGCAGGCGCCGGCGACCGTGCCGCCGTGTGGTCCGCGCCGGCCGGGAGCCTGGGCCACCTCAGCGCCGTGCGGCTGATCAAGCAACGCCGGAGCTGTCTGGCGCTGGACGGGACTACGACGATGGACGCCGCACGCTTCTACGCCATGCTGGACCGGCTGCTGCCTCACCACAGCGTCCCGCCCTGGGATGTCTGGCCGTGGCCCGCGCATCTGCACTGCGGCATCTTCGTGCACCGGGTCCAAGGGGTGCCGCCAGGTCTGTACCTCCTCGAACGCAACCCGGCGGCGCACGCCCGCCTCCGGGCCAGCCTCGCGGCCGACTTCGGTTGGACACGGCCCGCGAGCTGTCCGGAGTCCCTCCCCTTGTTTGCCTTGGCAGCGGGAGACTTCCAGGGGCGAGCCAAGGTGGTCAGTTGCCATCAGGAGATTGCCGGGGCCGGCGCCTTCAGCCTCGGCATGCTGGCCGAGTTTGCCGACAGCATCCGGGCCGCCGGGGCCTGGTGGTATCGGCGACTCTTCTGGGAAGCCGGCCTCCTCGGGCACGTGCTGTACCTCGAAGCCGAGGCCGCGGGACTGCGCGGCACCGGGATCGGCTGCTACTTCGACGACGCGTTTCACGAGCTGCTTGGCCTCCGCGAGGACCGCTTTCAGAGCCTGTACCATTTTACGGTGGGCGGGCCGGTCGACGATCCCCGGCTGATGACGCTGCCGGCCTATTTCCATCTCGACCCCGCGCGGCATGAGGCCCGTTGAGCCCTGAGGAGCTTCCCAGCGTCCGTCCACCCCCTTTCGTGCAGGGTCCACCGGCTGAGGCCGACACCCCTGATGGGGGTGGGCCGGGACGGATGGCGGTGCGTGCTCCCCGAAGAGCTGGTGGGTGCGACCGAGATCCGCAAGGTGATGACGGCGCTGCACTCGTTGGTGGGTTCCCGTGTATCTGGTGATCGCGCACGGCACACCGCGACGGTCCGAGAAACGAGGCCCGCTGCTCGGTACCCATCTTCTACGCGACGGGGAATCGCACGAAGGCGTTCGCGTATTCCTTCCTCAGCGGGTTGGCCGAACCTGTCGGGGCTGGGATCGCCTACTTGGCTCTACGCGTGATGGTGGGAAATGACAGTGGGGGCATCCCCTCTCAAGTGATGGGCATTCTCTTTGGCGCGGCAGCGGGCATCATGGTCTACATCAGTAAAGAGGAGGAAGTCAAACCAGGGGCACGATGCACTCGGGCGCGTCATCCGCCGGGTTGTTCACCCGCGGGCTCACCGGGTACGCGATCATCTGCTCGGCGGGGTAGGGCGTCAGAAGCGCCTGGACGCGCTCGACATCCCGCATGGCGGGGTCGAGCCACACGTTGTAGGCGTCGGGCGGCAGGATGACGGGCATCCGGTCGTGAATGGCGCGGAGCACGGCATTCGGCGTCGTCGTCAGGATAGTGCAGGTGTCGAGCGGCGGGCCGTCCGGTGGCTGCCAGCGATCCCAGAGTCCCGCGAAGGCGAACGGCGCACCATCCCAGAGCTTGATGTAGTAGGGCTGCGTGCGCGCGCCCTCCCGTTTCCACTCGTAGAAGCCGTCGGCGAGGATCAGGCACCGCCGGTCGCGGAGGGGCTTGCGGAAGGCGGGGGTCGTGGCCGCCGTCTCGCTCCGGGCATTGATCAGACGGGTGCCGATGGCGGCGTCCTTCGCCCAGGACCGCACGAGCCCCCAGCGGAAAGGTCGGATCTCGCGGGTGCCCGTCTCCCGGTTCTGAATTACAGCGGAGACCTCTTGGCTCGGAGCGATGTTCTACCGGGGCGGGGTATCCGGCCAGTTGGGGAGGTCGAAGAGTTGCCCCACGCGAATCGTTGCGCCGAGACTGAAGCGCCCGCACATGGGTTGCGAACCTCATTTGTCATAGACTATCAGTCTACGTCGTTCTCGGCCACCCATAGCTTTCGTAGACCGCGCGAGCCACCACAAAGACCAGCACGGGGGTACCCTTGGTACGCACGCGCTCGACTTCGGCAACGTTACGGGATGTCCTGTGATTACATTCCCCTATCGGATCACCAACAAGATAAGCGACACCGCGAGGACGCCGAGGCAGGCATAGAGGGTGGGTTGGTGTCCGTTCTCTCGCAGCGTCCGCGCATCTCGCTCCCCCAAAACGTACTTGTCGGTCACGGCAGCGAGGAGGTAAACAAGAAGGAGCGTCAGAATCACCACCACGTAATACCCGAGCCAACACCACACGAACGCTCCGACCCCGTCCGCCCATGGTGGTCGTCCTCCGTCGCGGCCCTCGGACCCACAACACAGGACGAGCGCGGTTAAAAATAGCAGAAGGTTCTCTTTCACGCGCAGGGAGCACGTCATGGCCGTGGCCGGGGTGTGCTTTCCGCTCCTCGCTCCCCCCTCCTCGGTCGCTATCCCCGGACACGGACCCGGGTCCGCGCCACGTCCGCCGCCCTCCGCGTCAGGTCCTGGTCCCGCTTCGCCTGCCATGCGGCCCTCCGACCCTGCGCCGAGCACAACCGGCGTCGGCAGTGCTGTGGTGGAAATTCGGCCTCGCAATGCCGCCGCAGATAACACC
>Ga0115026_10000396_pt1 | contig 11652 bp, 7 predicted proteins | sample Mud_0915_D1_FD_83878 | JGI IMG/M metagenome (GOLD analysis project Ga0115026, IMG submission 83878) | Wetland microbial communities from Old Woman Creek Reserve in Ohio, USA - Mud_0915_D1 | ecosystem: Environmental > Aquatic > Freshwater > Wetlands > Sediment ...
AATCTTTGGGATGGGCACCATAAGCAGAAAGACTATTCAGGTGATCCATTGAGGTGATAATATTGGAAGGGACTTTTTCTTCCTTATGAAGTTTATCAATGATCCCTTTCAGAGGTTCGGTCTTTCGGGGTCTTTTCAACTCACATTCGCACAAATCGGTTATTATCACTTCCAGGCATCTTCTGGCATAGACAAGAATTATGTTCTCGTCATCAGTCTTGATCAAACGTTCCAGTTCTTTCTCCAGATCGGGTAACTGACCTTTGATAGACTCATGAAGATTCTCAAGTACTTTTATTTCGGAAGTCCAGACTGCCATTTGAATAGAATTTAATTTTCAATCAATCAGGTCACTGGTATTAATGTATGTAAAGTTAAGTTATCCTGATACCAAAGTCAATTTTCTTTCAATATGTGAGAAGGTTATAGAATTCGAAGGTTGTCCTGAAATATGTATTTACCTATTATTCGCGACATATCATTTTTGGCCAAACCTTTGCTTTACCAGCACGAAAAATGTCCCAGAATTGACCAGAATAACCCAGTATCAAACTGGCGATGTTTGGTGGGAATTACCACCAACCCTGCATTCAAAATCCGTCCTTCCTTTACCACTTCAAAAGAAGGTCTGAAAACTCTTAACATTCATGAAGAAACAACTAGGATTTAACTCTGGTGGCAGATGGTCAGAGCCACTGGAATTTCCAAACAACAATTGCTTTTATATTTTATTCCTACCTTTAAGGGTATACTGGAATATGACTGTGTATAACACACTGTAAAATTAGGTGACATTATTCCGGACGCTTCCATTTCAGAAGCCCATAATAGCGGATGGTTGTATAGAAGAATTAGATTTTAAAAACTTAAAAAGAGCTTTTATATGAATAATGATAATAAGATGATATTAGGATATATTGTAGGTGGATTACTTGTTATTGTATTAGTACCTTCAATTATTTATATTATTACTTCGTTATTTGATAATGTTTATCGATTTGAAATTATCAGGAATCCGATAATAAAATGGATTATTATCATAATACTACTTATAACAGGATTAATATTTGGAATTTGGTCAGTGATTATTCAAAACACTATTGGAGAAGGTGGACCTGTTGAAATAGGAAATATAGAAATAAGTCCAAAAACAAAGAATCTCGTTGTGTCAGGACCATATAAAAACACAAGAAACCCTATGCTATTTGGAACGTTTTTAATTTATCTTGCTTTTGCTATATTTATAAATTCAATAACCTCTGTTGTAATAGTCTGTGCAATTTTTGTTTTTATGTTGACCGTTGTTGTGAAAATGGAAGAAAAGAGATTATTAAAGGATTTTGGGAATCAATATGAAGAATATCGGAAAAAGGTATCAATGTTCATTCCATGGTTTCAAAGAAGAATCAAATAGAAAAAACAACTTAGTTATTAAATATACTTTCCTTAGAAAATCGAACGTCACATCCTCCAATTTCAGATGATGCTCTCGCGGGGAGAAATATTTCCAACTCATTTTTTTAGTCAAAATAATCTGTCCTTCTTTGACCACTTAAAAAAAAGGTCTGATAAGGCAAAACACACATATGGAAAAACAAGAATTTAACTCAGGATCTGGGCAAACAATGTGGCATGGCTGTAGTCCATGTTCTAATTCATAATAAATCTACCTTCGCTTTGTACCCCATCTGAATGAAAGGATTGCCAGTACAAATAATATTAGTGCATAAATAAGGGTAAAATAAAAATTGCCTCGGATATCAGCGAATGAAGATCCTGTTAAAAGTCCTTGTGCGGCATCAACTGCGTGAGCGAAAGGAAGAGCATATCCAATAGTCTCAAAAACACCACCCATTGTTTTAAGGGGAGTCCATGCACCACAAAACAAACCAATAGCAGTGATAAATAATGAACCAACTCCTGATACCTGGTTAACAGTGAAGATAGATCCCAGTATCATTCCTAAACTAATGCAAATTATAGCTGCAACAAAGAAGACCACAATGGCTAAGATCAGGTTTTGAAATGATGCACCAAGAATTGTTCCGACAATCAGGCAAATTATTGTTTGAAACAATGCAAGCGGTATGAAAGGCAGGATATAGGCTAATATAAAATCTGATGGTTTTAATGGAGCAGTAAAAAGTCTGGTCAATAAAGCTGTCTGCCTATCCTTAGACAGTAGTATCGCTGAAAACATGATCAAAAATGCAAAACAGAAAATAATAATTCCTGGTGTAAGCATTTGTGGGGAAAACATATCCAACTGTACTTTTTTGTGGATAGAGGAAAAAAGTATCAGCAAAGCAACTGGCATAGCCAATCCCAAAAGCACAGAGACAGGATCCCTGTAAACTTCTTTCATATTTCTGCCTGACAAACTAATTACTTTCATTTTTTACCTCCTTCCCGGTTAGTTGAAGAAAAACCTCCTCCAGTGTTGGCTCCTGCATTTGAATCCCTTTTATCCTGATATCTTTTGTCTGCAGATAATTAATTATGGGGTAAAAATCCAAATCTGCTGAACTAATCACCATACAGTTCGTACTTGTAACTACTTCCATTCCGCTATTCTGTAACCCTTCAATTATGTCTGAAGAAATGTTATCTGCCGTGATTTTGAGGGATTGGATACACATGTACTTATGCTTTAATTCAGCAGAGGTTCCAGAAGCGATTATTTGCGCTTTATCTATAATAGCTATATGGTCAGCCAGTGAATCTGCTTCCTCCAGATAGTGAGTTGTCAGGAGAATTGTTTTTTCCCTCTTTAATTTATTTATATAATTCCATACAGATTTTCTGGAATGAGGATCGAGGCCTAATGTTGGTTCATCTAAAAATAGAATTTGAGGTTCGGACATTAAAGCCATTGCTATGTTTAATCTTCTCTGCAAACCCCCAGATAACCTTTGTGCCTGATCTTTTCTATCTTCCAGCTCCATTAATTCCATTAGGTTCTTTGCCCTTTCAATGGACAGTCCCCTTTTAAGTCCAAACACACCACCAATCAGGAGAAGATTTTCTTTGGTGGTCAGATGTCCTGCAATGGCAGTCTCTTGTGGTGAAACACCAATTATTCTTTTTATCTCTATGGGACTCTTCCTGATGTCGTAACCCATGATCTCAGCTGATCCCGATGATGGCAACAATAAGCAACAAAGCATTTTAATGGTAGTCGTTTTTCCAGCTCCATTTCTTCCCAGCAATGAAAAAACTTCACGTTGATTAATTTCGATATTTAAAGCATCTACTGCTTTTATTGCACCAAATCTTTTGGTTAAATTATTTGTCTTTATGGCAATACTTTTATTCTCCATTTCATTAAAAAATCATTTATAAAATATGTGATAACAAACTCTATGTGCTAAAATTCATTATTTTATTATTGAAAGGTAGATAAAATTGTACAGAAATGGAATTGTTATGAACTACGGGGATATTTTAAATGCTTTTTATAAAAAATCATATTCTGTCTATCTATTTTCTCAAATCCGTCCTTCTTTTACCACTTAAAAAGAAGGTTTGAGAACACTTGACATACATGAGTAAATAACTGGGATCTAACTTTGAACAGTGGTGGTTAGTTGTAAATGGCTTCAGATGAGTGGGATCACTAGTTATCATTTAACAATTATAATTCAATTATTCATTTGATTGGCAACAGCCTTTTTTGCTGCTTCCAAATGAAGATATAATTTGTGATCATATATAGGTTTTAAACTATCAGCTTTTTGAATAAACTCCAATGCTTCCTTAAATTTACACTGCTTGTATAATCCCCAGCCTTTTGTATCAACCATAGTGTAATCATCAGGCGTTAATTCCAATGCCGTATCAATAAGTTTCATCCCCTCACCAATGTTCCTGTCTTTATCTATCAATAACCAGGCAAGATTATTCATTCTTATTGGATTTTCTGGTTCTAATGCAAGAGCCTGACGATAAAATTTCTCTGCCTTATCCAGAAGGCCTGCCTCTTCGTATGCGAAGGCCAAATTGTTTGCAATTAAAGCGTCAGATATTGATCTCTCTTTGGACAGAGATATATAGTTACTTATATATTTATTCTCTTTAGCTGTATCACCTTCAGTTATTGATAAAGTAGCTTGTCTTCGGATTAAAAGAAGGTCATCTGGAAAATCATGCTCAGCTTTCTTATAGAGCTTTCTTTCTTTATTAAACTGACCCGTTTTATGATATGCCGTTCCGAGCTGGATATAACTAAAAATCCATGGGGGTTTCGAACTCCATTTTTTATAGATCTTCAAAGCTTTTTCGTATCCCTCAATTTCCTTATCATACTGAAACAACCTGTTGTAACTATAACTTAAACTCTCCAAAAGAAATGGCATTTGATCATCAATTTCCAGATATTGCTTTAAATATTTAATTTCATCATAAGGTGTTCCACATATAAAAGCATAGGCATAATTTATAAAGAGCTTTTGTTGCATCGGCACCTGATCCCTTATTTGATAAGCTTTTGTGATACATTTTTTTGCCTGGTCATACAGACCCTGGAAATAAAGAGTCAAAGAAAGTTTTAATGTTGCAACGGTAAAATTTGAGTCGATGGTTAAAGCTTGTGAGTAAAATTTTGCCGCCGATGGATAATCTCTTTTAACAAAGAAAGCATCATCCCCGTATATCAAATACCTGTATGCATCAGGGGAATTAGTGGATGTAACTGGCCGAAAATCAGGGGGCAGTTCCTTATCAAGCTTAGTTATTAGCAGGAATTTACTTATCATACCTGAAAGTGAATCAATAAGCGGTAAAATTCCGTCTGATGTTCCATCGACTTGAAAAGATTTGAGTATATCTTCTGTTTTTGAGTCGGTTAATTTTGCAATAATGCGGGTAATCGCACCTGCCTGATTTATACTGCCATATATAAAAACATCTGCATTAAGTTTCTGTGAGAGATTCCTGGCAACAGATGGTGTGATTGAAGCATAATTTGCAAATCCTTTACCTTTTATCAAACCATTGATAGACTCTGTTTGCCTCACCTTCAGATCTTCAGGGGAATTTGAAAGGGCTGCAACTAATATATCCTGTAATCCGTTTTGCCATACATTCCAAGTTGTATCATTTGTCATGTTCTGGAAAGGGATTACTACAATAGAAATCCTCTCCCCTGATGATCTCAGTTTCTCCAAAGAGTCCTGTTTGAAGATTATGGGATAAATAAGTATCGCAACGATTATTAAAACTGATGCAAGAGCTATTATCGATATTAATTTTCGTTCACCAACCTTTGCAGGCTTTTCCTGGATTTTCTTTCTCTCTTCCCTTCTTACTTCCTCACTTATTTCTTTTTGTCCAGGTGTATCTTTAACAACACCTTTGATATTCTTATATTTCAGATACCACTTGATTATAATATCAAGATGAACCTGCAACAAAAAACTGGACAGTTTATTAAGCTACTAGTTGATTTAAGATTATTTCTTTTTTATTCTTAATTGAAGTTCTAATTGCTGTGTGGATCCTATTAACATTATACCATGATTCAATGTATTCAAATATAGATAACTCAGCTTCTTTAAAAGTTCTGTAACTATGATGATAAATATGTTCGACTTTCAATGTTTTAAAGAAGCTTTCTGCAACCGCATTATCCCAGCAATCCCCTTTCCGGCTCATACTCCTTTCAACAAGTTTGTAGGATGAGAGCAGATTTGCAAACTCATAACACGCATATTGAATACCTCTGTCAGAATGAAAAATCAGTTTTTTGGTAATCATCCTGTTCCTGACAGCCATCTTCCATGCTGGGACGGTTGTATAAGCTGCTTTTAAAGATCTACTGAATGACCAGCCGATTACTTTCCTGTCAAAAAGGTCTATAATTACAGTCAAGTAGAGCCATCCCTGAAACGTTTTAATATAAGTAATATCTGATACCCATACTTGACACGGTCTGATCACATTGAAGTTTCTATTGAGCTTATTTTCGACAATCGGATATTTATGCCTGGAATCAGTGGTAATAATCCATTTTTTACGAATAATGCTCTTTAAACCAAGTTTATTCATCAATCTTGCTACTCTTGGTCTTGATACATGAAACCCTTCTTCCAGAAGTTTTATAGTAACCCTCGGACTACCATAGGTCCTTTTACTTAACTCATATATCTTTTTTATCCGATCTGACAACTCCAGGTTCTCAATAGACTGCCTGCTTGGATTGCGTGTCAGCCAGTTGTAATATGAACTCCTGCTTACTCTTAATACTTTACACATCTTCTCAATGGGAAATATAGAGTTGTTTGCCTTTATGAATTGGAATATTTGCCATCGTTCTTGGAGAAAATGCTTACAGCTTTTTTTAAGATATCACGCTCTATCTGGGCATCCCGGAGCTCTTTCTTTAAACGGGCTATCTCCTTTTGTTCCTCTGTCATCGATTTGTTACCCTTGCCCGGGAAGCTGGCACCCAAATTTGCCAAAGCTTCCCGTTTCCAACGATTTATCAGCTCAGCTCGAAGGTCAAGTTCTGCTGCAAGTCCTGATATATCATCTTCTCTTGTTTTTGCAAGTTCAACAACCATCTGTTTGAACTCACGATCATAGGTTCTTCTTTTTTTCATATCCGTTAAATTAAGCATTTTGAGCTTAACTTACTGTCCGGATAAATGTAGCAGTTCCAGAAAAAGAAGCGAGTGTTCTCGCTCTCGCTCTCACACTCACTCTTTTTTTTAGTACCCGGAGCGGGACTTGAACCCGCACAGCCGTAATGGCCACAGGATTTTAAGTCCTGCGTGTCTACCATTCCACCATCCGGGCCGAAATTGTTCTGCAGTTATGCGGTTTTGCAGTTATGCAGTTAATGGGAATACTTAAAATCCTATATCAAAAAACATAGTCCTGCGTGTCGGACCCTGTCCCGCATCAGCGGGAATTCCACCATCCGGGCCGAAATTGTTCTGCAGTTATGCGGTTTTGCAGTTATGCAGTTAGTGGGGAACTGCAAATTTATAAAATTAATCCATAATCAAAACACTAAAAGTCCCTCTCCCCTGGGGGAAGGATTCAGGATGAGGTGATTATTCCTTTACCAGTACTGGCTTACCTAATCCGGCCTTCTCAAGTTCCTTAAGCTGTGTTTTTGCATCACCGGCAATAACAAAGTACATCTTTGCCGGATCGAGGTATTTTCTTACATACTCAAGCTGCTTTTCTTGAGTCAGGGCTCTCACATAAGCTTCTTCCTGCTTGATATAATCGGCTGGCAGATTATATGCACTCATGGTATTTATCATGCCAAGGAGCGAGCCAAGAGTCTCGAAACGCCTTGCATTGCTTTTCAGCAGCGTGCTCCTGGTATAATCAATATATTCCTGAGGCATGGTCTCGCGATATTTTTCAATCTCAGTTTTAAAGATCATTACCGATTCCAGAGTGGAATTTGTACGGACTGTAGATGAAGCAACAAATTTACCTGAATTCTTTAATGCTGATAAATAAGAACTTGCACCATATGTAAATCCTTTTTCCTCCCTCAGGATCATATTGAACTGGCTGTTGAAGTCGCCTCCAAGCTTTGTATTTGCAACCTGCAGAGGGTAATAGTCTGGATCTGTACGGGGAATTGATGGTGCTCCGATATAAATTGCCGACTGTTTGGCATCAGGGATATCGATAAAGTATATTAAGGATTTTTCCGGGGCAACTGGTTTGCTAATAACTGGGGCGGGAACATCTTTCATACTCCATTTTTCATTTAGAGAGGTAAGTGCTGCTTCAACTCTTTCCTGTTCAATGTTTCCAGCTATGAGGAACCTGGAATTCTGAGGTGCCAGATATTTACCGTAATAGTTTTTCAGGTCATCTGTTGTAATTCCCTCGACTGTCAATTCTGTTCCTGATGATTCTACAGCCAAAATATTGCTCTCTCCGTAAATAAGCTTATTTAATTCAGAGTTTGCGAGGTAAGTAGGATTTGCTTTTGATCGTTTTAAGTTGTTGATTGTGCGGCTTTTAGCCAGAGCAAATTGTTCCTCATCCCATCTCGGCTCAAGCAAAATCTCCTCCACCAGTGCCAGCGTTTTTTCAAAATTTTTAGCCAATGTACTTACCCGAATCGAGATATTTTCAGTTCCTCCATAAACTGAAATACTTGCACCCAGCAGCCTTATCGCATCCTCAAGCTCCTCGGGAGTTTTATTCTTTGTTCCTTCATTCATCAATGCTGCAGTTAAGGATGCAACACCTGCTCTGCTTATTTCATCATAAAGCTGACCGCCATCTATAACGAGCTGATATTCAACAAGAGGAAGTTCATTTTGTACTATTCCCCAGATTTTAATACCGTTTGACAATGATGAAGTCCATACCGAAGGAAGCTTTATTTCAGGATCTGGTCCGAGCGCCGGTTGAACAGTACGGTCAAACTTTGTAGGTGTTTTGACTATTTCCTCTTCTGCAACTGCTTCTGCCTTTACCTCAACAGCTTTGTTTACATCCTCTTCGGCAATATTTGCATCAACCGATCCTTCGGCAACTAGATTTGTTTCTCCTTTCGGAACAAAGCTGGTTGCGACATAATTTTTACCCTTAATATATTTATTATAAACTTCTTTTACATCATTCATTGTAACAGCCTGCATCCTGGCAAAATCCTCTTTGTAAAACTCAGGATCGCCGGCTGTCATTTCGTATGAACCCAAACTGAATGCTTTATTCAGGACACTGCTGAAATTGTTGTAGAAGTATGTTTCGTTTCTTGCTTTGATCATCTCAAGGTCAGTTTCAGTAAATCCTTCTTTCTCGAACTTATCAAATGCTTCAAAAATTGCCTTTTCAACATCTGCGAGAGAAACACCAGGATTTGCATTTATTGATATATTGAATGCTCCTGCCAGCTCTTGAGGACCATTATATGCACCTACACTTGAAGTGAGCTTTTTATCCTTCACAAGAATGGTATAGAGTGGCGTTTTTTTACCATTGGAGAGAAGCTGTCCCAGGTAATCAAGTGCATAGGCATCCTTTGAGTACTGTTCAACGGTAGGGAATACCATAGTCAACTGAGGAGTTTTGGCGAGGTTATCTTCATGGAACAGTTTAACAGTTGAGTTCAATGTAACTGGCATTGGCTCTCTTTTTTCAATCTCTTCGCCACGGGGAATCTCACTGAAATATTTTTCTATCAGCTGCCTGACTTCAGGAATGTCGATGTCGCCCGATACAACGAGAATTGCATTATTGGGAGTATAGAATTTATGATGAAATGATTTTACATCATCAACAGTAGCATTTGCCAGGTCCTGCATTTCACCGATGGTCAGCCAGCTGTAGGGATGTCCCTGAGGATAAAGAGTTTTTGCAATCAGCATCCGGTTAAAACCGTAAGGCCGGTTATCATAATTCTGCCTTTTTTCATTCTGTACAACATTCTGTTGATTGATGAATGCAGCTTTGGTGACGGTGTTTTCAAGATAACCCATTCTGTCAGATTCGAGCCAGAATACCATTTCAAGGGCATTTTTCGGGACGACCTCATAATAGCTGGTATTATCCTGATTGGTCCCACCATTCAGGGTGCCACCGGCAGTCTGTATCATTTTAAAAAGTTGGTCCTCACCAACATTTTCAGATTTCTGGAACATCATGTGTTCAAAAAGATGTGCAAAGCCTGTTCTGCCCGGAACTTCGCGGCTTGAGCCCACATGGTAGAGAATGGCCACTGCAGCTATCGGATCTGATTTATCTACATTCAGTACAACAGTAAGTCCGTTGGAGAGTGTATATTTCTCAAACGGAACAGATAAAGTTGCATCCTTTTTCCCTGTTTTACAGGAAAACAGAAAAGCAAAAACCAGAAGAGGAAACAGTAGAATTATTTTTTTCATAGTGATAATAATAAAAGGTTGATAGATCTGAAATCGAAATTAATAATAAAATCAATCAGTTTTTGACAAGTATCGGTTTCCCCAATCCAGCTTTTTCAAGCTCCTTCATCTGGGTGGCTGCATCGCCTGCTACGACATAGTACATCCTCGACGGATCAATATATTTCTTTGCAAGCTCAAGCTGTTTTTCCGCTGTCAATCCTTTAACAAAGGCTTCTTCCTGCTTGATATAATCAGCTGGAAGATCATATAATGCTATGTTATTAAGCATATTAAGCAAATTCCTCAGATTTTCAAAATTACGGGCATTCCCTTTCAACAAAGCAGATTTTGTAAAATCGATATAATCCTGCGGAATGTTCTCACGGTAGTTCTCCATTTGGGTTTTGAAGATATTTACAGATTCCAGTGTGGAGTTTGTGCGTACCCCTGCGAAAGCCGTAAAGGTTCCATAATTCTTAGCTCCGCTGAAACTAGTCCTGGCATTATAAGTGAATCCCTTTTCCTCGCGCAGGATCAGGTTTAACAAACTGTTAAATGACCCGCCAAGCATGTAGTTGGTGACGTATGCGGGGTAGTAATCAGGATTTGTCCTTGTGACCGAAGGGCAGCCAATAAATATTGCCGACTGTTTCGCTCCCGGTACATCAACAAAATAGACCTGCGATTTTGCAGGGGCCTCTGCAACCTTAACCTCCGGTATTATCACCTGTTTAGCCTGCCACTTTGAATTAATGCCTGCAAGTGCAGCTTCAACCCTCTCTTGATCAATATCACCAGCAATTATAAACTTAGCCAATGAGGGAGAGAAATTCTTGTTATAGAAATCCTTCAGGTCATCAATAGTAATTTTGCCAACAGATTCTTCAGTGCCAACTGGATCAACTGCAAGGATATTGTTTTCACCAAAAATCAACTTATTAAGTTCGTTTGATGCAAGGTACCAGTTATTTGCCTTGTTCCTTTTCAGGTCATTTATAATCCCGCTTTGTTTAAGAATGAACTGTTGCTCGTCCCACCGCGGCTCAAAAAGCATCTCCTCAATAAGGCCGATTGTCTTTTCAAAGTTGCGCGACAGAGTGCTGACTCTGACCGTAATGTTTTCACTTTCACCATAAAATGAGATGCTTGCTCCAAACAGTTTTATGGCATCTTCGAGTTCTTCAGGAGTTTTAGCTTTTGTACCATCATTCATCAGCGAAGCTGTCATACTTGCCACTCCTGCCTTGTCAAATTCATCGAGCAGATGACCGCCTGAAATGATAATAGAATATTGCACAAGCGGCAACTCACTCTGTTTGATACCGTAAAGCTTCATACCATTGTCAAGGGAACTGGTCCATACTGCAGGTATTGTAACTTCAGGATCTGGTCCGACAGGAGGTTGAACTGACCGGTCAATCTTAGTAGGTGTTTTTACAATGGTTTCTTCTTTCTGCTCCCGAACCTCTTTTACTTCGAATGCTTTGGTGACATCTTCTTCAACTATGCCTGCATTGTGGGAATTATCAGGGACCAGGGTGATTTCACCCTTCGGAACAAAGCTGACTTCGACATAATTTTCCCCCTTGATATACTTCTGATATACGTTCTTAATATCTTCGGATGTTACTGCCTGCTTATTTTTGAAGTCCTTAACAAAGTATTGAGGGTCACCTGTATACATATTGGACCGGGCAAGTGTGTATGCTTTGCTTACAATGAAGCTTAATGAGCTGTAAAAGTTTGTTTCGTTTCTTGCCTTTATCATAGCAAGGTCGTCTTCGGTGAAACTTTCTTTTTCCAATAT
>Ga0115026_10000398_pt1 | contig 11620 bp, 11 predicted proteins | sample Mud_0915_D1_FD_83878 | JGI IMG/M metagenome (GOLD analysis project Ga0115026, IMG submission 83878) | Wetland microbial communities from Old Woman Creek Reserve in Ohio, USA - Mud_0915_D1 | ecosystem: Environmental > Aquatic > Freshwater > Wetlands > Sediment ...
GACGCGGCCCGCGCGTTCGATCGCGCGATCGGTCTCGCACCGAACAGCGCCACGGCCCTGTGGGGCGGCGCCGTCGCGCACGCGGACATCGGCAACAAGGTCGTCGCCCAGAGCTACCTGCGCCGCACGCTCGCGCTGCAGCCGACGTGGATCGAGATGGCGCGCGGCGTCCCGCAGCTCTTGCCGTTCCTCCAGATCTCGTCGCGCACGATCGACATCCTGCGCTCGTACTTCCCGACGTTCTCGACGCGTACGTATCGCCACGCCCAGGACACGACGCGCTCGATCGACGTCGCGCGCGTGATCGATCAACCGCGCCTCAACGCGTTCACGTACATCACGATCGGCCTCTCGAACCGAGAGTGGCCGCAGATCGAGCGCCCGCGCGTCGAGCTCGTCATGGGCACGCTCGTCGACACCGAGCTGTGCGGCAAGATCCTCGCGAACCTCGCGTTCCATCTCTCCGAGACCGGCTTCTTCCCCGAGCCAGGCGTGATGGTTCGCGACGTGATCGGCGCGCTCCAAGCGGGCGACCTCTCGCAGCGCCTGCCGCACGTCTTCATCGCGGTCCCGCGCGCGTGGTCCGTGCGGCTCCCGCTCGACGAGAATCCGCCGCCCGTCACGCTCGCCCAGGTCGTGCCCGTGAGCGAAGCCGAATACGTGCGATGGCGCGCGAACGTCGCCGGCTTCGAGGCCGACCTCGCGAACCGCAAGGTCGACGTCTTCGATCTCAAGCGAGCAGGCGCCTAGGGCAGATCGCGCCGACCGTGCACGTGTCACGTGCACGTGCTCGTGCACGGCAAGGAAGGTACAGCCCTGAGACGTCCTCCTGCAGCATCGCTGCCCGGTCAGAAACTCCACCATGTCGGGGTTCATTGCGCGGAAGCGATCGTGCACGTACAGGTGCACGTGACGTGCACGCCGGATCAGGGCAGATCGCGTGTCGCGACCTGGAGCGTCATCACGCCCGACCGAAACCCGGTCATCGTGCGATCGGGCAGGAAGAACCCGCTCGGCACGTTTTGATCGTCGAAGCCGACGTACAGCATCAGCCGGCCCGTCGAGTTCTGTGCGACGTCCGCGCCCGTGAGCAGGCCGAGGTGCTCGCCCGCTTCGGTCTGCGACCACTGGAGGTCACGCGCGCGGGTGTAGTTGAGCGACCAGGTGATGCCGTCGGTCGACTCGCCCTTGTAGACGCCCATCATGTTGTTGAACTCGATCGGCTGCGCGTCGTTCTCGGTGCCGACGTCGGACGTCAGCCACATCTCGTAACGACAGTGCGCCGCGTCGTAGACGACCGACGGTTGCTGGCCGCCGGTCTTGGTGTCGGCGGAAGCGCGGAGCAGCGAGCGCACCGGCGCTTCGAGCACGGTCCAGTGCACGCCGTCGGTCGACGTCGCGTGGCCGATGCCGAAGTCCGTCGTGGTCTCGCAGCTCGTACCCGTGCACGCGAACGACGAGAACCAGAGGTGATAGACGCCGTTCACGAGCGCGAGCTCGGGGTCCGAGACGAGGCCGTCCGTCGATGCGGGGTAGGCCTGCTTGCCGGTCAGGACGAGGCCGGCCTTGCCGTGCGGCGACTCGGAGGCGGGGACGCGCGTGAAGGTGATGCCGTCGGCGGAGAACGCGGCGCCGATCGCGTAGTTGCTGAACGTATAGCCCGGGTGCGGGAACGTGCCCGACGCACCCGAGTACATCATCAAGTAACGGCGGTCCGCCGGCGCGGCCGGGTTGTAGACCACCGTCGGCGTTTCGGCGTGCGTGCGATCCCACGCACCCGCGTCGGGGCTGACGGTGAACACGGGCGAATCGTCGATCGTCCACGTCACGCGGTCCACCGACGAGGCGTGGCGGATCACCTGCACGAGGTCGGTCGCGCTGAACGACGTCGCGTGCCCGGCCATGAAGTAGAGCTGGTACTTCGAGCCGTCCCAGTAGACGTCGGGATCGGAGATCGAGATGTCGATCTTGCCGTCCGTGTACGTCGCGCCGGGGAGGTAGCGCGGGTTGTTCGCGCGCCGCGTGAACTGGCCTTGCGCACCGATCGGCGCGCAGTTGTTCGTGCCGTCCGAGCCGGTGCCGTCACCCGCAGCGTCGGGCGAGCTATCGCCACCCCCGCAGCCCGATGCGAGGATGATCACGATGGTCCAGAGACGCACAGGCTGGTTCGGTACAGCGGTCGGGCCAGGTTTGTCGATAGAAAACTGTCTGCGGGAAGATGGAGTTGCGGCGGCCGGTTCCCACGGGCAAGATGCAGCCGATGAAACGCCTCGCCTCGATCGCCGTGGCCCTGCTCGCAGCCTCGGCGTGTGAAAAGCAGCCCTCGAAGCTCGACAATGTCGAGAAGCCGATGCCCGGCACCAGCGCTACGCCGGCTGCCGCGGGCAGCCTCGAGGAGCGCGTCGCGCGCCTCGAGAAGTACAGCGAGGCGCTCGACTTCTTGCAGAAGGTCTACGACCAGCAGAAGCAGCAAGCGGAGCAGCAGGAAGCCCGCGAGCCGGCGCCCGACGCCGTGTTCGCCGTCGACATCACGCCGAACATCCAGCTCGGTCAGATCGAGGGCCCCGCGCAAGCGGCGGTGACGATCGTCGAGGCCTGGGACTTTGCTTGACCCCACTGCCAGAGGGCCAGTTCGGTCCTCGACGAGATCGTGAAGGAGTACGACGGTAAGGTTCGCGTCGTCTTGAAGCACATGGTCGTCCACCCGGAGGCCGTGGCGAAGGGACACCTCGCAGCCTGCGCCGCCGCCAAGCAGGGCAAGTTCGTCCCGTTCTACAAGGCGTGGTGGGAGAAGGCGTACAAGCCGTACGCCGAGTCGCGCGGTCAGAACCGCGAGGGCATGAACGAAGAGGGCTTCCTCAAGTGGGCCGCCGAGCTCGGCATCGACGCCGGCAAGCTCAAGACCGACATGGACGGTCCCGAGTGCAACAAGCTCGTGCAGGACGACATGCAGGAGCTCTCGAAGTTCCGCGTGTCGGGCACGCCGGCGTTCTTCATCAACGGTCAGTTCATCGGCGGTGGCATCCCGAAGGAAGCCTTCAAGCAGATCATCGACGAGAAGCTGAAAGAGGTCGCCGCGTCGGGCGTCGCGCCGAACGAGTACTACGACAAGGTCATCATGGCGAAGGGCGAGAAGAAGTTCCGCTCGAAGAAGGAACCGAAACAGTAAGAAACCGATCTCGTTTCGGGTTTCTTCCAAGCCGTGCCGCGTGCACGGCTTTTTTGCGTGCGCGCTTGGTTCCGCGCACGCGCCGTGGCACAAGCCGCGGATGACCAAGCTCGCATCGATTCTCTTCCTCGCCGCGACCGTCGTCGGTTGCGAGCGAATGCCCTCGAAGCTCGACGACATCGGCAAGCCGATGCCGAAGGCGCTGCAGATCGACTCGGCCGCCGCTGCGATGGCCGATCACAGCGGCACCGTGGAGGACCGCCTGACGCGCCTCGAGACCGAAGCCGCGAAGAACCGCGAGGCGCTCGCGTTCTTGAACCAAGTCTACGGGCAGCAGAAGGCGCAGATGGAAGCGGAGGAGGCGAGCGAGCCCGCCCCCGACGCGATGTTCGCGGTGCCCGTCGCCGGCGACATCAAGGCCGGCATGGTCGAAGGTCCCGCGACCGCGCACGTCACGATCGTGAAGGCGTTCGACTTCGCGTGCCCGTACTGCATGAAGGTCAACGACATGATGAAGGAGCTCGTCGGCGAGTACGGCGGCAAGGTCCGCGTCGTCTACAAGAACCTCGTCGTGCACCCCGAGACCGCGATGGCCGGTCACCTCGCGAGCTGCGCGGCCTCGAAGCAGGGCAAGTACCTCGAGTTCAAGAAGGCGTTCTGGGAGAAGGCGTTCACGCCGTACGCGCAGTCGCAGGGCGCCGACGCCGACAAGATGGGCAAGGACAACATCCTCGCGTTCTCGAAGGAGCTCGGGCTCGACACGACCAAGCTCGCCGCCGACATGGACAGCGACGACTGCAAGAGCCTCGTCCAGCAGGACATGCAAGAGCTCGAGGTGTTTCAGGTCGGCTCGACGCCGACGTTCTTCATCAACGGCCGCATGATCTCCGGCGCGCTGCCGAAGCCGGCGTTCAAGAAGCTGATCGACGAGGAGCTGAAGAAGGCCGAGCAGTCGGGCGTCTCCGGCGCCGACTACTACGACAAGGTCGTGATCGCGAAGGGCGAGAAGAAGTTCCGCTCGAAGAAGGATCCGAAGCCGCAGTAGTTGCGCGGCATGAGCGCATCGACCGATCGCTGACCAGCGAGACCCGGACGAACGATCTTGATCGTGGTGGGTATCCTCGTCGTCGTCGGCGTCATCGTGCTCGCGCTCCTCGTGCTCGCCGGGTCCGGCCTCGGCGAGGTGGCGAGCCACTGAACGGTCACTGTGGGCGGAGGTGCTCGCCGGTGCCGGGTACGTAGTCGACGATCACCATCTCGATGTCGCCGTAGTCGGTCTTCGCGGTGTTCTTGAGCGGCACGCGATCACCTTCATCCGAGATCCAGATCGAGAAGTCGCGCTCGTCGGTGTCGGGGAACTTGCCGCCGTCGCGCGACAGCTTTACGGCGTGACCGTCGAAGCGCACCGCCGGCAGCTCGCCGAGCTCGGTGACGAGGCGGGTCTTGCCGTGCACCTCGACGTCGATCTTCCAGAGGAAGCGACTGCGAAATACCTCCGTCGAGATCGCCGCGCCCGCGGGGGCTTCCCACGCGCGCAGCGCGACGAGGAACGCGTTGTAGTCCCAGACGTCCTGCTGCGTGACCTTCTGAGGCTCGGGAGTCGTGGACGTGTCGTTCAGCTGGAACGAGACTGGAACGATGTCGCCCTCGCGCTTCGCGAAGTCGACGATCGCGTGCTCGATGTTCTTGTCGCTGCCGGTCTCGTACTCCGCGGTCTGAAAGCGGCGAGGGCGGCCGGTACCGACGTCGATCCACGACGTGAAGCGATCGTCGACCTTCGCGACCATGTTCGCGAGCCCGACGGACTTCGCGTGACCTTCGACGACGACAGTCTGCTTGCCATCGAGCTCTTGCAGGTCACCGACGGCGAGCGAGTACGACGCGAGCTCGAAGCCCTTGAGCGACAGCCGATATGTCATGCGCTCGCCGGGGGTCACGAGTGGTTTGCCCGCGGCCCACGGTGCGACGTCGGGCGTCGGTTGCGGCGTCGACGGTCCGGCGGCCTTGTTCCCACACCCCATCACCACGAGCACGGCGATCGTGAGGCTACGCACGCGGGCAGGTTAGCGCGAAAGCGATCGTGCTTGGCGATGTTACCCTCCTCGGGTGCGGATCGTATCCCTCGTCGTCGTGCTCGTCGCGTGCGGCGGCGGCGACGCGATGACCGTTGTCGATTCGGGACCGTGCATCGACACGACGCACGACGAAGACGGCGACGGCATCGGCGACGGTTGCGATCTCTGTCCCGCCGCGCCCGATCCGCGGCAGCTCGACACGACCGAAGCCGCGACGATGATCAACTTTCCCGACGGCGTCGGCGACGCGTGCGATCCACGGCCGTCGCTGTCGGGCGACAAGCTCGGCGCGTTTCATCCGTTCGCCGACGCGGCGCGCGCGAGCGACTGGCTCGGCACGGGCTGGATGATCGAGAACGATCGCGCGCGTGCGAGCGACGTCGCGCGCTGGGTGAGCAAGACGCGCGAAGCGGGCGACGGCGTCTACGTGCAAGCACGGATCGCGCAGCTCGCGTGGCTCGCGGGTGGGTCGTTCGAGCTCGCCGTCGACGGTGACGGTGTCGACACCGGGCTCGTGTGTGCGATCACGCGCGATCGCGACGGCGACGGCAACGACGAGCTCGAGGCGCGCGAGGTCAACGGCGCCGTGGTGATGAAGAGCACGCCGATGCCGATCACCGGCGCGATCACGCTGACCGCGTGGCGCGTGATCGACGTGCAGCGGCGCGGGACGCTGCGCTGCCGGCTGACGTTCGAAGGCGGAGGCGCCGTACTCGAATTGCCGACGACCGACGACACGGCCGTCGGCATCTACGGCGTCGCGCAGCAGGCGGGAACGACGGAGGTGACCTCGATCGTCGTTTACACGTCGCCGCTGCTACCCCAACAAGCCAACTAGCTCGTCGATATTCTTGCGGATCCGAAGGGCTCGTAACGATGCAAGCGAGCCTGCCGGAACCCTTGGGTTCGACGCACGACGCTGGTAAGGTCCGCCGCATGCTCGCGTTTTGCTGCGAGTAGAGGTTTTTGAAGATGCAGACGAAGCAACTGGACCGGGTGGTGATCCGGTTCGTGGGCGACTCGGGCGACGGCATGCAGTTGACCGGCACCGAGTTCGCGAAAGCCGCCGCCGAAGCGGGCAATGACATCTCGACGTTTCCGGACTTCCCTGCCGAGATCCGCGCGCCGGCCGGCAGCCTGTTCGGCGTATCGGGGTTCCAGCTCCACTTCTCGTCGTCGGAAATCCACACGCCGGGCGATGCGCCCGACGTGCTCGTCGCGATGAATCCAGCGGGCCTCAAGACGAACCTCAAGGACCTCGTCGACCACGGCACGCTGATCGTCAACACCGGCGCCTTCATCGAAGCGAACCTCAAGAAGGCCGGCTATCAGACGAACCCGCTCGAGGACGGTAGCCTCTCCAAGTACAAGGTCCACTCGGTCGACATCTCGCACCTGACGATGACGGCGCTCGATGGCACCGAGCTCTCGACGAAAGAGAAGGGCCGGGCGAAGAACTTCTTCGCGCTCGGCCTCGTGTTCTGGATGTACGGCCGCGAGCCCGAGAGCGAGATCCGCCGCATCCACCAGCAATTCGCCAAGAAGCCGGAGTTCGGCGAAGCGAACGTGAAGGTGTTCAAGGCGGGCTACCACTACGGCGAGACCGCCGAGGTCTTTCAGACCGTCTACAAGGTTCCGCCCGCGACGTTCGCGCCGGGCATGTACCGCAACATCACGGGCAACGAAGCGATCGCGCTCGGCCTCGTCGTCGGTGCGGACCTCGCCGGCAAGAAGCTGTTCTACTCCGGCTATCCGATCACCCCGGCCTCGTCGATCCTGCACTCGCTCGCGAAGTACAAGAACTTCGGCACGCTGACGTTCCAAGCGGAGGACGAGATCGCCGCGATGGGCGCGGCGCTCGGCGCCGCATACGGCGGCTCGATCGCCGTGACCGCCTCGTCGGGCCCGGGCATCGCGCTCAAGGGCGAAGCGATGGGCCTCGGCGTGATGACCGAGCTGCCGGTCGTGATCTTGAACATCCAGCGCGGCGGTCCGTCGACGGGCCTGCCGACGAAGACGGAGCAGAGCGATCTCTCGCAGTCGCTGTTCGGCCGCAACGGCGAGTCGCCGCTGCCCGTGCTCGCGGCGAAGTCGCCGGGCGACACGTTCTACTGCGCGATCGAGGCCGTGAAGATCGCGACGCGCTACATGGTGCCCGTGATCTTGCTCAGCGACGGCTACATCGCGAACGGTAGCGAGCCGTGGCCGCTGCCGAACCTCGCGTCGCTGCCGCGCTTCGACGTCGTTCACCGCACCGATCCGAACAACTACTTCGTGTACCAGCGCGACGAGAAGACGCTCGCCCGCGCGTGGGTCGTGCCCGGCACGCCGGGGCTCGAGCACCGCATCGGCGGCATCGAGAAGGACGCGCTGACGGGCAACATCTCGTATGCGCCCGACAACCACGAGAAGCAGACGAAGGTGCGCGCCGAGAAGGTCGCGCGCATCGCGCAGGACATCGGCGAGCTCGATCTCTCCGGTCCCGAGAGCGGCGACGTGCTCGTGATCGGATGGGGTGGCACGTACGGCGCGCTTCGTCAGGCGCAGCAAACGCTGCTCGCGCAGGGCAAGCAAGTCAGCCACGCGCACCTGCGCTGGCTGTCGCCGCTCGAGCCGGGCCTCGCGAAGATCATCCGCAACTTCAAGCACGTCATCGTCGCGGAGCTCAACATGGGCCAGCTGCGCCAGGTGATTCGCGCCGAGTTCCTGATCGACGTCGTCGGCCTCAACAAGATCCAAGGCCTCCCGTTCAAAGTCCGCGAGGTGCAGGACGCGATCGAGAAGCTCTTGACCGAAGCGCCGAAACCGTCGGCATCGACGTCTCAACCGCTGGCGACCGCCTAAGGACCACGACCATGAGCGAAGCAGTCAAGATCAAGCTCTCGAAGAAGGACCTCGAGTCCGACCAGGACGTGCGGTGGTGCCCGGGTTGTGGTGACTACGCGATCCTCGCGACCGTGCAGCGCACGCTCGCGACGCTCGGCATCAAGCGCGAGAACACCGTGTTCATCTCGGGCATCGGCTGCTCGAGCCGGTTCCCGTACTACATGAACACGTACGGCTTTCACACGATCCACGGCCGCGCGCCGGCGATCGCGTCGGGCCTCAAGATCACGCGTCCCGAGCTCGACGTATGGGTCATCACCGGCGACGGCGACGGCCTCTCGATCGGCGGCAATCACATGATCCACGCGCTCCGGCGCAACATGGATCTCAAGATCATCCTGTTCAACAACCAGATCTACGGCCTGACGAAGGGCCAGTACTCGCCGACGTCGCAGCCGGGAACGCGCGCACCGTCGACGCCGACCGGCTCGATCGACTTCCCGTTGAACCCGATCTCGCTCGCCCTCAGCACGGGCGCGACGTTTGTCGCGCGCGCCGCCGACACCGACGCGAAGTTGATGGGCAAGATCCTCGAGGAAGCCTACAAGCACAAGGGCGCCGTCTTCATCGAGATGTTGCAGAACTGCCCCGTCTTCAACGACGGCGTGTGGGAAGGCGTCAAGGACGACCCCGCCGGCAAGCAGATCGCGCTCGCCGAGGGCAAGCCGCTGCTGTTCGCGGGCGGCACGAAGGGCATCCGCCTCGGCGCCGGCCTGGTTCCCGAGATCGTCGACGTCGGCGAAGGCGCCGGCAAGGTGCCCGCGAGCGAGCTGCTCGTTCACACCGAGCGCGGCTCGCATCTCTACGCGAACCTCCTCGCGCAGCTCGTCCAGCCGAAGTTCCCGATGCCGATGGGCATCCTGTACCGCGAGGACAAGCCGACGTACGAGATGCTCGCGAACCAGCAGGTCCACGAAGCGATCACGAAGCAAGGCGCAGGCGACCTCACCAAGCTGCTCTACTCGGGCATGGTCTGGGAAGTCGGCGCCGACGGCACGCGCCACTAGTCGGCATATACTGCCGGCGTGTTGGGTGCTCTTCGATTTGCAGCCATCGCGCTGGTGGGAGCGTGCACGTCTGGTGCGCCGCCCGGCTTCTCGGGAGGTCTGGGTGGCGATCGCTGGACGATGCCGCTCGTCGGCCCGCTCGAGAACGGGCAGCTGATCACGGCCGTCACGATCAATACACACGGGCCGTACTTGTTCGCGATCGATCCGGACGCGCCGATGACGATCGTCGACGCGTCGGTCGTGAAGGCGGCTGACCTGCGCACGTTCGCGGGGCCGAAGCGGCTCGACGAGAGCGACACGCAACAGGTCCGCATCTACGCCGAGCTCACCGGCCTCGAGATCGGCTCGCTGATCGTCGAGCGGCGCGACGCGTTCATCGTACGCACCGGCGCGTTCGATACGGCGGGGCGACGCGTCGCCGGCGTGCTCGGCCGCGACGTGTTCGCGGACTCGCTCGCGTGGGGCTTCGATCGCGACAACGGGCTCGTCTACCTGACGACGCAGAAGGCGTTCAAGCCGCCGCCCGATGCGACGACGATCGTCTACGGCGAGCTCACCAGCCGCGTCACCAACGCGACGGTGTTGCCCCCGCCGCGCCGGCTCGTCGATGCGACGATCAACGGCACCCAGGTCGCGATGCACGTCGACCTCGGCGCGTCCGCGAGTCAGCTACGCGACGGGCTGTGGGACAAGCTCGCGCTCGTACCGCGTGAGGTGAAGACGGTCGTCGTCGACGAGGTCGGCGAGGGCCGGCTGGTGACGAAGGCGAGCGAGCCAACACAGATCACGATGGGTGGCCTCACCGCCGATCGGGTCGCGTTCATTCCGTACGGCGACAAGCGCTGGCAGTCGGAAGACATCGCCGGCACGCTCGGCCTCGGGTTCTTCGCGAACCACGACGTCTGGCAGAGCTGGCACACGAAGCAGTACTTCGTCACGCCACGCCAGGACGTGGCGGTCGCGACGCGCATCGACCGCTGGGACTCGGCCGTGTTGTCGAGGTGCAAGAACGTCGGCTGCGTCTCGATCCGCGTCATCGATCCGCTCGCCGGCAAGCCGCTCGAGGAAGGCAAGTCGCACCCCGGTCTCGTGATGTCGATCACCCGCGACGAGGTCGCGGGCGGCATGAACCTCGAGGTCATGCTCGAGGCGAGTGGCCAACCGACGCTGCCGCGCCTCCTCGTCAACATGCCGGGGCACGTCGACAAGCTCCTCTACCAACTCCCGGCGGCGTTCCTCGGAACGACGATCGACGTCGTCGATGCGAGCCCGTTTCCGCGCGACTGCCCGACCCCGAACGGCTGCGTGGATCAGCTGGCGCGGTGACCCGCACCGGATCTATGCCCGCGCGGTCCGAGTCCGCGAGGATCGCGCGCACTTTGCGGTGCGGGTCCCCGGCGCGGGGACTTGACGACGGCCGCCGAGCGGAGAAGATCGTCCGCCATGGCCGCGCACGTAGTAACCGCCGAAGACGTCGAACGCACGATTACCGCCTTCACCAAGCTCGATCAGCGCGGCGACAAGAAGGCGATGAACAAGCTCGCGCAGCGTCTGCAGAAGGAGCAGCCGTTCCTGCTCGCACACGCGGCCGCGGTGCGCACCGAGCACGGTGACGCCGTCGGTGAAGCCGCCGTGTTCTACGCGACGCTCGTGTGGTCGATGTTCGACCGCGGGCTCGGTGGCTCCGGCACGCTCGCACGCCTGACGCAGCAGAACCTCAACGACGCAGATCGCGTCGTGACCGAAGCGCTGTCGACGGTCGAAGGCCTCGCCGACAAGCCCCCGCACGAGCGCGTCGCGCCGGCGCTGATCGAGAAGCAGCCGCACATCTACGCGAAGCTCGTCGAGCTCCTCGCCGAAGACGTCAAGGAGGCCGCGATGACGGCCGACACCGCGGGCGCGATCATCAAGCCGACTCAGGTCGTCGTCGAAGCGTTCGATGCGGCCGTGTCAGGCCGCCGCCCCGGCGAGAAGCAGGGCACCGTCGTCGCGCAGCAGAAGGTCGGCCGCAACGAGCCGTGCCCGTGCGGCTCCGGCAAGAAGTTCAAGAAGTGCCACGGCGAGCTCGCCGGCTAGGGGTCAGACACAACTTGCACAACTTCCGTCCTGGAAGTCGCTGGATCGACTTGGACGACAGGGACAGACACGACTTCCACCGCTTCGTCGTGGCGTTCCGATCGTGGAGGTGTGGCTAGTTCGGCGTGACGGCGATCGGCGTGCCGGCCGGCGCGTACGCGTTGTCGAGCTCGCCGTTGACGGCGCGCATCGGGTCGTAGGCTTGTTCCCACGGTAGATCGACGGCCATCGCTCCGAGGATCTGCCGCCACGACTGCGTCCCGCCGACGAGCCCCGCGATGTACGCCGCGTTCGCTTGGCCCATGCCGAGCCAGTACGCGGGCAGCGCGTTGACGACGACATCGAGCTTCGACGCCTGTCCCGGGTGCATGTTCAGGAAGTCCTCGTCGTAGTAGTTGAACGAC
>Ga0115026_10000399_pt1 | contig 11615 bp, 5 predicted proteins | sample Mud_0915_D1_FD_83878 | JGI IMG/M metagenome (GOLD analysis project Ga0115026, IMG submission 83878) | Wetland microbial communities from Old Woman Creek Reserve in Ohio, USA - Mud_0915_D1 | ecosystem: Environmental > Aquatic > Freshwater > Wetlands > Sediment ...
ATAAGAGTCCCGAAGATTAGGCTTAACGGGACGGTCCGTTTCGGATTGATTACTTCACCAGAAATATAGGTAACATTGTACCAGGCGTCAGATGAGAATAATGACCCGACAAGTGCGGTACCCACTGCCGCGATAAGCGCAAATCCCGAAAGGGGCATAAGCTGGCCGGTTTGTCCGATCCTTCCTGCTTCCCAGAATACCTCTCTGTTGATCTGCCACGAAGTAATTCCTTTTGTGGCAAAAATGCCAATAAGAATAAATCCGAAAAGAGCCAGCACTTTCGTCGAGGTAAAGATATTCACGACTGTCTTCCCTGTAACTATACCTCTGGTATTCAACCAGGTAAGGAAAGCAATTGAAGCGATCGCCACTACCATTGTACTGTTGATCTTCAATATGCCAATCTGTAACAGTATGTTTTTATCTGATATCCATGGGATCAGAACGCCGGTGAATTTGGCAAATGCGACTGCCACAGCAGCTATGGAGCCGCACTGAATTACAAGAAATGTGGTCCATCCAAAGAGGAAGCCAAGAAGCGGGTGATATGCTTCCTTAAGATAGACATATTGTCCCCCGACGTGGGGCATCATCGAAGCCAGTTCACCATAGCTTATTGCTCCGATAACCGTTATAACTCCCGTGATCAACCAGACAACCATCAACCACCCGGGAGATCCTACGCTCCTGGCAATATCCGCACTGGTGATAAAAATCCCGGAGCCGATCATTGCACCGGCAACAATCGAAATTCCGTCAAAAAGGTTTACGCGTTTCTTAAGGAGGTGGTTGTTTGTCTGCATTTTTTGCCATATCACATAAAACAAAAGTAATTAAACAAATGAAAAAACAATCGACCGGGATTTTATTATAAATTTTAAATCATAAGTAAGAAAAAGAATAAATAAAGAAATAATTTTGACATGATAGATGTCTAATAAATATGCCATTCAGAATAATCCATTTTTATAATTAATCTTAAAACCAATGAAAAAGTACTTACTGTTTTTTGTGGCCGTTTTCTTTTTTGCAGGTGTCACAGCACAAAAGTTTGATCAGCTGGCAAAGACGCCCCCCATGGGCTGGAACACCTGGAACAAGTTTCACTGCGATGTAAGTGAAGCCCTTATAATGCAGGCGGCTGATGCAATGATAAGCAGCGGAATGAAGGATGCCGGTTATGAGTATATAGTCATAGATGATTGCTGGCAGGTTTCGCGTGATGAGAACGGAGAAATTGTGTGTGATGCGGAAAGGTTCCCGCATGGAATGAAATACGTGGCTGATTATATTCACTCCAAAGGTCTTAAGTTCGGGATTTATTCCAGTGCCGGAACAGTCACATGCCAGAGACGTCCCGGAGGATTCGGGCATGAATACCAGGATGCAAGGACATACGCCCGGTATGGCGTCGATTATCTGAAATACGACTGGTGCGGTTCAACAACCCAGGATGCGAAGTCATCATATACAAATATGAGGAACGCACTTTACACGGCAGGAAGGCCGATTGTATTCAGCATCTGTGAATGGGGTTCCAGCAAGCCTTGGGAGTGGGCAGGTGATGTTGGCCATCTGTGGCGCACGACCGGTGATATAAGCGATAACTGGAACAGCATGATCGACATCTTTAACAGGCAAAAAGATCTTTCCAGATATGCCGGTCCGGGCAAATGGAACGATCCTGATATGCTTGAAGTAGGTAATGGCGGTATGACAACCGAAGAATACCGGACACATTTTTCGCTGTGGTGCATGCTTGCATCCCCGCTGATGGCCGGCAATGACCTCCAGAATATGACGCCCGAAACAAAGTCAATCCTCCTTAATAAAGAGATGATCGCTATTGATCAGGATTCTCTCGGTCAGCAGGCAACATGTTACAGGGATAACGGAGATTACCAGATATGGGTCAAAACCCTGTCAAACAATGAAAAAGCAGTCTGCCTTTTGAATAAAAGCGATGAAAGGAAATCAGTTCTTGTTGACTTTTCACTTCTGGCGTCAGTAAGAAGCAGAGGTCGTGGTTTTGGCGGCCCACCTCCCGCAGCCCCAGCCGGAGCTCCCGGAATGCCAGGAATGCCCGGAACTCAGGGAGCAGCAGCAGGGCAAAGAACACAGGGAGCAGCCGGAACACAGAGGGCACAGGGAGCACCCGGGTCATTGGGAGTACCTGTAGCTGCACCAGGTGCCCCGGGTGGAATGGGTCCCGGAGGACCTGGAGGGCAACGTGGATTCACTCCGCTTACTCTCGATAACTATCGGGTGAGAGACGTGTGGGAACACAAAGACCTGGTTCTGAAGGAAACGTCAATGTATGTGGATATGCTTCCTCACTCAGTGAAGGTTTACAGATTTGTCAGGAAATAAAACAATCTATTGGAATGTAATTACAATGTAATTACATATTCTAGTTTGCGAATGCGACCTCTTTTCCGGTCAGTCTGATCCTTCCGGTCAGCACCTGGGTGAATTGGGGATCGAGATATCCTTTAAATCCCGGTTGCTTACCTCCCACCGAAATAATAAAATAACCCGGTTCAATAACCCTGTTGTTTTTCTTATTTATAATTGAGAACTGTCTCGGTTCGAGTCCGAATTCAACCACTTTGCTTTCACCCGGTTTAAGGCTTATCCGGGAGAATCCTTCAAGCTGACGAATTGGCCTCACAGTGGATGCTTTTTCATCAGTCAGATACAGCTGAACAACTTCATCGCCTTCCACTTTTCCGGTGTTGGTAACATTGACTGTAACAGATATCCTCTCCCCGGCAGTTGCTTTTTCAGGCAATACAAGGTTACTATAGCTGAAGGTTGTATAGCTTAAACCATAGCCGAAGGGGTACAAAGGTTCCTGAGTGAAAAACCTGTAAGTCTTGCCTGTCATGTCGTAATTTTCAAAAGGCGGGATCTGATCTATTGATTTATAATATGTCACGGGCAATCTTCCGGCAGGATTATAATCGCCGAAAAGCACATCAGCAACAGCATTCCCACCTTGCTGGCCTCCATAGCCTGCAAGAAGCACAGCTGCCGCTTTATCATGTGCTTTATTAACCGACAGGGCTCCTCCGCTTGTCAGAACCACTATCACGGGCTTTCCCGTCGCCGCAACAGCATCCAGAAGCTTTTCCTGCACTGCCGGAAGATTCAGGTTTGTACGGTCACCCCCGCTGAAACCCTCGATCTTTATAGACATCTCCTCTCCTTCCAGACGCTGGGATAATCCAAGGACCAGAACCACGACGTCGGCTTCCTTTGCTGCAGCCACCGCTTTTTCGATCAAGCCTGTGCGTGGTCGGCTCCACAGGAGCTTAATATCAGCGTCACCGGCATAATTCCTATAAAATACCTCAATTTTGCATTTTTCTCCGGCTTTGAGATCGATAGCCTTTTCCTGGTGAAAAGCGTGATGTTCACCACTGTAATTTATAAATTCCTTCCCATCCACAATAATGCTATATCTTGAAGAACCCCACGAACCTAAATAGTAGGTGCCAGTTTCAGGCGGAATCAGGTAGGTTGTCCATTTTATCCCGAAATCATCATCAGGAAGATCAGCGGAGGGAGTCAGGTTTTCCCAATAAAAATTGATATTATCATCTGTCCTGGAAAACACAGGCCTGCCTCTCATCTCCTTGTTGTTGAAATATTCTCCGAATGCACCCTGTTTTCCGTCAGGGGTTTGAAGATACCGCGAGGGAATAACTGTCAGGTTATGAATGCCATCTGCCAGATCGCTCCCTTCTGCATAAATAACTTTTGTATCGGGGATAACTTTGTTTTTTATGCCCCTGAGTATAGTCACCGGGTCGCGGGGTATGCCATTATAGTTGCCAATGAGCGATTCAAAGTTATCGGCGTTCGGTCCGATAACTGCGATTGTTTTTACCGATTTGACAAGGGGAAGTGTATTATTTGAATTCTTAAGCAGGACAATTGATTTATTTGCTGCAAGGCGGGCAAGTGAATTATTGTAATCGGAACAATTTACAAAAAATGGTATCTGAGCATATGGCACCATCTCATCAGGATCGAACATTCCCAGTCTGAATCGTGCTGTAAAGATCCTTTTTGCTGCGATATTGATATCCTCTTCTTTCAGAATTCCTCTTTCCACAGCTGTCATAAGATTGTTATAGTCAACCCCGCATTCGAGGTCTGTTCCGGCTTTAACCGCCTGAGCTGCAGCTTCCGCAGCATCCTTCGCAAATTTGGTAAATTTATAGAAGTCAGATATTGCCCAGCAATCAGATACTATGTATCCTTTGAATCCCCATTCGTTGCGCAGGATCCCGTACAGGATCGGATTTGCACAACATGGATAATCGCGAAACATATTGTAAGCTCCCATAACCGAATATGCCCCGGCATCCATAATCAGCGTCCTGAAAGCCGGAAGATATGTTTCCCGAAGATCAACCTCACTTACTTTTGCATTGAATTCATGTCTCAATGGCTCCGGGCCTGAATGTACAGCATAATGCTTTGCAGTAGCAACAGTTTTGAGGTACTTTGGATCGTCACCCTGCAAGCCTCTGACGAACTGGTAACCCAATCTTCCCGTTAAATAAGGATCCTCACCGTAAGTTTCGTGCCCTCTTCCCCATCTGGGATCGCGAAATATATTGATGTTTGGTGACCAGAAAGTGAGACCCTGGTAGATCCCGGTTTTACCTCTTCTCTGGAATTCATGATACTTGGCTCTTGCTTCATCTGAGATTGCATTGGCAACATTAAACATTAGTCCCTCGTCCCATGTATTTGCAATTGTTATTGACTGAGGAAAAACGGTGGCATAACCCGCCCGTGCAACACCGTGCAGTGCTTCGTTCCACCAGTTGTAAGAGGGTATGCCCAGTCTTGGTATTGCAGGTGCGGTGTAAAGGAGCTGATCGGCTTTTTCTTTGAGTGTCATTCTCGAGATCAGATCATTGACCCTTTGTTCCTCGCTCAGGGAAGGATTCCGGAAAGGATATGTATAGCCAGCCTGCTGTCCTTTAACAACAACAGGACTCACAGCCAGCAAAATCAGGAAAGAAAGCAGAAATGATCTTTTCATGGTTATTGAATAAATTCTGAAGAACAAAAAATATGAAAAGGATATTTACTGTTACTTATATAACAGGCAATTTCCAGGGATCCCTGTAATCTGGAATCAGATAGCTGTTGGCTTCAGTATCGTTTGTAAATTTCTTACCGTCCCATACAAGCTTTTTGCCTGTACGGTAGGCAATATTCCCAAGAGCTGAAAACTTGGCTATATGGGCACCTATCTCGATACTGGCATTCGTATTTGGATTACGGCTTTTAATGCAATCAAGATGGTTCTTCACATGGTTTTTCAGGCCTTCATTTGTACCTTTTTTTAAAGGTACAGCCTCCATCCTGATCTTATTATCTACTTTCTCAGGTATAACTTCCCATCCTCCCCGGTCTACAACAAGAGTGCCATTTTCACCTACGAATCCCAAACCATGATTACGGCCATAAGCTCCGTCATCAATGCCTATAGCATGATCCCATAGAACATTGAATCCGTTGAACTCATATATTGTTTGCAGGCTGTCTGGTGTTTCACAGGCGTCATCAGGATAGCCGTATTTCCCCCCCATGGCCATTATTGATTTAGGAGCAGTAACATTCATTCCAAAAAGCGCATAATCGAGCAGATGTACACCCCAGTCTGTCATAAGGCCGCCTGCATAATCCCAGAACCATCTGAAAGTAAAATGGAAGCGGTTTCTGTTGAAGGGCCGCCTGGGTGCGGGACCGAGCCACATGTCATAATCAACTCCTGCCGGGACGGGCTCATCAGCAAGTACAGGAATTGTGGGGCACCAGCCCTGGTACGAAAAGACCCTTACAAGTCTTATTTTCCCGAGCTTACCGGAATTTATGAAATTAACTGCATCCTGCCAGTGCGGATCGCTTCTCTGCCACTGTCCCACCTGGACAATACTCTTATATTTTGCTGCAGCCTTAACCATAAGGTTGCATTCCTCAATTGTCCTTCCTATCGGCTTTTCACAATAGACATCCTTTCCTGCTTCACACGCAGCTACCATTTGTATACAGTGCCAGTGATCGGGAGTACCTACAATGACAAGATTAATGTCTTTATTATCAATCAGTTTTCGCCAGTCCCTGTAGAGGTTTGCAGGCTTGTTCCCGCGTATTTTTTCGACATTGGATGCCCGACGGTTAAGAACTGATTCATCGATATCGCAGAGGGCCAGACATTCGACTTCCGGATGTCTTAGAAATGCGCTCAGATTGCTGAAACCCTGACCATTACATCCGATCAGACCAATATTGATCCTGTCGCTGGCCGGAATTCCTTTTATTGTGCCGGAAAATGCAGGCGCTATTGATAAACCTGCGGCTGCAATTGCACTGTTTTTTAAGAATTTGCGTCGTGAGGTCATAACTTTTATATATAAATTTTAATTTTTGTGTTATTGAACTGAAAACCTGTAGGTTGTCCTGGTCTTAAGGGTATCTCCCGGATTGAGGACCGTTGACGGGAATTCCGGATGGTTTGGACTATCAGGGAAATGACCTGACTCAAGGCAGAAGCCTGTCCTGTATTCATATGTTATACCTCCGTGCCCCTTCTGACTGCCATTCAGAAAATTACCTACATAAAGCTGCATGCCGGGCTGATCGGTTAGTACTTCAAGTAAGCGACCGCTGTCTTTTTCATAAACTGTAACATCAACCTCTTCCTTATTATCGAGAACAAAGTTATGGTCATATCCTTTCCCGAGAATCAGCTGGTCATAGTTTTCACCTATTCTTTCCCCAATGGTGTAAGGCGAGGTAAAATCAAAAGGAGTGCCTGCAACAGGACGGATCTCACCAGTAGGGATCATTACTGAATCAACAGGGGTGAAAGCTGATGCTCTTAGTGTCAGAACGTGATCAAGAATGTTTCCGTTACCGGGTCCGTGCAGATTAAAATATGCATGGTTGGTAATATTGACCACCGTCCTCTTATCGGTGGTGCATTTATAATCCATTATTATTTCATTATTGTCAGTCCAGGTATATGTTACCTCAGCATCCACATTCCCGGGGAAGCCCATCTCCATATCCGGACTGTGGTATGTGAATTTCACTGCAGGAAATTCGCTGTTCTTCAGCACTTCAGTATTCCAAACCACGCTGTGCCATCCTCCGGGGCCGCCATGAAGTGTATTTGGTCCGTTATTCTGCGGCAGGGTGTATTCCACACTATCCAGAGTAAATCTTGCGTTGGCAATCCTGTTGGCATACCTCCCGACCGTAGATCCGTATGACATGTCACCTGCCAGGGTTTCTTCAAAAGTGTCATATCCGAATGTGATATTAGTTTTCCTGCCTTCTTTGTCGGGCACCTCAATCCAGTTGATCTTAGCCCCATAGTTTGTCAGCCTCAGTACGTTAGCCTGTTTATTGGTCAGAGTAATCAGGTAAACATCCTTACCCTGGTGGTTGCCAAAGACCTCCTGTCTTACCAGATCTTTTGGGGATTTGCCGCAACCGGTAAAGAAAATGCATGTAACAATCAGACTCAGTGATAATAGTAGATTTTTTTTCATTATACTTCAGTATTAAATTTTTATGTATGATTAATTTTCCCGGTTAAGATATATTTTTTTTTACTCATTTGCCCGGAATTGCAGTGCTGGAAGCCCGGCACTATTAAATAACGAAGCTGTCGATCCGTTACGCCAGCAATACCTCACCGATACAGGTTCAGATACTTTGGGCGATGTAGCCCACACCTCATTGTTTACGACCATGGCATCTGCTTTAAAGTAAATCCCATCCTTCCCTGCAACTTCAAACTCCGATAATTTTCCATCTTTTGCTATCAGATTATCTTCAATATTTTCGAACTGAATCTTTATTGTTTTTCCATCAACTGTCATCGATTTGTAAGCCGGGCCATTAATTTTAGCTTCCCTGCCATAATCTTTCACAAGTGCAAGATTTGCGAGTCTCTCTCCAACTTCCTTTTTAAAGGGTGGATGGATATTCATAACTGTTGCAATGTCAAATGTGACCACCATCCCTGTGTTTGGAAGCTCCAGGGCTTTCTCCTGGGCTTCCCGCAAAAAGGCTGATTCAGTTGAATCCACACCCCCGTAAATATAGGGAGCTATCTGGACATAGTAAAACGGAAAATTCTTTATCTTCCAGGCATCCCTCCAGTTCTGGATCATTAAGGGGAATATTTTGGAGTACTGTTCTGCCCTGCCCACATTTGCTTCACCCTGGTACCAGATCGCTCCCCTGACAGGATAATATATCAATGGATTGATCATGGCGTTATATAACGCTGATGGAGTTGAAGCGCTTATCGTTTTCGGTCTTTTGACAGATGAAAATTCATTTTTTGCAGGATCAAGAATGAAAAATTCATTCCCGATAAGTTCCGCAACCGGCTGGTATTTCCATTCGCCATCCAGACTGATCTGTCCGGACTGACTTCCTTTTACAGAGAGTATCATTGATCCCGGTTTCCCCCATATTCCTCCGCCACCCTGATTATCAATAACCCGGACAGCTATAGTGTTCGCACCTGATTTCACAAGATCCTCCGGAATATCATAATTCCTTTCAGCCTGCCAGAAACCCGAAACTTCATGCGATCCGACAAGCCTGCCGTTAAAATAAGTCCTGTCCATATCATCTATAGGTCCCAGAGACAGGATGAGGGCTTTACCTGCCATTTTCTCAGGTATTTGAATACTTTTTCTGAACCATACCGCACCATCAAAATCGCCGGTCACAATCTCAAATAGTCCCGGAAGTGTCATTACCGGCCAGCTGGCATCAACATAATCAGCTGACGGAATTGTCTCATCATCAAAGCTGAGGTCTTTCCATTGTTCTTCTCCGCTCTTGTCCACAACCAGTTTCTTATGTTCATTCAGCCAAGACTGGTATTCCGCAATGACAGGGATTGACTCCTTTATACCCTGAATTTCAGAAACAAATTCTCCCGCACTTTCAAGCACACTTGCTGACATCCAGGCTTCAACCGGTGTACCTCCCCAGGCTGACTCTATTAATCCGACGGGAAGAGCAAGCTCATCATGGAGCTTTTTACCAAAAAAATATGCAGTTGCGCTGAACTGGCCTGCAGTTGAAGGGCTGCATATTTCCCACGTTCCTGTGCAGTCTTCAAGAGGTTCGCCAGAGACTTTTCTCTGAACATTGAACAGGCGTATTTCAGGAACAGATGCAGAAGCAATTGTAACTGCCGAATGCATTATTGTATCATTAGGAGGCCACCCTGCAAGAGGCATCTCCATATTTGACTGTCCGGAACAGAACCAGACTTCTCCAACAAGGACATTCTTAATTGTCACTCCAGTATCTTTTGCAGCAACTGTAATTGAATAGGGGCCGCCTGCTTCCGGGGTCGGAATATCAAACGACCATTTTCCGTTATCATCCGAAATGACCTGTCCGTACTCTTTCCAGCTTGCGGAGATCTCTATCTTCTGTCCCGGGGAAGCTTTACCCCAGATCCTCAGGTCAGTTTTCTGCTGGACAAGCATGTTATCGCCGAATATTGACGGTAGCTTCAGATTGGAAGGGCCTTTCTGACAACCGGTCAGAACAATCAGAAAAAAGAGTACAATGCTTTTGGATCTCATATTCATGTTATTTAAAGTTCTGTTCTATTCTGCTTTGAAAACCCGGTAACTGTGAGGTTTGATGGTTACGTCAAAACTGGTTTTTTCCTGTCTGTCCCGACCCCAAACCATGCTGGCTGACTTGCCGGAACCTGCTGTCTGTTCTCCTGTTTCAATATCTGACAGCTTTGTAATGCCGGCACCTGCAGCTATTTTGATCTTTGTCTCTTCAGGTAAAAAGGACTCAACAATGATTGTATTGTTGTCATAAACGAACAGGCTCACTTTTGAAGGACCTTCGATCCGGAAATTCAGGTCGGTTGAAAGTACGTCCCTGATCCGGTTGAGAACACCATCAGGCAGGGCATAAAGATCACCGAAGGAATCCGGGATGGTAAGAACGAACAGGGAAGCATTTCCATATCTCCCCTGATGCAGCACCGGCCATCCGGCAGGACCTCCAAGCGCTTCGACATCGGTCCATGAATCATTTGTAAGGTACTGTATCTGAGGGATCAGAATGTCCCGGGACGATTTGTTACCTGTACTTATCCAGCCGGTTGAGAATTCTGACACGAGGGCTTTCCTGTCTGTAAATTCAAGTTCTATGATATCTTCAATCCCTTTTCCCTGCAGGGCCCTGAGATGTCCTGCTGTCATTGCGACATCCTTTCCTGCTATGAGTCTAGCTTTTATCTTTTCTACTATCGCGGCATCAAATTTTGCCGATTCAGTCAGCAGTATCATTTTTGGTTCGTAGGGAAACTCAGGCTTCAGGTCAACAGGAAGACCGATCATACCAAGATAATTATGGAGGAAATCCTCTCCTGTTGAATGAAAAGGCCTGTAACATTGAATACCTACCGGTTTTCCAAGCTGACCAAGGAACCTGTCAACTTTTTCAAAAGTAAATCCGGCAGCCCTGGCTATAGTGGTCGGAGTAACCTGTTTGCCATTCTTAAGCATATAGGGTTTCATCATCTCATCGTAATCAAAGCCTGGTTTCTGATCCTGCCATGCTGCACGGTCCGCCGGCCGGACAGTCCGCTGTATCTGCCTGAAATCAAAGAGTGTTATTTCCGGAGCTTTTGCAAAGAGCGTCAGCCAAAGCTGTTCGGCATACCTGTCCATATATGCCGATCCGCCCGTATCAACCCAGCCGCCTCCGTTTCCGCCCGGTTTGATATTCTCGAAATATCTGAATATCAAGTATCCAAGATATTGCTGAAGATGCTGACCCGGAGCATCAGGATTCCTGGTCTCGGTACCGGTATATATACCGTCAAACATGGGCGGTTCAGTCTCAAGGTCGAAGCCAAGCCCCTGAAAATGCTCGTACCAGTTTGGATACTTGACAATAACCTTCACCTTTGGATTAACAGCCCTGGCCGGACCAATCACAAGACTCTGAGCGGCTTCAGTCATTTGCATCAGCCTGAATTTGGTCCAGCTATGGTCACCTTTTGCCTTGATGCATAGCTCGCATTTGCAGTCGGTAAAGAAAAAATCATCAAGTATGATCTCATCAAAATGCCGGGCAGTAAGCTCGACAAGTTCCTTTACTTTTACCCTGTGCTCAGGATTTGAATAGCAGAATGTTTCAAAACGATTCATTTCACTGACAGTGAGGGTAATCCCTCCGGCCGTTTTTATACCACGACTATTAAAGAATGTTTTTACCTTTTCAATGGTTTTTTCATCAACAACGATCAGATCACGATGGGTTTCAAGATAGATCTTATCAACGTGAACCTGGTTCGAGATCATGTTCCAGATCGGTTCAAGCCACTTGAGATCGTCCATTTGCCTGACTTCATATGCACGTGCATACACTGCCACCTTGAAATTTTTATAGCTTTCACCATCCTTGGCTAAGGAGGCATCAAATACAACCAGGATCATTGAAACAAGAAGGACCAGTTTTTTTTTCATCTGAATAATTTCAGTCAGGGTATATATTTTAATACAGAAATAATGTTGAAA
>Ga0115026_10000401_pt1 | contig 11602 bp, 15 predicted proteins | sample Mud_0915_D1_FD_83878 | JGI IMG/M metagenome (GOLD analysis project Ga0115026, IMG submission 83878) | Wetland microbial communities from Old Woman Creek Reserve in Ohio, USA - Mud_0915_D1 | ecosystem: Environmental > Aquatic > Freshwater > Wetlands > Sediment ...
CCGCCATCGCCGAACCCGATCCCGCTGCCCCGATTCCCGCCGACGCCGGTGCCTTCACCGCCATCGCCATCGCGCTCGACACCGCCGCCACACGCGCCGCCACATCCACGGTCGAGCTCGCCGCGATCGATCGCGTAGTCACCGAGCTGGGCGCGCGCGAGCTCGATCGCGCGCGCGTTCGCGCGACCCCTGCGTTCGCCGCGTGATGCGACCATCGTGCGCACCGTCGCCTCACGCGCGCGTGCCTGCGCGTCGCTCGCACGGGTCATGAACGAGCCACCACCTTGGACATCGCTCGGCGGGACGTCGCGCGGCGGTGCGATCATCGGCGGCGCGACGACCTCGATCGCGATCGCGTTCGACTCGATGCGCGAACCATCACCGTCGTGCAGCTCGAACGAGAGCAGCGCCGCACCGAACACGCCGTGCAAGACGAGCGACGCGACGAGGGCCCTCTTCACGCCTCGATTGTCCCAGCCGCGCGTCGCGCGTGCACCTAGCCGCTGCTGAGCGAACGCGACCACGTTCGGCGTTGCTGTCGCACCGCAGGTTTTTTTCCAAGTTCTCGCGGGTTGCCTCGCGCGTCGATGGTCGGTCGGTCGTGCCGGCGGCAGGCGACGAGCAGCCCGAACGGATATGATGCCCCCTAGATGGAGGCGTTCGTTCAAGGGTGGGGCCTCACGATCGCGCTGTGTGCGTTCATCGTGCTGGTCTTCCTCGCCGGCTGGCTGCACCTCCACCGCGAGCTGACGTGGGTGCGAGCGCTCACCGATCACCTCGGCGCAGAGCTCGTCGCCTCCGACGCCAAGCCCGCGACGCTGCTCGCGCAGGAGATCCGCGACGAGTCGCACGCCGTGCTCACCGCGAAAGACGCGGCGTGGGCGCAGAAGCAGGTGCGGAGCTGGCAGATGCGTGCGCACCGTCTGGAGCCGACGCTCGCATTCTGGACCGACCTGCTCCGCCAGCTCGGTCTGCTCGGGACGGTGCTCGGCATCGGCCTCGCGCTCGCGTACACCGGCAGCGACGTGACGAAGCTCCTCGGTCCACTCGCGCTCAAGGTGTGGACGACCGTCGCCGGTCTCGCGTGCAGCATCCTGTTGTCGGCGAGCTTCGGCATGAAGCTCACGGCGTGGACGGACGCCGCCGAGAAGAACCTCGAGGCGTGGGACGCGCGCCGCCTCGACAAGTCGGCGAAGGAGCCTGTCGCGTGAAGGTCCGTACGCGGCGCTACGTGCGAAGACCGCCGGATCTCACGTCGCTGTTCGACGTGATGTTCATCGTCGTGTTCGTCGCGCTGATCCGCGCGGCGGCGGCCCAGAGCGCCGCGCAACCGGCGCCGAAGCCCATCGTCCCCGCGCCGCCCGCGCCGCCCGCACACGTCGCCGCGTTGCGCGCCGCCGCGCTCGCGAATCTGAACGCCGATCTGGCAGGCCGCACCGCGGTCGTCGTGCGCGTGACCGCAGAGGGCACGATCGACGCGCTCGAGCTCGGCGCTGACAAGCGGGTGCTCGACGTGCCGCTCCTCGAGCACAGCGCGGATCCCGACGCCGCGATCGCGTACCTCGGCGATCGCTCCGCCGAGCTGCGCGTGTGCCGGATCGTCGCGGTGCACCTCGGCGTGCCCGATCTCGCGAAGCACCTCGTCATCATCTCGCCGGCGGTGCCGCTCGCCGATCTCAAGCGCGCGCTCCACCGCGGCCTGCACGAAGACCTGCTGCGCTGCCTCGCAGATCAACACGGCATCGCGACGATCGTCGATGCCGCGAACGTGAAGCCATGACCGACATCAACCAGAAGAAGCTCGCGAAAGACGTCGCGAAAGAGATCGAACGCCGTCGCCGGATGCGGCGGCTGATCGTGCTCGTCGCGCTGCTCGGCCTCGCGATCGTCGCCGCGCTGTACGTTCGCTGCGGCAAAGGTTGGGGCACCGGCGGCAAAGGCCCGGGCGAAGGCGGCACCACCACCGCGACCGCACCGACCGACGGCGCGACCCGCTGCACGATCCGGCTCGCGGCGACCGGCATCACCGTCGGCGGCAAGCCCGCGACGCGCGACGAAGCGATCGCGGCGTGTAAAGCCAAGACCGGCGCCGACGTGCTGATCACCGGCGACTCGCGCCAAGGCGATTGGGATGATCTACGCGGCGCGCTCGAAGCGGCGGGCATCCCGTTCTTCGCGCGCGAGCCGCGCGGCGTGGCGCCGAGCGATGCGGCCGTGCCGGCCGATTAGCGACGACACACGAAGCGCTGACCGTCACCGCAGTTGCCGTCGTTCCACTGACCGCTCGGCTTGATCTCGCCGCAGTCCTCGTTGCCGTCGTTGTTCGGCTCGCCCGGGACCCAGTTCGCGTAGCGATTCATGATCGCGGTGCCGCCGGAGCCGCCCATCCAGAACGGATCGCTGCCGTCCCAGATCCACGTGCCCTCGGTGATGAGGTCGCTGCCGCCGATGTGCAGGTCGACGGCGCCGTACAGCGTGGTCGCCGTGTTGCGGATGAACGCGTTCTCTTCCGCGTCTTCGATCTGCGCGAGCTTGTACTGCGCACCCATGCACGTCGTGCGCGCGGTCGTCCACGACACCGACGAGCTGCACATCAAGTAGACCCGGCTGTCGTCGGGCGCGGGGCGGCGCATCGGTAGACAACCCGCGGGACACGACTCGCCCGTCGTGCCGGTGCAGTCGTTATCGAGGCCGTCGCAGATCTCGGCGAGCCCGGGATAGCGCTGCGCCGAGTTGTCGTCGCAGTCGTCGGCCGTCGTCACCGTGCCCGCAGGTTGTTCGCATGCCATCAGCGGGCGGTTCGGATCGCCGTGCAGGTCACCATCGCTGTCGGTGAAGAACGTCGTCGGCGTGCAGGCGTCGGTGCCGCCGTCGGTGGTGCTCGACGACGGCCCGCCTTCCGCGCACGCGGCGAGCAGCCAGAGCAGCCATCCCCGACTCATGGTTTCCAATCTACGCCTCGCTCCGGTCGACCTACCGCGGTAGCTCGAAATGAAGGTCATTTTGACCAGCGCGGTGGTTAGTCGACTTGCCACCGATGCGTTGACGTTTCGGACGTTCGGACAGCCCAGTGGCGCAAACCCATGCAACCACTTCTCGATATTGGTCCGACCTGTGGTCCGACGCTTGCAACGCATCGTGTCATGCGTGCCGGAACCCTACTACTCCTAGTCTTGTCTGCCTGCAATGCCCAAATCGTCGACTCGCCCGATTCGCAGCCCGCGTCGGTCCGCGAGCGGCTGACCGACCACAAGACGCGGCTCTTGTGGACGGCAGCCGACAGCGCCGGAACGATCACCGTGATGCGTCGCCTCGGCGGCGGTACCTGGGAGACCGGCCTCGCCGATCTGATGATCGACCAAGGCGAGGTCGTCGCGTCGGCGGATGCCGCGACCGGCGACGTCACGATCGAGAAGCTGTCGATCATGCTCGAGGACATCGCGATTCCGCCAAACGTGTTCAACCGCGAAGCGTCGCTCTCGCACGTTCGCGCCGAGCTGACCGCACCCGCGCTCGTGACCACCAGGTGGATCGATGACGATGAAGCGGAGCTGTCGACCTCGCTCGACCTCGCGTTCTCGTGGGCGCTCACGGTCGAAGGCAATACGGCGGAGCTCGGCTCGCCCGACTTGCCGCCGGTGAGCTTGAAGCTTCACGTCACGGGCGATGGCTCGTTCGTTCACGTCGACGTCGACGCAGGCGCGGCCGGCGAGCTGTGGAGCTGGGCCGGGCTCGTCAAGCTCCAGGACCTCAACCTCGTCCTGCGCGGCGAGACGCCGTAGTCACGGACACAGCGGAAACTGCGCGGCGCCTGGTCGCGACACCGCATCGCCGAGCGCGATCGACGTGTCCTCGACGACATTCGCGCGCGTGTCGGTGATGCGCAGCGTGTACGGACCGGGGCCGAGGCCTTTGGTCGCGACGAAGTAGTTGTAGTCGGCGCGATCGATCTTCGTGTACGCACCGGCGGCGTCGAGCGCTTCGAGCGACGAGATCGCGTAGCGATGGTTGCGGATCTGGATCGCGGTCCAGAACGCGTTCGAGCCGTCCTTGAAGTGGTACGCGATCGGGCCCGAGACGTCGCACGGGACGGGCCGCCAGCTGATCGGCACGCGACCCGCCGACAGCGCGGCGATCTTCGCGAATGCTTCGCGGCTGAGATCGAGGTCGCCCGCAGCGCAGCCGGGACATTGATCGACGACGCGCACCGTGACCTCTCCCATCGGGCCGGTCACGGCCACGCACGAGCCACACCACGCGGCGTGGTTGTAGTCGGCGGCGTTCATCGCGGCGACCATCAGATCGCCGCTCGCCTCGAAGCTGCAGTTCCCGCTGCCGTCGGCATCGTAGTACGTGCCTTCGCCCGTGAACGGGCCGACGTCGTTGCGGCACGGTTCGGGCGACAGCTCGCCCTCGTCGTCGTCACAGGCGGCGAGCGCGAGCCCGATGACGATGACGACCGCACGCACGGTCCGAGGATCGCCAGCGCGCGTGACGGTCGCAACCGCAAAAACCGCGGCGAAGCGTCGACGCTGTGCGGCGAGCTACTGCTGCTGATAGCCGACGCTGACGTCGACCGCCGGGCCGCTCGGCGCGGGCGCGGCCGGGGCGTAGTTGTTGTTGATGTTGACCTGCTTGTTGCAGCCGGAGCAGCGCTTCTTGCCGCAACCACCCTGGACGCCGGCGAGGAGGTCGAGCTCGATCGATGCAAACTGGGAGGGCTTGGTGTTGTTCATGATTGCGCGATGGCTGCAGCGCACATGCCACGGGAACGTGCGTTGACTTGCGCGGACTTGGAGCGCGTTTCGGCAGCGCCGTCGTCTAACGCGGGATGCATCCGGTAGAGTCGAGGTTGCGCATGAGCGAGATCACGTCGTGATTCGTGGCCGCGGGATGACCAGCAGCGGAATGCGCTGGGCCTTCTTGTTCGGGGTCGTCCTCGCATTGGCCCTACCGAAGCAGACCGAATGCGGCTACCCGGGAGCGCCCGACTGCCGGGAACAGGGGCGGTGGCGAATGATGTGCACGGCTTACGAGGTCGAGCCGTTCGCCTTCTACGTGCTGGAGCTCGCGTTTCGGCGGGATATCGGGTTCGCCTACTCGTCGGGGGAGGACTGTCGTTAGATCTCCCTGAACGGCCTCTCCGGGCTATCCTGAACGAGATGTACCGCGACGACTCGACCCACCTCGACGAGCACGACCGGGCAGTTGGTGCGATCCAGATCGCGGACGGGTTGATCGTCGCTTGCTTGAAGGCATCGAAGCAACTCGTAAGTGCGGAGCACCGCTGGCGCGCGGTCCGCGAGATCCACGACGACTACGCGGAGGTGTGGCGTCAGCTCGATAGCGCGCGCCGGCTGCTCGTCGCGCGTGGCGCGAACACGATCGGGTTCGACGAGCTGCGCGAACAGGTCGTGCCGGTGTTGACGATTCGCGATGACGGTCTCGACACCACCCCGCTCGAGGATGCACGGCGCGCGGTCGCCGAGCTGCGCCTCGCGATGCCGGGCGCGGACTGGAAAGGCATCGAAGCGCGCACGCGCGGGCTCGCCGGCACGAGGTTCGTGCGCGGCGGTCAACGCCTCGCGTTCGCGGGCGTCGCCGTCGTGTTCTCGCTCGCGGTCGCGACGTGGGCCGCGAGCTCGGTCCCCGAGCAACGCGTCGACCCGCGCATCGAACAGCGCCTCGCGATGAAGCGCGAGCTCGCGGTCGTCATCGACCAACGAAAAGACCGGATCGAGCAGCTCCAGCTCTTGATCGGCGGCCGCTGCGATCGCCCGAACGTGCTCGAGTACGTGAGGCTGCTCGTCGAGGACGGCCGGTTCGGCGACGCGCACGGGTACGGGGAGGACTACATGGCGCGCTGCGGCGAGGACGGCAAGGTGCGCACGTGGTCCACGATGGCGAAGAAGAAGCTCGACCGGCTGTCGCAGCGCTAGCCCTGCACGGCGCGCCCGGTCTTGTCGGCTGAAACCAACTCGATCATCGACGGCAAGCAGTCTCGCGCTAGGATGCGCGCCGCGTGGCGCTCCTCGACGAGATCCTGAAGGCACTCGGGACGAACCGCACGCGGATGCAGTGGAAGGTCCGCGCGTGGAAGCGTGCGTGGGAGCGGCGAGTCGGCACCGTGAAGAATCGCGCGCAGGTGCTCTCCTACGAGCACCAGACGTGCCCGCGCTGCTCGCATCCCGCGAGTGCCGACGAGAAAGTCTGCACGCGCTGCGGTGAAGCGCTCGGTGGGCGCACCGCGCATCGCGCGCGACGGCTCGCCGGCATGCTGTGGGTCCAAGGCGCGCCCGTCGTCGCGACGGTGATGATCGCCGCGATCGCGTCGCTGTACGCGACGACCCTCCTCTGGGGGACGCGTGTCGGGCTGACCGAAGGGATGGCGATCTCGCCGCACCCGCTCGCGTTCACGCGGTTCGGCGATCTCGACACGCGGCTCGTGCAAGACGGCGAGTGGTGGCGACTGTCGACGAGCACGTTCTTGCACGTGCACCCGATGCACTTGGTCTTCAACGTGATGAGCCTGTTCAGCGTCGCGAAGTATCTCGAGGAGGTGCTGGGCAAGTCGAAGACGCTCGCGCTCTATCTCGGCCTCGGCATCGTCGCGTCGTTCGTCAGCTTCCTGTGGCACGCGTACACGGCGCCGTACTTCGGCAAGAGCGCGGGCGCGTCGGGCGCGATCTGCGGCCTGATCGGCGTCGCGATCGGGTTCTCGTTGCGCAAGCGCAACGTCGCGCGGCACATGCGCGGCCACTACCTCGGCTGGGCCGTGTGGATCGTGGTGCTCGGGCTCTCGAGCTGGAACATCGACAACGCGGGCCACTTCGGCGGACTCGTGCCGGGCGTGCTCGTCGGGCTCGTGGTGCGTCGACGCGCGGACACCGGCGCGACGGCACGTCGTGTCTGGCTCTACGGCGCGCTCGCGTTCGTCGCGGTGACGTTCGCCGCGCTCGTGATCGCGAGCGGTCAACGGATTCCCGACGACGTGTTGGAAGCGTGGCGCGTGTCGCACGCGTCGCACGCAGTCGCGGACTAGACGCGATTTTCACGCGCGGTACTGTCATCGCACGTGAAGCGTCGTGGTCCCGAGCTGCTCGTCGCCGTGTGGGCCGCGATCACGTTCGGTGCGCTGCTCGCGAGCTACATGGCGTTTCGTCCAGTGCGGGACGCGCTCGTGCTCGGCGATTGGGACAACCTGCCGTGGCTGTTCACGGCGACCTTGATCGCGGTCGCGATCCTGTCGAGTGCGTGGACCGCGATCCTCGGTCGTGCGCGCCCGCGGCGCACCGTCCCGAAGGCGTTCCACGCGTTCGCGGCGTGCTGCCTGGTGTTCGCCGTGCTCGTCGGCAACGACATCGCTCCGCTCGCGGTGAGCCGCGTGTTCTACGTCTGGTCCGCCGCCTTCAACTTGTTCGTCGTCTCGGTGTTCTGGGGCTTGCTCGCGGACCTGCTCGGGCCCGTGATCGCGAAGCGGCTCTACGGACCGATCGCGGCGGGTGGCACCGTCGGTGCGATCGCGGGCCCGGCGCTGACGCGCCTGCTCGTCGACGTGATCGGCATCGACGGCGTGCTCGTGATGTCGGCCGTGCTGCTCGAGGTCGCGGTCATCGGCGTCACGCAGGTGCGGCGTCACGGCGAGGCGCTCGATCGTGAAGACGGCGTGCCGCCCGACGAGCCCACGCCGGGTGGCGCCCTGCGCGGCTTCCAGCGGGTCGCACGTTCTCCCTACCTCCTCGGCATCGTCGCGTACGTGCTGTGTACGGCGACGGCGGCGACGTTCATGTACCTCGAGCAGGCCGCGATCGTGCGCGCGCAGCTTCCGGATCGCGTGCAGGCAACGGAGCTGTTCGCGACGATCGATCTGTGGACGCAAGCCGGCACGTTCGTCGTGCAGACGATCATCGCGACACCGCTGCTCGCGTGGGTCGGGCCCGGCCTCGTGCTCGCGCTCCTGCCGCTCGCGCAGGGCATCGGGATCTCGGCCCTCGCGGCGGCGCCGGTGGTCGAGACGCTCGTGCCGGTGCAGATCGTGACGCGCACGATCACGCACGGCCTCGCACGCCCCGCACGCGAGCTGTTGTTCACCGTCGTGTCGCGCGATGACAAGTACCAGGCGAAGCACGCGATCGACACGTTCGGCTATCGCCTCGGCGATTTCGGTTCCGCGTGGCTGCACAAAGCTCTCAAGGCGAGCGGCGCCGGGGGCGTCGCGCTCGTCGGTGCCATGCTGCCGCTCGCCGCGGTGTGGATGGGCATCGCGCTGTTTCTCGGCGTCGGCTATCGCCGGCGCCTGCACGAGAAGGAGTCATCGTGAAGATCGATCGCCGTCAGTTCCTCGTCGGTTCGCTCGCGGCCGCCGCCGCGTGCGGCACGCGCAACGAGCCCGTGAAGATCGCCGCGCCCGCACCCGCGCCGAAGCCCGGCGACCAGCCGGCGAAGAAGTCGATCTTGATCCTTGGCGGCACCGGCTTCCTCGGCCCCCACGTCGTCGAAGCCGCGAAGGCGCGCGGCCACACGCTCACCTTGTTCAACCGCGGCAAGACGCGGCCGAACCTGTTCCCCGACGTCGAGAAGCTGCAAGGCGATCGCGACGGCAAGCTCGAGGCACTCCAAGGCCGTACGTGGGATGCGGTCGTCGATACGTCGGGCTACGTGCCGCGCATCGTGAAGATGTCGGCCGAGCTGCTCGCGCCGAGCGTGAAGCACTACCTCTTCATCTCGACGATCTCGGTCTACGACGAGAAACGCGAGGCCGGCGCCGACGAGTCCGCGCCGCTCGCGACGCTCGCCGACCCGCTCGACGAGGACGTCCGCACGAACTACGGCGCGCTCAAGGCGTCGTGCGAGCGCGCCGCCGAAACCGCGATGCCCGGCCGCGTCGCGACCATCCGGCCCGGCCTCATCGTCGGGCCCGGCGATCCGACCGGCCGGTTCTCGCACTGGGTCACGCGCACCGCGGAAGGCGGCGAGGTGCTCGCGCCGGGTGACGGCACCACACCGACGCAGTGGATCGACGGCCGCGATCTCGGCGCGTGGATCGTGCGCGTGATCGAACGAGGCACGACGGGCGTCTACAACGCGCTCGGACCCGACCGCCGCGCGACGATGAAGGAGGTCGTCGAGACGTGCAACGCCAGCGGCGGCAACAAGGCCACGCTCACGTGGGTGCCGTGGGACTTCCTGAAGAAGCAGGACGTCGCGCCGTGGTCCGAGCTGCCGATGTGGATCCCGCTCGAAGAGATGGCGGGCTTCGGCACGATCTCGAACGCGCGGGCGATCAAAGCGGGCCTCGCGTTCCGTCCGCTCGCCGAGACGGCGAAGGACACGCTCGCGTGGCTCGACACCGTGCCCGACGACAAGCGAGAGCAGTACCGCTCGTCGGGGATCAAGAAAGACAGGGAAGCGAAGATCCTCGCGGAGTGGAGAGCGCGCAAGTGATCTTCCGCGGTTGACGTGTGGCAACTCGAGTCGCCACTTGTCGCCGAAGGTTTCGGCGAAGTACAAGGCGCGCGTGAAGCGACTCGCATTGCTGTGCGTCGTCCTCGTCGGCTGCACCGAACTAGACGATCCGACCGACGCGCTCGACGAAGGCGGTAAGGCCGATTCGTCTGCGTGTCCGTGGACGACGCGCACCGTCGATCCCTTCGCGGACGGAGTCGCGCACGCGTCGATCGCGATCGACCCGGGTGGCACCATCCATGTCAGCTACACGGCCGCGGGTGACCTGCGCTACGCGATCAAGGCACCCGGCGAAGCCTGGAAGTCCGAAACCGTCGACCCGTTCGCCGACGGCGCGGTGCACTCCGCGCTGCTGCGCGACGATGCCTCCGACCTGCACGTCAGCTACACCGCAGGCGACGACCTCCGTTACGCGTTCAAGCCCGCCAATGGCCCGTGGCAGACCACGACGGTCGATCCGTTCGCCGACAACGTCTCGTACTCCTCGCTCGCGCGCGACGCCTCCGGCGTCCACATCATCTATACGGTCTCCGGGGACGGCGACCTGCGCTACGCGTTCAAGCCCGCCAACGGAGCCTGGACGCACACGACGATCGACCCGTTCGCCGACGGTGTCGGGCACGCATCGTTCGTGCTCGAGCCCGCGGGCGCGATTCACGTCAGCTACACCGCCGACGGAGATCTTCGCTACGCCTTCAAGGCACCGGGCGGCACCTGGACGCACAGGACGGTCGACCCGTTCGCCGACGGTGCCGGCCACTCCACGCTGCTGCTCGATCCCGCCGGCAACCTCCACATCAGCTACACCGCCGCCGACGACCTGCGCTACGCATTCAAGGCACCGAACGCGAACTGGCGCACGACGACGATCGATCCGTTCGCGAACGGCGTCGCGCATTCGTCGTTCACGCGGGACCCAGCGGGCACGCTCCACATCAGCTACACCGCCACCGACGACGGCGACTTGCGCTACGCGTCCAAGACGACGACCGGAACCTGGAAGCACACGACGGTCGATCCGTTTGCCGACGGCGTCACGCACTCCACGCTGCTCCGCGATCCATCGGGTCGCCTGCACATCAGCTACGCCGTGACCGCCGCAGGCGACCTGCGCTACGCGGTCAAGCCACCCAACGGAAGCTGGTCGCACACGACGGTCGATCCGTTTGCCGACGGCGTCACGTACTCCGTCCTCTCGCTCGGCGCAGCGAACCGCTTGCACACCGTCTACACCACCGCGGGCGACGGCGACCTCAAGCACGCCGACCGCTGTTCGAACTGATCGAAACGAAAAAATCCCAGCCGGTCACGCCGTCGTGTGCGTAGACTGAAGCATGGTGATTCGCGTCCTCGGTGTATTCGTCGGGCTCGCGGCGCTGCTCGCTGCGTTCGTGAGCGAGTTCGAGCCGAGGTCGTTGATGTTCGTGTTCATCGGTGTGGCGTTCATCGCCTACGGCATCGGCGGCCAGAAGCTGCTCGCCAAGATCGCGCCGCACATGGCCGAGAAGAATGACCGCGAGTCGCGATGATCGCTATGCTGCAGCGATGCATCGCCTGCTGATCTCGATCGCCCTGCTCGCCGCCTGCAAAGGCACGCCGAAGGATCCGCCGAAGCTAAAGAAGATGGACTTCAAGGTCGCGGTCGACGAGCGCGGCCGGATGCTCCCCGAGATCGAGCTGTTCGACCAGCACCACTCCCCGATCGCCGTGATCGGCGCCTACACGCTCACGCTGTCGCGGCCCGACGGGACGGTGGTGTGCTCGCTCGCGCGCCCGCTCGCGAAGGAGGACTACGCGAAGGACCGCCTGAAGCCGATCGACTGGCAGGACGCGAGCTGTCCACCCGACCCGAACGCCGAGGAGCTGCGCGTGACGCTCGAGGTGAAGACGGGCGAGACGCCCGATGCGCCGAAGCTCTCGCGCGACAAGACCACGCCGACGAAGTTCATCTATCGGCACCTCAAGGTGCCGGCGGCCGCCGGCTCGGGATCGAGCGCCGGTTCGGGTTCGAGCGCCGGCTCGGGATCGAGCGCCGGCTCGGGTTCGAGCGCCGGTTCGGGTTCGAGCGCCGGCTCCGGCGACGCGAAGACGGTCGCGCCGGTCGAGAAGGCCGACGGCTCCGGCTCCGCGAAGTAGC
>Ga0115026_10000402_pt1 | contig 11602 bp, 12 predicted proteins | sample Mud_0915_D1_FD_83878 | JGI IMG/M metagenome (GOLD analysis project Ga0115026, IMG submission 83878) | Wetland microbial communities from Old Woman Creek Reserve in Ohio, USA - Mud_0915_D1 | ecosystem: Environmental > Aquatic > Freshwater > Wetlands > Sediment ...
AAACACTTTATGATATGTCAGACGCTCTTTTCCCGTTGACCCCTGACCCGAATCCCTCCTCCTGTCCTGACGGCGTCGTCGGGGGCCTTCACCGTTCCAGCATCCAAAAATGTCAATGCGAATCTTATACTGTTCAAAATCTGACTATCTCTGATCCCCTGTTGCAGCAAAAACTTCTTTAAAATCAGCTACCAGGACAGGGATTGTGTCTGGCACAGAATATGCTACTTTTCTCTCGTGCCGGTTTAGCCATCCGCATCCACTCTGTCCATTGGGAGCGGCTCAAATGGTATATAAATTTGTTGTATCTTTTATGGTTATTCTCCTCTTGATGGCCGAGGTCATTCTGCCGTTTGTTTTGATATTGATCCTCGGGTTCTTCACTTGGCGCCTCATCCGAAAGAAATGGATAGATAGAGTTTTTGCAGGGCTTGTTTATCGGAGAAACCCTTTCGTCAGAGAATTACATAAACACGTAAGCCATTCCGTCGAAGAAAGAGGAAATAAAGTTGTAAAACCAATCGCATACTTTGCGCTTATTTTATGTATCGCTGGCATTTTGAAGACCCTTTGGCCACACGTATTTTACGATAGCAACACAGCCAACCTATTTCTTTTAGATGGACTTCCTCGGATGTTTCTCTATATTGGATTGATTTTCTTAGGTTTTGGAATTTCGGCGTCCGTCATTTCTTCGTTGTTCTTCATCAAGGAAGCGAGAAAAATCAAGATATACAATAGGGGCCTCGAGATTTATCTACTGACCAAATACCTTGAGAACATCCTCACCATCACCCTCGGAATAGCCCTAATCATAGGAGTCGCTTACCTGTGGTTCTTTTTCCTGGAAAAGTTTTTACCGATATTCCGTTACTTTGAGAATGAATCTGCGTCGTTTGTGGAGTTAAAAGTTAACTATGAAGAGATGTTAAAGATATTAAAGAGTCTATTAATAAATTTTCGAAACCAATTTCAAACCTGGTGTATCACGGCGTTTCTCATCTCTTTGGCAAGCTTTGCCGTACCCTATATCTGGTTCAAGGGAAGACGATTCGCCACGATATTCCTAGCACTATTTTTATCGGGGACTGCCTTTTCTTACTTTGTTTCTTTTTTGATTAAGAAGTTTCTTGCTTCTGAAATGACTTTGGTTTTCATCGCGGTGTGGATCTTTTCTGCACTCATTACCTATATCGTCTCCCACTTAGTCAACACGATTTCATTGAATAGGATATCTATTTGCAAACATTGCCAGGCAGAAAACGGGATCCATTCAAAATATTGCAGTGCCTGTGGCAAGAAGCTCATTCCGCTCCCATTGGAATAGTCGAAAAATCTCGAAAACGCCGAAAAATATGGATGCCCGCGTCCGACACGGATGCTCTTGCATACAGGAGAAGCTGGATCCAGGTTTTAAGAAGCCAAGAAAAGACCGGTCCAAGTGCCCCTCTAAATCCGTCGTCCGCGAACCATCCCGATTTATGGCTGCCCTGTCTTATGAGGGCTTTTTCCCTCCGGGAACCGAAGCCTCCTCCTTGCCCATTCCCACTTTTGATTTGATCTCGCTGACGAAATAGATAAGAGCACCGACGCCGATCAATAGGAGGAGGATGGGAACAACTGCCATCAGTCCTTTGATGAACATGCCCCACCAAGTAACCAATAAGATCAAACCAACGATGCTGACCACAATCCCAATGATGATCCCCAATAAATTCGACACGATCACCACCTCCTTTTAGAAATTCTCACGAGGGAGAAAGCTATCAAAGGATGAAAAGGAAGTCAAGGCCAACTTCCTTGCGAACGATAGGTCTCATTCGAATCGAGGCGGGTGGCAAATTGAGAGTGGGATCGCTTGCGCTTCTTTGGCTCACGAAGGACGATTCGTTGTAGACAGAGCGAAGGCATTTGAGGTAATATGTATTAAACCTTTCCATCGATTCCAAGAGGGGCGATGGATAGAAATAAGATTGCGAGGAGAGACTAAAATGGCTGTGAATCTGAAAGGGAGATCACTGGATAGTCTTTTTCATTTGACCAAGGAGGAGATTGACCAGATTTTAAAGACGTCGGAGTTATTGAAAAGTCAACTCCTCCGCGGAGAGGAGCACCCTCTGTTGAAGGGGAAGACACTGGCCATGGTCTTTGAGAAGCCTTCCACCCGTACGAGGATCTCGTTTGAGGTCGGAATGTGGCAGCTTGGAGGGTATGCGCTTTATCTGAGCGCGAGTGATCTGCAACTGGGACGTGGAGAAACCATCGCTGATACGGCCCAGGTCCTCTCCAGGTATGTAGATGGAATTATGGCGAGAGTCTTTGCCCATCAGACCATCCTCGATCTTGTAAAATACTCGACAGTGCCGGTGGTGAACGGTCTTTCAGACTTTACCCACCCCTGCCAAGGTCTGGCTGACCTCTTTACCATCTATGAGAAGAAAGGCAGACTTTCCGGGTTGAGACTTGCCTATGTCGGCGACGGGAATAACGTGGCCCACTCCCTTCTTTATGGTTGTTCGAAAGTCGGTATGAACATCACGCTCGCATGTCCCAAAGAATTTGAGCCTGCCCGAGAGGTCGTTTCGAAGGCGAAAGAAGAAGGAAAAAGAAACGGCTGTGAAATAAGGGTAACGAGAGATCCGAAGGAAGCAGTGAAAGGAGCCGATATCGTCTACACCGACGTATGGGCCAGCATGGGAAAAGAAAAGGAGCAAGAGAAAAGAGTGAAGGTTTTCAAACCCTTTCAAGTGAACGGAAAATTAGTTAAGGAAGCCGCGGGGGATTATATTTTTATGCATTGTTTGCCAGCGCATCGTGGGCAAGAAGTCACCGATGAGGTGGCTGATTCGAAAAATAGCGTCATCTTCGATCAAGCAGAAAACAGGCTTCACACCCAAAAAGCTCTCTTAGCACTGATCATGTAAATGAAAGTGAATAGTCCGAAGTTAGGAGTTCGGAGTGACAAAAGAAAGGATAATGAATAAAAGTCGGCATTCATCATCTGCGAACCTGGATCGATAGATGACTGATGAGCACGGACTTTTTCCTAAGGAGGTCAACATGACTAGTTTTAAAGGAAAAGACATCCTTCATGGAAGTCAGTTTTCAAAAAAGGATGTCGATGGAATGATCAGAATTGCGTCCGATTTTGAGAAGGAACTTAAGAAGAAGGATTCTTTGACTCTATTGAAGGGAAAGATTCTAGCAACGCTATTCTTTGAGCCGAGCACCCGGACCCGACTCTCCTTTGAGACGGCGATGCAACGGCTAGGCGGGGGAGTGATCAGTATGGCATCGGCAGAGGGGTCCTCGGCAGCCAAAGGCGAAACCGTAGGGGACACAGCCAGGACGGTCTCTCAGTACGCAGACGTGATCGTGATCCGCCATCCTCGCATTGGATCCGCCAGGGAAGCAGCCGACGCGGCTTCGATTCCCGTCATCAACGCCGGAGATGGGGCAGGGCAGCACCCCACGCAGGCTCTTCTTGACACCTACACGATTCGTAAAGAGTTGGGATCTCTTAAGAATTTGGTAGTTTCCCTGGTCGGCGACCTGAAAAACGGGCGGACGGTTCATGCATTGGTTGAACTTTTGTCTCTCTACCAGGCGCGGCTCCATTTTGTCTCGCCCGGAAACCTCAGAATGCCGGAGGAAATTACCTCCAGTCTCAAGCAAAAGGGCATCCGGATCGAAGAGACAGAAGATCTTGAAAGGGCAGCCTCTGAAAGTGCTCTGATTTATATGACAAGAATTCAAAAGGAGAGATTTACCGACCTGACAGAGTATGAAAGAGTCAAGGGCAGTTACGTGATTAATGGAGAGTTTCTCAAAAAGCTCAAGAAGAAGATCACGATTCTTCATCCACTTCCGAGAGTAGATGAAATCAGTTCGGATGTGGATACTTATCCCGGAGCTGCTTATTTCAGGCAGGTGAGAAATGGCGTTTTTGTCCGGATGGCTCTGCTCGCCATGATTTTAGGGAAACGTTGACCTGATGAAAAAGATCGTGCCTCTCAGCAATAATAAGGCTAATGGAAACTGAAATATGCTCTGCTTAATAACAATATTTTCTAAGGTCATTCTGCGGTTAGAAGGATGAGTTGAAAGGAGCATATGACGGGGCAAAAATCTCAAACTATTCGCAGGCTAAGCCGTTGAATTGAGAGGGAGATTTCCAGCATAACACTTCAATCTTGATTGTCATACAGAATTCTTATAATTTAGGGATATATTTATGTTGAGGATCTGCGAACCGGGCCTGAACGAAAATCAGCCCTAATTCTTCTTGACTTTCATGAAAAAATTTAATAAAAGGTGACTCATGATTCTGCGGCTCGAAGAGATTGAGCGAATCGTTTGGGAAGAAGAGAAGCTCTTCCTTATGAAGCAGGTCGGGATCCTCCTGATTAAGAACAATGCCATTAAATTCGGGGATTATATCTTAGCGTCTGGAAAGAAAAGTCCCTACTATATTGATCTCAGGCAGACGATCTCCAGCCCAACCACGATGGACTGGATTGCCAATTCCTTAACCCGAATCATTCTCAATGAGATCGGGAGGGATAAAGTCGACAAGATTCTGGGGGTTCCCACAGCAGGGGTTCCTTTTGCTACGGTGGTCAGTCAGAAACTGGGCCTTCCTTTGATTTATTACCGACAGGCGCGGAAGGAGCATGGTGTCAGGAAGAAGATTGAAGGAATTCTCGATCGAAATGATCGGGTTTTGGTTATTGATGATCTCATTACCACCGGAGAGAGTGTCATTGAGACCGCCGAGGTGGTCAGGGATCAAGGAGGTGTCGTCAGCGAACTGGTGGTCCTTTTAGACCGGGAGCAAGGAGGGCAACAGAGGCTTCGTTCATCCCGGATTGAACCGCACGTCCTGTTCAAGATTTCAGATGCGATGACGTGGCTTAATAAGGTTGGCCTCATCGAGGATAAGATCTACGAGACATTAACAAAATACATCCAAGAAGAAAGCCAGACCCCCCAAGGTACCGCGATATGACCCCTGTGGTCTAGTGTGAATGAAGGGATCTTTCTGAAATTTCTGCTACTTGCAGCGCCGCCACCCAATCTGTTAGCATATTGGAGATTTTTTCAAGGAAAACCTTCACATTTCGTCAACCCCAATTTTTCTTGACAAAAAAAGGTTTTCATTTATATTTATTTGTCTAATTTGAAGTAGAAGAGACAAAACAAAATGTTTACTTTGAAATTCGATGAAATCCCGGAAGAAGGTCTCGACCTGAAGTGGAAAGAAGAAAGGGCTTCGTTGTTAGCCTATTTGAAGGACCTCTCGAGAATTGACTTTGATTTTGAGACCCCCCTCCACTCCGAGGCAAAGATTAGGAAGGCGGGACGATTGGTGCTCATCAGTGGGAAGGTTCAAACCGAACTTCGATTACAGTGCGTCCGGTGTTTGAAAGAATTCCCCTATCCCCTTTCCACTACTTTTGAACTCACCTTTCAGCCCTTGAAAGAGGCACCTTCGGAGGAAGAAACGGAATTGGGCAGTGAGGAGATGGAACTGAACTTTTTCGAGGGAGGAGAAATCCACCTCTCCGAAATCGCCTGCGAGCAGATCTTTTTGGAAATCCCTTACCAACCTCTTTGTCAGGAGGGATGCAAGGGGCTCTGCGTTATTTGCGGAAAAGATCTCAATGTTTCCGCCTGTGAGTGTGTGAAAAAGGAATTGACATCAGGCTTTTCGGCACTGAAGAAATTAAAGCTTGATTAATGCTGTAATAATCTGTTATGGAGAAAAGATAAGGCAATTCGAGCAACTTCTTGATTCAACATCTAAGAGTCCTTTTAACGGATGAGAAAGGATGCTTTCGAATGGGAGTTCCAAAACGGAGAACGTCATCGGCAAAAAGGGATCAACGTCGAGCCCATAAGAGATTAGCCACCCCTAATTTCTCTTTGTGTCCTCAATGCCATGAACCCTTGCTTCCTCACCACATTTGCCCTCATTGTGGAACTTACAAAGGGAAGGAAGTCATCAAGGTGGAGGAAGAGAAATAGGGCATCAAAGAAGCCTTTAGGGAAAGCGTAATAAGATGAAGATCGCAGTCGATGCTATGGGGGGAGATTTTGCCCCTCAAAAGATTGTTGAAGGGGCCTTCTTGGCTGCAAAACAACATGGGGTCAAGGTGGTTTTGGTAGGGGATGAGGATCAGGTCAGCAAGGAACTGTCTAAATACCCTACTTCAAAACTTCCTATCTTTATCCACCACGCTCCATTCGTGGTCGCCATGCATGACTCCCCATCTACTGTCATCCGGAGAATGAAAGATACCTCCATTAAAGTCGCTACCGATTTGGCAAAAGAAGGCCAGGTACACGGGGTGGTCTCCGCAGGAAATTCAGGGGCAGCCATGGGTTTGGCAATGTATATTTTGAAAAAACTGGAAGGCGTGGAACGACCTGCGATCGCCACGATCCATCCCACCACGAAAGGGAGCACCGTCCTCATTGACTCGGGTGGCAACGTGGATTGCAAACCGGCTCATCTCCTGCAGTTTGCCATGATGGGAGATGCCTATGCAAAGTATATTCTGGGGAAGGAAACTCCTCGAATTGGCGTCTTGAGCAATGGAGAGGAGGAAGGGAAAGGGAATGAGCTGACACGGGAGGTTCACGATATTCTATCGGAAACCGATTTAAATTATATCGGTTACGTGGAAGGCCGCGACCTTAATAGCGGAGAGGTGGATGTGATCGTCTGCGACGGATTTGTGGGGAATGTCGCCTTAAAAATAAGCGAAGGTCTCTGGGAAATGATCCACGCCATTCTCAAGTGGGAGGCGCAGGATAACATCAGGGCGAAGGCTGCATATTTTCTGATGGGACGAGCCATTCGCCGCCTTGAAAAGAGGATTGACTATGCAGAAGTGGGAGGGGCCCCTCTTCTGGGGATCAACGGCAACTGCGTTATCTGCCACGGTTCATCGAATGAGAAAGCCATGATGAATGCCATTGTATTGGCCTCGAATCTGGCCAGGAATAAGCTGAATGACCATCTCATCGAAGAGCTGAGAGAAAAACAGGACATGCTTCGGCTGGGACAGAGGCGCTCAGAAAAGGTCAACGGAACAGCGGAATCGATTCGTTGATTCCTGAAAAATGAACGAGGAGGAAGGCAGATTGGATTATTTTCTTACACCGGAACAGAAGATGATTCAGGGCTTGGCGAGGAAGGTCGCCGAGGAGAGAATGCGGCCTGTCCGGGCGGAGCTGGATGAAAAGGAAGAGTTCCCTTGGGAGATTGTTAAAGTCAGCGCAGAAGCGGGCCTCATGGGTGTCTCCATGCCGGAGGAGTATGAGGGCTTCGGAGGAGGTATTCTAGAGTATTGCCTGGTCGCAGAGGAATTGAGCCGCGTCTGCCTCGGGATCGCAACCAGTGTGGTCGCAAGCGGCCTAGGCGCAATGCCCATCCTCTTATTTGGAAACCCTGAACAGAAGAAGAAATATCTCCCTCCTATCGCCAAGGGCGTAAAGCTGGCTGCCTTTGGGTTGACGGAGGCGGAGGCAGGAAGTGATGCAGGTGCCCTGCGGACCACGGCCACCCGCAAGGGTGAAGGGTACGTTTTGAACGGAACCAAACAGTGGATTACCAACGGCGGGGAAGCGGAGATCTACTCCGTTATCGCCATGACGGACCGCTCAAAGGGTCCCAGAGGCGCGAGCGCCTTAATCGTCGAAAAAGGGACTCCAGGCTTCGATTTTGGGAAGAAAGAAAAGAAGATGGGGATCCGGTCTTCGGCGACGCGGGAACTGGTTTTCCAAGATTGCTTCGTTCCAAGAGAAAACCTCATCGGAAAAGAGGGAATGGGGTTCATCGTCACCATGAGGACCTTTGATCGAACCCGGCCTGGAGTGGGTGCGCAGGGCGTCGGGTTAGCCCAAGGAGCCCTCGATGAGGCAGTCCGATATGCGCGAGAACGAGAGCAGTTTGAAAAGAAGATCATCTCCTTCCAGGCGGTTCAGCACATGTTGGCGGATATGGCCACTCTTGTTGAGGCTGCCAGAGCATTGGTGTATTCCGTCGCCCGCTATATTGACCAGTCAGAAAACCCCAAGGAAATCTCAAAGGTCTCCGGAATGGCAAAAGTTTTTGCAAGCGATGTCGCCATGAAAGTGACAACCGATGCGGTCCAGGTCTTCGGGGGCTATGGATACATGAGGGACTATCCTGTCGAGAAGATGATGCGGGATGCAAAAATTCTGCAGATCTATGAAGGGACGAACCAGATCCAACGGAACGTCATCGGTTTGGAATTGAGCAAGGAATACGCTGGGAAGAAAGGGTCTCGATGAAACCGACCGCCTTTATTTTCCCGGGGCAAGGATCCCAGTATGTGGGAATGGGAAAAGAACTCTTCGAAAATTTCAGCGTGGCGAAACGGGTCTTTGAGGAGGCAGGCGATACGCTTCATTTCTCCGTTTCCGCACTTTGTTTCAGCGGGCCAGAGGACGTGTTGAAGCTGACGGAGAATACTCAGCCGGCTATCCTGACGACCAGTGTCGGAGCGCTCAGAGTGCTCGAGGCCGAGAAAGGAATGATTCCTCAATTCACCGCTGGGCATAGCCTCGGAGAATACAGCGCGCTGGTGGCCTCTGGAGCGCTTTCCTTTCCTGAAGCAGTGAAGACTGTCCGTCTGCGGGGGAAATTTATGCAAGAGGCTGTTCCCGTGGGAGAGGGAGCCATGGCAGCTGTCCTGGGCATGGAGAGGGAGCAGATTGAGGAGCTCTGTGAGGCGTGTTCGTCCGGAGAGGTTCTCGCTCCTGCAAATTTTAACTGCCCGGGTCAAATCGTCATCGCCGGGCACTCAAAAGCCGTCGAGCGGGCAATTGAGAGGATAAAACAGGAGGGGAAGAAAGCGGTCCTCCTCCCCGTCAGCGCTCCGTTTCATTCTCCCCTGATGAAGCCCGCAGGGGACCGTTTGGGAAAGGCGTTGGAGGAGATTTCCGTTAGAGATCTGAAGATTCCGGTGGTGACAAACGTGGAGGCAGAGGTCAATCAATCAAAAGACAGGGTGAAAGGATTGTTGGTGGCCCAGGTATCGAGTCCTGTTCGCTGGGAAGAATCCATGAGAAAGATGATTGAAAAAGGAGTCGAACAGGTTCTGGAGGTAGGACCCGGGAAAGTTCTCTCGGGGTTAATGAAACGAATCGATAATCGCATAGAAACTAAGAATTTAGAAGATCTTCAAACGTTGAAAAAGATCTCTTAAGACTCAATTTCTCCTCTCTCTTGTGGGAGAAGGTGCGGTGGAGGAAGGATTGAAATTAAAAGGGAAGGTGGCATTGGTCACGGGGTCCGCTCAGGGGATTGGAAAGGCAGTTGCCCTGCTTCTAGCCCGAAACGGCGCGGACATCGTTGTATCCGACATCAATCTTGAAAAGGCTGAAGAAACGGCCAGGGAGATTGAGTCGATCGGCCCAGAGGCCATGGCGGTCAAAGTGGATGTGGCTAATTTGAATGACGTTGAGCGAATGGTGGGAACTATTTTAGAGAAATTCGGAAAGATCGATATCTTGGTCAACAACGCGGGAATCACCCGTGACAAGCTCATCCTCAGGATGACAGAAGAAGATTGGGATGTGGTTCTCAATGTCAACCTGAAGGGGACATTTAATTGCACCAAAGTGGTCGTCAGGCACATGGCGAAGCAGAGAAGCGGGAAGATCGTGAGTATCGCCTCCGTCGTAGGAGAGATGGGCAATGCGGGGCAGGTAAACTATTCCGCTTCAAAAGCGGGGGTGATCGGCTTGACCAAAACCATTGCGAGGGAGTTTGCCCAAAGGGGGATCAACGTGAATGCCATTGCTCCCGGATATATCGAAACCCCGATGACCGAAGTCCTCCCGGAGAAAGTGAAGGAAGAACTGAAGCGGCTCATTCCCATGGAGCGACTAGGGAAACCCGAGGATGTGGCAGAGGCCGTTCTCTTCCTTGTTTCCGAGGAATCCAACTATATTACCGGTCATGTACTGAAGGTGAACGGCGGCATCTATATGTAAAAGAAAAAATTCGAAATTCGAATACCGAAATTCGAAATAACTCAGAATGTCACAAGAACAAATGACCTAAAAAAAATTTAGGATTTTGAAATTTGAGTTTCTTTCGGACTTCGAACTTCGGGCTTAGAATTTAATCCATTGAGGAGGTGATTTCATGTCCATTGAAAAGAGGGTCAAGGAGATTATTGTGGAGCAGTTAGGCGTGAATGAAAACGAAGTGAACCCAGAGGCTAAATTCGTCGACGACTTGGGAGCAGATTCTCTCGATTTAGTAGAATTGGTGATGGCTTTGGAGGAGGAGTACAATATAGAAATCTCCGATGAAGAGGCCGAGAAGATCCTGACGGTCGGCGACGCAATAGAGTATATCCAAGCCCATGTCACTCAGTAGGGTTCTCGCCCTCTCCCGTTTGAAGGAGGTGTGAAATTTTGCGAAGAAGGGTTGTGGTTACAGGAATGGGGTTGGTGATCCCCACAGGAATCGGAGTCGAAACGGCCTGGAAAAATGTCTGTGAAGGGAAATCGGGCATCGGCCCCCTCACACGCTTCGATACGAACGGGTTTGAGACGAAGATTGCAGCGGAAGTAAGAAACTTCAATCCAGAACTGTATATTGATAAGAAAGAGATCAAAAAAATGGATCTCTTCATTCATTATGCCATCGCGGCCGCCAAGGAAGCCCTGGAGGATGCCCAGCTGTCCATTACCCCGGAGAACTCCGAGCAGATCGGGGTGATTGTGGGGACAGGCCTGGGAGGTTTGCCCAGCATTGAAAGATATCACAAAGTCCTTTTAGAAAGGGGGCCGAGTCGAATCACTCCATTCTTCATCCCGATGCTCATTGCCAATATGGCTTCAGGGCAGATTGCGATCCAGTTTGGTCCCAAGGGGCCAAATACTTGCGTGGTGACAGCTTGTGCGACGGGGGCTCACTGTATTGGAGATGCCTTCCGTGCGATTGTCTATGGAGACGCGGAAGCGATGATCACGGGGGGAACGGAGGCCAATATCACTCCGCTGACCATCGGCGGGTTCAATGCGATGAAGGCCCTTTCTACGAGGAATGACGAGCCGGAGAGGGCCTGTCGCCCCTTTGAAAAGAACCGGGATGGTTTTGTGGTCGCTGAGGGGTCAGGAATTCTTATTTTGGAAGAGCTGCAGTTCGCGTTGAAACGGAAGGCAAAGATCTATGGAGAATTGATTGGCTATGGTTACACGGGGGATGCCTATCATATCACCGCACCTTCCTCGGACGGCGATGGTGCGGCGCGGTGTATGAGGATGGCTATTAAAGATGCTGGCCTGAAGCCAGGTGATGTCGATTACATCAATGCCCATGGGACCTCCACCCCTTTGAATGACTTGACCGAAACAATTGCTATTAAAGCGGTTTTCGGCGATTATGCCAAAAAAGTGCCTGTCAGTGCGACCAAGTCGATGACCGGCCATCTCCTAGGGGCAGCCGGAAGCACGGAAGCCATTTTCACCCTCTTATCCATCCGAGATGGAATCATGCCTCCCACCATCAACTATGAGGAAGCCGACCCGCAATGTGATTTAGATTATGTCCCCA
>Ga0115026_10000403_pt1 | contig 11590 bp, 9 predicted proteins | sample Mud_0915_D1_FD_83878 | JGI IMG/M metagenome (GOLD analysis project Ga0115026, IMG submission 83878) | Wetland microbial communities from Old Woman Creek Reserve in Ohio, USA - Mud_0915_D1 | ecosystem: Environmental > Aquatic > Freshwater > Wetlands > Sediment ...
GCCTTGCGGCTAAGACACGCCGCTATTGCAACTTTCTGCAGTTCTCCCCCGCTTAATTCCATTACTTTTCTCTCCAACAAAGGATTGATTTTCAGAGGATGCAAGATCTCACTCTTGTACCAGCTTGAAACAAAATTCTCCTTCGAAACGCCCATGAGGAGCTCTTGAACAGTGCCCTCATAGTCTGGTGCAATATATTGGGGTTTGTAACTGACAGTCAAATCGCCCAGTTTGGTTTTGTCGTCTGTCTCCTCCAAGCCAGCTAAGAGTTTAATGAAGGTCGTTTTTCCAATACCGTTCGGACCTAGAATGCCGACAATTTCTCCACGTTTGATTTCGCCAGGTTCCGTTACAAGCTTAAATCCTTCAAAAGTTTTCTCGACACGTTTCCAGGTCAGAAGCGTTTCTCGCGTTTCCGCGCTAACAGCTGGCGGCCTTTCATGGAACTTTATCGGCTCTCTCCTGAAAAGTATGTTTTCGTCAGGAATGAAGCCTTGCAGATAAATATTGATGCCGGTCCGAACTCCGTGAACGTGGCTAACCACTCCGTAAACACCTGTTTCGCCATAAAAAACACAGATTTGATCAGAGAGATAGTCAATTATTGCCAAATCGTGTTCAGCTACGATTATCGTTTTCTGGAGGTCCTTCAAACTTCGTATGGCTTTTGCCACCTGCAAACGTTGTCTTACGTCCAGGTAACTTGAGGGTTCGTCAAAGAGGTACACATCTGCTTCTCGACTGAGTGTAGCAGCCACTGCAACTCGTTGCAGTTCGCCGCCGCTGAGAACGTCAAGGTCGCGGTCCCAGACTCTTTTCAGTTCAAGCTCGTCGGCAAGCTTGTCCAGCAGATTTCTTTCATCAATTTTTTCTAGAAGACTGCAGACTCTTCCTGCTACGGCCTTTGGAATCTTGTCTACGTACTGTGGCTTGTGCGCAATTTTCAGGTTTTCTTCACTCATTCTTCGAAAGTAATCTTGAAGCGTTGAACCACGGTAGAATTCGACGATTTCGTTCCACTCAGGTGGATCCTGAAAGTTACCTAGGTTTGGCTTGACCTCACCCGAAAGCACCTTGAGCGTGGTGGTCTTCCCGATTCCATTCTGCCCTAATAGTCCCAAAACCATTCCAGGCGAAGGCGTCGGCAACCTGAATAGCTTAAACGCGTTTTCTCCAAATCGGTGGCTACAATCCTTGTCCAACTCATCAGGTAGGTTTACGATAGATATTGCTTGAAAAGGGCATTTCTTGACACATATACCACAACCGCTGCACAGAGTCTCAGCGATTACAGCCTTAGCCCCTTCGATTCTTATGGCTTCTATCCGACTGCGGACCATTGGACAAAATCGGAGACAGAGCTGATCACACTTCTTAGTCTTGCATCTTTCTGCATCTAATACTGCGATCCTTGTCATCTTAAATTCATTAGTGATTTGGACTTGTAGGCTATAAACATGGATCTATCTCAGACACAAAAGAATTAGAGAATCATAACGAAGTACAAAAGAAAAGCATAAAATCGGTCTTTGTTGAGGGTTTACCATTCCTCTTCTTCCCATTCCTCTTCCTCGCCTTCTTCCCATTCCTCTTCTTCTTCAAATATCAATGTCTTCCACCTCCATCATGCAGGTTAGCTTAACAGTAGCTTGCAGACGCGCGGTTTAAGGGTTCTCATTCGTCAACTGTCGAAATAAACTTGAGATTCAGGACAAGAAACACACTTTTCTGTCCATGTCTTCTTCAAATGTCATTTGTCACAACATTTTCGCCCGTGCAGATGCCTGATTATCAAAATGAATAAATCACGGAATCACCCCTAATAGCGTGGGATGATGTGAGGCGACGGCTACGAGCCAAAAGCTGTGAGAAAAGCCGTACTTACACTGACCCGAGGGTGCTAACTTGTTACGCGATCTTAACCTTATTGCAACGACAGCTCGTGGAAACGAGCGACAAATGATTCACGAAATCCTCTATTTGCTCAGAGAAGTTTTGGGGGATCACTCCGCAGAAGCCGGCAAAACAGGCATTAGAGGTTTAATCGCCGCCAAGACTTCGCTAGACCCTCTAGACGTTATTATGAGATTTCGAGCTATATTGCATGAGCGACCCTACGAGTTCCGATATGCTCTGCGCATAGTTCCTATCCAGAGAATCCTAAACACGGATTTGGAACAGATAAGATGTGTTGCTAAGGAGCTTTCCTCAGGAATAGGTGAGAATGAAAGCTTCCGTGTCACAGTGGAGAAACGTTTCACAGAGCTTCATGCTAGAGACTTTATTGAAGCTGTCGCGACAGACATCCATAGAAAAGTAGACCTCGACAATCCTCACAAAGTTTTCCTTGTGGAAGTTTTTGGCAAGTTAACTGGCCTATCCTTAATAGAACCTCAGAAGATCTTGAATGTTCCCAAGGAAAAAATGCTCTAGCAGATCAGACCGTAGTGGCTAGGAGCGCCATTCTTTCGATAATCAGATTTACGATCGTCTTTTCAGCGGAATCTGAGGTTGTGGCTTCAATTTCGGATTCGTTTATTCCAAATGCGCCCCGAATCTTTTCCGCTTTGTTTCCGAACAGTTCAAGTACGCTTTCATCAGGTTCTTTTCCCAAACGCTCTTTGACTGCGGAAAGCGCTGTCTCAACCGACTCTTCGTTGCTACCCACCACCACTACCGCCAAATCGACACATCCGTTCTTCACACCGACTAAGTCGATTGCTTTCCGTATCTGATTCTGAGCTGATGCATAAAGCATAATTTCCACTCCGAGGCTCTTTGATATGTTGCGGTCGCTTTCAAAACCAACAACTGCATTCAATAGAGCAAAGAATAGGTGCTCCCATGTGGCAACAAGCTCTGCGTTCAAGAATTGAATCACAGTATCCCTCTCCTTCACGCAGCGCATCGCATCTGCGATTTCCTTTGTGTTCTCAATTTGGACTTCTCTGAAACCCGTTATTTCTGCGTACCGTTTGTGTTCTTCGAGACGGATTAGCATTATCTGTCATTCCATCTGCACGCGAAAACAATTCTTAAGTCTATTGTATTCAGGGTTTCGGGAATCTATATTACCACCACGGGGGTAAAGATATTCCCTGAACTGCACTTGGCGAGGACCTCGTTTCTTGACTAAGACCACCAGGAAATTCGGAGCAAGAGAGAATGCGGATTTGCTCATTGTCAATGCTGAAGAACTGTTGACTCTTGCTGGCACCTCAGAAAAGCCGAGAGTTGGGAAAGAGATGCGCGAACTGACCATTTTGCGGGATGGCGCCGTCGCAGTTCGAGATGGGCGAATCCTAGCAGTTGGCAAAACGAAAGACGTTGCAAAAAGGTTCAGAGCCGGTTATGTCATAAGCGCCCAAGGCAAAACCGTGCTTCCGGGATTTGTTGACCCACACACGAATCTAGTTTTTGCGGGCTCGCGTGAGGATGAATTCGAGATGCGGCTGGAAGGCGTTTCTTACATGGAACTGATAAGCTCAGGTGGAGGCATCTTGAAGACAGTGAGGGAGACGCGGAAAGCGCGGGTTGAGAAACTCGTCGAGCTCGGTTTAGAAAGGCTCGACGTAATGCTGACTCATGGCACTACAACTGTGGAGGCGAAGAGTGGCTATGGCTTAACCACGAACGACGAGGTGAAAATTCTGGAAGCAACCCGACGTCTCAACCAGCTACACAGCGTGAATGTTGTATCAACGCTCATGGGCGCTAAAGCGGTCCCACCCGAGTATGCAGGCAACCCTGAAGAATTTGTCAATCTCATCATAACCGAAATGATCCCCCAAATTGCCAACAAAGGGTTGGCTGAGTTCTGCGACGTCTTCTGCGAACGAGGCATCTTCAGTTTGGAACAAGCGAAGCGAATATTGGTGAAGAGCAAAGCTATGGGCTTGAAGCCCAAGATACATGCTGACGAGTTTAGCTTATTAGGCGGTGCAGAGATTGCCGCTGACATAGGCGCTGTTTCGGCGGGCCACTTAGTTTTCTCTTCAGTCGATGGCATCAAAGCCCTAGCGAGGAAAGGCGTAATTGCCATTCTTCTTCCGGCCGCGGCATTCAGTCTTATGCTGGGACGCTTTGCAGACGCCAGATTGATTATTGATTCTGGCGTGCCGGTTGCGCTGGGGACAGGATTTGATGCAGACTGCTGGGCTGAAAGCCAACAGCTGGTCATAGCAATGGCCTGTCGCTTCATGCGCATGACTCCTGCAGAGGCAATAACTGCGGCTACGATTAATGCAGCCCACGCCCTTAACCGGGCTAACGAAGTGGGCAGTTTAGAGGTTGGCAAAAGAGCCGACATCCTCGTTCTAAATGTCCCGAACCATAGTTTTCTAGGCTACCGCTTCGGAGTGAACTTGGTGGACAGAGTGATAAAGAATGGACGATTAGTTGTCGATAGAGAAAAACAAGACGAACCCATTTTCATGAGCAAGAATGAATAGAGATAGCCACCTAGATTTTGAGGATCGTCTTGACTACCAGCTAGTATCTAGGCTCTTCTCAATGTTTCCTTGTCTCACATCGAAAAACGAACACGTCTGGAACAAAAAGCCTTATTACGAATATTCGCCAACCCGAACTATCTGGAAGCTTGTCTAATGGTTTACGAAGTCGACTATGCAGCAGCAGAAACCAAAGGGTGTTCCTCGAGGCTAACAATTGAGAACAAGATATTCTACGTCAGACTACTTGAATCATGCGCAAAACCCCCACGGTTCTTCGCCGGTGATCAAAGGGGAATAATCACAAAAGAAATATCCCCAAATGAATTCGATTTCTGGCTTAAGACGCTAGCCGGCAAGGAAGAGGAGATTGAACAAATCAAGAAGAGGTTGAATTCCGGAAAAAGGTATCTCCGCTGAAACCCAAGGGTCTATACTCTCTCAAGGTCGGCCGCCAACACTCCCTGAAGCAACGTGCTAGTCCCCTCTTCGGAGAACTTTGAGCTATCTTTAGCTCCTCAAAAGAAATTGATGATAAGGCTTGACATCAGCTCATACGATAGGAAAGGTTTTTAGTCAAGTTATTATATGACACTCAGCGAAAGCGTAAAGAGACATGTGAGGTCACAGTTATGTCTGTATTTGCAGCACCAGGAGCTTATGATCGCGCTATTACGGTTTTCTCACCAGACGGTCGGTTGTTCCAAGTTGAATACGCGATGGAACTCGTAAACCGTGGAGCTACAATCATCAGCTTGCAGTGCGAAGAGGGCATTGTGATAGGTTCTGAAGAGAATATCGAAGCTCTTGAAGAGGCAGAGTACTCTTGGAAAATCTTCCGCGTGGATGAACACATAGGCGCCGCAATAGTGGGTTTGAGTAGCGACGCCCGAATTCTGATTGACCAGGCACGCATCTACGCGCAGAGCAACAAACTAACTTATGACGAACCCATAGACGTAGAAGTTGTCACGAAACGCATATGTGACATCCAGCAGATGTATACACAGCACGCAGGCGTTAGACCCTTCGGAGTGTCCATAATATTCGCTGGCGTCGACAAAACAGGAAATCACGTCTTCGGAACCCACCCGAGCGGTACATACAGGGGATACAAGGCCACTGCACTGGGCGCAGGGAGAGAAACGGTGCTAGCAATCCTCAAGGAAGAATACAAAGAAAACGTGACCCTCGAGGCGACCACAAAACTTGCAGTAAAATGCTTGGCTAAAGCTCTTGAAGCCAGACAGCTGCCGGCAAGGATTAAGATGGCAGTTATTCCTGCAACAACCAAGAAAATGGAAATGCTGAAAGACGAAACTGTGGAAGCTCACATCAAAGAGCTGGGTTCGAGCAAGTGACAGTCTGATGAGCGAGAAGTTCACCATCGCACGGTTGACGAAAGAAAACGAGCATTTTGAAATTCTCGTAAAACCTCAGAAAGCACTTGACTACCGTAATGGTAAATTTGAATCAGTAACGGAAGTCCTTGCGGCAGAAAGCATATTTACAGATGCCAACAAAGGTACACGAGTTGGAGAAGAGCCCCTTCGCAAGGCTTTCGGAACGACAGATACTCTCAAGATTGCTGGAATAATTCTCAAGACTGGAACGTTGCAGCTTACCACAGAACAGCGCCGTAAGATGGTGGAAGACAAGAGGAGACAAATAGTCGATTTCATCTCGCGCCAAGCAGTTGATCCAAAAACCAATCTGCCACATCCACCAACTCGAATCGAAAACGCCATGGAACAAGTTCGTTACCCTGTAGATCCCTACAAACCAGTGGAAGAACAGGCAAAAGATATTGTTAAACTATTGAGACCTATACTGCCACTAAAGATAGAACAGATATCGGTGAGCGTTCGCATCCCGACCGAATACGCGGCAAGAGCTTACGGAGCTATGAAATCCGCAGGAACAATTAAACACGAAGAATGGCGTTCTGATGGTTCATGGTCAGGAGTGATAGAAATGCCAGCAGGCTCTTACGCACCTTTCCTAACAAAGCTCGGTAACGTCACCAAAGGAAATGGAGACGCAAAAATCGTAACTTGAAGTATGAAAAACAGGTGAATATTGAATGCCAACATTTTTTGAAAAGAAACAGCTTGTAACGCCTGGAGAACTCCTTGCGGAAGGCGATTACCTTGCAGGCGAAAACACCTACAAGGAAGCCAACAAAGTCTACGCAAACCGTATTGGGTTAGCCGATGTTGACAACAAAAAGGTCAACGTGGTAGCTCTCAGAGCCTTCTACTTGCCAAAAGTCGGCGACATCGTTATCGGAACGGTAACCGAAGTCGGGTTCAACGGATGGACAATTGACATCAAAGCACCGTACTCCGCTTTGCTACGAGCTTCCGAAGTCCTGAGCAGGCAGTTTAAACCACAAGCGGATGAATTGTCACAGGTGCTGAATTCAGGAGACCTGATAGTTGCCAAAATAGCCTCTTACGACAGATCGCATGATCCCCAACTCACTGTTGGTGAGCCAGGGTTGGGCAAAATTACCCGCGGGCAAATATTGCAGGTAACCCCAACGAAAATTCCTCGAGTGATAGGCAAGAAAGGTTCCATGATCTCGATGATAAAACAGGAAACAGATTGTCAGATCATCCTAGGCGTAAATGGCGTAATCTTGGTCACGGGTAAGAGTCGTGAAGATGAGGATTTGGCAATGATGGCGATAACGAAAATCGAGGAGGAATCGCACACTAGCGGTCTTACAGATCGCATAACACAATTGCTCAAAGAAGAAAAATCAAAACGGGAGGAAAAGAAAGAATGAACGAAAAAACAGAAAAATTAATTGACAAGAAGGGTCTTAGGCTAGACGGAAGAAAAGCCGACGAGTTGAGACCAATAAAGCTCCAAGTCGGCGTTTTAGGAAATGCTGACGGATCAGCCTACGTTGAACATGGAAAGAACAAGATTCTCGTAGGTGTTTTCGGACCAAGGGAGATGCACCCAAAGCATCTTTCACAACCAGATCGCATGGTGATTCGATGCCGCTACCACATGGCTCCTTTCTCTGTACAAGAGCGCAAGTCACCCGCACCATCAAGAAGAGAGGTAGAACTCTCCAAGGTAATCAGAGAGTCCCTCGAACCCTCGGTCTTTGTTGACCTCTATCCGCGAACAGGGATCGATGTTTTCATCGAGGTACTGCAAGCGGACGGCGGAACAAGATGCGCAAGCATAACCGCTGCCTCTCTCGCCATCGCCGATGCTGGGATTCCATTGCGCGACTTAGTCGTTGCATGTGCCGCAGGAAAAGTTGAAGACACTGTCGTGTTGGATCTGATGGACACAGAGGACAAAGTCGGCGCGGCCGATGTTCCTGTCGCTTTCATGCCTAACCTAAACGCCGTAACACTATTGCAAATGGATGGGGTCCTTGCCCCTGAGGAGTTTGAGACTGCTGTGAATATGGCAGTCGAAGGCTGCAAAAAAATCTACCTTATGCAGAAGGAAGCATTGCGAACAAAATATATGACGGTTAAAGAAGAGGTTGAAGAGTGATGTCCACATTGATTACTCGTGTCAGACAGAAACAAATTGGACAAGCAATAGACGCTGGCAAGCGTTTGGATGGAAGAGGCTTAGTTGACTATCGGGAAATGACGATTGAAGAAGGATTAATTGAACGTGCTGAGGGTTCCGCAAGAATTCGTCTTGGAAAAACAGATGTTCTGGTTGGCGTCAAGATAGCGACAGGCGAACCTTTTCCCGACACGCCCAACGACGGTGTTCTCACCGTGAATGCGGAGCTTGTTCCTCTAGCGTCTGCAGCTTTTGAACCAGGTCCCCCTGATGAAAACTCGATAGAACTTGCAAGAATTGTCGACAGAGGAATTAGGGAATCTAAAGCAATCGATAGCAGCAAACTTGTAATAGAGGCTGGAAAAAAGGTATTCGTGGTCTTTGTGGATGTCTACGTGTTGAACCACGATGGAAACTTGATAGATGCTGCGGCCTTAGCTGCGGTTTCCGCCTTGGTGAACACCAAAATGCCAAACTACCAAATCGAAGAGGGCGAGGTGAAGATAAAACCGGGATACAGTCCGCTTCCTCTGAAGAGTCATCCGATAACAGTGACTCTTGCTCAGATCAATGGCAAGCTAGTGGTTGATCCATGGATCGAAGAGGAACAAGTCATGGATGCCCGAATCTCCTTCGCAATAAATGATGAAGGCAACATTTGCGCAATCCAAAAAGGAGGCTCTGGCTTCTTTACACCACAACAGATTTTAGACGCCTCAAAGCTTGCACAAGAAAAAGCTGCTGAATTACGCAAGAAACTCGGCTGGTAAAAAAATTGACACGTATGAAGAAAGTTGGCTCGACGCGTGGTCTTGGAACCCGCTACGGATCTACAGTCAGGAAACGCTACACCAAAGTCATCGATGGAATGAGGAAGCGTCACAGATGTCCACAATGTGCCTTCGCAAAAGTTAAGCGCGAAAGCGTCGGCGTTTGGAAATGCAGAAAATGCGGCTACACTTTCACAGGTGGCGCCTACCTTCCCGTCACCAAACTCGGCGTCGTTGCTAAGCGAGCCGCGAAAGGTGCCCCAATAGAAGAGACCATAAAAGCTGCCGAAGAAGCGACAAAGTAACTTCATTTCTTTTTAAGAATTACCCGTGCAGTAGTTCTGAGTCTCTAAAATGAGGCGCCTCAGACAATGAGGACTGAAGCCGTCATCAGTCTAAAGCTCCCCTCCAGGAGAAAGTTGAAATCATTAATCGACGCTCTATCACCCGAACTTAGAAAAACCGCCGGGAGTCGAGCCACGGCGAATCTGAGGTGTAGGGGTAACCTACTGCTACTGCGGGTTGAAGCTCAAAACACAATTATGCTGCGTTCAACTCTAAACGCATACCTACACTGGATGAATTCTGCGACAACGGTGATAGAACTGCTGGGTGATTCTTCGTAGCCTGTTTGGTTTGAACTATCTCAGATTACTACGGTCCGTATCCGGAAAAGCAGTGGTCACCTATTGTTACTCAGCTACCCCGGGAGTCTTTTGAATCCTTGCAGCGGGTATCAGAGTGTCTTATGTTGGGTCTTTACGTTGAGTGCTTGAGATGCAAAACTGATCAACAGCATGATGGTGAAGACCAGAATTGCTATGCTTATCTTATAGGAAAGCTCCATGTTCGAGTTCAAGGCGAAGATGAAAACAAGCATCAACACTATAACCATTCCCTCTTGGAATCTATTGAGACCTAACCTCAAACTCATTTCAGACCAACCCTTTTCTTCAGTCTTCGGAATCGTCTCTTATTACTATTCCTCAGACTATTGCTTCTTCCGGAACGCCTCTCTTGACACTGTTCGATCGAACAAGCTTTTATAAGAATGCTGATGAGAATTGAGTAAGTTAGGCAATTGCCCTCACTTCAAATAATGAGAGAAAAGAGTGAATGCCCTACATCAAGAAAATAGAGTTGAAGGGATTCAAATCATTCGGTCCTCAGACGGTTAAGGTAGCTCTAGACAGGGGTTTCACTGCGATAACCGGTCCCAATGGTAGCGGGAAAACCAACATAATGGATGCGCTCCTCTTTTCTCTAGGGGAACTGAGCACAAAGAGACTCCGCGCTGAGAACGCTGCAAAACTCATTTTCCATGGGTCTGAGACCGCAGGTTTAGATAAAGCGAAAATGGCAAAGGTAATAATTCAATTTGACAACACCGACGGATTAATGGCCGTTGACACGGTGACAGTGACGATTTCTCGGGAAGTCTACAGGAACGGTCAGAGCGTTTACAGGCTAAACGGTCGGAGAATATCACGAGGGCATATTCTCGAAATTCTTTCTATGGCTGGGATAAGTAGCGCCAGTCAAAACATAATTCCTCAAGGAACAATTACGCGGCTAACTGATGTCAATCCGATGGAACGTAGAAAAATCATAGAGGATCTAGTGGGAATCGCCCAGTATGATGCAGAAAAGGTCGAGGCCGAAGAGAAGCTCCGAACCGCGGACATTTCGATTCGGACAGCCATGGGAAGAGTCGAAGAGGTGCAGAAGCGTCTGGATGACTTGGAGAGAGAACGCAACGAACTCCTTAGATACAATTTCATCCAGAACGAAACCAAGAAGTTTGAAGCCGTCGAAATCAGTCACGAGATTACGAACCTAAACAAAAAAGTAACCGAAACATCAGCCCAAGCTGACAAGATTAGAAGTCGCGTTGACAGATTGAGAAACCTTCGCGGGGATCGCAGAGACAAACGGCACTCAATAGAGGGTGAATGGCGAAAACTCAGCGGCGAGATAGTCGAGGAAGGGGGCTCCCAAGTGATGAAGGTTCAAATTAACATAGGCGAACTGAAGTCAAAACTCGCCGAATTGACTACCAAAATAAGCTCTGGGCAGTCGAGCCTCGAAGGTTTGAAGAGCATAAGAGGAAACTATCAAGAACAATACGAGACTATCCGAAACAAAATTAGAGAGAATCGGTTACGAATAAGGAAGCTCAAGACAGAAAACGACAAACTCGAAGCCGAAATCATTGAGAAACAAAGTGACCATGATTCCCTCGCAACTGAAGCAGCACAACTCTGGGGAGACCTAGGAGGGAATAGCCAGAAAATACGGGAAACTGAGGTTCAAATTGACAACCACTTCAGTCGTCTAGCTTTCCTGAGATCCGAATTCGGAAAGAGCCAGAATGCCCTGCAGCTCAGCGTTCAACGATTGAAGGAATTGAACATCCGCAAAGAAAGGTTTGCACAGACTCTTCAAGAAATTGAAAACTCTCTGACTGAGCTTGACAAAGTTCAGAAGGAACAGAAAAACCGACTCAGGAGCATCGAACAGAACATCGAACGTAGAACTGCTCAGAAAGAAGCCGTGGAAAAAGAGATTTCAGAAGCTGGCAAGATCGCTGGTTCTGCCAAGGATGCGGTCATAGAATTCGTGACTCAACGAGAACTTGCCGAGACAGTAGCCGCCGAGGAAAAAGCCCTCAGAAGCATAGAAGAATTAGGTGAACTCGGCGTAATAAAGGGCGTACACGGGAGACTACGCTCTTTAGCGAAGATAGAAAAGGGTTATCAAAAAGCCATAGAAGCAGCCTCGGCAGGATGGCTTGACGCCGTTGTCGTAAAAGACTTCGACGCA
>Ga0115026_10000404_pt1 | contig 11567 bp, 8 predicted proteins | sample Mud_0915_D1_FD_83878 | JGI IMG/M metagenome (GOLD analysis project Ga0115026, IMG submission 83878) | Wetland microbial communities from Old Woman Creek Reserve in Ohio, USA - Mud_0915_D1 | ecosystem: Environmental > Aquatic > Freshwater > Wetlands > Sediment ...
GCCAATAAAAAAAAGGGTTCGCAGAGATGCGAGCCCTTTTTTTGTTTTATTTAAGCCATTCTATGGAGACTTTGCCTTGCAAACCCTTTATTAGCAAAGGCTTAGAAAGTTGCCATTTCTTAAAAAAATTGTCCCTGACGTGTCCCTGAGTTGTCCCTGAGAGTTTGGGTGGTAGCCTATGTTGAGAGAAGCGTTATCGGATGTGGCTCAAGTACAGTCAAAACTACTTTCAAAGCAAGGCGTAACAATATCGTCCTATTGCAGATACTTCTGAACTTGATTGTTTATTTCAAAAACACCTTTATATGATTCTTTTAATAACCATAAAGCAGAAACATCGATGCTGTCAAATTTAAAATCAACCCAAGTAATAATCTGAACCGTTTGAGAGGGATGTGGAATAGGCATCTGCGTTCTGGGGTCAACTGGAACACCTCCAATATAGACCCCTGCCCCAAACTTTACTGCATTAGGATTCCAGCTAACAACTCCTCCTCCCTGCGTGGTAACTTTAACCTCTTTTGTTTCTGAGCGGGCTTGTTCAACCAGATTACCATGTTTGTTTTCGTTATTGAGTTTATTTTTGAAATGCCCAAATAAATCCTATTACAGCGATTCCGAAGGTTGTGATGATTATTTTTATCCAAGAAAATACAGATGGTGATTTGTTCTAATTTGGATAATCCTGCAATTGCAATGGCAATAAGAAGAAATTGAAAAGTTATACTTCTTTGATGATTTTTTATTTCACGAATATCTGCCAAATGTTGCCCTCCAATAAAGATTGCCGAATCAAACTCATGATTATCTTCTTTCTTATTTTGTTCTTCGTCCATGATTTATTCCTCCCTGATTATAGCAGAAAAGGAAAATGCGACATGAAAGACTACTTTCATTGGTCATCTGACAATTGATGCTTGATGATTGTTTTTTGATGCCAAATGGCATATGCTTTTCCTATGAAGAACCTAAAAGGGGATGCCAATCTCCAAAATAAAAATACAGATAAAATATGGTGTCCAGAGGGGGGACATTATCGATACATTGAAGTTTGTAAAGCATCTTGCAAGAAGATAAACAGATGTGAAGCCTATGCTGATTACCGTGAGCCGAGGTTGATATAGCGGTAGTATGCCCTCATTGAGAACAAAGACATGAAGGACAAGAAAAAGAAATGGGAAAAAGCATCAATGGCAGCACATCGCACTTCTCGATGGGCAAAAATAATGACAAAATGGCTTATTTCCAGAAGACATAAAAATGGGGTGAAATGGCACGTTGTGAATTTCATTGGCTCCAACAAATCAGAATCGACAGGTATTGTCGATTTGCTTGCCATACGAAAAGACCATAGAATCAAGGATAGTAATATTAAAAGAGGAGATTTATTTGAAATAGTTTTGATTCAAGTTAAAGGCGGTGCTGCTCCTTTTCCTACAGAAAAAGACATCTTACGATTGAAAAAAGTATCCAAATATCATCGGGCAAAAGCTATAGTCTTATCTGAATGGAAAGCCCGAAAGAGATTACAACTCTATCTACTCAAGCAAGATAGATGGAAAGAAATAGAAGCAAATGAAATCTTCTGATATGCTTCAAGAATGATTACGAATAAGAAATACTGTGATATGTATTGTGGGGGAAAGCAAATTGTTATCCCTGCAAACGGTGGCGGCTTTTAGGGACAAACGAAATAGTGTCAGTGAGGGATGTCCTTGACGTCCTTGAGGAGTTTGGCGATACAATCGACAAGAATGGTGCAAGGCTAAGATACAAGGGCTGTGATCAAACGACACTCAATATGTGGGGGTTCACTAATAATTGCGGAAATTAACAGGCAGACAGAAAGTAGCTTTTTGCGTCACAATCGGGTTAGCCCTTGTACTTCTGGCTTGTGTCTGGCTAAACTCATCGCCAAAATGTGGTCTTTCAGATGAGGAGGCTATCACCGTCGCTAAAGAATTTTATCGACGGAACAACATCTCATACAAAGATGAACCAAAGATTGGTGAGGTGGTTCCGCCGCTTTCAAGGCTGACACTTTTTCTAAAAGGAAGGTGCTTGAATAATACAAAAACAGTTGAGTTTTTCCCGCCGCAGCAGGGCATAGGGGACTTCGTAGTTGTTACTTGCGATGAGAAAAAAGTCACCCGATATTACAATATCCCCTTGCGCAGAAAGAGAGAAGTTGCGTATAAGCACGGACTCTTGGCTCCGCGCCCTGAAAACGAGATAAGACTGGTGGTTGAGGAGACGCTTCGGAGACTCCAAGTGCCGTCTGACTATCATGTGGAGACGTTATCTCTGGAGAGGGCGACTGGTCTGTGGAAAGCCTCCTTGGTGCGGAAAAAAAATGGTTATTCATTTGAGAATTCCGGGGCGGAACTTCAGATAGTTGGTGCTACGAATGAGTTGGTGGGGTTCTCAATAGCGGCGGATTGTGGAGCCGATGCGGAAACTGAAATGAAAATAAACCAAACTCAAGCACAAGAAATCGCACACAAGAAGTTAAGGGAGAGAGTCGGCGAAAAGGTATGGAGAGAAATAAGCGACTGGTATGATATACGACCAACTGAGCTTATGATCGTTCAACCCAACGTATTTTGGGGATTTAGAACATTTTATTACAGCAGAAATTCAAAGCTTGCCTGGGTAATTAGATTTCAACTGACTTCGCCTGAATTAAAGATGTCTGAATTCTTGAATGAAAAAGGCGAACCAAAGCCCAGAAGCGAGTTGACACCTGAGCAATTGGAACGATACTTGGCTATGGCGACGGCCCGTAACAAGAAGCTGAAATCGTTAGGTGAGCCACTATGGAAGCTTACAGTGAAAGTTGATGCAAAGAATGGAGAGATCATTGGGGAAGAACCGTGGTATCCCAAATGGTGAGCATGAAGACAAAATTACTTACTTTTATTTTCTATGTGATTTCCTTATCGAGTTGTTATGCAGCCAGAATGGACGGCCCCTATGAAGGTAGGGTAATAGACGCCGAGACGGGACGGCCGATCGAAGGCGTGGTTGTGCTTGGAACATGGCATTCCATTACGGTTACGCCCGGAGGCGGTGTTTCCAATTATTATGATGCACAGGAGACGGTAACAGATAAGAATGGAGAATTTAAGGTCAAAGGCTTAGGATTACTTGTTTTAAACAATATACCTGAGCCTGATATTAAGGTGTTTAAGACGGGATATGAGCATTCAGGCTTATTCTGGACCCCGGGAGAAGTCCCGCTCTACAGTAAAATCAAATGGGAGGGCAACAAGGTTATTATCCCCTTGAAGAAACTGACGATGGAGGAGAGGAAGAAGAATCTTCCACCGCTTCCACCCGGTGAAGCGCCTCATAAGAAGATAAAGCTAATGTTGGATGAATATAACAAGAACAGCAAAGAGTTAGGGCTTGGCATTATAGATGTTTGGCGAGACATGAAATGAGAAAGATTGATATCAGAAAGCTAGTCTTTGTTGTCCTTTTTGTCTCTTCATTTTGCAACACTATTTATGCGTGGGATGATAAAGCTACGCATAGGGATCTTTCAAAATATTCGGCTGATTCTTCTACCCTTCGTTTTTGCAGCAACGCCCAAGATCGAAACTGTGATTTTTTGAAGGACCTCGGGCTCAACAATGGATTATTAGAAATTCTTGAATGGACCGAAAGTCCAACCATTAGGAAAGGAAAAGTTGAAGACTGGCTTCAAGACGGAGCCGAGCGCGAAGATTATGCAGGTCCTCTTCAAAGGAATATAAGAGGATAATATATCGCAGTTACGCTCTTCTCGCTTAACAAACAATAACTTGGCTTAGGATTATTTATCTGCGTTGGGATCATTAAGAACCTGAAATTATACCCTAAAAAGTTTTGCTGAGCGTTACGCCCGGGGAGCCAATACAATGAAGGGTTCGCAGAGATGCGAGCCCTTGATTGTTTTATTTAAGCCATTCTACAGAGAGATTGCCTTGCAAATCCTTTATTGGCAAGGTTTTAAAAAGTTACCGTTTCTCAAAAAAATTGTCCCCGCACTGTAGAAGATGCCTGCAATGATCCAAAGAAGTTTCTTTGCGCAGAACTTTTGTCAAAAGTAACAGATTAGCATCTTTCTCTCAACCAATTGATAAATAATTGTTGCGCAAAAAAAACCTTACATAACCCCTGCAAAAAATGCGTAAAAAAAAGCAAAATATGCAGGGTTTTTTTGGTCTTGTTTGTGATAAATTTTTCTGGTCAATAAGAATCTGTTAGAGAAGCTTCAAGAGGAGGGGCTTGATGCATTCTGTTTATCGTTCGTTGCGAATCATGTCAATTGTTGTCCTGTCTTTCTTTCTCTGGACATTCGGAGGGGTGTTTGATATTGCGTATGCGATAAAAAGCGATCAGCAGTCAGCTGTCAGCAATCAGCAAATAAGTACGGGGTACCCAGTGGTCAGCAGTCAGCCTAAAACTCAGAAGCCTGAAGAGAAATTCCAGAAAGCAATTGACGATATAGAACAAGCCCTCAGTGACACTTCTACAGACACAGATACAAAGAAGAACAGGGTCAAGGGGAAGAAGGGAGCGATTGATGCCCTTGATGTAGAGATAAGGAAGCAGTTTACTGATACAGAGAAGAAGCTGAAAGATGCAGGGCTGCCTTTTGAGATACTGGAAAGGCATCACAAGTTCGTAAGGCATTACGAAGACAATCTCAAGGAATTAAAGGGCAACCTCGATGACATAGACAGGGCTAAGACAAAGGGTGAGACAGATGCAGCGATAGGAAGGGCAAAAGCCCATCTCGAGAAAGTAAAGCCGCCGAAGAAGCATAAACCTCTAGACCCCAACAAGCTCCCTCACAGAACAGCCGAACCGGTATTTATTGAACCACGAACGAGTCCGGAAGAATTCCCCAAGGAAAGTCAGCAGTCAAAAGTCGCCGGTCTGAAGTCACAAGCAATACTTGTGGCTTCAAATGGACCGCTGAATGGTCTTTTAAACTCACCAAGCTCCAATCCCGAATCCTCAGTTCCTGTTTTACTCGCGCAAGTGACCAACCCACCGACTTCCGTTGATCTTGCAGAGACAATAGAGGTCCAATTCACACCAGAGATACAGGCAAAGGCAGAGGAACTCCAATATAACCCTGTAAAGATTTATGAGTATGTAAGAAATAGCTTTGAGTACGAGCCTTATTATGGTTCTCTCAAAGGTGCTCAACAAACCCTTCTTGAAAAGGCCGGGAATGACTTTGATCAGGCAAGCCTTCTCATCGCCCTATTGAGGGCATCAAATATTCCAGCAAGGTATGTCTATGGTACAGTGGAAATTCCAATAGAAAAACTTATGAATTGGGTTGGTGGAGTTACTGAGCCGAATACTGCTGCAACAATCATTGCCACAGCAGGCGTTCCAGGTAAACTGTTGACAGAGGGTGGAAAGATAAAATACGCACAGATGGAACATGCTTGGGTTGAAGCGTATGTGCCTTACGGGAATTACCGGGGCGCAATTCGCGATGACAGCATCAAGACATGGATTCCGTTAGACCCAAGCTTTAAGCAATACGAATACAAGAGAGGTATGGACCTTTATGCTGCATTGGGAATTAACGGAGAACAATATACAATGGATTACATTACGGATACTTCTCCATCGCCAATTCCTGCGGAGCTACAAGACCTCTTTCCGAACTATACCATCAGTCCTTATCAGTTCTATAGCAAAAGGCTTCTCAATTACATCGATACTAATTCTCCGGATTCGACAATCGAAGATATCATTGGCGATGAGACAATTGAACTCACAAAGACCATAATTAAGAAGGAATATCCCTATCTTCTTGGAAGCCTGCCGTATAAGGTAATAGTAAAGGGCGCAACATACCCATCCACACCCGACAATCTCAGGCATAGAATCAGCTTCTCCTTAGAGAATCCTCTTGCCTTTGAAACGATTCTTTCTTATAGCATTACCCTTCCGGAAATTGCTGGGAAACGGATAACGCTTTCATATGTTCCGGCAGCGTCAGTCGATGAAAGTCTTGTCACACAATATGGCGGGCTTCTCAAGGTCCCCCCGTATCTTCTGAACGTCAAGCCGGTGATTAAGGCTAATGGAACAATTGTTGCGACTGGTAGCCCTGTAGGGCTCGGTTACGAGCAGACATTCAACATGTCTTTTAGGCTACCAAACAAGGGAACCGACGTAGTAACAAACAAAATCACCGCAGGAGATTACTCAGCCATCGCCATTCAGTATTACAAAACCTCTTCAGATGTTGTGGCAGATAAAATGCAGACACTCCAGGATAATAGAACAAGTACAGACCTTGATGATCTTTTAGGACAGATGCTTTATAACATCGGAATATCATACGCGCACCATCTGACCTTTGAAGAAGAGCTTTATGCGAAGAATTTCCAGATGTTTATTACGAGAGAACCTTCTTCTGAGGGCATTGTGACCTCTCATGCTGTAACGGAATGGCTCTGGGGTATGCCATATAAAGTAACAGAGGGTGGAATAGGGATTGATGTTGACAGAAACGTGTATGTTCCATTTCCTATCGACGGCGACCTGCAAAGGAAGAAAGATTTCATGATCGTCTCAGGGCTTGGAAGCTCGGCATGGGAGGATATGATATTGCAATCATTCTTCAACATCCCTTCCGTATCAGCATCGAGATTGCTTAAGATGGCAAATCAACAAGGAATACCCATATTCACCATCGACAGTAGCAACATTAATTCGCAATTACCTCAGCTACAGGTTTCGTCTGAAGTGAAGGATGACGTAAGGAACTCAGTCAACGCAGGGGAAAAAGTGATAATCCCGAAGACCAACATTCAGTATAACGATTGGAATGGAGTCGGCTATATCATCCTTGACCCTATTAAAGGAACCGGGGCATATATGATAAGCGGGGGATTGGCAGGCGGCCATATGTCTACACATCCAGATGCATCTATAAGAGCAAAATCAGATTGGTCAGCATATGTTACATCCCTTACGAGACAATATATTGTTGAGTTTGGATTGGCACATTTAGACACTCCTTATATATGGGGCGGAGAAGACCCTGATTGTGGATTTGACTGTTCTGGATTTGTCCAGTACATTTATAAATCTGCCTATGGTGAGAATATATTTGGCGGTATAGATAGAGGCGCTGCAAGTATTTATGATTATTTGAAAAGAAAGGGAGATACCCTTCCATATTCAGAAAGATTGAAAGGTGATATAGTCTGGAGGTCTAATTTTAAACATATAGGTATTTATTATCTCAAAACTCCAGATGATAGCATATACAAAGGCGCTGATTTAATAGTACACGCCTCTGGAAGAGATTGCGAGAATCAACAAGACCAAAATGGATGGTTACCTCCACCGCAATGCATTGTAGTAGAAGAAAAGAAACTCATTTGTGGTCACTATCAAAGAGTAGTAATTACGACTACCAAAGAATTCGGCCCAACCATGGCTGCAGAAATAGGCAGACCAGTACCTTAGAAAGGAGGACTATGAATTTGTCATGATTAATTTAAGATGTCTTTTTACTCTTCTAATAATTACGGTCTTTACTACTTTAAGCTTTGCTGAGGAGATACAGGTTGAAAAAATTACATTGGCTCGCTTCAAAACTAAGAATGGGAAAATTATTGGTATACCCAAATCATCGCCTTATTGGCCTAAAGTTGATCGCCATATTCTCACGGTTGATGATGCAGGGAACATATACATTTTGAACCTGTGGAATAACGAAATATTGGTATACGACGATAAAGGTAAATTACAGAGCAAAATCAGATTAAAAGTAAAACTTAATAGATTTGAATACAGGAATGGTGCATTAGAAGTTTCCAAAGATGGAAAGCGCTTTTGGGTTGATGGATACGACCAATTTGGAAAAATAATGCAGTTTATTTTTGATAAGGATGGCAAGGCCATTAGACAGCTTGAGGAAAGTCAGCTCTGGCCATTTCCAGATATCAGACTATGCGATGAAAACTATGCAGTTCTTCGGGGTGGATACATCTATGATCAGGACTTTCATTTATTAAAAGAAAAGTTTACCGGATTTGCTGATGCAGAAGGAAAATATAAAACAGATTTAAGAGATCGAAAGCTAATTAAATATGACAGAGACGGGAAGAAGCTTTGGGGAAAACAATTTAGTGGAAATTTTGAGATCATCGGAGTTGATAAAAAGAATTATGTTTATATTAAAGGAATGCTTAGAAAGGGGGATTCAAACAGCCTTTACAGACTTGATTCAAAAGGGAATATTATTGCTCTGGCCACGATACCAGACACATTTCCTTTTCTTACACAGGAAGAAAAGGATGAAAGGGAAATGCATGCATCAGAGGAATTCTTATCCTTTTTTAGAGTTACTTGTGATGGCAATGTGTATTTAATATATCAGCTTAGCGAATTGCCCGCTAAAACATTCAGGCGATGGCTAAAGGGCGGCGAATATTTTATTTACAAATTTGAAATGGCAAGTAAATGAGGGTGCTAAGAGCGACTCTATTCTTTTTAACTGTATTCTGCCTATGTGTCGTCTTTTCAAGGTCTCTCTCTGCGAATGACACATTGGTAGAAGAAAGAGGTCACACGCCTTATCCCCTAAACACGGATAGAATCAAAGATGTGGTGGAGAACTTCTGCGAATTGGATGCACAAGGGCAAAGATTGCAGGGCGATACTTGGAGTCTAAATGTTGCACCTTTGATAACTTGGCCGGAGGAAGCTGGTGACATGATTTTTGTTATTTCAAGCTATGAGGTTGGAAAAGCAGAAATTCTTAACTCAAAAGCAAGAGTGTCTGTTAAATATCGTTATTTGGGATCAACAAATTTTATTGACTTTTCAAGTCCTGGCAAAGATCTAAGACAAGAGAGAATAGTTGTATTTGAGCTTGCAAGAATAGATGGGACTTGGAAAATTAAAGGCCCAATAACTGCACCGCATGTTAACTGGAAAGTGGTGATTGCAGATCTGAAGGCACTTCAACATGAGGAACCGCAAAGAAAAGAACAAATAGGAATCCTCATAAAGAAAATTGAAAAGGCGGCAAAAGGGTCAAGGCAGTGAATGTTCTTATAGGTTTACTATGTCAGTTCGGGGAAAAAACAGCTTGAATCTATCATCAGGAAAATTGAGACTGCTACAAAGTACTGAAAGTCTACGGAATGTTTTTCTAAGAAGAATGGGAGCACTAAAATGCCAAAAAAACTGCTGACAGCGATCATTGCAGCCTTAGTCATTTTTTCGATCCCAACACTTGCTCTTACCTATTCTTTACCAATTAACAATGGCATTTCATGGCTTTCAGTAAATCAAAATCCTGACGGCAGTTGGGGAAGTGATGCAGAGGTTGCAACATTAAACACTTCGGCTGTACTTGTTACGCTTAAATCTTTGAACATAAGCAGCCCTGTTTATTCCAATGGAGTCACATGGCTGAGTCCTCAATCTTTGTTGCCTAATGATTTTCTCTCAAGAAGAATTCTAAGTCTCTATCCAGCTGGCCTCGATACGTCAATGGATTTATCTTCTTTGATTGCAAGCAGAAACTCGAACGGCGGCTGGGGTGGAGATGAGGAATCAACGAGCATGATCAATGACACTGCCCTTGCTCTTCAAGTCCTAAAGGCGGTCAATTATCCTGACCAGAACACAATCAGCTATGCATTAGGCTTTCTTACAAGCACCCAGAATTCGAACGGCGGATGGGGATTTGCACAAGGTGATGACAGCAATGTCTTCATGACGGCGATTGTTCTGAATACCCTTTCTCAGTTCAAATCAACTTACAGTCTTCAAACGCAAATCAGTAGTGCAGTGGCCTATATCCTCACCAAACAAAATCCTGACGGCGGATTCGGAAGTTCTCCGTCAACCGTCTACGAAACCGCCCTTTCCTTTGAGGCTTTGATAGCAAGCGGGGTGGTAGGTCCTGATAAGGCCGCCAGCATACAGGGCGCAATCACTTATCTCACCTCCACCCAACTCCCAAACGGCTCGTGGAACGACGATCCTTACTCAACGGCGTTGGCATTGAAGGTCCTTTATCTTTACTCGAATGAGACATTGCCGCCTCCGGCACCAACGACAGGAACCGTTACCGGCACGATCCTTGACGGGACAAGCAACCAGCCACTAAGCGGAGTCTCTGTAGTCCTTCAAAGCGATCCGACGGTCAATACTGTGACCGATTCGTCCGGCAACTTCACCCTCACAAACATCACGGCAGGGCAGCAAACGATAAACCTTTCCCTTCTCGGTTATGGAGCGCCATCAGTGACCGTCACGGTGACTGTGGGCTCGATCCTCAATGTGGGAACCATACCTATCTATTCGAACCCTACGACAGGCACAATCAAGGGCATCATTACGGATTTAGCCAGCAACCAGCCTTTACAGGGCGCATTGATCACAGTCACAGGCTCATTTGCTGGAAGCGCGACAACAGGCGCAGACGGCGGCTTCACAATCGCAAACGTAACACCCGGCAATGTGACCCTCACTGCCTCAAAGACTGGATATGACACCGCCATGGGTACCGGCTTGGTTACGGCAGGAGGCATGTTGTTTTTCAACCCTAAGCTTAATCTGACACCCCCCCCATCTACGACCACTACCCTGCAGGGCAGGGTCATAGATGCGGCAACGCACTCGCCTGTGAGCGGCGTATATGTCGAACTCCTGAGTAATCCTGCAGCTAACGTAAACACAGATTCAGCGGGCAACTTCACTTTGTTGAACGTTCCCTCGGGCAGCCGGACAATATTCTTGGCTCTGGCCGGATACACTTCCGTTACCGCAACGGTAAACATTATGCCCGGAGCAATCAACGATCTCGGGACCATCGCCCTCTCCCCGAATCCCACAACAGGCGTGATAAGAGGAGCTGTGACCGATGCAAGCGATAGTCAGCCGCTTCAAGGAGTGCTGATCACAGTCACGGGTGCTTTCACCGGAAGCACAACCACCGGAGCCGACGGCAAGTTCATCTTCACGAATGTGAATCCTGGCGTTGTAACCGTAATCGCTTCCAAGACCGGATACAACACCATGGCCGGCACAGGGACGGTTGTGGCATGCGAAATTCTTTCCGTCGATCCGAAACTTACCGAAGCAACGACTCCCTTGAGCAATCTGAAGGCAGGCAGCATAACGTTTTCCAATATGGCAGTCATTCAGGGAGATCCGGTCACAATCAGCGCCCTAATCATGAACACCGGATTTGGAGAAGCAACGAATATATTAGTCAGGTTCTATGACGGAGATCCCAAAAACGGAGGGACCCAGATAGGCTCTGATCAAACAATCCCTACGCTTGCACAGGGCGTATCAGTCACATTACAGGCCGCCTACGACACCACGGGCAGGATGGGGCGGCATGATATTCATGTCGTAGTCGATCTCCTGAACACAATCAAGGAACTTGATGAAAGCGACAACCAGGCTTCAAAAACCCTGACTGTTCTTGAGCAGCCGGATCTCTCCATCGACAGTAGCGAAATTGTCTATAACCCCCTCGAACTAGCACCGACCAGCGACTTCAGGATGACGGC
>Ga0115026_10000406_pt1 | contig 11552 bp, 12 predicted proteins | sample Mud_0915_D1_FD_83878 | JGI IMG/M metagenome (GOLD analysis project Ga0115026, IMG submission 83878) | Wetland microbial communities from Old Woman Creek Reserve in Ohio, USA - Mud_0915_D1 | ecosystem: Environmental > Aquatic > Freshwater > Wetlands > Sediment ...
GCGAGGTCATCGACGGCGGCGAGCCAGACGTCGAGTTTCTCCCCTGTTCCCTGAGCGACCGCAAACAGGGCCTCGGCGTACGGTCGGGCAACGGTCGACAGTTCAGCCATGGCTACAGCCTCGCCTTCAGCTGCGTCAGCAGTTCGGAGTGGACCTGCGCGTTGACTTCGCGCCTCAGGATCTGCTCGGCTCCGGCCACCGCAAGCACGGCAACCTGGTCGCGCAGCGTGTCCTTGGCGCGTTGCATTTCCTGCTCGGCCTCGGCCTTGGCGGCGGCGATCAGGCGATCGCCCTCGACCTTGGCCTGCACCTTGGCGGCGTCGACGACGGCCTGGGCGCGCTTCTCGGTTTCGGCCATCAGTGCCTGCGCACGAGCACGCGCGTCGGCGTCGAGTTGGGCAATCTTCTTCTGGGCGTCGTCGAGGCTGCGATTACCCCGGTCAGCGGCGGCAAGGCCGTCGGCGATCTTCTTCTGGCGCTCGTCGAGCGCCTTGATCAGTGGCGGCCAGATGAACTTCATGGTGACCCATGCACCGATGAAGAACACCACCATCTGGACGAACAGCGTGGCGTTGATGTTCATATGAAACCCGGTAAATGCCGGACCGGCGCACCGCGCCGGCCCCGCAACTAAGGTTGATCGTTCGGATACGTCCGCGCGGCATCAGCCGGCGAACGGGTTCGCGAACGCGAACATCATCGCGATACCGACGCCGATCAGGAACGCGGCGTCGATCAGGCCGGCGAGCAGGAACATCTTGGTCTGCAGCGTGTTCATCAGCTCCGGCTGACGCGCAGCGGCCTCGATGTACTTGCCGCCCATGATGCCGATGCCGATGCAGGCACCGATGGCACCCAGGCCGATGATCAGGCCGGTGGCCAGGGCAACGAATGCGACGTTCGTCATTTTCTAGAACTCCTCAGTACGAAAGGTGATGGCTGGAAACTTGTAATCAATGGCCTTCGTGTGCCTGCCCGATGTACACCAGCGTCAGCATCATGAAGATGAACGCCTGCAGCAGCACGATCAGAATGTGGAACAGCAACCAGGCGGTGCCGGCCAAGACATGGCCGATGGTCAGCATGATCCCGGTGGCGTTCAGGGCCGCGTAGCCGCCGAGCAGCGCGATCAGGAAAAACAGCAGCTCGCCCGCGTACATGTTGCCGAACAGTCGCATGCCGAGCGAAACGGTCTTCGCGGCATATTCGATCAGGTTGAGCAGGAAGTTGAACGGCCACAGCAGCGGGTGGGCGCCGAACGGCGCCGTAAACAACTCATGGACCCAGCCGCCGAAGCCCTTGATCTTGACGCCGTAGTAGATCATCAGGGTCAGCACGCCGAGCGCCATGCCGAGGGTGCCGTTCAAGTCCGCGGTCGGCAGCGGCCGCAGGTACTCGATGTGGAAGACGTTGTGTGCAATCCACGGCAGCAGTTCCACCGGAATCAGGTCGATCGCGTTCATCATCACGATCCAGAGGAAGACCGTCAGCGCCAGCGGCGCGATGAAGCTTCGATCACCGTGGACGATCGACTTGCTCTGCTCCTCGACCAGTTCGACCAGCACCTCGACCGCGGCCTGGAATCGCCCCGGAACGCCGGCCGTCACCTTGCGCGCGGCCAGCCACAGCAGCAGCAGGACGCAGCAGAGAACGAGTATTGAAAAGAAGATCGTGTCGACGTTGAATACGGAGAAGTCGATGATCGACTTCTGCTTGCCCGTCGACAGGTGCGTCAGGTGATGGACGATGTATTCGGTGGCGGTGGGAGCTTGGCCCGAAGCAGCCATGATGGAAAACCCGTCCTTATCTGATCAGCAGCGCGAGTACGTAGCTCTTCAGCACGGCGATTATCGAGATCAGCATCGCCAGCCACACCAGGTCCTTGTAGATGGCGATGACCAGCGCCAGCAGCGCGATGGTCGATACCACCTTGACGAACTCGCCAATCAAGAAGACCGCCGCGTCCGTGCCCTGCGGCCGGCGACTTGCCGCCGCCAGCTTCAGCGCAAACAGCCCGTTCGGTATGAAGCAGGCCGCGCCCCCCAACAGCGCAGATATGGCCGCCGATGCTCCCCCTACGAGCGCGCTCAGCAGCGATACGACGGCGGTTGTGAGTATCTGCAGCAGGACAATTCGGAACATGGTGCCGCTCCGAGCGCCCTACGGCGGGATCTTGAGTCCGTTTTCGCCAGAACCGCGAGATTCTACGAGGCGGCGCGACCCCGGGTCAAATTTGTGTTGCGTCGCGCCATGGAGGGAAACGCCTAGGAAGAGCGCAGGCGGGCGACGATGCCGTCGAGCTGGTCGAGGCTGGCGAACTCGATGATCAGCCGCCCGCCGCCCTTGGCGTTGGTCGCCAGCCGCACGGGGGCGCCTAGGGAGTCCGCCAGTTCTTCCTCGAGCCGGACCACGTCGCGACTGCGGGTTGCGCCGCCGACCTTCGGTCGCTGGGTCGGCGCCCGGTCATGGTGAGCGACCAGCGTCTCGGCCTCCCGCACGGACAGGCCGCGCGCGGCAATCCGATGCGCGAGCTGCACCTGGGTGGCGCTGTCCACCGCCAGAAGCGCGCGCGCGTGGCCCATGTCGATCTGCCCGCCGAGCAGCATCTCCTGCACCGGCGCCGCCAGGTTCAGCAGCCGCAGCAGGTTGGATGTCGCGCTGCGCGAGCGGCCGATTGCCTGGGCGGCCTGCTCGTGCGTGAAGTCGAACTCGCGGATCAGCCGCTGCACACCCTGTGCTTCTTCCAGCGGGTTCAGGTCCTCACGCTGGATATTCTCAATCAGCGCCATCGCCAGCGCGGCTGTGTCCGGGACCGGCTTGACCAGCACCGGGACTTCGTCGAGCCCGGCCAGCTGCGCCGCGCGATAGCGGCGCTCACCGGCGATGATCTCGTACTGGCCGCCATCGACGGGGCGCACCAAGATCGGCTGCATGACCCCTTGGGCCCTGATCGAGTCAGCGAGTTCGGCGAGTGCCTGCGGATCCATGCGCGTGCGCGGCTGGTATTTGCCCGGCCGCAAGCGGGCGACCGGCAGCGTGGTGGGCAGCGCATTCGGCGCCGGCGACGGCTCTCCACCGAGCAGTGCGTCCAGCCCGCGCCCGAGTCCCTTGGGCCGTTTGATCATTGCAGTTCTCCTTGTGGCGGTCGCGCGCGGTACCAGTAGGCATAGCGATCACGAAAACCGAACTTGCGGTAGACGCATCGCGCCGCGACGTTGGCGGCATCGACCTGCAGGTACGCCCAGCGGGCGCCGGCAGCGCTCGCATGCCGCAGTAGGTGCTCGACGATCGCTGTCGCGTGGCCCTGACCGCGTTGCGCCGGCCTCGTCACCATGTTGAATATCCCGGCGACGTCATCGTCGATGACCACGCAGCCGGAGGCCACCGGTTCATCGTCCACTTGCACGGCGATGTAGAGCGCCGGAAGCGGCAGGTGCGCGATGCGCTGCCGTTCGGCTGCGGCCTGGGTGGGCGGCGATCCGCGTAGCCGTGCCACGAGATCGGCGAACTCGGGCCCGCTCAGCGTTGTGAACCGGCCCACCTGCGTGACAGTCCCGGAAGCTTTCTGCAGCTCTGTCCACATCACGCGCGATTCCTCTTGGGCAAGAAAGCCGTGGGCGGCGAGCGCTGCATCCATAGCCGGCGGCTGCGTGTAAGGCGTGATCCGGAACACGCACGGCAGCCCGACGCGCCCGTAGAACGCTTCGACGTGAGCCAGCTTCTCGTCGAGCGGACGGACGCCGGCGGCAATGGCGTTCACCGATCGCGCGCGCTTCGCCTTGCCGGGCGAGTAGCGCAGCAGCCAGCCGTCGTAGATCGTCTGCTGCGGCGGCTGCGAACAAGTCAGCCCGGCATCCTCGAAGCGCGCACCGAGAGAGTCGTCGGTGCGGCTGAGTTCAGCCGGCAATCCCGCGGGGTCGAACATCAAAGCGTCTGGATGCGCCGGATCATTTCGGCGCCAAATGCAACGTAGGCCTGGGCCCCTTTCGACGCACGGTCGTAGGTCACGCCGGGCATGCCATAGCTCGGCGCTTCGGCCAGGCGCACGTTGCGCGGAATGATCGTGGAGAACACCTTGTCGCCGAACTTGGCGACCAGTTGTTCCGAGACCTGCTGCTGCAGCGTCATGCGCGGATCAAACATTACGCGCAGCAGGCCGATGATCGTCAGATCCGGATTGAGGTTGGCAGCGACGCGCTTGATCGTATTGACCAGGTCGGCCAGTCCCTCGAGTGCGAAGTACTCGCACTGCATCGGGATGATCACGCCGTGCGCCGCGCAAAGACCATTCAACGTCAGCAGCGACAGCGACGGCGGGCAGTCGATCAGGATGAAGTCGTACTGTGCCTCGACCGCGGCCAGTTCGCGCTTCAGGCGCGTCTCACGCTCCTCGAGCTCGACCAGCTCGACTTCCGCACCGGCCAGTTCGCGGTTGGCGCCGAGCACGTCATAGCCGCCCTGCTCGGCCCGCTGGCGCGCCGTCGCGACATCGGCAAGTCCGAGCAGCACCTGGTAGACCGTCGCCGGCAGGGTGCGCTTGTCGATGCCGCTGCCCATCGTCGCATTGCCCTGCGGATCCAGATCGACCAACAGCACACGCGGTCCGTGCGCCGCGATGCCGGCAGCGAGATTGACCGCGGTGGTCGTCTTGCCAACGCCGCCCTTCTGGTTGGCAATGCAGAAGATGCGTGCCATTCAGCGGCCGCCTTGCGGCGTCGCGACGAGCTTCGCCGGGTCGTAGCCCTGCGCGCGCAGCAGTTCATCGATCGCCTTGCGATCCTGCTCGGCAAGGGCCGGTGTGCGCGAGAGGATCCACAGGTACTCGCGCGAGGGCTCGCCGACCACCGCGTAGCGATAGTCCGGCGCGAGTCCGATCACCCAGTAGTTGCCCCAGCCAATCGGCAGCCAGCGCAAGAACGCGGGCAGGAAGCTCACTTGGAGTTTGTCCGTCGCACCATCGACCCGGCGCGCGACGCCCTCAACTTCCGAGACCCCCGAAGCCGTGGAGCAGCGGTTGATGACCTTCAGCGTACCGTCGTCGCGCGGCGCGTACTCGGCCGTCGTATTGCCGGTGCACATGCGCTGGAAGCGGTTCGGATAGTTCGCGATCTCGTACCAGTGGCCCGCGTACCGCGCCGTGTCGACGCTACCGACCGTGGTCAACGACGTCGCCTCACGCGCGAACGACGCTGCGACCGCGCCGAACGCGAGGGCCAAGAACGCATGCTGCAGCCTCATTGCGCGAGCTTGATGCCAAACGCCACCAGGACGAGCCCGGCGAGCCGCTCGAGCCCGCGAGCCAGGGAGCGATGTGACTTCACCTGCGCCGTCACTGCATGCGCGAATCCGACCAGGGTCAGGCAGTAGGCAAGCGTCAGCAGTGCGATCGTCAACGCCATTGCGCCGAAAGTGACCACGCCCTGCTGCGTCTGCGGATCGATGAATAGCGGAAAGAACGCCATGTAGAACACGATCGCCTTCGGATTCAGCAGCGTGATCAGCAGCGCCTGCCGGAAGTAATGCCCGGCCTGGATGCGGACCGGCTGCGCCTTGGCGCCGCGACGGAAGATCAGGCGCAGGCCAACGTAAACGAGGTAGGCTGCACCGGCGTACTGCAGCGCTTTGAACAGCAGCGGGTGGGCGTGCAGCACGGCCGACACGCCGAGCACCGCGAGCCACAGCAACACCTGGTCGCCGACGATCAGGCCGAGGGTCGCCGCCGCCCCCGCGCGGAAGCCACCCTTTCCGGTCGAGGTCAGCAGTGCGAAGGTACCGGGCCCCGGCAGCGCCAGGAAGACCAGCACCGCCACGACGAAAGCCCAGTAATCAGTGATGCCGAGCATCAGTTCGGTTCGATCAACAGCAAATGGCGCTCGGCATCGAGGCGCGGGACGTGGAGTTTAACGGTGCGGGTGAGGCGCACGCCGAGCCGTGCCTCTTCGAGTTGCGCAATTTCCGCGCGCGGCACAGCGCCTTTCATTGCACACCACGTCCCTCGCGGCGCAATCAGGCGCTGCGTCAGTCGAATGAAGTCGGCGAGCGACGAAAACGCACGGGCGACGATGACATCGAAAGGTGGGGCGTCATAGTCCTCCACACGCACGTGGACCGCATTAACGTTCGCAAGGCCCAGCTCGAGCTTCGTCTGCATCAGGAACGCGACCTTCTTGCCGACCTTGTCGAGCAGCGTGAACTGATGCCGAGGCATGGCGATAGCCAGCGGAATTCCCGGCAAGCCGCCGCCGGCTCCGACATCGAGCACGCGCAACGTCCGCCCGCCGGCAAGTTCATCGAGTAAGGGTGCCACCGCCAGCGAATCGAGCAGATGGTGACTGACAATCTGCTCCGGCCGTTCGATCGCCGTCAGGTTGTGGATGCGGTTCCACCGTTGCAGCAGTCCGGCGAAGCGAAGAAGGCAGTCGCACTGCGTCGCATCGAGGGTGACACCGAGTTCGCCGGCGAGCCCTGCGAGTTCGGCGGCGGCGGCGCTGCCATCAGGCCGCAACGCGGCCTCGGTCGCCACCGCTTCGGTTCATGCGCTTGATATGCACCAGCAGCAGTGAGATGGCCGCCGGGGTCACGCCCGAAATGCGCGCGGCCTGGCCGATGGTCTCCGGCCGCTGCGCCTGCAGCTTCTGTCGCACTTCGATCGACAACCCACGCACGGCGGCGTAGTCCAGCTCATCTGGAATCCGCGTCGACTCGTGGGATTCGTGCCGAGCCACTTCGTCCTCCTGGCGCGCGATGTAGCCGGCGTACTTGATCTGGATCTCAACCTGCTCGGCCGCTTCCGCATCGAGGCCTGCTTCGGCCGGTCGGCCCAGCGCTTCACCCACGGCGCCACGCAGCGTCATCAGGCTCTCGTAGCTCACCTCAGGTCGCCTAAGAAGATCAGCAAGTGTGTACTCACGTTCGATTGGTCTTCCCAGAACCCGCTCAGCTTCTCCCTCGGCGAGTATGCGAGTGTTCACCCACGTTAAACGAAGCCGCTCAGTTTCGCGAGCAACGGCGTCGCGCTTGCGGTTGAACGCCTCCCAGCGGCGGTCGTCGACAAACCCCAGTTGGCGCCCCACCTCGGTCAGGCGCAGATCCGCATTGTCCTCGCGCAGGCTCAGCCGGTATTCGGCGCGGCTGGTAAACATTCGATAGGGCTCCGCGACGCCGCGTGTTATCAGGTCGTCCACCAGTACGCCCAGGTAAGCCTGATCCCGCCGCGGACACCACGGGTCGGCACCGCGCACGGCCAGCGCCGCGTTCGCTCCGGCCAGCAGCCCCTGAGCGGCAGCCTCTTCGTAGCCGGTCGTGCCGTTGATCTGACCGGCGAAATACAGACCGCGAATCGCCTTGGTCTCCAGCGACTGCTTCAGTCCGCGGGGGTCAAAGTAGTCGTACTCGATCGCATAGCCGGGCCGAAGGATGTGCGCCGACTCCAAGCCGGCCATCGAGCGGACGATCGCGACCTGGACGTCAAACGGCAGGCTGGTAGAAATCCCGTTCGGATAGATCTCGTGCGTGTCCAGCCCTTCAGGCTCCAGGAAGATCTGATGCGACGGCTTGTCGGCAAACCGGTGGATCTTGTCTTCGATGGACGGGCAATACCGCGGCCCCACCCCCTCAATCACCCCCGAATACATCGGGCTGCGATCCAGGTTGGCGCGTATGACCTCATGCGTGCGCGTGTTCGTGTGGGTGATCCAGCAGGGCACCTGACGCGGATGCTGCGACGCTGACCCGAGGAACGAGAACACCGGCACCGGATCAGCGTCCCCGCGCTGCTCCTCCAGTCGTGAAAAGTCGATGGTTCGCCCATCAATGCGCGGCGGTGTGCCGGTCTTCAGCCGGCCCTGCGGAAGCTTCAGTTCCTTCAACCGCGCCGCCAGCGAGAGCGACGGCGGATCACCGGCACGGCCTGCCGAGAAATTCTGCAACCCGATATGCACCAGACCATTGAGGAAAGTGCCGGTCGTCAGGACGACCGTTGGCGCGTGGAAACGGATGCCGGACTGGGTGACCGCGCCGCATACCCGGTCGCCCTCGACAATCAGGTCATCGACCGCCTGCTGAAACAGCCAGAGATTTGGCTGGTTTTCCAGGCGCGAGCGGATGGCTTTGCGGTACAGGACCCGATCGGCCTGAGCTCGAGTCGCCCGCACAGCCGGCCCCTTGGAGCGGTTGAGGATGCGGAACTGGATCCCCGCCTCGTCGGTCGCCGCCGCCATCGCTCCGCCGAGCGCGTCGACTTCCTTGACCAGATGTCCCTTGCCGATTCCGCCAATCGACGGGTTGCATGACATCTGCCCGAGAGTTTCGATGTTGTGGGTCAGCAGGACCGTGCGCGCACCCATGCGGGCGGCGGCCAGCGCAGCCTCGGTCCCGGCATGCCCGCCGCCGACCACGATCACTTCAAAATCGCCCGGAAAGTCCATGCCTCGCACCGCAAAACAAGCGCGAAAGTATAGAGGGCGACGTGCCCCGTAGAGTTCTTTGACTGCAGATCGGTCGCAGAGCCGTGGTTCCACGTGGAACCCAGCCGCAACGTTTCACGTGAAACTAGGGACCGAAACGGGGTGCGAGTGCGTCGCCGCGGATACGCAGCGTCATCGTCTGGATGCGCGAGCCGCCCAGTTCCACGCGGACGGTGCCCGCAACAGCGTGGTCGGGGTCGATCGTGAAGTCACCGCGGGCCGCCAGCGCACCCGCGCGGCCGCCCGTCTCCTCGAAGCGGATGCCGGCCGACGAGGCCCCCAGCAGCCCATCGAACTCGGTGAAGCGCGTGGTTCCGCTCGCGGTGGCGCCCTGTGTCGCCGCGAGCCCTAGATTGATGCCATTCAGCGCGGCCCAGCGAACCTGGAACGGGCCCGCAAACACCGCCTGTTTGACCGCCTCGTCGAGCGTCTGGCCTCGGCCGATGATTGTCAGGTCCAGCGAGGCGGTGCCTTGCATCGGCGACAGCGCGGCGTCCTGGCCGGCTGGTGCCTTGCGCAGGTGCGCGACGATCGCCTCGATATCGAGGTTTTGCGCGCCCGTGCGGCCGGTGATGACCCACTCGACATCGGCTGCGGCGTACACCATCCCGGTGACGACGCCGTAGAACCCGGCGAGCGAGTAGCTGGAGACCTCGACCAGCTTGCCGTCGATCCGACCGTTGGCGCGGATTTCGTTCCAGGTCACCCTCGGTCCGAACGGCAACGCCCAGCGGTCGGCGTCGAGCCGGAAGTCAATGACCGGGCGTCCATCGCTGGTCTGGGCCGGGCGCAGTGCCAAGCGCATCGTTCCTTCGGTGTCGAGCTGGCGCACGATGAGCGGGCCGAAGCGCCCGTCCCCGCCGCGCCGGATCGTCGCTTCATAGCGGCCGGAGAGCAGTTCCGTATCCGACAGGCGGATCGATTCAAACCGGATCGTCGAGATCTTCGGCGACAGCGCGTTGGCTCCTGACGGTAGCGCCGAGGCGAGCTTGCCCGCCTGTGCCAGCGTGACGGTCATCGGCGCAATCGTGGTCTCGCCCCAGACCCACTGTCCGCCGCGCAGCGCGTTCCACAGGTCCTTCCAGTTGATCAGCAGCGACGCCTCATCCACCTTGATGTCGCCGGTCGAAATGCCTCGAATCACCATGCGCGGCGAAGGCGAGAAGCGGAACTCGGTGTCCGAAACCGCCACCGGCTGACGAAACACCTCGGTCAGCCGCTCGGCAACCTTGGGGGCACTGACCTCCCGTTGCAGCGGCTGCAGGGTCGTGAACAGCACCGTGATCAGTACGCCGACGGCAGCCACAGCCAGCAGCCGCTTCATCCAGGTCCGCAGGGTCTGGCGACGCTGTTCGTCGACGATCTCCTCGGTTTCGGCGCGGTCGCGCTCCTCCTGCAGGTCAAGGCGGTCCGGGACATTGACCGTGGTGATCGCAAAATGGGTAGCGGCCTCCCAATCCGGCGAACGGGTGGTCCTATCCACCGGCGCCGGCGGCGGCGGTGGGGGTGGAGGTGAGCGCACACTCACTAATGAGTCCTCGAATTGGGACGCGGCGCGCCGCTGTGCCGGGTTGGCACGGGACGGTGCCGCCGCGACTTCCCGGGCGAGCTGGGCAGCGGCCTGCTCGACGCGGGCGCGGACCAGTTCGCTCGCGACCGCTTCATCCGAGTCGCCGAAGATCGTCACCGGGTCGAGATCGCTCTGCTCCAGGAACTGCGCCACCGCGTCGGGCGACAGGCCTCGTGCCGCGGACCCGTTGCCGCCGGAGCCCATCGGTTCGACCAACCCTGCATCCTGGAGCTTGCGCAGCGCACGTTCGATGCGCTCGTCGTTAAGGCTGGGAAGGCGCGTCTTCAGGCCGGCGACGTTCAAACGGCCGTCGAGCAGAATGAGAATCAACCGTTCACTCTGCGTGAACTGGTGCGATTTCTCATAGACCTCGCGCACACCGTGATCGGTGCGCTGGTAGATCATGGAAACGTTGAGCGCCATGAGAAGTCGTGCGGGGTCCGCGTCACGGACACGTCGTCACAGGTCGATCGATTGTATCGACGATGTGTCGAAAAACACACGTCCGTGTTCGGTCGATAAGAGGGACTAACCCCGTTCTGCACCGCCCCGGTCGCGCCACCGGGACGGCGGCTTCGCCTGTCAGGCCGCGGCCGAGGTTCGCGCAGTCTGGCGGTGTGCCCACCAGGCGCCCAGCTCACCCACGATGCCGCGTCGGAATGCCATCACGCAGACTACGAAGATCAGGCCGATGACGACTGTAACCGCTTCGCCGAGTCCATTGAACCACTCGATGCCTGTCACCCGCCCGAGGAACATTCCGATGTCCCCGACCTTGTTCTCGAGCGCGACGATGATGAAGGCGCCGAGAATCGGCCCGAGCATCGTGCCCATGCCACCCACCAGCACCATCAGGATCACCAGCCCCGAAGTGCTCCAATGCGCATCGCTCAACGTGGCGAAACCCAGCACCAGGGTCTTTGTCGCTCCCGCCAGGCCTGCCAGAGCGGCCGAGAGCACGAAGGCGAGCAGCTTGAACCGCGCCGTGTCATAGCCGAGCGACGTCGCCCGCGCTTCGTTTTCGCGGATCGCCTTCAGCACCTGGCCGAACGGCGAGTGCACCGTGCGGAAAATCAGCAGGAACGACAGGATGAAAATCGCGAGGACAACGTAATAGAGCGTGAGATCGCTGGTGAGGTCCACCAGCCCCAGCAGTGTGCCGCGCGGCACCGACTGCAATCCGTCTTCGCCGCCGGTGAAGCCGGCCTGCAGAAAGAAGAAGTACAGCATCTGCGCCAGCGCGAGCGTGATCATCGAGAAGTAGATGCCGCTGCGGCGAATCGCCAGTGCTCCCATCACGATGCCCAGCACCGCGCCCGCGCCGACACCGAACAGCAGGCCCAGCTCGGTGGGCGCTCCCCAGACCTTGAGCGCGTGCCCTGCCGCGTACGCAGCACCGCCGAGGAAGGCCGCATGCCCGAACGACAGCAGCCCCGTGAATCCAATCAGCAGATTGAATGCGCACGCGAAAAGCGCGTAGCACATCACTTTCATCACAAAGACGGGATACGCGCCAA
>Ga0115026_10000407_pt1 | contig 11551 bp, 11 predicted proteins | sample Mud_0915_D1_FD_83878 | JGI IMG/M metagenome (GOLD analysis project Ga0115026, IMG submission 83878) | Wetland microbial communities from Old Woman Creek Reserve in Ohio, USA - Mud_0915_D1 | ecosystem: Environmental > Aquatic > Freshwater > Wetlands > Sediment ...
CGGTGGTAGCTGTGTCATTAGGAGGGAACGAGAAACAGAAAGAATGGATGGTCGATCGCGACCGCACGTTTGTACAGGTGCCGTTTCCCGATGGATATAAGAACGAAGACACCTCGTTCGATCTCTTCCTGAAGACGCTCTCCGCACAAGATGTACAACCGCAGGATATCGCCGGCGTGATGACGGAGACTTACCAGGGAGGAGGCCCCGATTTCCTGCCTCCCGAATACGCGCAGAAACTGGAAGCGCTCTGCCGGGCCCATGACATCGTCATGTGTTACGACGAGGTTCAGGCAGGTTTCGGCCGCACCGGCAGGATGTTCGGGTACGAACATTACGGCGTGCGGCCGGACCTGATCGCATGCGGCAAGGGCATCTCTTCCTCACTTCCGATCTCCGCCGTGATCGGGCGCGAAGACATAATGGATCTGTACGCCCCGGGCTCGATGACATCCACGCACTCCGGGTCCCCGCTGCCGGTAGCTGCTGCCATCGCCAGCCTCGAAGTTGTCCAGAAGGAGCACCTTGCCGAGCGAGCGGCACGCCTGGGAGAGATCCTGATTCCGGAACTGCACCGGATTCAGCAGAAGTGGCCGAAGGTCCTCGGGTGCGTGCAGGGAAAGGGCCTCGTGGCAGGAATCCAGGTCGTCAGGCCGGGTACCAGGATCCCCGATCCTGATACGGCCCTGCGGATCAACATCGCCTGTTACCAGAAGGGTCTTCTCATGTTTGCACCGGTCGGCGCCGGTGGCGAGTGCATCAAGATAGCCCCGCCGCTGACCATTCCGGAAGACGCATTGAGGGAATCCATCCAGGTCCTGCAGGAGGCGGTGGACGAGGTTCGGGGTCGGACCGACGCAAGCTCGGTCTCCTCAACAGTTTGACTGAGAATGGGGCTCAGAAAAAGGGCTTAGGCTCGATTTGGGGAGCCATTTTCGGGCTCTAGCGATTAGACACTGAGCCGGTCCCCGGGCCCGAGTATCGTGCCGCACACGCCCAATGGCGGGCAGCAGATGCCACTCCCGGCAGGCGCAAGAACTGCGCGCGAAAATCGCCTGCCTGGACGGGAAATAGAAAAAGCCCGGCCGCGTCTAACGAAGGTGTTCCTCGGTGTAGAGGGAGAGCTCAACCATACGCTCGAGCAGGCGTTCGGGCGAGAGTCCGGGGAAATTGCTGTGCATCAACTCCTTCTGGCGAACGCCGGATTCATCGGTGGTAGCTTTTTCGCTTTCATGGCGCTCTGGGAATGAAGGTGCTCAAGCTCGAACCGTCCGATACATGCATCCTTCTGCTATGTGATGCACCGGCACGGCCGGGTATTTCTTCTGCAGATGGTCGGCCAGCGCCTTCATCGAGTAGTCTTCCGCCACAGGATGGTTGACTATGATGACGGGGATCCCCATATCGAGTGCCAGGGCCCCATCCTGCCAGTACGTAAACCCGTCATCCGTGCAGATGGCGAGATCCGCCCTGTAGGTCTCGACAAACTGCTGGAACGGGGTGATAGCTCCACAGCCGATAGCGGCGCGCGTTACTTTCCGATTCCCGTCCCCGAGCAACTGCACGCAATCCTGGCCCAGATATGCCGTCTTTTTCGCAACCTGCCTCGCTACATCGATGGCGGCGCGGCCGGATACGTCAAAGACGCGGAACCAGCCCTTGCCGTCGACGGGCTGCGAGAAGCCGAGCGTTCGCGCCCACGAGTCCGGGACGCCGTCATCGGGATACTGATCCCAGACGTCGTGGCACCGCAAAATGACCATGCCTGATTTCTCGACCAGTTCCCGTTTTCGGCGGGCGCAGTCGAATTTGAACACGTCCTGGTTCTTGTCCCAGTGGTCGTAGTAGGTCGGCTCGTGCGTGACGAACATGTTGCAGCCCAGTTCCAAAGCCTTCCTGATCGCCCACTCGTACGGCATCCACGCAACAGCAATACCTTTGACTTCAGTCCCGGGGTCACCCGCCTTGAAGACATCCACAGTCTTGTCAAACTTCACCCAGCCGCCGTCGAGGCTCCACAGGTAGTCTTTGATCTCACTCGCCTTCGGCGCCTTTCCCGGCACCGTCGCGGCGCCGGCCAGCGCAACGCCTGCACTTCCGGACAGCGCCGCCGCTCCCGCTGCAAGAATGAACTCGCGCCTTTTCATGCTGTTTCCTCCCGTCAGACTGATTTCTATCCTGACCCGCCCTGAAGTGCAAGTGCTTCCGCCGGTCCCGCCAGGCTCCCGGCTTCGCGCTTGCGTCCCGGACATCGTTGCATTAAAAAGAATCGATGCCAATCCTGCAAACTGCCGCACAGGAGATGCCATGAACAAGAACGATTTCATCGAGCAGATGCGCTCGACGCAGCAACCTCTCATGAGAATGGTCGAGATGATCCCCGACGCTCAGCTCAACTGGGCCCCCGGCGGCGGTTTCATGACCCTGGCTCAACTCATAAAGCACCTCACGGCAAACTGGTGCATTATCAGAATGATGGTTACGGCCAAATGGCCCGTCGCAGATCCGGCAGAAATCGCCGAGGCGGCAACTTTGGAGGATCTGCCTTCGTGTTCCAAGGCCCAGGCGTTACAGGAGATGCAGAAGGATTTGGACGACGCCGTGGCTTACATTGAGAAGGAACTGAGTGAAGAGGAGTTCTTCTCGCGAACCGTGTCTGCACCCTGGAACTGGACGGGTGAGATCTGGAAGGCGGTCCTGATGGCGAAGGATCACCAGGCTCATCACAAAATGCAGCTGCACATCTACCTGAAATTGCTGGGGCTTCCAGTCAATACGGAGACCCTCTACGGCGCGTAACCGCGAACATCGTCGGAGTAGTCAGGATGAGACTAGTAGATCATGCCAATCCAATTCGCAGGGCGGAATTGACAGTGATGGCGTCGGCGATGTTCGGCGATCTCGTCAAGGCGGTCGTGGACATCAGGCGGGAGGTCATGGCAGTAGATGCCGAGTTGCACTCCGACGAAGAGGCCCTTCTCATTGAATTAGGCTCGGAACAGGAGGATCTGTGGGGCATCAATCTTTATCCAGCACTGCCTGGCAACGACCTTGTGGAATTTGACTCGATGATTAACTTGCGCCCATCCCAGGGAAACCGGTCTCGCGGAGTCGAAGACGCAGCTGTTCGTGAGCGAATCCTGGCTATCGTCGGGAGTATCGTCAGCCCATGACCTATCAGCACAGGGAATTGGCGGCAGGACGCTGGTACGAGCTCTCTTTCTTCGAGCAGATGGCCAACGTGGGAGCCGAAATCGGGCGGACTATCTCATGGAAGAATAAGGGCAAACCGGATATCAGCCAGAGGGCCTTCGAGAGGGCCCTGGAGTTGCTCGATCTGACAATCAGCGACGAGAAGAATCAACGGCGCCTCAGGGAGTTGCTCCGAGTCAGGGAAGCTCTCGCCGACTGTTATTTTTTCGACAACATCTACCGTTCAAGCGACGAGTTCTGGCAGCGGTACTTCTATCCTTTTCAGTTCGCTGCCCGGGCGAACCGTTAGAATCCACGCCATGTCCGTGCAGCACCGAGAGGGACACCGGCCAAGATCAGATTAATCAGGGATAAGTGAGCGCAGATACTTGATCGAATCCTCGGCCCATTCGGCCTCCCTGGCAATCGTCTCCTCAAGAGTCGCTCCCGGCGGCGTCCACAGTTCCAGGATGGCGTTCGGATCCCGCCCCAGAGCGCGCAGTTTCTCCAGGAGCCAGGGCACGTTCAGCCGGCCGCGACCGGCCGGTTTCCCTTCCACCACGAAACCCATCGCGTGACTCACACGCTCGATGGCGAAGTCCTTGACGTGGAGGTTGACCGTCCATGGCCCCAGCGTCTCAACGACCGTCTCCGGCCCCTCGAGCGCGCCGAAAGAATTGACCGTATCCAGGCAGATGCCGACGTGCATGCTCCCGATGCGCTCGACGATGCGGGCCAGGGAGCGCGCCCGGAATCGGTCATGGTTCTCAATCGCCAGGCAGATCCCTGCGCTTCGAAGCTGCGGCACCATACCAGCGACCGTCTCGACTATTTCACCCTCCCCAGGCCGGTGCTCGCCGCTGTCTACGATGACCCGGAGGATCGCGGAACGAAGACGCGATGCGATCTCGACATAGCGGCTCAGATGTGCCGGGGCTATCCCTCGCGTGCCGACCTCCACGGAAATCCCGTGCTCATGCGCCTGGCGATCGATGTCTTCCAACTCTGCCGGGGAAAGCCGGTCGAGAGGGAGATTGTCCGCAAACTGGACTACACGGACGTCGAGTTGCCTCGCCTTGTCGAGCAGGTCTCGCGCCGTCACGGGCCTTCCGGGGGAATGCCCGGGTACACCGATCGCCCACGTGTACGTGTAGGAACCGATCCCCAGTCTCATTGCTTCCCCTCCTCGCCGCTGTTCGCAGTCTCCACTCGGCATGCCGCGGCCTGCCACGGACGGATATAGCGGCGGCTCAATCTCGAGAGCCGGGCATGACGCGCACTGTCGGTGAAGACCGCGACAAAAATGATCGCGCTCATTATGAGCGGATAAATGTAAGGATTGGCATTGATGATGACCAGGCCGTTCTCAACTGTCTGGATGAGGACCGCACCCAGAACCGTGCCTGGAAATACCCGGCCGCGACCGCCGAACAGGCTCGTCCCGCCGAGGACCGCCGCCGCGATGGCTGCAAACTCACGCTGGTTGCCGAACGTGGGAGATACCGCGCCAAGCTGCGCCACGGATACCAGGCCTCCCAGTGCGGCGCACAAGCCGCTTAGCATGTACACGATCGCAATAACACGGCCGGAGGCTATCCCCGCCTTGTCGGCGGCTTCCCTGTCATTGCCGATGGCATAGATCTGCCGGCCGACCGGGGTTCGAGCCAGCACTAGGTGCGCCGAAGCAAGCACTGCGCAGAAAATGAAGATGGGCGCCGGTATCCCGAGGGGCCTCGCCGTCCCCACCTGCAGCAGGCTCTCGGGCAGATTCATGGCGCGGGTCCGGGTTATCCACAAACCCAGGCCGCGCCACATGTAAAGGGCCGCGAGCGTCGCAATGAACGGCTGGATTCGCAGACGAGTGGTGAACAAAGCGTTGATCGCCCCGCAGGCAATCCCAACCGCAAGCACGATCGGGATCACGAGCGCCAGCGATCCGCCACCCAGCACCACCTTGCCTGCCAGGGCAGCCGAGACGAACATGATCGACCCCACCGACAGATCGATGCCGCCCGCCAGCAGCACAAATGTCATTCCCGTCGCTGTGATTGCAGCAGAGGACGACTGCAGAAGAATATTCAGGAGGTTTGCCGGTTCCAGGAATGCCGGCGCCTGCACGCCGAACGCGAGGAACGCAGCGACGAACAGGAAGGCCGTTGCATTTCTGAGCAGGAAAGCGAGCAGCCTGTCTCCTTGCCTGATCATACCGGCTTCCTTCCCAGCGCAAACCTCAGGATCCGCTCGCGATCGTATTCCGGTCTTTCCACGCAGGCAGTGATCTCGCCTGCGCTCATCACCAGGATCCGGTCACACATGCCCATGAGTTCTTCGATTTCCGAGGAGATGAGAAGCACCCCCGCGCCTCTTCCCGCGAGGTCATTGATAATCTTGTAGATCTCGTGTTTTGCGCCCACGTCGATGCCGCGCGTCGGTTCATCGAGGATGAACACCGACGGCCCTGACAGCAACCATTTGGCCAGAACTACCTTCTGCTGGTTTCCTCCGCTCAGCGTCCTGACCTTCTGCCGGTCAAGGGAACTGCTTCTGATGCGAAGTTTGGACGCCGCCCCGGACACTTCGCGCTTCAGTGACGCCGAATCTACCAGTCCCGAGGGGGTGCGAGTGAAAGAGGGAAGACATACCAGCGCAATGTTGTCGGCAACACTCGCCTCCATGAGGAGCCCTTCCTCTCTGCGGTTCTCTGTGAGAAAGGCCATGCCGCTCCGGATTGCCGCTCGGGGCGGGCCTGAGGGCATTCGAAGCCCCTTCACGGTTATCTCGCCCCGGGTGTAAGGATCCAGCCCGAACAGGATGCGGGCAAGCTCGGAGCGGCCGGCTCCCATTAACCCGGAAACCCCCAGGACCTCGCCGCGGCGCAACGTGAGACTGATATCCTCGACGATACCGGGATGCGAAAGACCCGAGACCTCGAGGAGGACCTCTTCGTCAGGCACTGTGGCACGGGGTGGGTAGTAGTGATCGAGGCTCCTGCCCACCATCAGAGAAATCACCCTGTTCTCGCTGAAGCGCTCCACCGGTCCGGCGTCCACGACCAGTCCGTCCCTCAGGACCACGATGTCGTCGCAGAGACGGAAGACGTCACCCAGGTTGTGGGAGATGAAGATCATGGAAATGCCGCGGCCCTGCAGCTCCTTCATGAGGGTGAAAAGACGCTCCGATTCCCGTGCGGTCAGTGAAGTGGTGGGCTCGTCGAGGATAATCAGTCGTGCACTTAGGCGCAGGGCCTTGGCGATTTCCACGAGCTGGCGTTCACCCTGAGACAGTCTCTCCACCAGCGTGTCGCAAGGAATCGACAGCCCGACCGAACCAAGCAACTCCTCCGCCCGGGCTCGCATCGTCCTCGCATCGATCCACGGGATACACGCAATCCGGCGCACTGGAAAGCCGGCGATGAAGATGTTTTCGGCAACGTCCAGATTGGTGAACAGGTTCAGTTCCTGGTGGATGAACCCGATGCCCTGTCGGAAGGCGTCCGCCGGGCTTGCGGCTGTGTACTCGCGGCCCTGGAACCGGATGTGGCCTGCGTCCGAGCTGATCACGCCTCCAAGGATGTTGACCAGCGTCGACTTGCCGGCTCCGTTTTCACCGACCAGCCCGAGAATGTGGCCCTCCCGCAGCGTAAAACTGACTTTGCTCAACACGCGCACGCCGAAGAAGCTCTTCTCAATGTCCTCGTATTCCAGGAGCATGTCCTCGTTCATGCGTCTTGCCCGCCGTCACCCGGCCAGGATCCGGCTACGCGCTGCATCCACCAGGGCTGCAAAGAGAATAATCCCGCCTTTGACCATCGTAACCACGAAGTAGGACAGGCCCAGCATGTTCAGGCTGTTGTCGATGAGGCAGATGAACGACACGCCGAAAACCGTCCAGAGTGCGTTGCCCTTCCCCCCGAAAAGACTCGTTCCGCCGATCACGGTCGCGCCGATGACATCCAGCAGGATCCTCTGCCCGAGGACGGGCGAGCCTGTTTCAAGACGCGCCGTATAAAGGACGGACGCGACAGCAGCGCACCCGCCGCTGGCAGCGTAGGCAAACATGACCACCCTGTTCACCGGCACTCCTGAAATGAGAGATGTCCGCGGGTTGGTGCCGACTGCGTAAATCCAGCGCCCGAGCAAAGACCTGCTGAGCAGAACGTGAGCAAACACCGCCGTCACCCCTGCAACCGCAAGAGAGTTAGGCAGCCACAACCACGCACCCTGCCCCAGCTCAATGAATCGCGCCGGAAGATCATAGATCGGACGAGACTGTGTCAGCCAGACGGCCAGCCCGCCGAAAAACATCATCGAGGTCAGGGTCGCAATGAATGGAGGCATCCGGAGCCGTGTGACCGCGATGCCGTTCAACCAGCCGACGAATACGCCGGCCAGGATCATGCCGGCGACCCCTGCAGCTGCTGCCGCCGGGTTCCCCGCCAGAAGTCCCTGGTCCGAACTCATGATCGAGGCTCCTATGACACTCGAGAGCCCGATCACGGAAGTTACGGACAGGTCGATCCCGCCCGTGATCAGGACGATGGTCTCCCCGATGGCCACGACCAGCAGCGGGAGCATGTTGGAGAAGATGTTGCGGATGTTTTCAATGGAAGCCAGCCGCGGCGTGAACGGGAATAGTGCGAGGAAACAGGCAATGCTCAGGTACAGAACCCAGTAATCCGAGACCATGAGTCTCTTCCAGCGATTCATCTGTACCTGTGGATCCATCGAAAACCTCGGGGGCGGCGGCCAAGCAGTTCCGGCTTAACGAAAGTGTCTCAGAACTATGGAGCGGGCCTTCAGCCCTCGGTTCCTGCTGTTCCATGCAAACCCGGGGCTTCTTCGCCCCGGGCTGTTATGGAGTGACCTGTCAATACGTATCTCCAGCGCTCCATCTGCTGGCTTGAACACCGCTTTGAGGGCCGAAGCCCCAGGATTCATACCCATAGACAAAAGACGGCTGAAATCACGTAGCACAGTGAGTCTACAGACAAGGTCAACAGAACGGACCTACTTCCGAGCGCCCCACATCCTCGCGGAAGCCTCTCTGAGGTTCGCCTGGTTGATCACGAAACCCTCGTCCAGGATCCTGTCCGGAACTTCCTTGCCGGCCTTCAGATCCAGAACCGCCTGCACTGCAGCGGAGGACTCGAAGTAGACATCCTGCACGCCGTCAGCATCCAGGTAACCTTCCACGAGCATTTGATATGCGGTGGCGTCGCCATCGAAGCCACCGAGCACCACGTGTCCCTCCTCCCCGATCTTCCTGTACTTGCCCGCCGTCTTCAACGCGGACACGATGGAGGGGAAGAGGAAATCCGACGACGTGAAAATGAAATCGATGTCCGGGTTGGCCTGCAGCCCGTTTGTCACGCCCGCGAGCGCCTTTTCCTGGTTCCATTCGGTCGGTACTCGTGCCACCACCTCGATCGTATCAGAGAAGTCTCTGAGCGCATCGTCGAAGCCGTCGCGCCTTCCGACGGCATTGATATCGCCCAGGTCGCCGATGAGGATCATCGCCTTGTGCTTCCCTCCGCTCTTCTTTGCCTGTTGCGCCATGTACTCGACAGTGGCGCGGGCGATCTTGTAGTTGTCCGCCACGACGGCCACGGCGCGGGCGTCGGTCCGGTCACAGGGACGGTTGTACAGAACGATCGGAATACCGGCCTGATTCGCGGCCCGGATCATAGGGATCACGGTCTTGGCATCCTTCGGAACAACGATGATGCCGTCGACTCTTCGGGCGATGAAACTCTGAATCTGCTCGAGCTGCCGGTTTGCATCGCCTTCCGCGATCGCCTCGAGCATGGTGATTCCGCGTTTGTTCATCTCGTCCTTCATGGCCTCGAAACTGGCCACCCAGTATTCCGTCTGAAGGATTTCGAAAGCCACGCCGATGGTCAGCCCGGCGCGCGGCCCGACCCGATTACAGGCGACAACCATCACTACTGAAAACACGAGAATTCGAAGCAGCCGGGTGCTCATGGGCTCTCTCCGTGTGACCAGGCGGCCAACCAACAAATGCAGCCTCAGGGCGTCGTGATGGCCTCGAGGGTTTCGCGCACACTGTCCGGCTCGAAGACCTTCTTCCAGTCCGGCTGGAATATCTGCGACCGCGCCCGTTCCATGGCTTTGATCGCACCGTCCGAGAACCTCACGTCGACCTCTCCGAAGAAGATGGCCAGTTGGATGTTGATGTGGCCCAGGAGAAAATCACGCGCGGCTTCGGCCGGCACTCCGCGCCGGATCGCCTCGTCCAATGCCTCGCGGATGGTCTGGATGCAGGTCTGGGAAGTGGTCTCCACAAGCGCCGGCTCGAGGATCGCCATCTGCTCGACCGTGACGCGGTGGACCTTCATTACCGGCGCAAACATCTCGCGCACGAGCGCCTCGCCCCGGGCATAGTCGTCCTCGGTGCCCTGCAGAAGAGCGCACACGACATTCTGTTTTGCCTTGATGCCGCCGTAGAAGTCACGTTGCGCTTCCGGGTCGGTCTCATCGCTGAAGACCGGAGGATGACAAGGATGCGTGACGATGTAACGGACGTCCCGGCGCATCTTGACCTTCCCGGCGCAGGGCGCCGCAGGATCCAGGCAGACGACCATGGCGCCGCTCCGGAGATCAGGCAGAATCTCCGCAGATATACGCTCAATCAGGCGGTCAGGTACCGCCAGAATGACGAAGTCGGCGTCACCGAGCGCCTGATCCTGCGGGGTTGTCTCGAGGCCTCGTTTCCTGAGGTTTTCTCGCCCGGCCTCTCCCACCTCAACGTAGTGCATCCGGTGAGGGGTGTCCCTCAACCGGTCTGCGATGCGGCATCCTATTTTGCCGCCCGCACCCATGAGAGCAATGGTCTTCATGTGCATTTCTCCTATACGAACTCAGGGTCCCCCGATTCTTGACTGTCCACAAAGCCTTCGCGTCAGGCCGCGGAGCCGATCTCCACGACTTGTCCGCTGCACGCCGATTCGTAGGAGGCAAAAACAAGCTGGACCGTTCTCAAGTTATCCTCGCCGGTGGTCTCAGCCTCGCCCTCTCCCCGGAGCGCCGCGAGCAGATCCGCGTTGCATGGGACGATGCTGGCGTGCACCAGATCGTAAGCCGGGTCGGCCCACGCGTATCGGGGCGGCGGGTAGCGCCTGGCGTGAGTGCCTTCGGCCGTCGTGACGCGGATCCAGTAGTCAGGCCCCAATTCCAGCGATCCCCTGGTCCCCTCGACGAAGATGTGGGTCTCGGGGAAGCGTTCGCGTTCGGTGCGACTGGCGTAGCTCAAGTCGCACGCCACGGTCGTCCCTCCGCCCATCTTCATTATCACCGTGGCTACGTCTTCTCCGCGAATGTCCTCGTGGATCCGGTGTGTCCGGCAATAGAGGGTTTCGGCCTCACCGAAGAGGAAGCGCGCCACATCCAGGATGTGGCTCCCCATGTCCGTCAGGATGAACTGCTCAATTTCCTTAAGGAAGGGCTGGTTGTCGAACACCGGGAAACTGGTGCAGTACTGGATCCGCGCGCGGAAAGGCGTTCCTATTCGCTCCGCGGTCAGCTCTGCCTTCAGCTGACGGATCGGGGTCTGCCAGCGCCAGTTTTCATGGATATAAAGGGGGACGCCGGCGCGGCGGCAGGTCTCGAGCATTTGCCGCCCCTCCTCCAACGACGTCGCCATCGGCTTCTGGCAGGTGACCGGCAAGCCATGTTCTGCGGCGAGAGAAACAAACCGATTGTGGGTCGATACGTCGGTGATGACGTCGAGGAAATCCAGCCTTTCCCGGCGCAGCATTTCCCCGGCATCGTCGTAAACTGCCGGGATACCGAACTCTCGTGCCAGCACCTCGGCCTTGCCGCGTGTTCGATTGTAGAGCGCCACGCACTCGGCACCCTTCAGCTCTCGCCAGGCTGCAAGCTGAAAACGCGACCAGAAGCCCGTCCCGGCAATCGCAAATCGCGATGCCGGAGCCCTCGTCCTGGATTTCGGGTTATCTTTGCCACCGGGATTTCCAAACATCACGAACTCCCTCGATCTCTGACTCCGGAGTGCGTCCGCGCCGTCGGCGCGGACAGGATGCGCGCTTCGGCGAAGCGAGCCCACGTTCTCCTGCCGAGGCAGATCATTGCGCCGGGCCCGGCGCTCCCGCGCTGCCGGGCGGAGGATATCCTTTTGAAGCGTCGTCGAGAACAAGCACCCAGTCCAGGTGCTCGCCCGGGTCCGGTGGTGCGAATTCGCGTTCCCCTGTGTTGGGGAACTCTCCGATCAGTTTCGCTGAGCCATTCCGCGGGTTGAACCACCAGGCCTTCACCCGTTCTCCCCCGATTCTGTCCATGTGCACGCTGAACCTGCGGCCTACGGGAGCATAAATCATCGCGTA
>Ga0115026_10000408_pt1 | contig 11542 bp, 12 predicted proteins | sample Mud_0915_D1_FD_83878 | JGI IMG/M metagenome (GOLD analysis project Ga0115026, IMG submission 83878) | Wetland microbial communities from Old Woman Creek Reserve in Ohio, USA - Mud_0915_D1 | ecosystem: Environmental > Aquatic > Freshwater > Wetlands > Sediment ...
TGCTCGCGCAACGCGCGGCCTCAGAAGGATGGGAAGGGTAGCCTGGTCGTCCTCCTGCTCGCGGAACGCGCACGATCAGAATGTGCTCGTTCGACGCGCGCATTCGAGGATCGACCAGGCCACCCTTGAAATTGAAATGGGTAATTGGGAAGACGCGCGCAGTGGGGGACTCATCCGGGTCATCCCTAGGGGAACCGTAAATGAGCGAGTAGGGAAGAATGATCTTTGCTCGCTTGCTGCGGCCTTGCCCGCGGTCACGGCGTGTCTATGGGTAAAGAGGCTGTCTTGACAGACTCAGGGCTGGTGGGTGAAGTAGTTGCCGGGGTGGGCGGGTGAGAAAGCGGCCTTTCTGAACAGCCTGCGATGGCTTCTGAACGGGTCTGCGAGTATCCAGGTCTTGCATGACAGTTCCTGCTGCAGAGCTGTGAACCGTTCCTTATAATGAGATCCATGTCACAGGACTGGCGAGAATTTGCACCGACACCCTGGCTCCGCAGTCCACATTTCATGACCGTGTTCCCAGGCTACTGGCCTCGCCGGAAGCTCCTGACCGGCGTCCCAACCGAGTCGCGGCTCTTTACCACCGAGCCGCACACCCAGTTACTCGGCTACTGCCACTGGCAACCCCACCGTACTGCCTGCCGGACTCTCGTCCTGGTGCACGGGCTGGAAGGCTGCAGCGAGTCGCACTATATGCGCGGCATCGCCGCAAAAGCCTATCGTGCGGGCTGCAATGTCATCCGGATGAACCAACGGACCTGTGGCGGCACCGAGCACCTGACGCCGACCCTCTACAACAGCGGGTTGAGTCTGGACTATCGGGCCATTGTCCAGGAATTAGCTCGCGTGGATGGACTTGATCGCATCTGGCTGGTCGGCTACTCGATGGGGGGAAATCTCATCCTGAAAGCGGCAGGAGAAATCGGTGCCTCAGACAAATCCTTGGCCGGCGCGATTGCCGTCTGTCCCAATATCGATCCCCCGCAATGTGTCGAGGCCTTGGAGCAGCCACGCAATTGGGTGTACCATAGACATTTTCTCGTGGAGTTAAAAGCCCGCTTGCGGCGCAAAGCGACGCTCTTTCCCGGCAAGTGGGATCTCACGGATCTTGCGAGCATCGCCAGGCTGAGGGACTTCGACGACCGCTACACTGCCCCTGACGGAGGGTATGTCAGTGGCGCCGACTACTATCAGCGGGCCGGCGCGCACCACGTGATCGGTGACCTCGCCGTCCCCACCCTCATCATCACGGCACAGGACGATCCCTTTATTCCCTATGCCATGTTCACGGGACCGCGGATCCAGCGGCATCCGAAGATTCGCTTGCTTGCGCCGCGCTACGGAGGGCATTGCGGATTTGTTCATTGGGGGCAGAAGGGAGAAGATTCCTATTGGGCAGAGAATAGGATTGTGGAATTCGTGCAAGGACGAAGGTGAGATTGTCTGTCAGTACGATCCTGATCCATCGTACGATACGATGTGTGTTAAGAATACTCTGAAACCATCAGTTGCGACGGACCAGCATGCACTCAGAGCTACGACAAGCCTATGAGAGGGAAGTGAAGGCGGCGACTGAGGCATATGGGGATGATAAACTGGACAAGGCTTTCTTCCACCTTGAGCGCGCGCATATCCTCGGCCAATCGTTCACGTTGGCTCATGCGAGAGCACACTGGTGGATGCTGAAGGTCGGCTGGAGGCGGCGTGACGTCACAGAGATTGCCGGCCAAGTTGTCAGAATCCTTGGAGCGCTGAGTTTCTCACGAATCTGGGTGCCGGTAGGAAATACCGGTGGGGCGCATGTGCCTCCTTTTAGATCCATGCCCATTCCAGAAGAGTTCAAGCATTTGTTGACAAGACGTGGACGCGGCTGAAGACGATCCGACAAGACGAGAAATCCTGGTGACAGGGCCGGCCGGCATATGGCGAGCGGGGTTCCTAGACAGACCAATCCTGCGTGGCACAAGGGAGTAGCGGAAGCAGAATAATTGGCTTTATAGTATTACGGCTCACTGACTTCAGCTCCCGATGCCGTTGGTACGGTTGAGAGGTAAATCGAAGATGCGGCATTTTAGCCTCGCAGTCTTTTTGGCCCTGGCCTGTGCGACAATCGCATCAGCAGCTTCCCTTGAGGATGCTGAATTTGCGTATGAGCGTGGTGACTATACGCAGGCGGCAAGACTTTTCCGTCCCTTTGCAGAGCAAGGAGCCCCATCGGCGCAATTCAGTCTGGGTATGATGTACGCCAAGGGACAGGGGGTGCCACAGGACTACCAGGCGGCGCTCAAGTGGTTTCATAGGGCAGCGGAGCAGGGAGACGCAGCGGCACAGAACTACCTTGGCCTGATGTATGAGAGAGGACGGGGCGCCAGGCAGGACTTCATTCTTGCTCACATGTGGTCGAGTATCGCTGCGGCAGCGTTGAATGGTGATGATGGGAAGGCAGCCCTGAAGCGTCGGGACTATGTCGCGTCACATATGACAGCCGCGCAGATTGAGAAGGCTCAGGAGATGGCGCGGCGCTGTCAGGACACGAAGTTCAAGGAGTGCGATTAGGGAGAGAGTCGCCATGTGCGCCGGCGGAGGTGCAGCCTGATGCGCCTCCGCCGGCGTCATTTTTTCCGCAGACTGCTAGAGAGTGATGTGATGCTGTACCCCGCTTCAGCGTGTTTGCTCTGACCCAGGATTCACAATGATCGGCACGTTAGACTTATCCGGCACAATGACCATCTTGGAGTTGGGGCTGTCGTACAATTTGTATTTGAGATAATCCGGCGTGAGCGTTTTCGTAATGATCTCTTGCGCCTGGGACTGACCCTTGGCCCGGATGCGCAGGCTTTCGCTTTCGCCCTCGGCGCGAATGCGCAGGGAATCCCCCTCTCCTTTAGCCTGGATCCTGGCAATTTCCGCATTACGTTCCGCAATGATCAGCTCAAATTCCTTTTGTTCCTTTTCCTGCTCTTTTGCCTGTTTATTCTCGATGGCTTGCAACACCATTTTTGAAAACTCGATTTCAGACAGGGCCACGCTGTAGATGTTCAGATGCCGGCCTTTGAGTGACTCGACCATCACCGCTTCGATCTTGTTCCCGATTTCGCTGCTCCGTTCCGGGAGCGTGACCATCGCATATTGGGCGACCACACCCCTCACCGCCGACAGGAATTGAGGCCTGACGAGCTGCTGATACCAATTGTGCCCCACCTCTTGAGCGAGAAAATAAATTTCATCGGGAATCGGGCTCATCGTGATCGCCACATGCAAGGTCACTGAGAGGTCGTCGGCAGTCAAGGCATCGATCTTTTCAGTAAAACTCTGATAGCGGACATCATACTCAAACACATCGTTCCAGGGCGCGCGGAAGTAGAACCCGTTCTTGAGCGACTCCTTCTCGAGTCCCCCCGACATGGGGGACCAGCGGAGACCTCGCATTCCCGGATCGATGGTTCTCCCACACCCGCCCATTAATAACAGAATCGGTATCGCCAGGGCGACTACGTGATACAGAGTTAAGCGCTTCATAGGTCCTCCTCATGATGGTTGACGGCCTTCCTTTCCCAATTATTACAGCTTCTCGCCAGTCATCGCCGTTTCTGTATTTCTGGCTGAGCAACCTTAGCGTGAGCTTCCGCCAGACGTTCAAGCTCCTGAGCCGATTCGGCATAGTACTGGGAGAGCGCCCGGGCTCCGCTGACCCAGTCCGATTGGGGGCCGAAAAGATGCTCGTACCGGAGCGCACTCTCGGCATATCCGGCCGCCTTCTCCCGCAGATCCATGGCCTGGCCTCGGTAGTAACTGACAATAGCCACCTGATCTTGCGACGGATCGAAAGAGGTCATCTCAATCGTCTCGACAGAAGACGGTGCGCAGCCGGCAGCGCCGAGGGAACAGAGTACGGTCAGAACGTTCCACCTAATGAGGCATGACAATTTCGTATCAGCTAGATTGTTCATAGTATTCCCTCCGAGTAATCCCTGCGCGGCTCAGCATCTTCAACGCTCTTGGGGTCGGACACCTCTGTGGTAGCCTCATTCGACTCGACCGGTCATCCGGGACTTCATTTTTCTGTTACGGACCCCTCCTCACAAACTACTGCGCGCTGGCTCTGTCTGCAAGACTGCGTAATGAGCTGCCCCGCGCGGCTCCCATGCCCTCTTGATTCGCCCCTACTGCCCCCTGTACGGTACTCTGTCGTATTCTTTGGGGTTCTCTCCAAGACCACGAAATATTGTACAATCTCTCCGTATCGGGTGGCGAAGAGGACAAGCGGGCAAGGAACTTGGGTCGATGGGCGTAGTTGAAGAAGGGTCCGCGCTTGCTCAAGACATATCAAGCACGCAGCAGAGGTAATCAGTGAAAAGTAGGATGATGGTCGGAGTCTGGCTGTCGGTTGTCCTGTTGGTACCGGGCCATCTTGCGATGGCAGCGGAAGTTCAGCTCCATATTCCTCCGTTGTTTCAGGAACGGCCGAGTTGGTGTTGGGCAGCCGTGGGAGAGATGGTCTTCAAATACTATGATATTCCGGCTCTCCATCGTGCAGACTATCAGTGTGGGATCGTCCAGAGTAGAAAACTCTGCACCGAGATGCCCAATTGCGTGGACTGTGGGCTCTCCGCGGTAGATGAAGCTTCCGTAGTAAATCTGTTGGAGCAGTACCCTGCATTGGCGACAGAGGCTGGGAAGGCCAAAAACATCGCCTTGAGCGTTCAAGTGAAGGACGGGATCCTTTCCGAGGAGGAAGTAAAACAGGAGCTCGATGAAGGCCGCCCTATTATTGTCGGGCTGTCACCGAGGGGGTTCAAGGTCGATGGGATTCGTCAACATATGGCCCTTATCGTGGGCTACGATACGAGCTCCGGCGACCTGATGCTCACCGTAAATGACCCTTTCCCATTCGAAGATATGGTCTTTCTCTGGATTGGGAGCCCTTATGTCAACGCAAGAGCATCAGAAGAAGCTGAGGGACAATACGAGGTCGGGTACGAAGCCTTTCGTTCAAGGCTCAAGTGGACCAAGACGCTGTATCGGATGACATGCAAAGGCACCGGTTGCCCGCCCGATAATCTCCATGTCAAGGATAGCTCGGCTGGAACAGATGACCGTGCCGTGGTTCAATCCGTACTCGAGGCATCAGCCGGAGACTTTACAACGTTGCGAACTGGTCATAAAGCTGTCGAAGCAGCGATTGGGACAACCTGGCAGTCAACAGTGGCCTTCTCTGGTGCGAAACAGTGTGTGGTGAGGGACAAGGACGGGTCGAGTGGAGCGAGATGGAGTTGTCAATTCAGATTTCCCGATAGATCGGAAGCAGACAAGGCGGTTGTGGACATCGTAAATCGCTTGCGGAGCAGCCTGCCTGAAGGTTGGATCGGAACGGACCTCGATGTGGACTCTGAAACGGAGGTCTACACCAAAACAGATAAATTCTCTGCATCGAAACCCGGTAGTCATTCAGCGATTACTCTGTACTTCATCGACACGAAGAAGGATGGGAAGGTCAAAATTTATCTCTCGGTCGAGAACAAGTAGTGTTCTGGCGGCATCCCTTTGCTGCCGTTTTTAAAATTCAGAGTAGTTCTCCGTCAGTTCAAGCGGCTTGCCAGCTCTTGTGCGTGGAATCTCAATGTCAAGTCGGCTCAAACCTTATCGGACCACTGTCGACTTCATCAGGCTGTCTGCTTGAGGTGGAGAGAAGCCCTGGTATCCGCGATGGCGCTCCGCGAGTTCTAATACGGAAAAAGGCTGACAGTCGACCATTTCCGGCACTGTGAAGATTTGGCGTAGCTGGCCACCGCGAGCGCCAACGATCTGACCGGCGAAGATCACGCCCTGTGCTTTTAACCGTTCCATTGCCTGCTCGATGTCTTCCACACGCACCGCCACATGGTGGAATATGTGATCGCCGAAAGTCTTGACCCAACCAGGGATGATGCTGGTACGGCCTCGAGCATCGGAATAGGCTTGATCCACAAAGAGCGCGGGATAGCCGACTTTCCTATAGACCTTCGCGTACCAGTCTTCATACTCGATCGTTTCACTGTACGCATATCCGAGCTTTGTGAATTCCTCCGCACGCCGGTCAATATCCATGGTCCGTAGCGTCACGTGGTCTGCGACGGGGTAGAAGCCGACTCCCGCCTCATCCAGCAATCTCCGAAGCACCTTGGCCGCCCGATTCTTCGACACATAGTCCTCAATCATTCTCGCGAGCAGCGCATCAAGTTTGGCTCCTTGGTCCATGGTGTGGCTCCTTTCCTACGAGTGCAAGGTATCGGTTACTTACCGATCAGGTCAGGGGTAATAGGAGACATTGTGCCGGGTGCTCAAAAAGGCCGCCTTCCGACTCCTTATCGTTTTGCTTAAAGGGACTGGCCGAGGCTGCTCTTTACTGCGCGCATCGAACGGGCACCTGGCCGTTCCCTTCTTCTGCTGGCGGACTTTTCGGATTCTGCTAAGAGCCGAATTGGATGCCCTGCGCCAACGGCAAATCGTCACCCCAGTTGGTCGTGTTGGTCTGCCGCCTCATATAGGCTTTCCAGGCATCCGAGCCAGCTTCGCGTCCGCCTCCTGTTTCCTTTTCGCCGCCAAAGGCCCCGCCGATTTCCGCCCCTGACGTCCCGATATTTACATTGGCAATCCCGCAGTCGCTGCCGGCGACGGAAGTAAACCGCTCGCTGCTTCGCAGGTCTGCCGTGAAAATTGCAGAAGACAAGCCTTGAGGCACCCCGTTCTGTAACGCAATGGCGTCCTCAAGTGCCTCAAAAGGCATGACATAGAGAATCGGTGCAAAGGTTTCGCGTTGGACGACGGGCCAATGGTTCTCCGCTTTCACAATGGCCGGTTCCACGAAATAGCCAGGCTGATCCAAGATCCGCCCACCGTAGAGGACTTTCCCTCCGGCCTGCTTCGCCTCCTCGAGAGCCTTCCGATAGGCCTCGACCGCGGTGCGATCGATCAGAGGACCCATGAGTACGCCAGACTCCAGTGGATTGCCGATGCGGATCTGCTTGTAAGCGGAGACCAGCTGGGCAACCACCTCGTCGTAACGAGACGCATGGACGAACAGTCGTCTGGTCGTCGTGCAACGTTGACCGGCAGTGCCGACCGCGCCGAACACGATGGCGCGAATCGCCAAGGAGAGATCAGCCGTCTTATCCACAATGATGGCGTTGTTTCCGCTCAATTCCAAGAGTGTTCGCCCCAGCCTTTGCGCGACGGTCGAGGCCACAGCTCGTCCAACCGGTACGGACCCGGTGAAGGAGATCAACGGGAACCGAGTATCCCGGACCAATGTCTCCGCGATGCTCTTCTCGGCCGTCACGATCAGGGAGAAGATCCCTCGGTAGCCCTGCTGCTCCATGACTTGGTTGCAGAGGTGCTGCACCGCGATCGCGCAGAGTGGCGCTTTTGGCGAGGGCTTCCATACCACTGTGTCTCCGGCAATCGCAGCCAGGAAGGCATTCCAGGCCCACACGGCGACGGGAAAGTTGAAGGCGGTGATCACGCCGACCGGTCCGAGCGGATGCCATTGTTCCGACATCCGATGCTGCGCTCGCTCGGAGTGCATCGTTGTTCCATACAACATGCGCGACTGGCCCACGGCAAAGTCCGCCATATCGATCATTTCCTGCACTTCACCGTCCCCCTCCGCCTTGATCTTGCCGACTTCGAGGGATACCAGCGAGCCAAGCAAATCTTTATGCTGCCGCAACGACACGCCGATCAACCGGACGAGTTCTCCCCGCTTGGGAGCCGGGACAAGCCGCCATTGCTGAAATGCTGAGATGGACTCCCGTACGATATGTTCGTAGTCATCGGCTGAACAGACACGAATCTGTGCAATCGTCTCGCCGGTTGCCGGATTCACGGATGTCAATTGCGAGGTGGTCTCACCAGATGCCCACCAGTGGGCACCAGTGCTGCCACCCGCGTTGATGGCACTCAAACCCAGTCCCTTCAGAATGTCCAAGGTCGTCATCATCGGTAGCAGGCTCCAAACCGGTTATTGAGCAGGTCTTGTAATGGAAATGATTCTTGAGTCACGAATCCCCGATACTGCCCGGGCGTCGCGAGCACGAGGTCCACGACCGCACAAAAACTCGAGGCAGTCGTCATCTGTATGGCGGACCACAGTTTCCTCTTAATGCATTGGGGATAGATCTTCTTCACGTAGTTCTCCTCGAACAAGGCACCTTCCCGCTTCCCCATGACGGAGGCATAGATCAGCACGACATCTTGGAGCGTCTGGGGGATCGCCCGTTCGAGGATTCGTTTGAGTGTCTCACGGTCCTCATTCAGCTTGAGATCCTTCATCAACAGGTGGATTTTCTCGCAATGCCCCGGATATCGTAACGTCTTGTAGTTCATAGTCCGGACTTTTCCTGCATAGGTATCGGCCAACGTTCCCAATCCTCCCGACGTGTTAAACGCTTCGTACAGGAGTCCGTCCACCTCGATCGTCTCATACCCTTCGAGAGGCAGGAGTGGAACCTTTTCCCCCTCTTCGATCCCATAACAGAGGTTGCCGTACTCGTTGATCAGCCCATCGGTGGACCAGGTCAGCGAATACTTGAGCGCATTGCTGGGATGAACCGGTAAGGCTCCCACCCGCATCTTGACCGTATCAACCTGGTCGAAATGAGTGATGAGGTCATGTGCCACGATACTGATGAACCCGGGAGCCAGACCGCATTGCGGCACAAAGGCTTGTGGTGAGTCGGTGCTCAAGGCCTTGACCTGATTGGTGACCTCGACATCCTCTGTCAGGTCAAAATAGTGAAGGCGGCGTTCGCGAGCCAATCCGGCAACGACGGGGTTACAGCAATAGGGGAGACTTGAAAGGACTGCATCAAATCGATGCGCCTTCAGGTGGACGCTCATGGAATCAGGATGCCGGACATCCAGAAGGAGGGGGGTCACTCGCGAGAGACCGAGGTCTTCGACAAGCCGTTTTGAGGCGTCGAGGCTGATATCGCCCAGACTGACGTCGTAGTCTTCGCTTTCCGATAAGAGGCATGCGACCAGAGAGCCGATCTTTCCCGCGCCAAGCACAAGGACACGATACATGATCTGCCTCGCTACCTGTTTAGTATACTCCTGAAGGCCCACATATTTTGAGCAAAAAAGCGGTATAACCCATTGATCTTACTTAACACATCCCCCGTGAAGTCGGGAAGCACTTTGTGATACGCTTGAGAGCTAAGGTTAGGAGTAGCTGGTATGTTGCGCATGCCCTCACGAGTCGTCTTCCCGTTCGGCTATCGAATTACGGTGCGGCAGCTTTCCGATAGCGATATGGACAGTCGAGACCCGAATGCCGACGGGATCTGGGACGACGCCACAAAAACGATCTATCTTCGCAAGCGTTTGCCTGTGACCAGACGACGCTATATTCTTGCCCACGAACTTGGACATGCCTGGCTGGACTGGCAACACCGGCATCTGGATAACGGCAAGGCCAAAACCTAGCAGGATGCTGAAGGAGTCTGCGTCAGCTACTTTCTGAAGTAGGGTGACAGAGTGTTTCCACAGCCGCGAGCGGGCAAGAAAGGGGGTTACGCTACTGTTTCTCCGTCTCTGTCTTCATCTTCTCGAAGACGCCCAGCGGCGTATAGAGGGCATGACGCCAGCTCATGGGCCCGAAGGAAAAAAATGTATAGGCCCAGATCGCGATATCGGTCAGGCTGCCCCATTCAAACTTTCCCTGCCACATAGGGAGCAGGGCGAGCGCAATCCCTACCAGCCCAGCTGCACGAAGTAAAACACGTCCTGCAGTCAATCGGAGGAGAGATAGTATGCAGGCTCCTATGAGGATGCCGGCAAACAGGTCTGACACCAACAGTTGACCTGAGGTGCCCTGCGCATTCAAAAAATGTGAAATTCCCAACCACACCAGGAGACCATGGAAGCCCCACCAGGTGATCGTCCCAAGAAGCACATCCCGTTTTGCGGTTTCCATCGAACAGCCTTCGTCTCACCCAGTTACTCGCGACCATTTTCCCGCCCGTGGGCGTGATCCTACTCTTGCTGTCCTGGCCCAGCCTGCTTAGCCTTGTGCAATATAGCAGAACGGACTGTGAAAAGTGGTGCAATTCTCCCATAGCCTGCTAGCAGGCTGTTGATAAAGTCCGCCAGTGGCGTTCTCGCCGCGCTCAGAGGCTCAACGTACTACAGAGAGTACGCCTCGCCTCGTCGCTTGCTGCGGCCTTGCTGGACGGCCTTTCTGAACAGCCTGCGATGGCTTCTGAACGGGTCTGCGAGTATCCAGACCTTGCGTGTCTGTTCTGCTCAAGTCGGGTGTCAACACACTGCTGGACGGTTGACTCCTAGGCCGTGGTCCCCTGCGCTTCACGCTTCACGAGCGACAGGCACGAAAGTTTTCGTAGCGGCGGACCGGTGAGGCAGCAGAGGCGCTTATGAATATTGGGGGTGAGATATCCGTGTCCGAGCTTGTTCGATCGTGTGCAACAGCGCTTGATGGGTTCGACATCCCACAACGAGCTTGGCATCCGAAATCGTCACCGGCCTATAGGGTTTTACAAACCGGTCTTTCAGCCTGGCGATTCGAGCCACCGACTGGTCTAAGCGCTCGATGGAAATCGAGCCTGATGCCGCCGCCTTCTCCACGGCTTCGAACGCGGCGATTTCCCGGTTCCTGTCCTGACAAATCAATAAAACATCGCAGCCGACCAGCACCGCACGAATCGCAGCATCTTCCACGCCATAATGGTCGATGATCGCGTGCATTTCCAAGTCATCCGTCAACACCACTCCGTCATACTGCAGTTCCCGGCGCAAGAAATCCGTAATAATGGCCGGCGAGAGGGTAGCCGGCAATTCAGGATCGAGAGCCTGATACAGCACGTGCGCGGTCATCATCGACGCGACGCCCTGCTTGACGGCCCGGCGGAAGGGTGGAAATTCGACAGCCTCCAATCGTTCCCGCTGTGCCTCGACCACAGGAAGTTCTTTGTGAGAGTCAGTGCTCGTATCACCGTGACCGGGAAAATGTTTCCCACAAGCCGCGACTTTGTTTTCTTGCAGCCCCGCCACCGTTGCCGACCCCATCTCACAGACGACATCCGGGGTCGCGCCGAACGAACGATCGCCGATGACCGGATTGTCCGGATTGCTGTTCACGTCGAGTACCGGCGCCATATTCATATTCACGCCAACCGCCCTCAGTTCTTTGGCAATGGTGGCCGCGGCGGAGTAGGCCAATTCGGCCGAGTTGCAACGGCCCAACAGGCCACAGGGAGGGAAAATCGTAAAGCCCTTCGGCAGACGGGAGACCCGGCCACCCTCTTGGTCGATTGAGATTACGAGAGGCGAATGGGGGCTACAGGCTTGTAAATCATTGGTCAGGTCGACCATCTGTTCGACGGATTCAAGGTTCCTCGAGAATAGAATCACACCGCCCGGCTTGTACTCTTTGATGAAAGAGGCCAGATCGGGCGTGACCGATGTGCCCAGAAACCCGACCATGAAGAGCTGTCCGATCTTATCGCGTGAGGTCATGAAATCCTTCTAACAGGATGCTGAAAAA
>Ga0115026_10000409_pt1 | contig 11513 bp, 6 predicted proteins | sample Mud_0915_D1_FD_83878 | JGI IMG/M metagenome (GOLD analysis project Ga0115026, IMG submission 83878) | Wetland microbial communities from Old Woman Creek Reserve in Ohio, USA - Mud_0915_D1 | ecosystem: Environmental > Aquatic > Freshwater > Wetlands > Sediment ...
GGTGCGAGCGCGGCGATCCCGGTGACGAACACCCAGCGGTAGATCGACTCCTCGACGAACGGCGCGTCGACGACCGCGTTCCACACGTAGTCGAACGACTCGGGCAGGTACGGCGTGATCGGCATGTCGAGCGCGAGGAAGACGACGATCGTGCCGACGACCAGGAGCGCGAAGATGATCGCGAGCGCCAGGATCGTGACGAGCCAGAACCGCAGCGATGGGAGCGGGCGGAGGCGAATGCCGATCGCATCGAGGTTGTCGCGCGCGAGGTAGAGGAACAGGCAGACGGCGAGGGCGGCTGGGGCGAGCCGGATCCCGCGCCAGTAGTCGAAGGCGCCGAGGAGCTTGAGGTCGCGCGCGACGACGAGCAGGGCGACGACGAACATCGCGATCGCGACGGGGCGCGCGAGGTCACGGCCGATCGGCGAATCCGCCAGACTCAGGGCGCGTCGCACGCGTCGCAGCATGATGTTGGCGAGAGTGTGCCTTGCCGAGCGGCGCAACGGGGCTCGGCGTGGCAATGTCCCCGGACCATGACGACACGCCGTCTACTCCTGTCTGCGTTGCTCGCGATCTTCGTCGCGTGCGGCGGAGGAAAAACGAAGCCCGATCCGATCATCACGACGATGGGGAACGAGGGTCCGAGCGGCGGCGTCGGTGGTGGGGGCCCGACCGCGAAGACCGGCGATGACGCGCCGCTGCCGCTGTGGCCTGCGGTCAAGCGCGGCACGCTGCCGAACGGGCTCACCTACTACGTGATGCAGCACCAGGTGCCCCAGAAGCGCGCGTTCCTGTGGCTCGCCGTGAACGCGGGCTCGGTGCAGGAGGACGACGATCAGCGCGGGCTCGCGCACTTCGTCGAGCACATGGCGTTCAACGGAACGAAGCGGTTCCCGAAGGCCGAGATCATCAACTACCTCGAGAAGATCGGTATGGGGTTCGGCGCCGACCTGAACGCGCACACGAACTTCGACGAGACCGTGTACACGCTCACCGTCCCGACCGACGACAAGGCGTTCGTACCGAAGGGCTTGGACATCCTGCGTGACTGGGCCGGGGACGTGTCGTTCGATCAAGCCGAGGTCGACAAGGAGCGGGGTGTCGTGCTCGAGGAGTGGCGCCTCGGTCGCGGCGCGTTCCAGCGCCTGTTCGACAAGCAAGCGAAGGTCTTGTTCAAGGGCTCGCGCTACGCGGAGCGGTTGACGATCGGGCTGCCCGAGACGCTGAAGGGCGCGCCGCGCGACGCCCTCGTTCGTTACTACAAAGACTGGTACCGCCCGGACAACATGGCGGTGATCGCCGTCGGTGACTTCGAGGACGCGGCGCAGGTCGAGAAGATGATCATGGAGAAGTTCGCGGATCTGAAGAACCCCGCGAAGGAGCGGCCGCGCACCGTCGCCGGCGTGCCGAAGGCGGATGGGACGCGGATCTCGATCGAGACGGACCGCGAGCTGCCGACGCAGATCGTGAGCGTCTACAACATGCTCGCGTATCGCGGCGAGTCGTCGATGAACGATCACCGCCGGCTCGCCGTCGAGCAGGTGTATCAGACGATCTTGAACGAGCGGCTCGCGTCGCTCGCGCGGCGCAAGGAGTCGCCGTTCGTCGGCGCGTTCGCCGGGGTCCAGGGACTCACGCGCGAGATCGACGCGTTCACGCGCACCGCGCAGGTCAAGGCCGGCCGCGTCGACGACGCGCTTCGCGCGCTGTTCGTCGAGGTGCTGCGCGTCGAGAAGCACGGCTTCACGCAAGCCGAGCTCGATCGCGCACGCGCCGTGATCTTGCGGTTCGCGGATCAATCGGCCGTCGGTGAGGAGACGAACCAGAGCTCGGAGTACGCCGACGAGATCACGCGCAACTTCTACGAAGGCGAGCTGATGATCGGCCGCAAGAAGGAGAGCGAGCACTTCAAGAAGTTCATGCCGACGATCACGCTCGCCGAGCTCAACACGCTCGCGAAGAGCTACGGCGGCGCCGACAACCGCGCGATCGTGATCGCGGGTCCGGACGGCAAGCCGCTGCCGGATCAGAAGCGCGTGCTGCAGATCGTCGACGAGGTCGGCAAGAGCGACATCGAAGCGTGGCAGGACAAGGCCGCCGCATCGGCGCTGATGGCGCAGCTGCCGAAGCCGGGCACGGTGGCGAAGGAGTCGAAGATCGACTCGATCGGCGTGACCGAGTGGACGCTGTCGAACGGCGTGCGCGTGGTCGTGAAGCCGACCGACTTCGAGGCGGATGCCGTCTCGATCTCCGGCAACTCGCCGGGCGGCCTCGCCCTGGCGTCGGCGAACGAGTGGCCGCACGCGCGGTTCGCGGATGACATCGCGGGGCTCGGTGGCGGCGGCGAGCTCGACGAAGAAGCGCTCGACAAGGTGCTCGCCGGCAAGCAAGCGCGCGTCGGCGCGTCGCTGTCGGAGACGATGGAGTCCGTCGACGGTGGCGGCTCGGTGCGTGACCTCGAGACGATCATGCAGCTCGTCTACCTGCGCATGACGGCACCGCGGAAGGATCAAGCCGCGATCGACACCTGGAAGCAGAACACCGGCGAGCAGCTGGCGAACCAGCTGCGCGTGCCCGAGGTGCAGTACTCGATCGAATCGTCGAAGGTGCTGTTCCAGAACCACGTGCGCCGCAAGCCGCCGACCCCGGAGGACATCCACAAGATCGATCCCGACAAGGCGCTCGCGTTCTACAAGAGCCGGTTCGGCGATGCGTCGGATTTCACGTTCGTGATCGTCGGCGCCGTCGACCTCGCGAAGCTGAAGCCGCTCGTCGAGACGTACCTCGCGAGCCTGCCGGCGAAGGGCCGCAAGGAGACCGAGAAGGACCCGGGCGTGCGCCGCGTGAAGGCTGCCGTCAAGAAGAGCTGGGCGTTCGGCAGCGAGCCGAAGGCGCGCGTCCAGATCATGTTCCACGGCGACGAGAAGTGGACGCGCGACAACGACCGCGACATGTTCATCCTCGGCCAGGCGCTGTCGATGAAGCTGCGCGAGACCCTGCGCGAGGACCTCGGCGGCGTCTACGGCGTCGGTGCCGGCGGCTCGATCACGCGCTCGCCGCGCCAGGAGCGCACGTTCACGATCTCGTTCGGCTGCGATCCGACGCGCGTCGACGAGCTGATCGCCGCCGCGAAGAAGGACATCGCGACGCTGCAGAAGGACGGCATCGGTCAGGACTACCTCGACAAGATCAAGGCGCAGTTCCAACGCGAGCGCGAGATACAGCTCCGCAACAACGGCTTCTGGTCGGGGTGGCTCGAGAGCTCGTACCGGTTCGGCGACGACCCGACGATCGTCCTCGACCCGAGCAAGATGATCGCGCGGATGACGCCGGAGAACGTGAAGGCCGCGGCGAAGCGGTACCTCGACGGCAAGATCGTCTATCAGTCGATCTTGATGCCGTCGAAGGATGCCGCCGCGCCGAAGCAGGACGCGCCCGCGCCGAAGAAGTAACGTGTCTCTCGAGACACGCGCCTAGCCTCGGCGCGGACTTAGCGCTGGTCTTCGTGTTGCAGCTTGCTGCGGCATGCGACCGGCGCTCTTGGTGATCACGACAATCTCGATCGCGTGGGGCGTGACGCGAGGGACCCAGGTCAAGGTCGTCGCGGTGCCTATGCCGTTGCCGGTCGCCGTCGTGCCGCCACCAGCGCCGGAGCCGCCACCAGCGCCGGCGCCGCCGGTCGCCGTTCCGGCTCCGTCGCCCGCACCGCGCACGCTCGCACCGCGCCTGTTCGCGGCGTGCGTGATGACCGATCCGACGGTGTTCCCGCCCGACGAGCAGGCACCCGACAACCCCGCGTGTCGCTGGGACGAGGGCTTCCCGGCGATCTCGAGAAGCGGCGACCTCGTCGCGATCAAGACGTATGCGAGCGAGGAGATGACGGGCGAGCCGATCGGGATCGAGATCGCGCTCGTCGACACGCGCACGCAGAAGATCACGAAGCGACTCGTGCTCGCGCACAAGGACAAGCCGGACGCCATCCAAGCGCGCGTCGCGCAGGCGCAGCGCGCGCTCGAGGGCTATCGCACGCTCGTCAGGCTCGACGAGCGCGGTCCGTTGCGTGCGGAGACCGCCGAAGATGTGCGGAGCGTCCAAGTCCGCGTGCTCGACACGGCATCGAATACGACGCTGTGGCAAGAAGAGCTCGCAGTCGCCGGTGATGCGTACGGCATGCGGGGCGCGGCGCTCCACGTCGACGGCATCTGGTACGACGACGAGCTGCGGACCGTGTTCGGCATGACCGACGTCGGCGACGGTCACGGTCCGGGTGTCACCGAGTACTTCGTACGGACGCTGCCGCGACGCTGAGCTACGCTGCGCCGGTGGAGCCGGCCTACATGGCGTTGCACCGGAGCGGCGAGCTCGCCGCGCGGGTCGCGCGTGCCGTCGCGATGCTCGATCGCTGCCGCGTCTGCCCGCGCGACTGCGACGTCGACCGCACCGCCGGTGAGACCGGCCTCTGCCACGTCGGCCGCCACGCGCGCGTCGCGTCGGCGTTCGCGCACTTCGGCGAGGAAGACTGCCTGCGCGGCTGGAACGGCTCGGGCACGATCTTCTTCTCGTTCTGCAACCTGCGCTGCAAGTTCTGCCAGAACTGGGAGACGTCGCAGGACGGCGAGGGCCGCGAGGTCACGCGAGACGAGCTCGCGGCGATGATGCTCGAGCTGCAAGCGCGCGGCTGTCACAACATCAACTTCGTCACGCCCGAGCACGTCGTGCCGCAGATCCTCGAGGCGCTGCCGATCGCGATCGAGCGCGGCCTGCGCCTGCCGATCGTCTACAACACGAGCGCGTACGACAGCCTCGAGTCGCTCGTGCTCCTCGACGGCATCGTCGACATCTACATGCCCGACTTCAAGTACTGGGACCCCCACGCCTCCGCGAAGTTCCTCGGCGCGAAGGACTATCCCGAGGTCGCGCGCACGATCATCCGCGAGATGCACCGCCAGGTCGGCGATCTCGTCGTCGACGGCGATGGGCTCGCGCAGCGCGGCTTGCTCGTCCGCCACCTCGTGATGCCCGACGCCGAGCAAGACACGGCGCAGATCCTCGCGTGGCTGCACGCGCTGTCGCCGGCGACCTACGTGAACGTGATGGACCAGTACTCGCCCGACGGCGCGGTGCTGCGCGATCGCGAGAAGTATGTGCGCCTCGCGCGGCCGACGTCGCAGCGCGAATATCGCCGCGCGCTCGAGCTCGCCCGCGAGGTCGGGCTCGCGCGGATCGACGAGCGACGCCCGCACCCGAAGCTGCGGGCGCGCCTGCGGTAGGGGGTCAGACACAACTTGCACAACTTCTGCCGGACAGAAGTTGTGTCTGACCCCTATCGATAGCGCGCATCGAGCATGTACGCGGGCGCGAGGCGCGACAGCTCGAACAGCATCGTGTCGTCGGTGGCGATCGGCTCGAGCGCGCGCGCCTCGAGCATCAGCTCGTGTGCGCGGATGTACTTCGTGAACGCCGTCACCGGGTCGCCCTTCGCCTTGTAGATGTGACCTTCCTCGACCTGCAGCTGCGCGGCGGCGCGCATCGCGTCGGCGGTGCGCAGCATCGACGCGAGCGTCGGCGTGTCGACGACGTCGTGGAGGCCGCGCGGGATGCCGAGCTCCTCGTAGAGCGCGTCGGCCACGGCGAGCGCTTCGTCGTAGCGCTTCGCCGTGCGCAGCTTGAGCATGCGGGCGATGGCCTCGGCGACGAGCTTGATCTGGCGAATCAGGTAGTCCTCGCGGATCACGCCCGCAACCTAACCCGATCGGCGGGCTTCGCTACCTGCCCGACGGGCGAGGGCGCATGACACCGATCACGAGGTTCTTCTCGTCGAAGAACCGCTTCGCCGCGGCCTTGACGCCATCGCTCGTGACGCGCGCGAGGACGGGCTCGAGGTTGGTCGCGTCGGTGAAGTCTTCACCGAACCAGTACGCCTCGTGCAGCGCGTTCGCCCACCACCAGTTCTCCTTCGCATCGGTCTCGCGGGACCGGCGGAGCTGTTCCTTGACTTTGGTGAGGTACTCGTCGGAGATGCCGTCCTTCTGGACCGCCCGGATGACGCCGAGGGCGGCGTCGCGCAGCTTCTCGACGTTCTGCGGATCGCAGCCCCACTGCAGGCCCGCCTCGCGCCGCACCTTCGGTTGGCGTGCGAGGGAGACGTACGAGCGCACGCCGTAGACACCGCCCATGTCCTCGCGCAGGACCTCGCGCAACCGGATCCGGAGGACCATCGCGAGGATCTGCGCGTCGCGTTCGGCGTCGCGGCTCCACGTGTCGGGCGCACCGAACGTCATCGAGACGTAGCTCTTCGGCTCGGTGCCCGCGACGACGGTCTTCTCGACCTTGCCGGTCGCGTACGTGACGCCGACGTCCTTCCACTTGTCGGTCTTGCCCTTCGACGGGAGGCTGGCGAGGTACGTCTCGACGAGCGGCCTCAGCTTCGCAGCGTCGACGTTGCCGACGAACGTGAACGTGAACGAGCCGAGGTCGGCCATGCGCGCGCGCCAGAGCTGGTGGGCGCGCTCGAGGTCGACCTTCGCGAGCATCTCCGGCGTCATCGGCTGACGGCGCGGATGGTTCTTGCTGCGGATCGACTCCATGTCCTCGTAGAACGAGACCTCGGGCATGAGGCGGCGATTGCGCGCCCACTCGAGTTGATCGTCGCGCCACGCGGCGAACGCGCGCGCGTCCTTGCGCGGCTGCGTGAGCTTCAAGTGGAGGAGCTGCATCGCCGTCTCGAGATCCGCGGGGCGCGCGGAGCCGTAGACGTTCTCGGCGAGCTCGCCGAAGTAGATGCCGACGTCGGCGACCTTGCCCGAGAGCGCCTTCTTGAGCGCGACCGGATCGAGCTCGCCCGCGCCGCCGGTGCCGACGATGTCGTCGGCGAACCGCGCGTCGATATGGTTCGCGATCAGCGAGCTGCCGCCCGGCTTCCAGCCGCTGATCTCGATCGAGTCGTTCTGGAACGTCGTCGGCTTCACGATCACGCGCACGCCGTTCGACAGCTTCCACACCGTGGCGCCCGCGGCCTTGTCCTCGGTCGTCTCGAGGATCTTGCCCGGGACCGGCGCCTGCGCGAGGAGCGGGCGGGGCGGCGTGTCCGTCCACGGCTCCACCTTGCTCGTCGCGGCGGCCGCGATCGATCGCACCTCCGCTTCCGTCGGCATCTTCGCCTTCGCGGGGCCCGAGATCGCGACGACGCGACCCTTGTCGCCGCCCCACGTGCGCGCGAGCTTGTTCATCTCGGCGAGCGTGACCGTCGGCAGGACCTCCTTGTTCAGCTGCAGCTCGTAGGGACGGCCCGGCATCTGCTCGTCCTCGAAGAAGTTGCGCGTCATCTCGTCGGCGATCGCCTCGCTCTGGGTCTTCTCCCACTCGGCCGCGCTGGTCTCCGCCTCCGACAGCTGATCGCGCATCGCGCGGTCGAGCTCGGCCTGCGAGAAGCCGTGTTGCTCGACGCGCTCGATCTCGCGGAACAGCACCGCGAGCGTCTCGGCCGTGCGGCCTTGCTTCGCGCTCGCGTTGCGGTTGAAGCCGTCGCTCGTCCGCGTCAGCCCGCTCGTCCACGCACCGGCGCTCGTGAACGGCGCACCGGGATCGAGCGCGAGCTCTTGGAACCGCGCGTTCAGCATGCGCTGGTAGAGCCACTCGACGATCGTGCGGCGGTAGTCCTGCTTCGTCCGCTCCGGCCGGTGATCGAGCTTGTCGACGACCTCGACCTGCGAGAACGGCATCTCCGGGTCCGTCGCGATCGTGACGAGCGTGTCGTGGTCGTGCGGCACCGGCACCGCCTCGCGCTTGCGCGGCTTGCCTTCCGACTTGAGGTCGCCGAACCGCGCGGCGATCTCCTTCTCGATCATCGCCGGATCGACATCACCGACGACGATCACCGCCATGTTCTCCGGGCGGTACCAGTCCTTGTAGAACCGCACCAAGGTCTCGCGCGGGGCCTTCTTCAAGAACTCGGGCAGCCCGATCGGGAGGCGCTCCGCATACTTCGAGCCCTGGAACATCACCGGCCACTGCTTGTCGTTGATGCGCGCGAACGCACCGCGTCCGAGTCGCCACTCTTCGGTGACGACGCCGCGCTCCTTGTCGACCTCGTCGGGATCGAACGTGACGTCACCCGCCCAGTCGCGCAGGATGTCGAGCCCGGTCAGCATCACGGTGCGATCGTCGGTCGGCACGGTGAGCTGATAGACGGTCTCGTCGAACGAGGTGTACGCGTTGACGTCGGGTCCGAACCGCATCCCGACCTTCTCGATGTAGTTGATGATCGCCTGCTTCGCGAACCGCTTCGTGCCGTTGAAGGCCATGTGCTCGACGAAGTGCGCGAGCCCGCGCTGATCGTCGTCTTCGAGAACCGAGCCCGCGTTGACCGCGAGCCAGAGCTGCGCGCGCTGCTCGGGCTTCTGGTGCTTCATCACGTAGTACGTGAGGCCGTTCGGCAGCGTCGCCTTCTTGATCGCCGGATCGAGCGGCGTCGCGTCGTCGACGACGGGTGCCGGGCCGACCACCGCCGGTGCCGCGATCGGCGCGACGGGCGGGGGCGCGGACACCGCCGCCGTCCGCGGAGGTGAGCTGCAAGCAGCGACGGACAACAGGACGAGAGCGAGCGTTCGTACGTGCATGTGACCTCCACGACCCGGCAAAAGCGCCGGGGTTGCAGTGACCGTGCCTGGCCGATCCTGACCGCCGATCACTCCGGCTCGATCGGCGGCAACTCTTGTTGGCGCATGAGCATCAGCGCCGTCACGACCATCGAGACGCCTTGTCCCGCGAGCGCCGTCGGGACGAGCAGACCGGCATGGCCTGCCGCGAAGTCATGCGCGAACGGCGAGCCGGGCGCCGATTTGGCAATCGGCTCGGCGAGCGCGCGCGCGCGGGTCGCCGCGATGTCCTTCGCGGTGATCGCCGCGACCTTGGCGAGCACGTCGTCCGGGTTCGCGAACAGCGTCCGCACCGTCGCGACGAGCTCGAGCTTGTCGCCCTGCTTGCGCGCGCCGAGCCCGACCTCGTTCACGAGGGACATCAGGCGGATCACCATCGCGCTCTCCGACGGCACGTCGACCGGCTCGACGCCTTCGATCTGCGGACCGGCGAGCATCGTGCCGCGGCCCCAGAACACCAGCGACCACGCCCCGCGCGCGAGCTCCGCCGCGATCGGCGTGAGCGGGACCTGCGCCGCGGCGGGCGAATTCTGGCGCTTGCCGACGCGCAGCTTCTTGCCGTCCATCCAGAGATCGAGCGAGACGTCCCAGTTCGGCGCCTTGAACTGACACGTGCCGTTCTCCGGCTTCGCGCCGATCGCGTCCGCACCCGGCAGCTCGTTGCAGCGCGTGACGATCGTCGACAGCGGTGCCGGATCGGTCACCGCTTGCTCGACGTTCAGCACGGTGACGCCCGCGGGCGTGACGACCGAGAGCAGGCCGTCGAGCGAGGCGAGCGCTTGCGCGATCGTGACGTCGCCGACGAGCCGCTCCTCCGACGGCGGCAGCCACGCACGCAGGTCGACGAGCGCGAACCCCGCGGTGCGCTGCGTGTCGAGCTTCGGTGTCGCGGTCTGCGTGAAGCGATCGACGAGCTGCGCCGGCCCGTTCACGACCGTGCCGCGCAGCGTCGCCGCGCCGCGCGAGAGTTGGATCGCGGCGGCGACGGTCATCGGCTTGCCCTGGTCGCCGAACGGCAGCTCCGCGCCGACGAGCTCGATCTCGCCGCGCACGCCGAGGTGCTTCTTCAGATCACCCTTTCCGACGGTGTCGAGCAGCGCCGGCGACGTCGCGCACACGTAGTGACCGCGGAGCTGCTTGCAGCTCGTAGTGTCGATCGTGTCGACGTCACCCTTCTTGCCGTTCACCTTCGCGAGGAACTTGTCGCGATCGACGAGCGGCAGCACCGCGACCATCCCGTCCTTCATCACGAACAGCGCCGCGCCCCTGCTCGGCGCGAAGCCGAAGTCTGCGAGCGTGATCGCCGAACCGAACGGTGCCAGCGCCTCGGCGAGGCGCGTCTTCGCGGGTGCGAGGTCGGGGACGCCGTCGATCAACGTCCGGACCGCCGTGTAGCCGTTCTCGATCATCCCGACGCCGCGTGCCGAGATCACGATCGCGCCGCGCGCGTTCGCCGGCGTCAGCGCCCACAGGCTATCGCTGGTTGGCGCGGGAGGCGTATCTCGGCCGCATCCGACGAGGAGGGCGAGGACCAGGGCAAATCGCATCCCGCCTTGTAGCGCAGGTGACATGCTCTCGCGAGCGCGCTATGCAGCAGCTGCGTGCGCGGGCCGTATCTCGACGATCCGAAGGACGAGCAGCCGAGGGATCGTCGCAGGCTCGCGGTGCTGTGGCGCCTGCTGCCGCTCGTGCGCCCGCACCTCGGGCGCTTCGTGCTGGCGCTGCTCTGCTTGTTCGCGGCGTCGAGCATCACGTTGGTCTATCCGTGGGCGGCGAAGGAGGCGATCGACGTCGGCATGCGCTCGGCGGCCTCGACGAACCTGAACCTGATCGTCACCGCCGTCATCGGGCTCTTCCTCGTCAACGCGGTGCTCGTCTGGCTGCGCCACTACACGCTGTCGTGGCTCGGCGAGCGCGTCGTCTCCGACCTGCGCGCGCTCGTGTTCGATCGGATCCTCACGCTGCCGTTGTCGTGGTTCCACGAGCGGCGCACCGGCGAGCTCGTCGGCCGGCTCGCGTCCGACGTCACGATCGTGCAGGGCGTCGTCAGCTCCGATCTCTCGATCTCGCTGCGCAACGGCGTCCAGATGTTCGGCGCGCTCGTGATGCTGTTCATCATCGACGTCGAGCTGACGCTGATCATGCTCGCCGTCGTGCCGATCACCGTCGTGACGACGATCTATTTCGGCAAGCGCATCCGCAAGCAGTCGCGCAACGTGCAGGACGAGCTGGCGAAGGTCTCGGGGCAGGTGCAGGAGTCGATGGGCGCGATCGCGACGGTGCAGTCATTCGTGCGCGAAGGCTACGAGGCGAAGCGCTATCGCGACGGCGTCGAGCACGCGTTCGGGATGACTCTGCGCCTGATCCGCGCGCGCTCGTGGTTCTTCGCGACCACGATGACTGCGGGTTACATCGGCGTCGCGCTCGTGATCTGGCTCGGCGGGCGCTCGCTGATCCACGGCGAGCTCACCGCGGGCGACCTGGCGTCGTTCTTCCTCTATACGTTCATCGTCGCGGGTGCGCTCGCCGATCTCGCGAGCCTGTGGGGCTCGTTGCAGCGGGCGGCCGGCGCGACGGATCGGCTGTTCGCGGTGATCGACACCGAGCCCGAGATCCGCGACGCCGCCGACGCGCTGCCCGTGCCGCCGGGCAAAGGCCACCTCAAGCTCGAGCGCGTCACGTTCGCGTATCCGTCGCGCGATCAGCAGGTGCTCGTCGACATCGATCTCGAGGTGCGCCCCGGCGAGGTCGTCGCGCTCGTCGGTCCGTCCGGTGCCGGCAAGTCGACGATCCTGTCCTTGCTGTATCGCTTCTACGACATCACCCACGGCACGATCTCCTTCGAAGGCGTCGACA
>Ga0115026_10000410_pt1 | contig 11512 bp, 10 predicted proteins | sample Mud_0915_D1_FD_83878 | JGI IMG/M metagenome (GOLD analysis project Ga0115026, IMG submission 83878) | Wetland microbial communities from Old Woman Creek Reserve in Ohio, USA - Mud_0915_D1 | ecosystem: Environmental > Aquatic > Freshwater > Wetlands > Sediment ...
AGGAACAGGAGTTTTTCAAAGGCATCCGAAGAACTTCATCTGACGCAGCCAACCGTGAGTGACCACGTGAAGGCATTGGAAGATGAGCTTCACTGCAGACTCTTTGACAGATTGGGAAGGTCTATTGTCCCCACCAAAGAGGCGGATGTCCTTTACAGCCACGCTGCGGAGATCATCGAAAAGGCTGATGCTCTCAAGGCACTCATAGGACAGTTCAAAAAGGAGATAACAGGAGAACTTAAAGTGGGTGCGAGCACAATTCCAGGAACCTATGTCCTCCCCCGTATCATCGCAGATTTCACGAAGAGGTATCCCTCTGTCTCCTTTCAGATTGTGGAGTCCGACTCAAAGGCGATTATCGAGAAAGTGTTACGACATGAACTGCTTCTGGGCATGGTTGGGGCGAAAATGGGTCACGGACAGCTCACCTTCACCCCGATGATGGAAGAGGAATTGATTGTAGTATCTTCACCCTCACTGATAAGGACAGATGAGATATCATTAAAGCAGTTGACGAGCTTCCCCATGATTTTGAGGGAAGAAGGTTCGGGTACGCGAAAGGAAATTGAAAAGTTCTTGGAAGCCAGGGGTATCTCGCTGGATGCGCTTACCGTGGCGGGTTACTTCGGCTCGACAGACGCAGTCAAACAGGCAGTAAAAGCGGGGTTGGGGATATCTATCATCTCAGAGCTTGCGGTGAGGGATGAGTTGAAATACAAACTCCTGAAGAAGATAAGGGTTAAAGGGGTCCAGATGAAACGGAAGTTTTATGCGGTGACGCACAGAAAGAGGACCCTTCCCTTTGCGTACGGAATTTTCATCGGATATTTGAAAGCACATTTATGAGCACTTTTCTAAAACCGATAGTGAGTGCATTCCCCCCCAGTTGAGTGAGTATGCCGCAGTCTGTATCATTCAAGATTTGTTCTCGGTGCGGGTTTGTTTGGACCGGGAGGACCTCTTTCCTCAGTGATCCCACGCTTCACCTTGTTGGTTACCAAGTCCACTTTGAAGAGCTCAGTGCAGGGCTTTTCTTATTCAACCATAGCTGCGGGACCACCTTTTCTGTTCAGGCAAAAGAATTTCAGGATCTCTATGGCGGACCCATGTTTACCGAAAGGCTCACTGGCATCGAAGAGTGTCAGGGATTGTGCTTGCACGAAGATGATTTGCGTCCATGTCCCGCGAAATGTGAGTGTGCATATGTACGAGAGATTTTGCAAGTCATCTCGAGTTGGCCTAAGAGTGAATCGTTAATTGAGTGAGCAATAGAACCATCGAATATAGGGCGATCCTCATCTGTCTGGGGAGGGAAAGGGACTTATGAAAAAACTCTTTGTTTTGGGTGCGAGTACGATCCCGGGTGAGTTCATTGTTCCGCGATTCCTCTCTGTGATCATCAAGAGGCTTCCCGAAATTGAACTGAAGGTGGATATATCGGATAGCCTCGTGACCATTAAGAAGATGAAGACAGGTGTGTTGGAACTCGGGATGTAGGGACGAGATATGATTCAGATGAGATCGAGTACCTGCCGGTGATGAGGGATGACAGGCTTTTGTAATAGCACCACCTGCTCATTCCCTTGCAGGGAAGAAAGGAATTGCCCTTGCTGATTTGAAGGGACAGAATTTTATCAATAGAGAATATGGTTCCGGAACGAGGGATGCGTACGAGAGGGCGTTCAAGGATGCAGGAGTTCCTTCCGGCAGTCTCAATATTGTTGCAGAGCTGAATGATACCGAAGGGATCATTCAGGCGGTTGAGGGGGGTGCAGGTCTTTCCGTGGTTTCCGAGCTTGCAGCGGGAGAGGCAATCCAAATGGGAAAGGTCGTTGTTTTGGACATTCCCCTTCTGAAGATCACAAGGGATTTTTTTATCATCACGAACAGAACAAGGTCATTGTCCCCGGATGCCACCCGGGTATTTACTGTCCTTAAAGATATCCTTAGGTAAGGGCAGATGGGAGTCCGTGTTTCTCGATAATTTTGGAAGGGATGAAGGACTCAAGAAAACTGTGTCTGTTGGTCAGGACGTATTGGTTAGGGTATTCCGAGTGAGTCGAGGACCTGATACAAGGAGTTCAGGGCCAGTGACTCTGGGGGAAGCGTTGCGATGGGCAGACCCTGGAGGTCGTATTCAAATATGGCATTGTCTTGGGGAATGAGCCCTCCCACTGTGAGTCCGTAACTCTCTGCCAGTGTCTTCAGTTTTTTCCCGTCCGGACCAGAAACTCGATTTATAAGGAGCACTCTTTTGTCAATTTCGAGACTTAGCTCATCAACAAGGGCATTGATCCTTCTTGCGGTCAGAACTCCCTTGACCGTGGGATCGCTTACCATAAAAAGAAGGTCCACCTTATGGGTGGTCCGTCTCGAAAGATGTTCCATGCCCGCCTCATTGTCAATGACCACATAGGGATATGTCTCGGAAAGCTTATCAGTATATTTTCTGATGATGTTATTGGCAGCGCAGTAGCAGCCAGGTCCCTCTGGTCTTCCCATAACAATAAGATCAATACCCCTGGATTCGATAACGGACTGGTGGACTTGGTAGTCGAAGAGCTGTTCCATACTCATACCGCCGGGTCGCTCCCCTCCGCTCCTCACCGCTTCAAGGGACTCTTCTCGTAGGTGCCCAATGGTGGTATGAACAGAGATGCCGAGGGCTTCATTGAGGCATGCGTTACTGTCCGCATCCACGGCAAGCACAGGTCCTTTGCGCTTTTCTGTAAGATACCGTACGGTAAGCGCTGCGACGCTTGTCTTGCCCGTTCCCCCTTTTCCTGCAAGTGCAATGAGATATGCCATGCGATAGTATACAATAAAAAGCCAAGAAGATGTTCGGTGATTAATGAACTATTACGGAAGAAAAAAGTGCCTTGGTTCTTATCAAGAAAAAGACTAAGAAAATATTTAATTTACCAAATCTCAGGGGGGCAGGGCAATGGAAGAATGCTTCCTGAGAGGGCAACATTTCCCTCGCGATCCGAATCGCTTTTTCTCATATTTCAGTGGTGGTCACCGCTGCCGGAAGCGCAAATGAACCTTCAGGTGGCGTGTCCCCGCAGGTTCTGAAGAGGCCTTCAGTCAAAAAGTCGTGTGAGTTCGACCGCCTTTTCTTCTATGCTCTTTGTGAGATTTTCCTGCTCGTTTCTGAGCCTGTGGAGTTCATCTGCGATGGTTATGGCTGCCAGGATCGATGCCTTGACAGGGGTGATGCTTGGTGAATTGTTATATACCTCTTTTATCTTGTCCTGGACATAATTGGCAAGCTGTTGTATGTATTCCTCAGGTGCGTCACCCTTAATGGTATACTTCTGGCCGAGTATATATACTTCTACAGAGCCCATTGCCTATCCAATCTCAAGCGTTTCAAGTTCGTTCAATAGATCTTCCACCTGATTCTTTATTGCCGCCTTTTCAGAAGAGAGTTTCTCTACTTCCTGGTTTTTCTCAGTGAGCTGTGCCTCAAGTTCCCTGATCCTCCGCTCTAATACCACTTTTTCCTCTTTCAGGGCCTTTACCTTGCCTACTGCGTTTGCGATCTTTTCATCAAGATTCTTGAGCCTGTTCAATGGTTTCTCCTCCTTTTTGCTGTCAAGACTTTTTGAAAATGTGTCGTCATCAAAGAGCGTCTTTCCCATCGCCTCTCCCGTCTCCCCTATTGTTTTACCCACAGGTTCGTATAGGTTGCGTACGTCAAGAGCACACGTTGTACGTAGTTTCTGGTCTCGTCATAAGGTATATCTTCAATAAACTCGTCAAAGGATCTGTAGTGTCCCTCTTGCATCCACTCCTTCACCTTATCATGGCCTGCGTTATAGGCGGCAAGGGCAGCAGGCAAAGACCCGAACTCCTTCAGCAGGGAGTTAAGATAGTATCCGCCAATGGTTATATTTGTTTTTACATCATAGATTGCGGCATCGTCAGAGATGTCCAGATTAAGACGTCTGTTGAAGTTGCGTGCAGTATGGGGCATGATCTGCATGAGGCCAAGGGCTCCGGCAACGGAGCGGGCACGCGGATCAAAACGGCTTTCTTCCCTCATCACAGACAACAGAAGCAAGGGGTCGAGCATATTGTGCTCTGATATTTCACGGACTGTTGACCAGTATGCGATGGGATACAGGATGTCGTGAATGCCCATTTGGCCATTCCCCTGCGTCGCTTGCTCTCTGAATCTTGAGACGAGGGATATGGCCCGTTTGTAAGCTCCCGCGTTTTGCAAAGCATGGCATAAATAGACAATCGCATCAGGCTTTGAGACGCGATTTGACGTGCGGACAAGCTCTGAGATCGCATCCTCCCTCATGTCAAGCTCCACGAGGATCCGGAACCGTTCCAATGAAGAGCGGATCTCAGGGGATGGCCCTTCGAGTTCGACAGAGGTCTGTCTGTTTTCTGTCACTGGTTGATCATGGGTCGGCGTATATGCGATCTGTCTGAGGGAACGGCCGCTGAACTGGGCAGCGTCTCTCATGAGTGTGAGAAGGCTGTAAATATCTTTTTGGGAAACAGGAACTCTCTTTTGATTTTCGGAAGAAGTCGTGTCGGATGAGTTCCCGTTGTCGCTTTGCTGTTTCCAGTAACGGTATCGGGGATTAGGGTACCGGTCATTGAGCTCAGTCAGGATCTCTGAAGCCTCTGTATAATCCCCAGCGCGGTAGTATGTCCAAGCAATTCCCCACAGCGCATCCTCTCCGTACCTCGGAAACTTCTTCATAAGTTCAGCATAAATGTTCAGGCTCTCGTCCTTCTTGCCCTCTCTTCTTTTCGTTGAGGCGTATGCGAGCAAGAGTGACCCCGCGCGTGTGTCCTCCATGGAAATAAGTTGAGAGAGGATTTCCTTGAACGCGGTGAAGTCTCCTGCCCGATAAAGGGAACGACCACTGTCGTAAAGGTCCCCTCCCTTCAGGTATGCTTCAGAAGCTTCCTTGTATTTCTTCTGCTTGAAGAGGGCAAGGCCAAGCTTTCTGAAAAGTTCGTCCTTCCGACTGGCATCGGCGCGTTGAAGGGTCTTCCTGATGAGGGTCTCTGCTTTCTTATGTTCGAATGCCTTTATGAGGTTCGATGCTTTTGCGAGAATATCATCAAGGGTGATATCGGAGGTCTGCAGTTCCTGAAACGCGGCTTCTGAATACGGGTTGACACCTGTATAAATCCGGATAAAGAGCTCTTTTGATTTCTGGACCTTCCCGAGTTTCTTCATTACCTGGGCGAGAAAAAATGTCATCTCCGTATCCTCGGGGTAATCGGTCACGTAGGATTCGAGGTGGGTGAGGGCGGCGGCACTTCTTTCCGAGAACCTCTTTTCCTATGGGGTTGTTTCTACGGCCTGCATGAGTGAATTGATTTGTAATGCCCTTGCCCTTTGCACGAACAGTGAATCGGGATAGGTGTCCAAGAGCTTGCGGAGTGAGTCTGCGGATTCGTCGAATCTTGCGGTCCTGTTATAGATCTTTGCCATCATGAGGAGCGTAAAATCCCTCATGACGGGGATCTCCTCATAGGTACTCTTGAAGCGCTCCAGTGCTTCGGTGTATTTTGTCTTGTCGAAAAGTTCCTTGCCTCTTTTGAGGTTTGAAATGGGATCTACGGAGGTTACGGATACTTGAACCGGTCTCTCGCTATCAAGTTCATTTGCATAGGCAAGAGGGAATAGCATAAACAGGAAGATGAGTGTAAAGAGATTTTTCATAAACAATTCGTGGAGTGCATTTATCTATTATATAAATAATAATGAACGGATTCAACTGAAAATTGGCTTCTCACGCATATGAAGCCACTATGCACGTTTGACGGAACAGCAGATAAACAGATAAAATGCACTATGGAAAAGGTTGCGAAGAGGAGGATCTGCAGGCATAGAAATGGCTCTACAGAGTATATGGAGGACCTTATCGCCCTTGAGAAGAGGGTGAGAATATCTGTCAATGGAAAGGAAGTAATGGGTCTCTATTGCACACCACATATGGTAAAAGAACTCGTGGTAGGCCTTATGATGACGGAAGGAATCATAAGGGGAAACTGGTGTGCGGAGAGGATGAGTATCACGTATGGAGATGAAATATCCGTAGACATCCCTGCGGAAGGGGAGGTGGTGACAGAAGGGAAAACCATTACCTCAGGATGTGTGGGCGGTATCACCTTCGACAGGAAAGCGGAAGAAGGTATGATAACTGATACTTTTACAATACACGGGAATGATCTTAAGTATATTTTTAACGACTTTCAGGCCAGGTCAGAGCTTTACAAGACCACAGGATGTGTGCATAGCGCTGCCCTTTCGGATGGGAGGGTAATCATTTGTTTTGCCGAGGACATTGGAAGGCACAATGCGGTGGACAAGGTGATTGGCTATGCCCTGCTCGAACATATCCCCTTTTCAGGAAAAGTATTACTCGCAAGCGGGCGCATTTCCTCCGAGATTTCCTCAAAGTGTTCCCGATGGGGCATCCCCATTCTTGCCACCCGTACTGCTCCCACGAACCTCGCGGTGGAGATTGCCGAGAAGCGAGGGGTAACCATCGTGGGTTTTGTGAGGGGCAACAGGTTCAATATCTATACCCATCCCGAGCGGATCGCGCTGTAATCCAATACTCTCCCAGGTTACTTTATCCCGTATTTCTGAAGCCTGTGTCTAAATGACCTGAAAGAGAGATTCAGCATTTTTGCTGCTTCTGTCTTTGCCCCGTCGGTGAGTTGAAGGGCTTCGAGGAGATATCTTTTTTCTATCCCTTCCACTATGGCATCAAGATCTATCCCGGGTTTTTCCATCTTGGGGAGCACATTATTCTCCCAAGCGGTGTCACTGATCTCCAGAGGTATATCCGAAGGAGCAATCTCTTCTTTATCGGTCAGGAGGAGAACCCTCTCTATGATATTTTCGAGTTCTCGCACATTCCCCTTCCATGGATGATGGATGAGGAGTTTCATGGCATCAGGGGATATCCGGCGTGGTGTTCCGGAAAACCTGCTGATGAAATGGTCAACGAGGAGGGGAATATCCTCCCTCCTTTCCCTTAAAGGGGGTATGTGGAGTGGTACGACGTTGAGACGGTAATAGAGATCCTCGCGAAATCTCCCTGCGGAGAGTTCTTCCGAGAGATTCCTGTTGGTCGCAGCCACAATCCTCACATCTACTGTTACGTCGGTGGTTCCCCCAACTCTTCTGAAGGTCCCGTTCTGGAGAACCCTGAGGATTTTTGCCTGGAGGTTGATAGGCATCTCGACTATTTCGTCAAGAAAAAGGGTACCTCCGTTAGCAATCTCGAAAAGTCCCTGTTTATTATAGACCGCGCCGGTAAATGCACCCTTCATATGCCCGAAGAGCTCGCTTTCCAGGAGTCCCTCAGGAAATGAGGCGCAGTTTATCGCAACGAGATTTCGCTCACTTCTGGGACTGAGATTGTGGATCGCGGTGGCGGCGAACTCCTTTCCGGTTCCACTCTCCCCTGTGATAAGGACATTCGAATTGCTGTTGGCGATTTTGGGGAGAAGCCTGAGTAGCTCCTGCATCTTTGGGCTCTTGTAAAAGATATTGCCAAGTTCATAGGTGGTCCGTATTTTGTCGCGAAGGATCGAGACTTCCCCCCTCAATTTCCGCTTCTCAAGGGCGTTTTTCACCACTAACCGTATCTCGTCGATCTTGAAGGGTTTATGGAGATAATCGTATGCACCCAGCTTCATGGACTCAATGGCGGATTCTGTGGTGCCAAAGGCGGTGATCATGATCACAAGGGTTTCGGGTGACAACTCCTGAGCCTTCTTGAGAACCTGAAAGCCGTCAAGCCCGGGCATCTTTATGTCGGTAATAATGAGATCAAAGATCTCTCTATTTATCCATCCTACACCCTCGACACCATCCGTTGCAGTAAATACCTCGTAGCCTTCCCCCTCCAGGAGTATCTTCAGGATCTCCCTCATGTTCTTTTCATCCTCAATCACGAGTATCTTGCTTTTATGTTCTTCCATGAGTTATATCCACTGAGTGTCTTTCTTTTAGAATGGTCTGGCCATGGCGGTGCGTTCCCCTTTGGCACCGGAATTTTGTATTTCGGGAGCACTTGCAGATGAGGACTGGCTCACGGGGATTGTTACCTCAAATGTTGTTCCCGTCCCCGGAATACTATTCACCGTGATTCTGCCCCGATGTTCTTCGATGATCCTGTACGCAATGGAAAGACCGAGACCAGTTCCCCTATCCTTTGTGGTAAAGAACGGGTAGAATATTTCCTTCAGGTTTTCGGGGGGAATTCCTACTCCGGAATCTCTAAAGGAGACAGCTACCGTATCGTGAAGTTTCCTTGTCCTTATGGTGAGGGACCCTCCGCCAGGCATTGATTCTATGGCATTCATGGTGAGGTTCAGAAAAACCTGACGCAGTTTCTGAGGATCTGCGATTATCTCATAGTGACCTCCGAAATCCTTTGTGATCGATATATTGTCTGCGCTCATGATCGCATTCCTCGTAAGCTGTATTATCTCGTTAAGCATGGCGTGGAGATCAAAGTTCAGGAACTCAGGGGGTTTCGGCCTCGAGTAAGTGAGAAAATCGGTGATGATGGTATTTAAACGATCCATCTCGCTCAAGGCAATATCCATTAATTTTTCTCCGTGAGCCTTTGTCAATGTTCCCTCCTTGAGTATCTCGATGGACCCTTTGAGGGAGGCGAGGGGGTTTCTTATTTCATGAGCCATATTTGCGGAGAGCTCTCCTATGGCAGCCAGTGTCTCTTTGTGCTTCAATTCAGCCTCGAGCCTCTTCAGCTCTGTTATGTCCTGGAAGATGCAGGTATATCCGGTTTCTTGTCCGCTGCTGTCTGTGGACTGCGAGAGAGTGAGTCCGATAATCCTGCGAGTGTCGTGAACGGTAATAGAGCCCTCACCCCTCAGTGTTTCGATGGGATGTGTGACAAACGGGAATACGGTGGTGATGTTATTCCCTATGGCAGCAGTTCGGGAAACCCCGGTGATGTGCTCTGCTGCGCGGTTGAAGATTAAAATGCATCCTGAAAGGTCTGTAGTGAGCAATCCGCTGGGAAGGCTCTCTATCAGTTCCTCGTGAAAGAAGGTAAGGTCCTTGAGATTCGAATCCTTTTCTTCCAGTTTCTTCGACGTCTTTTCCAACCGTGAAGAAAGATATCCCGTCAGGTATGCAGTGAGGTATAGCCCGCTAATAAGGGAAAAGATATTGTAGAGAAAGTCTTTCTCCATTACTGAAGGGTCATACTGGACAGGGATGAGACGGTAAAACTGAAGATCTGTCAGGAGGCCGTAGAGAATGCTGCAGATCGTTGCAGTAATATATCCAGCCCTCCTGTTCACCGTGATTACTGAGCCTATGACAATCAGAAGCATAATGAAGGAAAACCAGCTCTCAATACCCCCTGTCAGGAATATGAGAGACACTGATGAGATTGCGTCTGCGAACAGCTGTAGGTACGCGAAGAGAGTCAAGTTTCTAATTCGGGGAAGGAGCAATCCGTAGACGACCGAAAGTATATAGAGCGGTACGATGATGAAGTAAAGAATTGCACGGGTAGCGGGAAACTTGTAATAGCCTATGCCAAACAAAAGGAATGTTCCAAGAAGAAGTGTGACAAAAAAGGCCCTGAAAGCGATCAGGGCCTTGAGTCTCTTGAAGAGGGCGTTATCAGACATACGGTCGTTATTTGATGAGCGTAATCATCTTGAATATGGGCAAGTACATGGCGACGACTATAAAGCCAATTGCACCCCCGAGAAATACCATGAGCAGGGGCTCCATCATGGCAGTGAGGTTTGCCACCGCGTTGTCCACCTCATCGTCATAGAAGTCAGCAATCTTGCTGAGCATTGAATCCAGCGCACCTGTAGATTCACCCACTGCAATCATGTGGGTGACCATGGGAGGAAAGACCTTTGTCTTTGCAAGGGGCTCTTCCAGAGTCTTTCCCTCTGATACTGCCTGTCTTACTTCCATGATGGCGTATTCTATCACCTTGTTCCCGGCGGTTTTTGCTGTGATCTCGAGGCCATCAAGGATAGGAACTCCGCTGCTTATCAGTGTTCCCAGTGTCCTGGTGAACTTTGCCACCCCAACCTTCCTGAGGAGTATGCCGAAGATAGGAAGTTTTAGCAGGATCGAATCAATGACCTTCTTCCCTGGTTCTGTTTTTCGTACCTGGACAATTGCAACGATCATCGCAACGATCAGGCCTGCGACAATAATCCCGCCTATGCCTGCGATGAAATTGCTCATGCTCACAACAATACGTGTAGGGAGGGGGAGAGTGCCCCCAAGGCTTGCAAACATCTGTGTAAATGTGGGGATCACAAATATCATAATAACGGCTATGACCAGTACTGCAACGCTCGTGACCACCGCAGGATAAATCATGGCGCCCTTGACCTTCTTCTTGAGCTTCATTGCCTTTTCGATATACGCAGCAAGCCTGTTCAATATTGTATCGAGGATACCCCCCGCTTCCCCTGCTGCTACCATATTGACATAGAGTTCTGAGAATATTTTTGGGTGTTTTCTGAGGGCGTCCGCATAGGTGGAACCGCCCTCCACATCCGCTTTGATAACCGTGAGGTTCTTTGCGAGGGTTTTATTTTCTACCTGTTCAGAGAGAATCTCGAGACCCTGTACAAGGGGAAGGCCTGCATCGATCATGGTGGAGAACTGTCGTGTAAATACAACGATGTCTTTATCACTGACTTTGCCGCCAAGACTTAAGCCACCAAGCAATCCCTTCTTCGTCGCGGCCTTTTCGGAGACTATGGTGGCGGTTATGTTTTTCCGTCTCAGTTGGGCAATGACCTCGTCTTTCGTGCCCGCGACCATCTCTCCCGAAGTGATGGCACCCTTTGTGGTTTTCCCTGACCATTGATATGTTGCTGGCATTGTTACCCCCTTCCCTTTGCAGTGGTCGACACCCGCTGGATCATGGTGATTAGTTCTTCAGGTACCATTGAGCGGCCCATAGCTTCCTCGTAAGAAATCAATCCCTTTGTATAGAGGTCAAAGAGAGACTGGTTCATGGTTTGCATTCCTGACCTGGATTGTCCGGTCTGCATCTGGGAATAGATCTGGTGCACCTTGTCTTCCCTGATAAGGTTTCGTATCGCAGGATTTGGTACCAGGATCTCCACTGACATGACCCTTCCAATACCGGACTTTCTCGGAAGAAGCTGCTGGGAGAGGATGCCCTCCAGCACAAAGGAAAGCTGTACGCGTATCTGTTCCTGCTGATGGGCAGGGAAGACATCGATGATTCGGTTGATGGTCTGGACTGCCGAATTGGTGTGCAAAGTGGCGAGTGTAAGGTGCCCTGTTTCAGAAACAGTTAATGCCGCTTCTATAGTTTCCAGATCCCGCATTTCTCCGATAAGGACCACGTCAGGGTCCTGTCTGAGCACATATTTAAGGGCTGCCTTGAAAGAGAGGGTGTCGGCATTTACCTCCCTCTGGTTTATGAGGCATTTCTTGTGGTTATGGAGGTATTCTATGGGATCCTCCACAGTA
>Ga0115026_10000411_pt1 | contig 11511 bp, 10 predicted proteins | sample Mud_0915_D1_FD_83878 | JGI IMG/M metagenome (GOLD analysis project Ga0115026, IMG submission 83878) | Wetland microbial communities from Old Woman Creek Reserve in Ohio, USA - Mud_0915_D1 | ecosystem: Environmental > Aquatic > Freshwater > Wetlands > Sediment ...
AAGCGTGTTTGGCTATCAGATGAGATTTAATCTGGAAGAAGGTTTCCCGCTGATGACGACCAAGAAGCTTCATCTTAAATCTATTCTCCACGAGCTTCTCTGGTTCATTTCAGGCGATACAAATATTAAGTATCTGAATGATAATGGTGTAAATATCTGGAATGAGTGGGCAGACAAAGATGGCAATCTGGGTCCGGTTTATGGGTATCAGTGGCGTTCATGGCCGGCTGCTGACGGCAGAAAGATCGACCAGCTGAATGATGTGATTGCCTCGATAAAAAAGTCGCCCGATTCGCGACGTCATATTGTAAGTGCATGGAATGCCGGAGAGATCGACAGGATGGCACTTCCCCCATGCCATATACTTTTTCAGTATTATGTTGCGGAAGGGAGATTATCCTGTCAGCTGTACCAGCGGAGCTGTGATATTTTCATAGGGATACCTTTTAATATTGCATCATATTCACTGCTGACACTTATGACAGCACAGGCGACCGGTCTGAAACCCGGAGAATTCATTCATACGCTGGGAGATGCCCATATTTATCTGAATCATATTGACCAGGTCAGGCTCCAGCTCACCAGGGAACCGTTCAAGCTGCCGAAGATGACTTTAAATCCTGAAGTAACAGATATTACAAAATTCAGGTATGAAGATTTCACTCTTTCGGACTACAATGCTCACCCGCATATTAAAGGAGATATTTCGGTATAAATAGCTGATCATGATTTCAATAATTGTTGCAGTATCTGACGACTGGGGTATCGGGAAGAATAATGAGCTTCTCTGGCATATCCCTGAGGATCTTAAGAGGTTCAAAAGACTGACATTGGGAAAATGTGTGATAATGGGAAAGAAAACATGGGAATCACTGCCAAGAAAACCTCTACCTGATCGTAAAAATATTGTCCTTACAGATATCCCCGGCGAATGTATTGATTGCTCATTTACAGCCTATTCTATCGACGATGCATTAAGCAATTGTGAAAAAGACCAGGAGATATTTGTGATCGGGGGAGGGAGTGTCTACCGCCAGTTCATGCCTATTGCTGACAGGTTATATATTACCCACGTTCACAAAAAGGCGCCAGCCGATATTTATTTCCCAAAAATTGACCGGAGGAAATGGAAGGTGATTGAAAGGGAAGAATGTATTTCAGAAGATGAAACGACGATCCCGTATTCTTATGTGATATATGAGAGACGGGGAGGCAGGAAAAAGCAGTAGAGACAGGTCACAGACCTGTCTCTACTGCTCTGGAAATTTTACACCTCCGTTAAACCTTTTGAATCCTCTTACATCTAAATAGCTGTTGATCGTAATTAATAACTAATAATCACAGCTATGAAAACAAAGATATTTTTAATGATAACTGCAACAATGATGATATTCACTTCATGCAGAAAAGAGATATCCCCCCTGGAACAATCAAGCATCGATCTTGCTGATGATGAGGCTGTCAGTGATGCAGTATTTGAGGACATCTTTAACAGTGTCGATGATGCAACCATTGCACTTGACGATGCAATGAAAAATGGCGATTCCAAATCAACCTCCCTTAACACCGGTGATGAGTGTCCGGCAGTGACTGTGGAACATCCGTCAACAGGGATTTGGCCAAAGGTTATAACAATCGACTACGGAACCGGATGCACCGGCTTCTACGATAATACCAGGTCGGGCAGGATCATTATTGAAGTGACCGGTCCCCGCAGGATGGAAGGCTCAAAAAGGACAGTTACCTTCGATGATTATTATTTCAACGGTATAAAAGTGGAGGGAACCAAGGAATTTGAAAATCTTGGTCAGAATGAAAACCAGAATTTCGTTGTCTCTGTTACACTCACCGATGGTAAGCTCATTCTTCCCGATGCAACGACAATCAGCAGGGAAGCTGATCATCAGAGAGAATGGGTGGCAGGATTTGCGACACCTAATAAATGGGATGATGAATGTCTTATAACCGGTTCAGCAACCGGCATTAATGCTGAAGGTATATCATATGTCCGGACAATTACGTCATCATTACGGTGGAAACGGGTATGTGCATTTATTGTCAGCGGTGTGGTAACCATTGATAGGGGAGATGCAGAACCTTTCGAATTGGATTATGGCACGGGCGATTGTGATAACAAAGCTGTAGTTTCAAGGGGAGGAGAATCGAAGGAGATCCTTTTGAGACACAGGCACAGGAACTGGATAAACCAATAAAATGATATTGTAATCGTAGTAGAGACAGGTCTGAGACCTGTCTCTACTACGATGCCCTCAGCACCTTCATATCAATCCTTTCAAGCTTGCGGATTGCATAATCGGTTGTAATTGTCAGCTCTTTTGTGCTTTCAGAAGGTGAATCGAACATTGCATCGAGCATTATTGCCTCACAGATCGATCTCAGTCCGCGTGCTCCAAGCTTGAATTCGATGGCTTTATCCACAATAAAATCGAGTACTCCCTCACCGAATGTGAGCTCGATATTATCCATCTTAAAAAGCTTTATATATTGTTTAACAAGTGCGTTCTTTGGTTCTGTAAGTATTGCTCTAAGGGCTTCCCTGTCGAGCGGATTAAGATGAGTCAGAATTGGCAGTCTTCCGATAATTTCAGGAATCAGTCCATAAGCCCTCAGGTCCTGGGGAGCTATGTACTGAAGCAGGTTTTCCTTGTCGACCCTTTCTCTCTTTTTGGATGCCCCATAACCTATAACCTGTGTATTGAGCCTGTGTGCGATCTTCTTCTCGATTCCCTCGAACGCACCTCCGCATATAAACAGGATATTCTTGGTGTCGACGGGGATCATTTTCTGTTCCGGGTGTTTCCGTCCGCCCTGCGGCGGAACATTCACAATTGATCCCTCAAGCAGTTTCAGAAGGCCCTGCTGAACACCTTCACCTGAAACATCACGGGTTATTGACGGATTATCTCCTTTCCTTGCGATCTTATCCAATTCATCAATAAAAACAATCCCTTTTTCAGCTGCTTTTACATCATAATCAGCGTTTTGAAGAAGCCGTGTAAGCAGGCTTTCAATATCTTCGCCTACATATCCTGCCTCGGTAAGAACTGTTGCATCAACAATGGTAAAAGGAACATGGAGCATTTTTGCCACAGTTCTTGCAAGGAGAGTCTTTCCCGTACCAGTCTCGCCGACAAGGATAATATTTGATTTTTCTATATCAATATCATCAGGATCAGGCTTTTGCATAAGCCTTTTGTAATGATTGTAGACTGCTACCGAGATGATCTTTTTTGCCATCTCCTGCCCGATGACGTACTGATCGAGGAAATTCTTTATTTCGGCAGGTTTCAGAAGGTTGATAGTATCGAAAGAGATATTCTTTTTTGTGCCGAGTTCCTCGTTCATAATACTGTGAGCCTGTTCAATACAGTGATCACAAATATGTCCTTCAAGGCCAGCGATGAGAATGCTGACCTCTTTCTTGGTCCGGCCGCAAAATGAACACTTATCCATAGTTACTATCGTTCAGTTTTCATGAGGATCTCGTCGATCATCCCGTACTCTTTAGCCTCCTGTGATGTCATCCAGTGATCCCTGTCAGAATCTTTTTCCACTTTTTCCAATGAATTACCGGAATGAAGCGCTATGATCTCAAAAAGCTCTTTCTTAAGCTTCATGATCTCACGTGCCTGGATCTCTATATCCGAAGCCTGCCCTTCAAATCCTCCCATTGGCTGGTGGATCATTATCCTTGAATGCTTCAGAGCTGATCGTTTGCCTTTTTTGCCTGCAGTAAGCAGGACGGCACCCATTGAAGCAGCCATTCCGGTACATATAGTTGCAATATCAGCCGAAATATACTGCATGGTGTCATAAATTCCCAGCCCTGCATTGACCGATCCTCCCGGTGTATTAAAATAGATCTGAATATCTTTTCCCGGATCAGCAGAATCGAGATACAACAGCTGAGCTTCTATAATATTGGCAACATAATCATCGATCGGCAGGCCAAGAAAAATGATCCTGTCCATCATCAGACGCGAAAAAACGTCCATTGATGCAACGTTTAGCTGCCGTTCTTCGATAATTGTAGGAGAGATATAACTATCCGCCGTTATTGAAGCATACCTGTGAAGAGAGAGACTGCTGATTCCACGATTGCTTCGGGCGTACTTTCCAAAATCACTTAAATTACTCATGATAAATAGCTTAAAATTAAAACCCAAAATTACAAAAAATATTGCAGATCATTGCAATGCATTGATTCCTATCCAAAAAGCTTGTTGAATTCTTCGATTGAAACCCTTTTGGCATCAAGCTTCACCATTCCCTTTAGCAGGCTGATGACTTTTTCTTCCAGGATCTTGTCAGCAATCCTTTTAGCATCCTCTTCACGCTTCAGGGTCTCTTTTGCATAATTTGTGACCTGTTCATCGGTCGCATAAAACAATCCATACTGGCGGAACTGATATCTGGTTATATTTTCAGCTTCCTTCCGCAGTTCCTCCTCAGTTATCTTAACCTCATACATCCTGGCAATCTTGTTGCGTATGAGCTGCCATTTCAGGTCTTGCTTAAATGTGCCGAATTCTTTTTCGATCTGATCTTCGGTTGTTTTTTCATTCACCTTCAGCAGCCATCTTTTCAGGAAATCCTCAGGAAGCATGAAATCGGTTTTTTCCAAAGCGGTCTTCTTCAGATCGAGTGATAGTTTATAGTCACTTTCATTCTTGAGGTTAACTGTGATTTCCTCTTCAATTTTTTTCCTGAACTCTTCTTCAGAACTTACAACGCCCTCGCCATAGATCCTGTCAAAAAGTTCCTGGTTTATATCTGCAGGGTAGAATCGGCTTATTTCATTAATTGTAAACCTGAAATCACCATTGATTTCTTTTACCTCATCCTTTTGCTTTTTCAGAAGGCCGGAAATCTCATTATCATTCGGAAAAGCTTTTCTCAGGTCAAAATCAATTACATCGTTTTCGGCTTTTCCAATAAAGTGCTTTTTGATTTTTTCATTTTTGATAATATCTATCGACAGTGTGGTATCATCCACACGGAGTCCGTCAGCGACCGGATTACCATCAGCGTCCAGCGCTTCAATTTTGCCTTTCAGCATATCTTTGACTTCTGACAGATCAGCTTTTTCAAATTTACCGTACCTGCGTGTATAATTTTCGAGATAGTCATTCTTCATCTTTTCATCCGCAGCTATCTCATAATAAGGGACCTTGTTCTTATTGCTGAGCTTAATATCAAAAGCGGGTGCAAGACCGAGGTCAAAAGAGAAAGTAAATGATTCCTGGGTGTCAAAATCGATCTTTTCCCGGTCATCCGTTCTGGGAAGGGGGTCGCCCAGGATCTCAATCTTTTCGTCAGTAAGAAATTTCTGGATGTTTTCAGTCACCAGCTTATTGATCTCGTCGATCTGAACCGCTTTCCCGTACATTTTCTTTATCAGGCCTATTGGCACCATTCCGGGACGGAAACCTTTAATATTTGCTTTTTTGCGATAATCTCTCAGTACTTTTTCGACATTCCCGTCGTAATCAGGTTTTTCAACCGAGATTTTTAAAACAGCATTCAGATCATCAATATTCTCCTTAGTGATATTCATTTTTGTTTTGTTAATGTATTTTAAACCGCCAAAGCACACATTATATGATCGTTACAGGCGGTCTGTTATCTTGTGCGGATGAAGGGACTCGAACCCCCACGTCATTATGACACAAGATCCTAAGTCTTGCTCGGCTACCAATTACGACACATCCGCGGAAAAATCCCCGCAAAAGTATAGAAAATAATTATTATAACAAAGAGAGGCTGTTACCTGCGAAGTTCAAAGTTCTTGCCAAGATAGACCTTTCTTACATGCTCATCTTCAGCAAGTTGTGATGAAGTGCCGGACATAAGTATACGGCCCTCAAAGAGAAGGTATGCACGATCGGTAATGGCAAGTGTTTCATGAACGTTATGGTCAGTAATGATTATTCCGATATTTTTCCCTTTAAGTTTGGAAACTATATCCTGTATATCTTCAACCGCTATGGGATCGACTCCGGCAAAAGGTTCGTCGAGCAGGATAAATTTCGGCTTGAGTGCCAGCGCCCGGGCAATCTCGGTACGTCTTCTTTCTCCGCCTGAAAGTTGTATCCCCTTGTTTCTCCTGATTTTCTGAAGGCCAAATTCATTAAGGAGAGTATCAAGTCTCTCAGCCTGATCATTTTTAGAGAATCCCGACATTTCAAGGACCGCCCTGATATTGTCTTCAACAGACAGATTTCTGAAGACTGACGGTTCCTGGGCAAGATATCCGATGCCTTTCCGGGCACGTTTATAAACAGGCATGGTTGTTATATCTTCCTGCTCAAGGAAGATCTTCCCCTCCCTCGGTCTGATCAATCCGACGATCATATAGAATGATGTGGTTTTTCCTGCACCGTTCGGACCAAGCAAACCAACTATCTCACCCTGCTCAACTTCGATTGACACATGGTCGACTACAGTTCTGGTCCGATACTTCTTGACAAGATTTTCAGTGTATAATTTCATTCTTTACTTTAACTTTTTGCCGTGGCAGAGGCGTCCTCATTCATGAATGCATCATGCTCTCTTGCTTTCCGCTTCATTACTCCGGCAGATATAAAGATACTGACTTCATAAAGAATAAGAAGCGGTATAGCAACAAGCATCTGGGAAAAGACATCAGGAGGGGTAATGATTGCAGAAACAATAAAAATAACAACAATTGAGTGCTTTCTGTATTTTCTCATGAAAGAGGGTGTGATGATCCCGATTTTGGTAAGGAAAAATGCGACTATCGGAAGCTCAAATACAACTCCTGTTGCGAGGCAGATTGAGGTTATGGTTCCTATAAATGATCTGACATTAATCTGGTTAACAACGTCAGCACTTATCCGATAGTTACTAAGAAAATGAATTGAAAGCGGAGCAAGCAGAAAATATCCAAACAGGACACCAATGAAAAAAAGTAAGGATGAAGCAAGAACAGCACCCCTGGCATGCTTTGCTTCATTCGAATGGAGGGCTGGTTTGAAAAACATCCAGAATTCGCGTATTACAAACGGAAAGGCAGCAATAAGACCTGCCACCAGTGCAACAATAATATGAGTAGTGATCTGTCCTGACATCTTAATACTTATTAAGTTCGGCGGATTTGTATTTATGCACATTATGTCGGGATTCCTGAAATTTAATACCCTTGCTGCATAATGCCCGAACTCACAAAACATCCTGTTGGAAATGAAATCCGGATTCTTTGGGGCCAGGACGATTTTATCGAAAAGTATATTTTTAAAGACAAATGCAATAATCATCATGACCACAATGGCAATCAGTGATCTTATTATATGCCACCGCAGTTCTTCGAGATGTTCGAGGAATGACATCTCTCCCTCATTGCTCTTCCTTTTTTTCTGACTCCCGGCCATGTTTTTAATGATAGCTGACGTTAAAATTACAGCCTGTAAAGATGATAAATCTTATTTTGCAAAACAACACCATTTTCCATCCGCAGTATAACGGAGTTATAATTTAATTTTCATTTTTGTTAATAATAAAATAAAACTGGTATTTGATTAATAAATTATTTAACTTTATTACACTACAAAGCGCAGCATTTTCAAGACAGAGAAAATAATCATCAGGGAAGAAGATGACAACGGATGCAGCAATACATGATTATTTGAAGAGATATTTCGGTTTCGACACATTCAAGGGGAATCAGGAACCCATTATCAAGAATGTGCTGGAAGGCCGCGACACCTTTGTGCTGATGCCCACAGGCGGAGGGAAGTCGCTCTGCTATCAGCTGCCGGCTGTGATGAAACCGGGGACCGCAATCGTGATCTCCCCTCTGATAGCTCTTATGAAGAACCAGGTGGATGCGATGCGAAATTTCAGTACCGATGATGATGTGGCCCATTTCCTGAATTCATCTCTGACAAAAACCGAAAGTACCCGTGTTAAAAAAGATGTGCTGTCGGGTAAAGCAAAGCTCCTGTATGTTGCTCCGGAATCCCTGACAAAGGAAGAAAATATTGACTTTCTCAAAAATGTTGAAGTCTCATTTTATGCAATCGACGAGGCGCACTGCATCTCGGAGTGGGGCCATGATTTCCGTCCGGAATACCGGCGGATAAGGCCTATTATTGACACTATCGGTCGTTCCCCGATAATTGCACTTACCGCTACGGCAACACCGAAAGTTCAACACGATATCCAGAAAAATCTTGGGATCCTCGAAGCGGATGTCTTTAAATCCTCCTTTAACAGGCCAAACCTCTATTATGAAGTTAAATCCAAACAGGATGTCACAAAGGAGATAATAAAGTATATTAAAAATAACTCGGGCAAATCGGGGATAATATATTGCCTCAGCCGGAAGAAGGTTGAAGAGATGGCTGAAATCCTTAAGGTTAACGGTATCAAGGCATTACCATACCATGCCGGGATGGATTCCGCTACCCGCACAGCCAACCAGGATAAATTTCTTATGGAGGAGGCCGATATTATTGTTGCGACAATTGCATTCGGAATGGGAATTGACAAACCGGATGTAAGGTTTGTGATCCATTACGATATACCTAAAAGCCTCGAGGGATATTATCAGGAAACCGGAAGAGCAGGCCGTGATGGCGGTGAGGGGAACTGCATCGCATATTACAGCTACAACGATATAATGAAGCTGGAGAAATTCATGCAGGGAAAACCTATCGCTGAACAGGAAATAGGAAAACAACTGCTCCTTGAAACTGTATCATACGCCGAATCATCGGTTTGCAGAAGGAAACTCCTGCTACACTATTTTGGCGAGGAATATCCAAAGGATAATTGCGAAGCCTGCGACAACTGCCTTCATCCCAAATCTCAATTTGAAGGAAGCGAAGCTGTTGTGAATGTTCTTGAAACAATCCTGGCAGTTAAGGAGAAGTTTAAAGCTGACCATATTGCCAATATCCTTGCAGGAAAAGTAACATCGGCAATCAAGTCGTACAAGCATCATAAACTGGAATTTTTCGGGATAGGGGAGGATAAGGATGAAAAATTCTGGAATATGGTGATCAGGCAGGCGCTTATCGCCAAATTCCTTGCAAAGGACATAGAGAATTACGGATTATTAAAGCTTACAGAAAGGGGAATGGAGTTCCTTGAAAAGCCATCCTCATTTATGCTTGCCGAGGATCACGATTATGCCGATACAACTGATGAGGAAAATGCTTTTGGAGCAAGAACTGCGGCCGTCGACGATGAACTTTTCAGCATCCTTAAGGACCTCCGCAAGAAGATCTCAAAGCAGAAAGATGTTCCGCCTTTTGTAATATTCCAGGATCCTTCGCTCGAAGATATGGCCATCCAATACCCGATAACCATAGATGAGCTTCAGAATATTTCAGGAGTAGGTGCAGGGAAAGCCCAGAGATACGGCAAGGAATTTGTTGAGATCATCAAGAAATACGTTGAGGAGAAAGAGATCATCAGACCCCTCGACATGGTGGTCAAGTCGGTCGTAAATAAATCAGGTATAAAAGTCTATATTATCCAGAGCATCGATATGAAAAGGCCTCTGGAGGATGTAGCGGAGGCCAAAGGACTCGAAATGAATGAGCTGATCTCCGAAGTCGAGGCTATTGTAAATTCCGGAACAAGGATCAACCTCGATTATTATATAAATATGGTTATTGACGAGGAGCGTCAGCACGATATATACTCATACTTCAGGGAAGAGGCTGAATCAGGATCGCTGGAGGACGCAATTGCAGAGCTGGGAAACGAGTTTGAGGAAGAGGAGATCAGGCTGATGAGGATCAAATTCCTTTCAGAGATGGGGAACTAAAATCTGACACCGGTTTTGTGCCTGAGGAAATACAGGAAAATCGCCAGAACATACACAGGATAAACCAGCTGGGAAGGAATAAACCATTTCAGCAGGCTTCGCTCCTCATACCTCCAGGTAGTATTGAACAGAATCAGAAAATCCGGGATTGATTTCAATACAAAGAAAGCCGCAAATACCCATAACAATCCCGGGAAGAATAATCCAAAGGTTATCAGCAGCAGTTGAACTGAAATTGTAACAAATGTTACAATTGCCAGCACCTGCGTAAACAGGTCTTTGTAAGCTCCAGCTTTTGAGATCCATCTTGCTCTCTGGCGTAAAAACGAACTTAAAGTATCGGCGTTTTGGGTTGTGACCAAAGCCTGATCAGATTCAAGCCAGAGAATGTTTCTCCCTGGTTCTTTCTTTATGTTGTGAAGAAGAAAAACATCATCCCCCGATGACAGCTCGTCATGCAGGCTGTCAGCATACCTGAGGTATGATTCTTTAAGGAAGGCAAGATTAGCACCATTGCACATCACAGGATTGCGGGAAATTGACGTGCCTGCCGTGATGCCCTGCAGACTGAGAAACTCCAGTTCCTGGAACCTCAGGAAAAAACCTTTGCCGCTTTCAAGTTTAACGGGACAGATTATCATTTCAGGTTTATTCCCGGCATAGAACGATACAATAGTTGTCAGCCAGTTTTTTCCTGTTCTGCAATCGGCATCGGTTGTTATTATGAGTGTGCCTTCTGATGCCTCAACTCCGGTCCTGAGAGCCTTCTTCTTTCCTGATCCGTTGTTCTTCAATACTTTCAGGTTTTTGACTGAACGGAATCCGGTTGCTACCTTAAAAGTAGAATCCGAAGAATTATCATCAACAATAATTAATTCAAACATGTCGGGATTGTAATTCTGACCTGAAATATCGGATAAAAGAAAGGGAAGCCTTCTTTCCTCATCCCTGCACGCAACTATCACTGATATAAATATTTCAGTCTTTTCATCCGGATGAAAAGGCTTGATTGAGGCAAGCCCGGCCTGAATCTTCAGGAGAAAATACAAATAAGGTATAATGACTATAAGAATAAGCCATTGCATAGGTCATTTCCTCATCCATTCGTAGAAAGCATAGTGTCCGGAACTCATTCCAAGTGCCTCGTATGTTTTTTGCGCCCTTGTATTTTTTGTTTCGACATAAAGCCTTAGTCCGGCAACGTCCTGTTCCTCAGCCAGTTCCCTTATGTGGTTGTACATTTTGCTGAAGATGCCCTGTCTCCTGAATTCCGGCATTACAAATACTGACTGGAACCACCACACATTGGAATTCCGCCAGTCGCTCCACTCGTAGGTTATGAGAAGGGATGCCATCACCTTGCTATCCGATTCAGCCACAAAGTACTGACCTCTGGCGTGATCGCGGAAGACGGCATCAACTCCTTTTGTCACTATTTCAGGAACGAGTCTGATATTTTCAGTTTCCCAGGCCATTTTCATCTGGAAACTTATTATTGAAGGAGCATCGGCGGGTGTTGCTTTTCTGATTGATATCATAGTCCTAATCATAAATTCTTATTAAACACGGATTTGCACGGAGTATATCGGAGTTTCACAGAGTCGCCCTCTGCTCTTAGCCCCTTGCCCTGTGCCTTATTTATATTCATCCCAGCTCTTTATTGCCAGGTCGTCCATTGTCATCCTGCAGAAAGC
>Ga0115026_10000412_pt1 | contig 11509 bp, 10 predicted proteins | sample Mud_0915_D1_FD_83878 | JGI IMG/M metagenome (GOLD analysis project Ga0115026, IMG submission 83878) | Wetland microbial communities from Old Woman Creek Reserve in Ohio, USA - Mud_0915_D1 | ecosystem: Environmental > Aquatic > Freshwater > Wetlands > Sediment ...
AAAATTTCAGGGATCGCCTCTCTCTGAGTTTCTCGATCGATGGCAATCCCTGAAGACTCAAAGGGTCTGAACTTTTGAATACCAAATTACCGATCACCGTATTGGTCGCCGCCAAAAATGAGGAGCGAAATCTTGGACGTTGTCTGTCAACGCTCTCCCCGGCAGAACGGATCATCGTGATTGATTCACATAGCCAGGACCGCACTGTCCAATTGGCTCAGGAAAATGGAGCCGAAGTAGTTCAGTTCAACTATACCGGAGGCTATCCCAAAAAGAGACAATGGGCCTTAACGGCGCTGGACATCGCTACCCCATGGATCTTTCTTCTCGACGCGGATGAGGCTGTGCCCATCCCATTGTGGGAAGAAATCAAGGCGGCACTCAACCGACCCAACGGGGTCGATGCCTACTTGATCACCAAAGGCTTCCATTTCTTAACGCGCCGTTTTCGTTTCGGAGGCTTCTCCCATTCCGCCGTTCTTCTCTTTCGGAAAGGGAAAGCCCAATTCGAGCGCCTCATCGAGGAGACGGCAGACGGATTAGATATGGAAATCCACGAACGGCTGATCGTCCATGGAACCGTGGGGAAGTTAAAAACACCCCTCATCCATGAAGATTTTAAGGGTTTGGAGGCCTACATCGCCCGACACAATCACTACTCTTCCTGGGAAGCGAGGGTGAGATATTTCTTCCTGTCCGGAGAGTGGAGAAATCATGAGACCCTCTCCCCCAAATTCTTTGGCCCGCTGCAGGAAAGAAGACGTTTCCTCAAGATGATCGCCATGCGCACTCCTTTCGAACCCCTCCTCTGGTTTCTGTACCACTATCTCTTTCGGCTCGGATTCTTGGAAGGAAAGTCAGGATTCATTGCGAGTCAGATTCGGGCAAATTATATCGCCCAGGCGAGGGCCAAGCTTTACGAGATCCACCACCAGAAAGACTATTCGGGAGCGAAGGCATGTTGAGAGTCTCGATCATAACCATCGTTCGTAACAACCGAGCCACCATGGAAGATTGTGTCAAAAATGTTCTGTCGCAAAGTTACAAGGAGATCGAATATATCGTGGTCGATGGGGGTTCCAATGACGGAACCATCGACATCATCCAAGCCTACCATGAGAGAATCTCTCAATGGATCAGTGAGCCTGATCAAGGCATTTATGATGCGATGAACAAAGGGATAGAAATGGCGACTGGCCAGGTGATCGGTTTTCTGCACTCCAGTGACGTCTATGCCCACCCAAGGGTCATTGAAGAGGTCGCTCGGGTTTTTGAAAAGTCCAATGCCAGCAGTGTCTATGGAGACCTCCAGTATGTCGATAAAGAAAACCTCAATAGAGTGATCCGCAATTGGAAGTCCTCCCCCTATCGTCATGGCAAATTTAGACAGGGCTGGATGCCCCCCCATCCCACTTTTTTTGTGAGGAAAGAGATCTATGAAAAATACGGCTATTTTAATACTGATTTTCGAATCGCCGGAGACTATGAGCTGATGCTTCGATTTCTCGAGCGATATCGAATCTCGGCCGCCTATATTCCCGAGGTCCTCGTGAAGATGAGGTGGGGAGGAATGAGCAATGGAGGTATTAAGAATATTTTAATCAAAAGCTACGAGGATTATCGGGCATGGGGGATGAATGATTTGAATGGAGGCGTTCACACGATCTTGTTTAAGAACCTCAGTAAAATTCCACAGTTTTTGGAAAAGGCATAAAAGGGAGGAAAACGATGGCAATGAAAGCATTGGTGACAGGGATCACGGGTCAAGATGGAAGTTATCTGGCAGAGTGGCTACTGAGCAAAGGCTATATCGTTCATGGCCTGATCCGGCGATCGAGCACATTCAATACAGAAAGGATCGATCACATTTACGTGGACCCCCATGACCCCCAGGCCAAGCTTTTCCTTCACTATGGGGACATCACGGATTCAGGACAACTGACGAACCTCATTTATAATATTCAGCCCGACGAGGTTTACCATTTAGCCGCCCAAAGTCACGTCCGGGTCAGTTTTGACATGCCTGAATTCACGGGGGATATCACGGCCATCGGGACGACTCGCTTATTGGAATCCATCCGGAGAAGCGGGATCAAAACGAAGTTCTATCAAGCCTCGAGCAGTGAGATGTTCGGAGGCGCCCCTCCCCCTCAAAACGAAGAGACCCCATTCAAACCGAGAAGTCCCTATGCGGCAGCCAAGCTCTATGCTTACTGGATGGTCCAAAATTATAGGGAGGCTTATGGCATCTTTGCGGTCAATGGAATTCTTTTTAACCATGAATCCCCACGTAGAGGAGAGACCTTCGTGACTCGAAAGATTTCTCGGGCCGCGGCAAGAATAAAATTCGGACTACGAGAAAAGCTCTACTTAGGAAACTTGGAGGCCAAGCGGGATTGGGGGTACGCCCCTGACTTTGTAGAGGCAATGTGGCTGATGCTCCAGAGGGAAAATCCAGAGGATTTTGTCATCGCTACGGGGGAGACCCATTCGGTGAAGGAATTCCTGGAAGAAGCGTTTGGGCAAGTCGGATTGGATTGGAGAGACCATGTTGAAATGGATCCCCATTACTTGCGGCCGCTCGATGTGAGCGTCCTCCAAGGGGATGCCTCTAAAGCAAAGAAAAAACTAAATTGGGAGCCGAAGGTGAGGTTCAAAGAGTTGGTCAAAATTATGGTGGAGGCGGATATCCAAAATCTCGTCAATTTAAAGAACTGTCAGGATGTGATCAACACGTTATCAAGAGAGTCGACACCCTATATTCCTGCCTACGGGTTTTCGGAAGCATAACCTCAATGTCCCAAAACACTTTTCTAAAAAGCGGAGAAGCCACCCTGTCCGCGAAATTTACTCAAGGAGCGGGATGAGATGAACTTCTGGCAACATAAACGAGTGATGGTGACTGGCGGGGCTGGCTTTCTCGGCTCCTATGTCGTTGAAAAATTGCAAGAGAATGGGGCAAGCCATATTTTTGTTCCCAGAAGCAGAGAGTACAATTTGACTGAGAAGGACGCTGTGGAAAGAGCCTACCGAGATGCAAAACCTGACCTGGTGATTCACCTCGCCGCCAAAGTTGGCGGGATTGGGGCCAACCAAGCGAACCCAGGGAAGTTCTTTTACGAAAACCTCCAGATAGGCATTCAGGTGATGGAGGTGGGTCGCCAAAGAGGGGTTGAAAAGTTTGTCGCCATTGGGACCGTCTGCGCTTATCCCAAATATTCCACCGTCCCCTTTAGAGAAGAGAATTTATGGAACGGTTACCCGGAAGAAACCAATGCTCCTTACGGACTGGCGAAAAAGATGCTCCTGGTTCAGGCGCAGGCCTATCGGGAACAATACGGATTCAATGCGATCTATCTGCTCCCGGTGAATCTGTACGGCCCCCGAGACAACTTTGATCCCGAGTCATCCCATGTCATCCCGGCATTAATCAGGAAGTGTGTCATGACTCCGTCCTCCAGCCTTCACCCCTCTTCCATGACAGTCTGGGGCACCGGAAAAGCGACTCGAGAATTCCTCTATGTCGAGGATGCAGCGGAGGGAATTCTACTCGCCACCGAAAAATATGATAAACCCCAGCCGGTCAATCTCGGTTCAGGTGTTGAAATTTCGATAAAAGAACTGGTGGAGCGGATTGCACAATTGACAGGATATCAAGGAAAAATCACCTGGGATTTTTCGAAACCAGATGGACAGCCTCGACGGCTGTTGGATACGAGTCGGGCTTTTCAGGAATTTGGTTTTAAGGCCAAGACAAAATTGGAAGACGGGTTGAGGAAAACAGTTGAATGGTATCTTTCAGACCAACCGGGCATACGAGTCACCCCCCAATGGATATCCGCCCCGAGGCAGAACTTCTTCTGAGATCGGCCAGGGCCCTTTTGGACCCGGAAGAGACCGATCGGATCGTGGCGCTTCTCCACAAAGAGATGGACTGGGTCTATCTGAAGCAGATGGCCCTTCAACATGGGTTGATGCCGATCCTTTATCAATGTCTGAAATCCTATGCTCCGAATAGCATTCCCAGGAGTATCTTGGGCCAATTTCGAGATCACTCTCTTTCAAGCGCGAGCCGCAGCCTTGTGATGACGGAGGAGCTTCTCTCTCTCCTCGAACTCTTGAAGGCTGAGGGAATTCCCGCCATTCCCTATAAAGGACCGGTGCTGGCGGTTTCCCTCTACAAGGATCTTGCGATCCGGCCCTTCAATGATCTGGATATCCTCGTCAGGAGGAAGGATCTTTTTAAAGCAATGGACGTGATGACCTCCCTGGGTTACCAACCCCATTTTCAATTGACCCGTACCCAGGTCGCTGCATTTTTGAAATCGAAGTATGAGTTTCCCCTGACGCACAAGAACGGATGGCTGACAGTGGAGCTCAAGTGGAATCTGAAGGAGGATTTTTTTTCATTTCCCTTAGATCAAGAAGGTCTATGGAAACGCCTCCAGCCTACCTCCCTAAACGGCAAGGAGATTTTGACGTTCTCCCCAGAGGACCTCTTGATTATTCTCTGTATGCACGGGGCCACACATCTGTGGCCAAATGTCATCTGGATTTGTGACATCGCCCAACTCATCGATGTCCACAAAGATTTGAATTGGGAGTCGGTTTTAAGGCACGCTCGCACCTTGCGGAGCGAGCGTTTCCTTTATCTGGGCCTCTCTCTCAGTGCCCGTCTCCTTCATGCCTCTCTGCCGGAGGAAGTGGAGCGCCGCATCGAGGCAGATTCTGTGGTTAAAAAATTATCTCAAGAGGTCATGGAACATCTTTTCGTCAGGTCCAATGGCCATCCGGCCTTATGGCGCAGTGCCCCCTTTCATCTTAGGGCGAGGGAATGTCTCAAAGATAAACTTCTGTATGGTACGCGTCTGGCCATGACCACCACCGCGGAAGACTGGACTTTCTGCCGTCTGCCGGATTCTCTCTTTGCCTTCTATCAATTCTTGCGACCTATCCGGTTAGCCTTAAAGTACGGAATTCAGCCTTTGAAAGGAGTCTTCGTTAGAAATGATTAAATACTTCCTTCTGTTCTTCATAGGATTCGCCTTCTCCATTCTCCTGACTCCATGGGTGCGTTCGGCTGCCAGACGCCTTGGCGCCATCGATCCGCCGAATGAGCGAAAGGTTCATGGCTCCCCTATCCCTCGACTTGGAGGGCTCGCCATCTTTATCTCCTTTCACTTGGGCCTGCTTCTCTCTTATTCCTTCGATTTCTTCTCTTTTCCCTCAAATTTTTTGACCCGGATCCACTTCGAATGGCTTTTCATCGCTTCGCTCCTCGCATTTGGAGTGGGTCTCATGGACGATATCCGGAAAATACCTCCGAGTGTAAAATTCTCCTTCCAGGTCATGGCGGGGCTGATCGTTGCGGTCACAAGCTACCGAATCGAGAGCATCTCATGGCCTCTGGGTACCCTTCAACTCGGAATTCTTTCCATCCCGATCACCGTGCTCTGGATTGTCGGAATCACCAATGCGATCAATCTCCTGGATGGGTTGGATGGGTTAGCTGCAGGCACCTCCCTGATTGTTTGTTTCACCATGTTCGGGGTCTCCCTGCACGATCAGAATATTGGAATCGCTCTGCTATCGCTCCTTCTGGCTGGAAGCATTCTGGGTTATCTAAAATATAATTTTCATCCCGCCTCGATCTTCCTCGGCGATTCAGGCTCCTACTTCCTTGGATTTATCCTCTCCATCCTTTCGTTATCGAGCGGCCTAAAGGGGACCACCACTTTCGCCATTCTCATCCCCATCATGATCCTCGGCCTTCCCATCATGGACACCTTTCTTTCCATGCTCCGGCGGGTGCTTAAATCGCTCCACATCTTTACCATTGATAGCCAGAAGAACATCCTGAAGTTCTTTTACGTCAATGGGAAAAGTATCGTCACTGCCGACCGGGATCATATCCATCATCGCCTTCTCAAGTTGGGCTTAACACATCGAAATGCCGTTTTCTTTCTTTACGGCGTGACTCTTCTATTAGGGGTGGCTACTTTTTCCTCCGTCTACCTCAGGGATGTCAATCAAGCCCTGATCGTCGCTGCCATCGCTGTGCTCTCCTATATCGGGATCAAGAAGTTAGGATATACCGAAATTCAACTCCTGCAAAATGGAACCTTCTTGCCCTTCTTCAGCTCACCCCTGGTGTCTGGAAAGACATTCAAGTTTATGATCGACACGGCTTCCATTTCTTTAGCCTATTACACGGCCTTTTTGTTGAGATTTGAAGGATCGATTCCTCCGCCGATGAAAAAATACTACCTTTCCACGATTCCTCTCATCCTCATCGTAAGAATGGTCAGTTTTTATCTTCTGGGGATCTATGAGGGACCCTGGCGTCACATCGGCGTCGCCGACTTCCTAAAAATATTGAGAGCGTCGGTTTTAGGATGTTTGGCCACTGCGCTTATCCTCTGGACTGTTCCTTTTTTCGGGGTATTCAGTTGGTCCATCCTCTTCATCGATTTCAATCTCCTCTTCATCCTTATGATTGGGACCAGGGGGTCCTTCCGAATTTTGGAACATCTCTACCTCACTCATGAAAACGGGGCAAAAAGAGTACTAATTTACGGGTTGGGGAGGAGCAGCATGGATGCCCTTCAGGAATTTATCCGGAACCCCGGACTCCATCTGAATCCTATCGGTTTCATTGATGATACCTACCGAAATTTAAAAAAACGGATCAACGGATATCCCGTCCTCGGCTCCCTCGATTCATTGGAGAGCATCCTGGATAAAATTTCGATTACTGAGATCATCATCCCATGCTCTGGGGTTTCTGAAGAGAAACTTGATCGCCTTTTCCGAATTTGTGCCGCCCATCACATTTCGCTCCGGCGATACCAAACCCGGTTTGAAGAAATCTTCTCGGAGCAAGAAAAAACATTTTTAGAGCAGAAAAAAGAGCTTTCCAGGAGCTATGAACACATGCTGAATTAAAAGACCCCTCCCCACCGGCCAAAGAGATTGAAATATTCTGAGTTTCATGTAAAATGGATTCCGACAGCCGAGGACAAAGATGAATGACCTGACAAAATGCTTTTTAAAAGGAAGTGATTTTGCAACTCGCTCCATCCTGGGTGAAACCATTATCGTTCCCATCAAGGAGGGGGTGGGAGATCTGAATTCAATCTACGTATTGAATGAGTTAGGCACCCAAATCTGGGAGCTGATTGACGGGAAGAGCACTATCAATCGAATGATTGAAGAAATATGCGAAGCCTATGATGTGGGTCCGGAGGAAGCCGAAAAGGACGCCATAGAATTCCTCAACTCCCTGGAAGGCTCTGGTTTGATCCAGTCCATATCAAGGACGGCATAAAGAAGATCTAACCCTATGCGCCATAGTCTCCGCGCGTTTCCACTGGCGGGTTAATTGATGGAAGCTTTAACCTATTCAGATTTCAGTCTCGGGCTTCATCAGAAAATGCTCGACCAGCGGCTCCCTTTGGAGGGGACGATCGAAGTCACCCACCGCTGTCCGATGAAGTGCGTTCACTGTTACAACAATCTCCCGATAGGGGACCAGGAGGCACAACGTAAAGAGCTCACCGTTGAAGAGCACTGCCGCATCTTAGATGAAATTGTGAAGGCAGGCTGTTTATGGCTTCTCTATACCGGCGGGGAAATCTTCCTTAGAAAAGACTTCCTGGAAATATACACCTACGGAAAGAGAAAGGGGCTCCTGATCACTCTTTTTACCAATGGAATCCTCATCACTCCTCAAATTGCCGATTATTTAAAAAAATGGCCGCCTTTCAGCATCGAGGTCACCCTCTACGGTTACACCCAAAAGACTTATGAATCCATCACCGGCCTCCCAGGATCTTATGAAAGATGCCTCAGGGGAATTCGTCTTCTCATGGAGCGGGGATTGCCGCTTAAGCTCAAAACAGTCGTTCTGACATTGAATCACCATGAAATCTGGAAGATAAAGCAGTTTGTGGAAGAGGAACTCGGATTAGATTTTAAGTTTGACGCCATGGTCAATCCCCGGTTAAGCGGGGCTCGGACTCCCCTGGAAGTTCGCCTGAGGCCGGAAGAAATTGTGGAGCTGGACCGCCTTGATCCGAGGCGAATGGCCGAATGGAGGCGATTTTCAGAAAAATTTACCGGTCCAGTCCACTCTTTGCGTCATGGCGAAAGGCTTTATCAGTGCGGCGGCGGGGACCGTGCTTTTTCGCTCAGTCCTGACGGGGGATTAAACGTTTGTGCCCTATCCCCTGCCGATGCGTTCAATCTCAGAAAAAGCAGTTTTCAAAAGGGATGGGAAGAGTTTCTTTTGAAGGTCCGGGAGAAGAAGGTCAGCAGGCGAACGAAATGCATCTCCTGTGAGATAAAAGCGATGTGTGGAATGTGTCCTGCCAATGGAATGCTGGAGAGCAAAGACCCCGAAGGCCCAGTGGATTTCCTTTGCCAGGTTGCCCATCTCAGGGCCAAGGCACTCGGAATTCAAGTTGAGCCCCATGGGAAGTGTGAGTATTGCGAGGAATAAGTAAATAACTGGGTAACGAATAAGAAAAGTTCTAGAATCAACTTAGCCCTCAGTCCTCATCACTCATTACTTGAGAAAAGGGAGGCAAATTGATGAAAGGTAACACAGGGCGGAAAAAAGAACCTAAAAGAAAGCCCTATGTCAAGCCAGAGGTAAAACAAGTGCCGCTGAGACCCGAAGAGGCGGTTTTGGGATTTTGTAAGACCACGACAGTCGCCGGGCCATTGTCATCCCCTTGCTCCACGCTTGCTTGCCTTAGCAATGGTTCATAATTCCATGAGGACGAGGATTGTACAATGAGCACTCACTCCTCACTCTTTATCAGAGTCGCAGACATCACCCTTCACATCACTACTGATAGTCATCACATGAAAGTCCAGCCAGAAGGGGCCGTGAAGGAGTTTGTCGTTTCCACAAGAAAACCTGATGTGAACATTCAAGCCTCTTGGGGAAACCTATCTCAAAGAACATGGGGTAAAAAGGTCTTCGACTCCGGTTCCCTCTGGCAATTGTATCAACAGAATGGGTCTTACCTTTTCCGTTTCACCTCTCCCACCTTTGGGCCTCATCCCTATAAGACAGCTTCTTTTAATAGCACATTCACCCAGTGCGAAATCCTTCTTAATTGCTCTTCTTTTAAACTCGATCAACCTGTTTACCCGCTCGAATACCCCTTAGACGAGCTCACCGTCACGCATTTTTTGGCAATGAGAGAAGGCGTGGAGGTCCATGCCTGTGGAGTTCTCGCTCCCTCGGGCGAAGCCTATCTCTTTGTGGGCCAGTCGGGAGCGGGTAAAACAACTATGGCGAGGCTCTATCAGAAGTTAGATCAGGTGAAGATTTTAAGTGATGATCGGATTGTCCTCCGAAGAAAGAATCACGGGATATGGATGTACGGAACCCCCTGGCACGGAGAGGCAGAAATAGCCTCTCCTGAAAAGGGACACCCCACAAAGATCTTCTTCCTGCGACATGGAGAAAAAAACAGGCTCGTCCCCCTCGGGAAAGCAGAAGCTGTCTCACGCCTTTTTACCTCCTGCTTCCCTCCCTTCTATCATCAGCAGGCAATCGAATTCATATTGGCCTTTTTTGACGAAGCCCTGAAAACGATTCCTTGCTACGAGTTGGCATTCTCCCCTGATGAGCGAGTAGTAGCGTTCATTGATGGATTGACCTGACAGAGTCACCCACCGTCCTTTCCAATGCGACATTTGTGTTGAGTCATCAGATATGAAGGATTCAAGAGATAGAGTCATCTCCCCATCCTCCTTCCCCGGTTGTTTCTGCCTATTCACGGATGTTACCACAGGGCTTTTGCGCCAGGGTTATGGCGTTCGGTTTTATGCGAAGGGATGGAGCATGTATCCCACCATCAAAGACGGAGAGATGATTACCGTTGAACCTGTGGTCCCATCCCAGGTCAAGCAAGGAGACATCCTTCTCCATCATAATGGCAGGGGTGTGATTGCGCATCGTGTGGTGCGGATAGCAAGAAAAAAGGCTTTACTCAACCCTCAGGACTCAGTCCTCGGTACGGTCTTCATTTTACGTGGCGACGCTTCGTCCACTTGTGATGAACCTGTAGAGGCGGATCAAGTCTTAGGTAAAGTGGTTTCTGTAGAACGAGATGGCCGCCTCATTGACCTGGATGGCTGGAAATCAACGATCTCGTATGCTTCTCATCTTTGTACATCTCGTTTCAAAAGGTCGATCATTCGAAACATCCGTTGGATGAAGGCCCATTGATATGATCCAGACCCCACCAGCAGATGTTTTTATAACATAAACATACCTGGACAAAAATTGGCCATTTTACGGGCTTTTCAAAATGATCTCTTATAAAAAATATATAAATTACAATGGGTTATGAATGACTTGGAAACATGGTATTATTTTTGCTCTTGATCTATAAATAGACTTTTGGCAAGTACCTTATTTTAGTTAAAAGGAGGAGGGACTAAATGCTGAAAAAAACCTTCTTTTTTCTTATTCTGGTTAGCTCTTTGGTCTGCCTTTTTTCGCTTGCGCAGGTCCGTGCACAGGGTATCAATCTTGATGCGGTCTCGAGCGCAGATACGGGGCCAGACCTCCTGAATAGCCTCACCTTTTCGCATACCGTCGGTGCGGACACGAACCGCCTCCTGATCGTCGGGGTGTCAATCCAAAACCCGGACGCCGGAGATACAGTTGCCAGCGTAACTTATGGCGGAACGAATCTCACCAACGTGGGCGCCAGAAGCCGAGGCATTTTTGCTCGCACTGAGATATGGAGTTTAGTGGCGCCAGCCACAGGAACCTATGATGTCGTCGTCACACTTTCAGGAACAAACACAGCAAGTTTTGCTGCAGGAGGTATCTCATTTACGGGAGTGAATCAAACCAGCCCGCTCGGCTCCTTTTTTTCGGCAGCTGGTCGCGGTACCACACCGAGCGTAAACGTCAGGAATGTCAATGAGGGTGAGGTTGTGATTGATACGGTGGCGAGAAACAGCGTAAACCCAATCACAGCCGGGTCCGGCCAAACTCCCCAGTGGAATAGGGCGACAAGTCGTGGTGGTACAGCAGACGTGATCGGTGCCAGTAGCACCGAACCGGGGCCAGATGGAGGTGGCCGTGTCACCATGGATTGGGCTAGTACTGGCAACGATAGGTGGGCAATAGGAGCCGTCGCGATCAAGCCAGCGAATCCGACTGCGGTGAAGCTCGTCTCTTTTGGCGCGACCAAGCACGATGCAGGGACCTTACTGACGTGGAAAACCGGTTTCGAGGTAAATAACCTCGGTTTTCATGTTTATCGTGAGGAGAATGGCGAACTCCTTCGCCTGACTCCAGACGTTATTGCAGGATCGGCATTGCTTGCGGGCTCAGGCACATCCCTCGGGGCAGGCCGTTCTTATCACTGGTGGGACCTCTCTTCACTCAGTTCTCAGCCCTCGGGACTTGGCGCTGTGCGGTATTGGCTCGAGGATATAGATCTCAATGGGAAACGGACATGGCACGGTCCTGTTA
>Ga0115026_10000413_pt1 | contig 11508 bp, 12 predicted proteins | sample Mud_0915_D1_FD_83878 | JGI IMG/M metagenome (GOLD analysis project Ga0115026, IMG submission 83878) | Wetland microbial communities from Old Woman Creek Reserve in Ohio, USA - Mud_0915_D1 | ecosystem: Environmental > Aquatic > Freshwater > Wetlands > Sediment ...
CATCTTCAAGCTCCCCGCCGACGGCAAGGCCGTTCGCAAGGCGCGCGTGCTCGCGAAGGGCGTACGGCACCGGTTCGGGGTCGCGGGCGAGCAGCGGTTCTGGCTGATCGAGCGTAACGCCGGCTTCGAGCGCGGCGGCAAGTCGCTCACGCTCTATCAGCTGCAATAGCGACGGCGATCTCCGCCGCGACCCGCGCGTTATTTAGCGCGAGCGCGCGATTCGCGCGGATCGATCCACCCGCCGTCACGTCGGCGAGCCGCGCGAGCAAGAACGGCGTGAGCCGCTTGCCTGTGATGCCGGCGAGCGTCGCATCCTCGAGCGCGCGCGTGATCGAATCATCGACATCGATCGCAGCCTCGTCGGGAATCGGGTTGCACACGAGGACGCCCGCCGTCGAGCCCAGGACCTGCCAGTGCTGGTACACGATGTCGGCGAGCTCCTGCGCGGACTCGGCGCGATGCTCGAGCATCAGCCCCGAGCGCGGCGAGTAGAACGCCGGAAACTCGTTCGTGCGGTAGCCGATCACCAACACGCCGAGCGTCTCCAACATCTCGAGCGTCCGCGGCAGATCCAAGATCGCCTTCGCCCCCGCCGACACCACGACGATCGGCGTACGCGCGAGCGCGACCAGGTCGTGCGACACGTCATCCGCATCGCCGCGGTGGACGCCGCCGATCCCACCCGTCGCGAACACGCGAATCCCCGCCTGCGCGGCGAGCATCGCGGTCGCACTCACCGTCGTCGCCGCCGAGGTCTTGCGCGCGAGGTGCACCGCGAGATCGGTCGCTCCCGCCTTCGCATGCTGCGAGCCATCTCGTGCGAGTCGCACGAGCGCATCACCGCCGAGCCCGATCCGCACCGCACCGTCGACGATCGCGATCGTCGCGGGCGTTCCACCGAATGCGCGCACCGTGTCCTCGAGCTCGCGCGCGACCGCCAGGTTGTCGGGCCACGGGAGGCCGTGTGCGACGAGCGTCGACTCGAGCGCCACGACCGCGCGCGCTGCTGTCACTTCGGGCTCGACGACGAGCTGCACGGCGCGGTTATATCATCGTCATGAAGCGCATCGTCCTCGTGCTCCTCGTCGCGTGCGGTGGTGGCGGCAGTGATGACAAGCCGGTCGACGCGTCGACCGACGGCTCCTCGATCGACGCGGCGATCGATGCCCCGGCCGGCGGCGCCTTCGCCCTCACGAGCCCGATGCTCACCGCCGGCGCGATGTTCGACGCCGCGAACACCTGCAACGGCGCGAACACGTCGCCGCAGCTCGTGTGGACCGCCGGTCCCGCCGGCACGATGAGCTATGCCGTCGTGCTCACGGACAAGAGCAACAACCTCGTCCACTGGGTCATCTACGACATCCCGGCGAGCGCGACGGGTCTGCCCGCGAACGTCGAGAAGGCCTACCTGCCGAACAACGTGACCGGCGCGAAGCAGACGCTCAGCTACCAGGCGGTCCGCGGCTACCTCGGGCCCTGCCCGCCCGTGCTGCACACGTACGAGTTCGTCGTCTACGCGCTCGACGTCGCGACCCTCCCGGGCGCCACGATGGCGACGACCCGCGCACAAGCGACACCGATCATCCTCGCTCACGATCTCGCGAGCGCGGCGCTGAGCGGCACGTACATGCAGCCCTAGCTAACGCAGCTCGAACTCTTTGCAGAACGCGGCCTCGGTCGGCAGCTTGCCGTCGGCGTCGGGCGCGTCGAGCGGCCACCGGCGCTGTCCTTCATCCGGCCAGTCGTGGGCGCACCGATCACCGCGCCAGAAGAAGCAGTCGCGACACGCGCTGCGTAGCTCGAACCGGCGCGCCTCGTCGATCAGCTCCTGCGTGAGCGGGAACTTCACGGCGTCGCCGGCGCGGCCTGCGATCCGGATCCCGCGGAGCCCGTCTCGTCCTTCGTCGCTTCCTCGATGCCCTTCTTCACACCGCGCGTGACCTTGTCCATCGTGGGACCGGCCTTCTCTTTGATGCCGTTCTTCATGTCCTGCACTTCGTCGGTCTTCCAGATCGCCTGGACGTGACCGAAGAAGGTGCGCTTGCCCAACTTCACCGTCGCACCGCAGTACGCGAGCGCGCCCGCCAGCGCCAGGATGATGATCAGCTTGATCATGCCGCTAACGCTAGCAGGCTAGTCGAGCACATGCGACTCGGCTAATCGCTGGCGCGCTTGAGGATCAAGAACGCGACGCGGCGGTTCTTCGCCCACGCCGCCTCGTTGTGGTTGCGATCGATGGGCTGTGTCTCGCCGTAGCCCTGAGACTCGAGGCGCTTCTCGTCGACGCCCTTGTCGATCAGGTACTTCTTCACCGCCGCGGCGCGACGATCGGAGAGGTCGAGGTTGTACGCGTCGTTGCCGCGCTCGTCGGTGTGGCCCTGCACCTCGATGAGCTGGATGCTCGGGTTGCCCTGCAGCGTCGCCGCGACCGCGTCGAGGATCGGGAACGACTGCGACTTGATGATCGCCTTGTTGTACTCGAAGTACACCATGTCCAAGATCTCGATCGCGGTGTCGGTGACGACGACGCGTCCGCGGTCCGGACAGCCGTCTTCGTCGTCGGTGCCGTTGTACGTCTCGGGCTCGTTCGGACACTTGTCATCCTTGTCGAGGATGCGGTCCTTGTCGTTGTCGAGATCGGGGCAGCCGTCTTCGTCTTCGAAGCCGTCCTTGTCTTCCGGATCGTTCGGGCACAGGTCGTCGACGTCGAGGATGCCGTCCTGGTCGTTGTCGGGATCGGGGCAGCCGTCTTCGTCCTCGAACTGATCGAAGTCCTCCGGATCGTCGGGGCACTTGTCGACGTTGTCGAGGATGCCGTCGCCGTCGCGATCGTTCTTGTCGCCTTCGGGACAGCCGTCTTCATCTTGGAAGCCGTCTTTGTCCTCGGGGATGTTCGGGCACTTGTCGTCCTCGTCGAGGATGCCGTCGCGATCGTTGTCGGGCTCGGGGCAGCCGTCCTCGTCCTCGAAGCGGTCGAAGTCCTCCGGATCGTCGGGGCACTTGTCGACGTCGTCCTTGAGGCCGTCGCCGTCGCGGTCGCCGATGTTCGGCTCGAAGACGATGCCGATCATCGCGCGCGCGTCGGGGCTGCCACCCTTGCCGGGAATCAGGCCGCGGCCACCGCCGAGCGAGAGGAACGAGTTGCGCGCGAGGTAGACCTTGAGGCCGAGCAGCGCTTCGAGCGGCTGGTAGTTCTCTTTGTCGCCGAGCGGCACGGCGCCGAACACCTCACCGACGACGTCGAACTTGCCCTTCGACAGCGCGTACGCGACGCCGAAGCCGAACGGGATCTCGTTGCTCGCGGTGATCGTCTCGTTCGTCGTCGTCGCCGGGCGATCGGCCGCGTCTTCACCCGCGCCGTCGTCGGTGAACGTGCGCGTCTTGCGCAGGCGGATCCCCGCGTTGATCGCCATGCGGAGGCGGCCGTCGCGGCCGAACTCCTTGTCGAGGATGCCCATGAACTGCGGGACGACCTGGTCCTCGCCGAGCCATCGCTTCTTCGGATCGGTCGTGTCCAAGAACACGCTCGCGATCACGCCGAGGCCGACGTGCGGCGGACGGCTCGTCTTGATGAACCGCGTCTTCAGGTGAAGTCCGAGGTTGCCGATGCCCTGGCCGTCGATCTTGAAGTCGCGGTTGTTGTTCGAGTTCGCGGGATCGACGAAGTCGGGATCCCGGTCGCCGAACACGATCGTCAGCGGGACGCTCACCGCGAGCTCGAGCTCGAGCGGTCCGAGGTGCTTGCCGAACGCACCGATCAGCGTCGCCGCGACCATGTGGTTGACGTTGTATTCGGAGCCGTTGGCGTCGAACTTGAGGAGCTTGTAGCCCCAGTCGAGCGCACCGAGTCCGAACGAGACCTCGACGTCACCGAGGACCTGCGATGCATTGACCGTCAGGTAGCCGCGCGAGTCGATCGCCGGGCGGAACACGTTGAGATCGATGTTCCCGCCGGGTTCGGCGAACGCACGCGGGGCTGCTGTCGCGACGACCGCGAACGCAACGAGAGAGCGAACGAGGACGGACATGCGGACCCTCCGAGACCCTCGTACACCAATCTTCGTAGCTGGGTCAAATAAGCGGCAACACTAAGGTTTGTCGCCGGGGCGATTCTCGCCGCTAGGGTGCGTCGAGGATGTCGATCGTGATGCCGTTGCTCACGCAGAAGTTGAGCAGCGTGTCCTTCATGTTCTTGGACAGCTTCTTCCAGTACGCCTTCGCCTTCGCTCGGTTCCCGGACTTGCACGACGACGCGAACACGAACTTGAGTGCGTCCGCGCCACCCTTGCACTTGTAGGCCTGCTCGTAGAACACCAGCGCCTGCGCGTTGTTGTTCGAGCTGAACTGCTCTTGGCCCTTGCTGAGCAGGTCCTCGAAGTTGCACTGCTCTTTGGGCGGATCCTTCGGCGGATCCTTCGGTGGATCCTTCGGCGGATCCTTGATCGCGACGGCTTGGCACTGCCCCGCGTCGCGCTTCGCTTCGTCGACGAGGTCGACCGGCTTCACGGTCTTCTCCTGGCGGACGAGCGCCTCGTAGCCCTTGCAGTCGCCCTTCGCGACGTACTTCCTCAGCTTGCCCGTGATCTCGTCCTTCGCCTCGGTCGCGGCCGGGTTGTACTTGGCTTCGGCGTCTTTGGTGTAGACGGAGTCCGTGCCGATCGCATCGAGTGCGGCGCGGGCCTTCTTGAGTGACTTCTCGGCGATCGCGCCCTCGAGCACGCGCATCTGCGCCTCGGCCTTTTGCTCGGCGTGCGCGATGTTCCAGAACTTGTCGCCGTTGGCCTTGTCGAGCCGCTTCAGCTGCTCCGAGCACGTGATCAGATCGGTCCACTTCTTCGTGTCGGTCGCTTCGGTGCACTGCAGCCGCAGGCGCGACAGCGAATCGTCGGCGACGAGCGCCGCATCGGCGGCCTTCTCGACGGTGTTGTTGCCCGCGTCGATCGGCCCGACCGCGACCTGCGGACCCGCATCGGCGACCGCGACGTTGTCGTTGCTGCCGCCCTTCGTCCCCTTGTCGCCGTTGTCCTTGCTCATCACCATGTACCCGACGACCCCGATGACCACGACCACGGCGGCGACGGCGGCGATGTACAGGCCCTTCTTGCTGCTCGTATCCGGGACGTCGGTGATCACCGCGTCACGCGAGAACACGAAGTCTTCGCCCGCCTCGACGAACCGCAGGCGGACGTGGCCGAGATCGACGACGTCACCGCGCCGGAGCTCGACCTTGCCGTAGTCCTGGCCGTTGACGCGCACGCCGTTCGACGACTGCAGATCGCTGATCGTGTAGCGGCCGGAGTCCGGTTCCCGCACGAGCTTCGCGTGGTTTCTGCTGATCGAACGGTGGTTGATGACGATGTCGTTCTCGTCGGTGCGGCCGATGATCATCTGTGGCCGCGAGAGCTCGAACTCCTTGCCCGCGAAGTTCGAGGACAGCACGACGAGCTTGCCGTAGCCGACCGGCGACGCCAGCACCGCCGCGACTTGCGCCGGGCTCGCGACGGGGCGGCCTTGTGGATCCGTATCGGCGACCGCGACGAGCGTACGGTTCGGATTGCCGACCAGCTGCGCGGCGGTCGGCAGCGAGCCGGGTGCGGGCGTCTGGATCGCCATCGGCTGCGTCGGCGCGGGGGCGGCGACCGCGGGAATGACGTCGGTCGCGGTGTTCGAGGTGTCGACGCGCTCGATCGGCATCGTGCGTGCGTCGTCGACCTGCTCGACGCCCTCGGCCTTGAGGTAGAGCTTGTAGTCGCCGATCTGGACTTGGTCGCTGACACGCAGCGAGACCCGCTCGGCGATGCGCGCGTTATTGACGCGGATGCCGTTGTAGCTGCCGAGGTCCTCGATGTGGACCTCGCCGTTATTGCGCAGGATGCGTGCGTGACGACGCGACACGTTCCGCTCGGTGAGCCGAATCGTGTTGCCTTCTTTTCGCCCGATCGTGATCTCGTCGCGGATCAGGGGCACGACTGTCGTCTTGCCCTCGTCATCCTGGATCACCAGCTTGAACATCGGTTGCGTCCCCGCGGTATCGTCAATGTTTTGCAGAACACCAACGTCCTATTGGTTGTACCAGTCCAAGCTCTCGCGAAACAAACGGATCGATCGACTAGTTGGTGACTACTTGCTGCTGGTTTTGTGAGCTTGTTTTGCAAGCTTTACAGCCGCGACGAGTTGTGGATCGTCATCCTCGTCTTCATCGATTGTGGCACCACTCCCTCCATTGGCGCCAGCGCCACTTCCGGAGCCGGCGGTGATCTCCTCGCTTTGAAAGCCATCGACGATCACGTCCGGCATAAGGCCCTTTGATTCCAGCGAGTTGCCTTTCGGCGTATAGAAGCGCGCGGTCGTCAGCTTGAGGCCGGCGCCGTCTTCGAGATCGAAGAACGTCTGAACGGTCCCCTTACCGTACGTCTTCGTGCCGACGAGCTTCGCGCGGCCGTGATCGCGCAGCGCGCCCGCGAGAATCTCTGCGGCCGATGCCGTGCCTTGATCGACGAGGGCGATGATCGGGACGTTCGTCGCGACGCCGCCTTTGTGCGCGCGCTGCGTCTCGACGCTGCCCTGGCGACCGCGGATCGTCACGATCGTGCCGGCGTCGAGGAACAGATCCGCGACGGCGATCGATTGATCGACGAGGCCGCCGGGGTCGTTGCGGAGGTCGAGGACCAGGACGTCGAGTGCGTTCTGCTGTCGGAGTTGCGCGAGCGCCGCGGCGGTATCGGCGCTCGTCGCTTCGGAGAACCGAGCGATCGCCAGATAGCCGATGCCTTTCTCGATCACGCGCTGCCGCACCGTCGGCAACTTGACCTGCGCGCGCACGAGGATGAACGCGCGCGGCTCCTTCCAGCCGGCGCGCAGCACGGCGACGGAGACGCGCGTCCCGGATGCGCCGCGCATGCGCGCTTCCCACGTGCTCGCGTTCGCGACTTCTTTGCCACCTTCGGCGGTGACGATGCCATCGACGGAGACGACCCGGTCGTCGGGCTGGAGGCCCGCGACGTCGGCGGGCGAGCGCGGCACGATCGACTCGATCGTCGGGTACGGCTGCAGGCCGGGGCGCGCGTCGTCGATCTCGCCGGGATTCAGCGTCAGGCCGACGCCGCCGAACTCGCCCTCGGTGTCCTGCCGCAGATGCTTGTAGCGATTCGGCGGCAAGAACGTCGAGTACTGATCGAGGTTGTGCAGCATGCCGCGCGCGGCGTCGTAGAGCAGCTTCTTCTCGTCGACCGCGTCGACGTAGCTCGTCTGCACGGTCGAGAGCGCTTGCGCGAACGCGTCGAGCGTCTTGAAGCGAGCGACGTCTTTCGGAACCGCGCGTGCGCTGACCGCGGCGGCGATGACGGCGCCCGCGGCGAACGCTGCGACGTGCGTAGCGCGACTCACCGGCGGAGCTTATCGCGCGAACAGCGGTTCGGGATCGATCGGCAAACCGCTCGGACCGATTTTGATGCGAACCTCGATGTACGCGCGATGCCGCGCGGCGCGACCGACGACGTCGCCGCGCTTGACGGGCACGCCGATCGGTGCGCGGATCTCGCCGAGCTTCGCGATCACGGTGAGGAAGCTCCCGTGGTCGATGATGACGCCCTTGTCGAGCCCGCGGATCGGTCCCGCGTAGCGGACAACACCGTCGGCGCTCGCGACGATCGGCGACTTCGCTTCGACTTCGATGTCGATGCCGCGGCGCGAGAGCGTCGCCTTGCTACGCTCGTGGACGAGCGTGCCGAACTTGCGCGCGATCGAGCCTTTCGCGGGTCGCGCCAGATCCGTGGGGAGCTCGATGTGAGGGATCCGCGCGGTTTCGGTCGTGACGCGCGCCCGTGCCGCGCGGAGCTCGACGAGCTCGTTGGCCAGCAGTTGGCGCTCTTCGAGATCACGACCGACGAGCAATCGGGTCGCGGCACGGCGGCGCGCGACGGTCATCGCATCGGTCGCCGTGCTCTGCAGCGTGCGATACGCGGCGGCGAGGCGCTTCGTGCGATCGGCGTCGATGCTCTGGAGCTTCTCGAGGACGGTCGCGAGCGCGCCGTCGACCGCCGCCGACTCGTCGCTGAGCTGCTGCGAGATCGTGTCGCGCGTGTCGGCGATCGCGCCCGTGGAGAGTGCGAGCCCGACGGCGACCAGGAGGCTAGCGCGCCACACGCGAAGCTCCTGCGAGCGCACCGCCGACGAGGCCGAGCACGGCGCCGACGCCGACGAACACGGCGACGTGCAACGCGGCCGGCGCCATCAGCGAGGTCGCGAGCACGCCTTCGATCGCTTCACCGTAGAGCACGAGCACGAGCTGCAGCGCGAGTGCCGCGAGCAGCGCCGCGGCGATGCCCGAGATCGCGCCGGCGAGCGCGCGCGGGACGATCACGAAGGCGGAGCTTCCGCCGAGCAAGTGCACGACGCGCATCTCCTGACTGCGCGGATCGAAGCGGACGCGGATCGACGCGAGGATCGTGATCAGCGCGAGCCCCGCGAATAGCGCGGCACCCGTCCACGCGATGCGGCGCACGGTCGCGAGCACGCCCGCGATCTTGTTCTCCTCGGGATTCTCGACGACGACTTCGGCGACGTTCCCGCTCTTCGCGAGCGCGCGCACCGTCGGGCTCATGGCGATCACGTCGCGGACGCCGCGAGCGAGCTTGACCTCGATCGACGCCGGCAGCGTCGAGACATCGACGCCCTCGAGCAGCGCTGCGTCTGTACCGAGGGACGACACGAGCCGGCGCGCGGATTCTTCGGCGGGCACGAGCTCGACGCGCTCCACACCTTGCAGCGCGCGCAGCTCGCCGGCGATCGCGTTCGCCCGCTCGGCCGACGCGTTGTCGAGATAGACGACCATGCTCGCGCTCGCGCCGGGACGATCGCTCGCCCAGCGATCGACGCTCGCGGCCGCGATCGCGGCTGCACCGACGACGAACAGCGCGCAGGTCAACGCGAGCAACGTCCACAGCGCGGTGCGCGGACGATCGATCGCGATGCGCACGGATCGGCGAAGCGCCGATGCGATCTTGGCGCCGATCACGTCTCCTCGTCGAGGCCGTAGGCGTAGCGACGTCCGTAGGGACCCGTGATGCGATCGAACACGGCCTCCGGTGCGGGACCGGCGTCGGGCTCCATCGTCGCGTCACTGACGTCGAACTCGGAGCGCGCGCGCCGCAGGTTACGCGGTGCCTGATTCCTGAGCTTGCGCAGGGTCTTCATCTTCATTGCGCACCTGCCATCGGGAAGGGAACGACGTTGTCGAGGATCGGCGCGGACTCGATGCCGCTCAGCGCCGCGTCGATCGAGGCACCGGCGCCATAGAGGTCGTCGATCGGGACGAGCTTGCCGTCGACGATCACGACCTGCCGCCAGTTGTAGAGCTCGGCGATGTTGCGGAGCGCGGGGTCGCGTCCGAGGATCATGCACGCGGCGCCACGATGCGCGGCCGCCGCGAGCGCGGTGCACACGATGTCGGCACCGAGCGCGTCCTGTGCGGTCGTCGGCTGGTCCGCGATGATCAGCTCGGGCTGACGAATCAGCGCGCGCGCGACGGCGACACGCTGCCGGACGGATGCCGACAGACAGTCGACGGGCAGCGACGCCTCGGACTCGATGTCGAGGGCAGCGAACAGCTCCTGCGCGCGCTCGATCGAGGCCGAGCGGGGAATGCCGTCGATCTCGAGGGGCAACACGACATTAATCTGCGCGCTGCGATCCTCGAGCAGGCAGAGATCCTGGGGAATGATGCCGACCCGCCGGCGGAGCAGGCGCAGCGACGAGCGCCGCAGCTTGCTGACGTCGCGGCCGAGCACCTCGATGCGGCCCGACGCGAGCGGTGTCTCGCCGAGCATCGCGGCTGCGAGGCGCGAGGTGCCGACCCCCGCCGCGCCGACGATCACCACGACTTCACCACCCGCGACCGAGAGGCTCGCGCCCGACAGGAGCGGCGAAGCACCACGCGGGTGATCGATCCCAACATCGACCAGGTTGATCATCGCCTTCGGTCCTACGCCACTCGGACGATCAGGGCAAAAAACTCGCGTACGATGCCTACGTGCATCGGTCCGTCGCGCTGATTTTCTTGCTCTCTTGTCGCGAGAGTGATCTCGAGCAGCGCGTCGCCGATCAGCACAAGAAGCTCGACGAGCACGCGACGCGCATCGGCACGATCGAGCGCAAGGGCGACGTCGACGCGGTGAAAGTCGCCGGCGAATTGCTCGCGAAGGGCAAGCAGTATCACCTCGAGGGACCGCCTGGTCCGCCGGGACCACAAGGCGTCGAGGGCCCACCGGGACCGATGGGTCCCGCGGGCGTCGGACCGGCGGGCCCCGAAGGACCGCGCGGACCAAAAGGTGATCCGGGCCCCGCAGGTCCGGAAGGTCCGCAAGGCGTGCAAGGCCAACAAGGACCGCAGGGCCTGCAAGGACCACAGGGGCCGCAGGGACCGAAAGGTCCGCCCGGTCCGTCGGCGGCCTACGGCAACAAGACCGACATCGTTCGCAAGGAAGCGCGGATCTCCGTCGGTCCGGGCCTCGTCGCGACGGCGATCGCGAGCTGCGATCGTGCGGTCGACTTGCTCGTCACCGGCGGCTGCTACGCGGATCCGCAGTGGATGGCGCAGCTCGTCGCGGCGCGCCCCGTCGCGATGACCGATGGCATGTCACCGGCGAGCTGGCGCTGCGACTATCGCAACACGTCACCGGCGTCGACGATCGAGGTCGTCGCGGAAGCGTACTGCGTGCGCCCGCGCGAGTGACGCGGGCCACGACCGAACGCGTGTCTCGGCGCGGCGCTCAGTAGCAGACGATCGCGGGCGACGACTGCGGGCGGAGCCCGACGGCGAGCGGCTCGGTCGTCTTCTCGGTCGTGCCTTCGTACACGCGGAGGCCGTTCGCGCTCGTCGTCTTGTCGGCGACGACGATCCGATCGTTCGGGCACACCGCGAGGTCGGTCAGCACCTGCGCGTCGGGCGTGATCGGCGTGTCCCACAGCGTCTTCGTCGTCAGATCGTAGCCCCACAGCCGCGCGCGCTCGGCGCTGAAGTTGCCGTTGTTCACGATCATCCAGAGCATGTTCGAGGTGTCGAGCGCTTGCACGGCCGTGCTCGCGACGTAGCCGCCGATCGCCGCGTTCTGCACGAGGCAGCCCTTCGAGAACGGCGAAGCACCGACGGTGATCTGCTCGAGGCAGCGCGACGTCACGTTCCCGAACTCGAACGTCGGGATGACGAGGCCCTCGCTGTTCGGGAGCTCGGTGAACACGCCGAACGGGTTCGGCGTCGACAGCGTGACGGTGGCGCGAACGGTGAGCGACGTCGCGTCGATCACGACGACCTTGCCGTTCCCGCGCGGCGTGAAGGTCTGATCGAGCAACTCGCACGCGACGTAGATGTCGTTGCCGACGCGGTACGCGGAGACGCAGTCGGGCAAGCCGTCGGGGTCGAGCGCGGACAGGTCGATCGTGGTGACCGTCGTCGAGCCGCGCGTGAGCACGACGACGCCGGCGGTGCCCATCGCAGGGACGAACACCTTC
>Ga0115026_10000414_pt1 | contig 11505 bp, 15 predicted proteins | sample Mud_0915_D1_FD_83878 | JGI IMG/M metagenome (GOLD analysis project Ga0115026, IMG submission 83878) | Wetland microbial communities from Old Woman Creek Reserve in Ohio, USA - Mud_0915_D1 | ecosystem: Environmental > Aquatic > Freshwater > Wetlands > Sediment ...
ATGGTCCTGAACGGAAACTTCAAGCCAGGGTTCCGTATTGAATTGCATATTAAAGACATCGCCAATGCGGTCGAAACCGCCCATGAAGTAGGAGTTCCCCTTCCCCTGACAAGTCAGGTGATGGAGATCATGCAGGCCCTGAAAGTGGACGGTAAAGTCGGCAATGATCACGGCGGGATCATACAGTACTACGAAACGCTGGCAAAATATGAGGCGAGAAAGTAGTTTTTGTTTTGGAGTCGTAGGGGGTCAGGGGATCGTAATAAAGTATTTAAGAAAGAAAAATAGGTCAATTCCTCACCGCTGATAAGCCATGCCAATCAAAAAGCCCTCTGGCAAGGGGACCTCGAGAAAGAAGACAAAGATGAAATAGAGTCCTGCTGTGGTTGCAATCGAAATGCCGATCAGGGTTCGCCAGCGAACCCGTTCAATCAACCTCGTCCAGATGATGAGGAAGGAGAAGGTGGAGAGAAGAAATCCCAGCCGTTGGATCACCAATGCTTCAATCAATCGTGGATCTTACCGAAATGGATGAATCCCTTGAGTGGTTTTCGTCTACCCTCTGGAGATTCATCCGGGATGCCGATGGGAAGCAAGGAGACTACCCGAACCGTCTCCGGGAGCTCAAAGAGTTTCTGAATAGAGGCTTCAGCCTCTGTCCCCCAGATCCCGATCCAGCCAGCCCCCAGCCCCAGGCTGCAGGCTGCAAGGGCCATATTCTGTGTGGCCGCTGCCCCGGCTTCAATCGCATGAAGCGGGTCGATCCGACGATCCACACAGACCAGAATGACCACAGGGGCTTCATTGATTCCCAGGTGGAGCACACTCTCCCTGGCTGCTTTGTCTAAGGCGTTTTTTAATCCCGGGTCTTTGGTGATGATGAATTTCCAGGGTTGGAGATTGCTGAACGAGGGGGCCCATCTTCCCGCATCGAGAATGGTCCGAAGCGTCTCATCGTTGATCGAATCGGGTTTGAATTTTCGAATCGTTCTTCGCGTCCGTATGGCTTTCAATACCTCATTCATGCCTTACTCCTTCTGGGGAGAAGATTAATGAGTAGCATAGTGAAGTTGTCGGGAGAAGTCAATGTTTAAACTTCATTCACAAAGTGAATAGAAAGAATATGTCCCGATCGAACGACCCTGTCGGTAACAACCAGGTTTCGGGCACGCAAGTCCCATGGGGTCCATTTTACTGCCCCCTCAATTTGGCGTGTGATTTTTCAAAAAAGATAAAAGCTCTTGCCGCAACGGAAGGGAGGGCTGAGCACCCAATTTTGTCGTGGCGAGGGCCCCGGCGCCGTTCGCAAATTTCAGAGCCTCTTGAATCGGCTTGTTCTCAGCGAGGCTTGTCGCAAGAGCTCCCAGAAAAGCATCTCCTGCAGCCGTCGTATCCATCACTTTCACCTTGAAAGCTTTCATCCAAATTTCCTCGCTTCTGTTTTTGAAAAAGAGGCCCTTGGGTCCCAGGGTGATCACTACATTTCTCACACCCATTTCCAGTAATCTTTCAGCCATCTTTCGAATGTCCCGATCCCCCTTCCATCTTATCCCCGTCAAGGATTGAGCCTCTATCTCATTGGGCACGATAAAATCGACCAGGGAGAGGAAACGGGGTGAAAGTTGAGCCGGAGGGGAAGGATTGAGAAGGGTGAGACTCCCTTGACCCTTTGCCAGTCTCAATCCCCGCTCAACGGTCGCTAAAGGGATTTCCAGTTGAGTGACAAAAACCTCGACTCCTCTCCAGCAAGGCTGCAGCCTTTTTAAATCCTTTACAGAAAGAGAGCCGTTCGCTCCGGGAAAGGCAATGATTCGGTTCTCTCCCTCTGGCGTCAATTCGATGACTGCCATTCCTGTTGGCAGTTTTCTGTCCTTGAGGATGAGTTTCGGGTTAAGACCGTTTTTGATCAGGTGCTGACGGTAAGATTCTCCATAAAGATCGTTTCCTACCTTGGTGACGAAGCAGACCTTTCCTCCCAGGCGCTTCGAGGTCACCGCCTGATTCGCCCCTTTCCCCCCGAAAAAAGTACCCTGGCTTTCCGCCAATATCGTCTCTCCGGGATGATGAAATCTTGGAATATTGAAGACTAGATCTACATTGCAACTGCCGAGGATCAGAATTTTCTTTCCCATGGGTTTACCCCAATCTTGATAGGAAGAGATCCAAGAAGCGCTCTGCATCGACGGCCAAACACACATCAATGTCTGACCCTCCTAATCCTTCCACGACTTTTCCAAAATGGTCTCCTTCTTGAGTCTCCACTGTAAGAGAGAGCTTTTGCTTTTTCACCAAATCGGGATGGGTCACAACGCCCACCGCCAGGGGGTCGTGAAGGTGGATGAGTTCTTTGTTTCTAAATTGATGGCTGGCGGAATCATATCCTGTTGCCTCGATGGCAAATTTGGAGAAGTCATTATTGATGGGCTTCACCCGTTCTTCCATCCGTTGGGGTGTGAGAGAAACCTGGTGGGTTACGTCGAGGGGGACCAATGTGATTGACAATTTCGACCCGAGGACTCTCTCGGCGGCTAAGGGATCGGAAAAGATGTTGAATTCAGCATGGGGCGTAGTGTTTCCCCCTGTTCGAACTGCTCCTCCCATGATGACCATTTCTTTCAGCTTTCTCATTCCTTCAGGGTCTTTTTGAATGGCTAAAGCCAGGTTGGTGAGAGGACCTACTGCAATGAGCGTCACTTCATCCGGATGCTGGCGAGCGACCGCTGGTATGAGTTCTTCTGCGGGTCCGGCATAGAGCTGCCACCCTTCTTTTCTTCCCTTGCGATCTATCTTAGCCCCTCCCAATCCATCTTGTCCGTGGACAGAGTGGGCGTAAATGGGCTTCCCCTTTAAAGGATGATCGGCTCCTTTGGCAATCAACGGCATATTGTTGGGTTGGATCAGAGAAAGTACTTTTTGAATATTTTCGAACACCTGTTCTAACGGGACATTTCCATTGACTCCGGTCACTGCCTTCACATCCAGCTCGGCGGAATGAAATGCCAGGATGAGTGCCAGGGCATCATCCACTCCCACGTCGCAATCGATCATTACCTTCTTCATGCCTTCAACTCCATCACCCCTTAGAAAGGATGCCCCCTCGGTTTCGAGCCATTCGACTGTGCTGACGGCCCTGAGTATGTCGAAGGGTCGCAACGACTGGAATCTCTAACGGGGCTCGACAAATTTCTTGATTTCCATTTGAAATTCACGCACACCTTTAAAGTGAATCGCCCTGAGGCCTTGGTTCACAGCTCTTTTTACGTTCTCCATGTTGTCATCGACAAAGAGAACTTCTTTCGGTCGAAGGCCCAAAAGGGAGCATATCTCTTTGAAAATGGATGGGTCTCTCTTCGTTTTTTTGAGATGATAAGAGTTGAAAACATAATCGAATCGGTGATGAAAAGGGGTTCTTTGGTCCAACTCGTCGAGCCAGTTGGTTTGATCGCTCAGGATGGCCACCATGAGGCCAGAAGATTTCATTTTTTCCGCCATGGCTGTCATTGCCGGTCTTAACTTAAATCTCTTCAGAATCTCTTCCCTGAATTCCTGATCGGCTCCTTTCACGCCGGTTTTTTTTCGAACGGCGTTCCAGTAAGAATGTTCATCGCACGCTCCGGTGATATAACCCGTTTGGTACACAAGATCGCTTGAAATTTCGTAGAAATCACCCTGGCCGAGGCCTTTTCCCTTTGCGATCGCCTTCAACCCCTCCCTAAAGCCTTCTTCAGCCAATACCCCGCCAAAATCAAAGAGAACTGCTTTAATCATGTCTCCCCATGCCGTGCCTTATATGAGAATTAGACTCCTTCCAGAATTGAATTATACCCCAGATGAGGTGCTGTTGATGCAATTATTTTACGGAATTTCCTTGACCTTGTAATTGTTTCAGCATTAGAATGTCCACATTAGTAAGGGAAGAAGGACTGTGACGGCATATTTTCAGATACGTTAAGTGGGGGGTGGGTCGGCCAACAGGGAAGATTTAGAGGTTTTCTTGACAGAGCTGGAAAGATCGCGGGGGATTCGTGGAGCCCTTAAAAGTGGTTGCGCGATATATCGATGGGAGGATCATCAAGGGGTTCAGCCAGGATTTTTTCCCGAATAAAGATCGTTTTCATGTCTCTCCAGCTGATAAATCTTCGGACGAGGGAATTGAGGTATTTTTTAAAGTATTAAAGGCTGTATTCTTCGTTCGGGATTTTGCCGGGGATGCCCAATATCATGAGCGAAAAGAGTATACCCAAGGAGATAAACCTTCGGGTCGAAAGATCGAAGTGACATTTAAAGACGGCGAAGTCCTCGTTGGGACAACGATGGGTTATGACCCAAACCGACCAGGGTTTTTTCTCTTTCCCGCAGATCCTAAGAGTAACAATATTCGGGTTTTTGCCGTGACCACCGCGGTAAAAAAAGTCCGCTACATCTAATTTGATGTCTCTATCCGCCTTGCGACGATCTAAAGAGCTGAGCCTTTCGTAAATTCCAATTACTAAGGAGTCCATCATGGATTAGACCTATTCTTCCAAAAATTTCCCCTCCTCTCGGCGGGAGGGGAGGAAGGGGAGGGGGACTGATTAGTAAATACTTAGAGCTGGAAGTCTTAACGAGGGACGCATCCTAACGAACGTGTGGATTTTGTAAGCTTGATGGGTGTAAAATGAAAATATCATGCGTGGGTGGACAGCAGCATTCATATTCATCTGCGTCCTTTTTCCGGGGCTGGCTCTGGCGGATATCTACTATTGGATCGATGACCAGGGCACCCAGCACTACACGACGAGGCCTGAGAGTATTCCCGAGCCTTATCGTGCCAAGGCACGACTTCTTCCTTTGCCCGTGTCTCCTCCTGCGCCTCCAGAATTGGAGCGGAGCCCATCACCGGAGGGGCTTACCAAGATTCCATTCACCCCGGGTCTCCCTGTGCTGGTCAGTGTCAAAATCAACGGCGCCGGACCCATCACGCTGATTCTTGATACAGGAGCCGATCGTACAATGGTTACGCCGGAAGCACTACAGAGGCTTGGCATTTCTACCGGGAACGGACCGCGCGGTATCCTGAAAGGGGTAACCGGAGCAAGCTACGTAGATGCGGTGTGGGTGAATTCCGTGGAGGTGGGCGAGGCCAAGGTGGGGCCGCTTCTAATCATCGCCCATGATGGCGACTTGAAAAACGCCGACGGCCTGCTGGGCCGCGACTTTTTGGCCCATTTCAACGTGACGATCGACTCAAAGGAAAGAATCGTCACTCTTGCTCCAAATTAATCTTTTCCATTTTCTCTTGAAAGCCTAAAAGGGGTGCTCCTGTTTATCTCGGTTTCTACTTTATTCAGTAGGCTATGAAAAAGGAGGAAAACATCATGTCCACCAATGAGAGTTTAATTAGGATTTTTGAATATGCCCTTCAACAGGAGGAAACAGGAAAAAGTTTTTTCCAAAATTCGCTTCAGAGAATGGGTTGGGGCGCTGCTGTCAGCGCTTTCAAACAATTGATCATAGAAGAGGAACATCATATTCATTTTATCGAAGGGATTCTAAGAAATCTGAGAGAGGGTCGTTGGGTCGACCTACCTCATGAAAGAGGTGCCTCGTTGGAACCAACCAATTATTTCGACGAGCGAGCCAAATCAGAGTTCCTGCAGCAATGCTTAGAAGGCTCCATGGTTCCTGAAGTGACCATTTTCAACACCGCCTGGCTGATCGAAAAGGACTTGAGCGAATTCTACCAAAAGATGGCAAATCAGACGGAGGGGAAAGCAAAAGAGGCACTTCAAATGCTCTCCAACTGGGAGAAGGGACATGAAAAGCTCTTCCGTGAATATCGGGACAAATTCCAAGACATCTATTCTAAGATGCCCTGGGGGGGGTGACCTCTGAGAGGAGCCGGCTCAGCCGTCAGGCACTCTTCGAGCAGTTAACAACCGAGACCCGTAATCGGCCACACCAATAGTCGTCCGTTTTCATCTCTCAATCGAATCCATCCTATGCTACGCGCAGGTCTATCGCAACCTTGATTCACTCCCAAATGCCCAAATCCGTTCTTCCTTTCAATGATTTGGAAAGCACGATCATCATAAACTTCGTTCGTTCTCAAGATCTCTGATTGAGGCGTTAAGGCTTGCGATGGAGATCCTGGGGTGGGGGAAGCAAAAACCCTGATCTCCTTGTTCCGTGTGAGAAAGAAGATGTCAACGGATACAGGTTCTATAGAGGGTTGAGTCGTGAACCAATCCAGGATCGGCTTCTCTCCAGACAACGAAGATTTCAATTCGGAGAAATTGACCCAAAGTTTCTTGTTCCCAAAAATATCGTAAATGATTTCAAAATATTCTCCTTTTGAGTTAGTGACAGGGAGTCGGTACCATGTTTTCGGTCCATATTCACCCCCCGTAGGAGTCTTAATTTGTGCTTTTTCCAAAACACCCATTTTCTTGAATGAGTTTCCTTCCTTTTTGTAGACTGCGATGTAAGGTGTTTGTTTCACATTTGGTTGGTTATAGTATTCAGCATACGCTTTCGGATCTATAATATTGACCGTCAGCACGGCTTTGGTCTCCCTTAGAACATTATCCGGAATCTGCGTTACTCCTAAGAAATAAGTTTCAACCGGAGCGTCTGAATAACCCTGCGACGGAATAGCCATGATCATGGCGGCCAGAAAAATCAATAGCGGCCTTTTCATATTTTTCTCCATGCCTAACGAGCCAGTCTTTCCTATTTGTTCTTTCTACTTAAATCCAAAAATTGCGCTTTGGATGATTTTAGTCCCTTTAACCATCTGCTTTTCTGTAAGGTATGCACCCCGTATCCTGTGTACCTTTCTCCGGTACTCTTTAGCGTGTTCTTCTGACCAGAAGAATACGCTCTCATGTCAAAACGCGTTGATTATACTCTCATCTTCGAGCTTGAAGAGATTGACATCCGGCACAAAGATAATGGGTTCACAGCCTTCCTCTTTCACGGTATAGTTTAGATCGCTGTCAATTCTAATTTCCATCGGTCGGGAGCAGTGGGCACATTCCGTGTTGACAATCACCGACAAGGTTTCCTGCCTTAATTGCCCTTGCACGAAGGGCGCTGCAAACGCATCGGCTGCTCAAGCCGCATATAACTGCTCACCCGTGCTAACTGTCAGGTGATGCGGGGTTTTATCAACCGTCACAGGATATGCCCAAACAACCTCTCCTTCCTTGTTTCTGAACAGGAAGGTCATACGTTTTTCTAAATCATCCAGAATGACTTTCACCCGGCTGATGGATAGATTTAACTTGTTTGCAACGCATTCCGGCGATAACGGTTTCCCGGCATAGGGGAGTTCTCTGACCACAAAATGATGCACTAAGCCGTGTTCCTTAGACATGAAGCTGTTCTCGGCTTCAAATTTCTTTTTCGCCTTGGAAATCTGTTTCTCCCATAAAAACGGCGGGACCTTGAGCATGTATCGCCACAAGCCAAGCATGAGTTTATCTTTCACAGAATGTTCTCCTGATGATTGTTCTGCCTAAGCGTTGGGACTTGCAACTTTGCCCTGGGAGGGGGATTTATCGGTGATCCGGCCCCCTTCTCATGAGGGAACTTTTAGAAATTCTTGTGCCACTGACTTTTTAAACAAATAAACGATACTCATTAGAAGAAATATAGGCGTTACTATATCTTTGTGAATGACTGCTAGCGGCGTGTAAGACAATAGAAAAACATAAATGACTCTTAGTCTATGAATAATATTTGGATATGCCATTAAGAAAGCTAACACTCGGCTTCCGAGCATTACGATACAGAGAACAAGTGCAAGTATTCGTCCGATTCGTTTATGTCCAAAAATAAACAATCCACTTATGATGCCGGTTACGATAAAAAAAGCAAGTTTGGCGTAAAGGAAAATAAACGACAGATATAACTTTGTTTCCACCAATTGTTGTTTTGATGCATTTGGGTGGTCGGATTTATACATTTCATATCCTTCATCGATCAGTCCTTTTATGTTTGGGCTTTGGACAAACGGCGGCAGATAGATGACGTAGGAAAGCCAAAAAATGACAGTATATATTCCAAACATTCGTATGGTTTTTCGTGAGGATATATCAAACAATTTAGGACCCTCTTATTTCATTCATATACATAACGAGGATGCAAAAAAGTCCTTTTGACGAGTGAGAGCCATGCTTTTAGGGGACACTTGCCCCTCACATGCATAAGATCGTTAATTGTGGTGCACTCTATGAGGCCAATTGTTTCAGCATCTCGCCCACGAATCTGATCGGAGACTTTTTCTACAGCCTCAAGGTCAATTTAGGCGGCGACGAGTCAAGACCGTCCGTTGGATGGTGTGGTTATCTGCCATCCAGATCTTGTTGAAGATTTTCCTGAGTCGTTGAGCGTTCTTTGTTACTTTAGCTTTTGTAGCTTTCTTAATTTTATTCTTAAGTTCTTTACTCTTAGCTCCTGTAGAGACTAGCTGCAATTTCTTTCCTGCCTAAAAAAAACATGCCATTTCCATCCTCTATGACTCATCTGGTTCTTCCGGAAGTTGAGCACCGTGCCAGACAGCTACGATCCAGACCGTTTTTTCTCTTACACGATAAAAGAAACGGTACGGTCTTACAATAACTTCGCGAAAAGGAAGATCGGGAAACTCCGGCAGTGCCATGCCAGATTGTGGAAATTTTCTGAGCCTGGATAAAACCTTTTCCGCCTTACGCCGGAAAGCAATCGCAGCCGGTGGATTCCCTTGGTAAATATAAGCTATGGCTTCAAGGAACTGTTTTCGCCCCGAAGGAGTGAACAGAACTTTCAAGGTTTCGTCTCTTTTAACAAGGAGTCGGCTTCAGCGAGAACCTCCTCGAGGTCGTACCCCTTGCCCTCCCCGATCTCTTTCTCGCCACGGGCGAGAAGGCGCAAAATTTCCAGTTCATGCTGGGAGTGCTTGTAAGTTTCCATGCTAACCATTACGGCAGCAGCCCGTCCTCTCTGGGTAATGACGAGAGGCTCTCTGGACGCAATCACTCGCTTTACGATAGATGTGGCATCCTGCCGAAGATCGGTAATTGGTATGATATTAGGAATTTTAGCCATTGGTAATACCCCCTATAATAGTATTAATGATACTACCAATGCTAGTATAAATCAAGGACGATTTTGGCGTGGAGCGAAGAGATCAGTTGTCCCCTTTTTAACTGACCATTTTCTTGAATTCTTCCTCGGTGAGAGTTTTGATCCCTAATTCCTTTGCTTTGTCGAATTTGGAGCCTGGGTCCTCGCCAACCACCACAAAGTCCACTTTCTTTGAAACAGTGGAGGCAGTCGTTGCATTCATTGATTCCACGAGGGTTCGGGCCTCGGTCACTATACGCATAGCGCCGAGAGTGAAGCGCGGCGTTACGCGCGTCGTCTCCACCCTCTTGCCCTGCCTCTCTCCTTTCTCACGACCTCAACAAGTTCTTCCGTAGAAACAGTTGCTTTGATTGAAGGAACGTCCAGAGGAGACCCAAGCTTCCGCTCGGGAATTAGAGCAAACGTTCTTCCATCTTTCCGGCGGATAATCACTTTTCCCATCGATTCTGCCTTGTCCAAGATACTAGAAAGTTTCTGCCTCGCTTCAGAATAGGTGTAGACTCGCATTTAAACCTCCATCACTTTAACGCCAAGCTTCGTCGCCGCGCGCTCTAAGGCGCGATCTAGGGTCAGCAAAGGTGCAGCATGCCGAACGGCACAATCAAGAAAGTACGCATCGTAAGCATATGTTTTGGTTTCATGGGCGATGGATATGGCATTGTTCAAATCAACTCTAACAAAACGCAAGTGGATCGCGTTAAAGATCTTCAACCCCTGCTGGGCCTCAGCCAACCCAATACGTTGATGTTTTAGCATGGCTGAGAAGGCATTCCCGATTTCCCAGGTGATTGACCCAGGCCCAATGAGCGTATGCCCCGCCGTCAGTTTCACGATCCTATCTCGCTCTGGTTCCGCTACGATAACAGCAAGCAGAGCGGAAGTGTCAATGACAACATCCATGAGCGACCCCTTTCTGGTCCTAGACAATTGTACAATTATAACGTAGGATGTCAATAGGCGAAGCAGATATGAAGCCCTAAAAATAATAGCATGAGATAATCAATCTACCTACTATGCGATGCTTCGGCTTCAGATGAACTCTTCAAACGGCTTCTACGGTGGAATCATGGGTATTCGCAATCCCTTCAAAGAGTTCCCTCCTGGCGACCTATGGGTTGCAGAGGTTATCCAATCATCTTCTTGAATTCTTCTTCGGTGAGAGTTTTGATCTCTAACTCTTTGGCTTTGTCGAATTTGGAGCCGGGGTCTTCTCCAACCACGACAAAGTCCACTTTCTTTGAAACGGTGGAGGCGGTCGTTGCCCCCATTGATTCCACAAGGGTTCGGGCCTCATCTCTTGCAAAGTCTTTCATGGCTCCTGTGAAGACAAATATCTTGCCCGCCAGTTTGCCCTTCTCCTTTGCTTTGGGCTCGATGACTTTCACTCCGGCCTTCTTCAATCGGTCGATAGATTCTCTGTTCTTCTTATCTCCAAAGAATCTATGGGCACTGGCTGCAACCTCTGGCCCTATGCCGTCTACCTCCATCAATTCCTCTTCTGAGAGGCGGAAGAAATCGTCGAGCCGTGTAAAATGTCGAGCCAGGTCTTCTGCGGTAGTCTCACCTACATTACGGATCCCGAGGGCATAGAGAAACTTAGAAAGAGGTTTGGTTTTGCTTTTTTCAATGGCGTCAATAATATTTTGAGCTGATTTGTCTGCCATCCGCTCCAATTCAATCAGTTGCTCTTTTTTGATGTCATAAATATCCGCCACGTCTTTAACCAAGCCTTTGTCCACCATTTGATCGATCAGCTTGATGCCCAGACCGTCGATGTCCATTGCCCGTTTGGAGGCAAAATGTCTGATCCGGCCTTTCAATTGCGCGGGGCAGTCCAGGCCGATGCATCGATGAATGGCTTCCTCTTTGATCACCTCCGCCCCGCACACCGGGCACTTTGCAGGCATCTCAAACTTTTTTTCTTTTCCGGTTCGCTTCGATGTTATTACCTGGACGACCTCTGGAATCACGTCTCCTGCCCTCTGAATGACCACCGTATCTCCGATCCTCACATCCAGTCTGTCGATTTCATCCTGATTGTGAAGTGTGGCCCGGCTCACTTCTACCCCGCCAACTCTCACCGGCTCCATCAACGCTACGGGTGTGAGGGCCCCGGTCCTTCCCACCTGGGGTTTAATATCTTTAATCTTTGTCGTCTCCTGCTTGGGCTGAAATTTAAAGGCGAGTGCCCAGCGCGGACTACGAGCAATTTCTCCGAGTCTCGTCTGAAGATCAAAGCTGTTCACTTTGATCACTGTTCCATCAATTTCGTAGGGAAGGGTTTCTCGCTTCTCATTCATCTCATGGTAATAGTCGAGGACCTCTTCAATGTTTTTACATTTACGAAGATGAGGATTTGTTCTGAGCCCCCATTTCGGAAGGGTGTTGAGAACTTCC
>Ga0115026_10000415_pt1 | contig 11498 bp, 9 predicted proteins | sample Mud_0915_D1_FD_83878 | JGI IMG/M metagenome (GOLD analysis project Ga0115026, IMG submission 83878) | Wetland microbial communities from Old Woman Creek Reserve in Ohio, USA - Mud_0915_D1 | ecosystem: Environmental > Aquatic > Freshwater > Wetlands > Sediment ...
ATTGGCCGGGATGGCGCTGCCGTTGGTGGCGGTGCCGTTGCCGGTGAAGGTCAGGGTCTGGTGCGGCTGGGTCGCGCAGAAGGTGTCGAACTCCACCGTCAGGGTGTTGGTCAGGGTCGTCTGATGGGCGGGATCGGTACCGGGCGGGTCGCTGTTCGGCGCCTCCTCGCGCACATCGAGGTTGGCGACGCGGTCGTAGGAGGCCGGGCGGACCAGCACCACGCGGAACACGATCTCCAGATTGTCGCCGTGGCGCAGCATGTTCCGCTGATCGGCGTAGAGCGGGTGGACCTCGGCCGCGCACGGCCCGATCGAGCAGCCGGTGCTGGTCAGTGTGAACTCGGGCGTCGTATTGCCGAGCGGCACCGTCGGGTTGGTGGTCGTGAGCGGGAAGGTCCCGGGCACCGGATTGGTCCAGACGATGTTGTCGGTCATGCCCGGGTAGTTCCCGTAGACCGGGCTCACGTGGACGGTGCGGACCGTGGGCGTATACGTCGGATCCATGACGTACTCGGGCGGCAGCACGTCGCGCAGCGTGATGTTCTTCACCGTGCCGCCGGTGCGGTTGCGGATGGTGATGGTCATCGTGCCCTTGCTGCCGACCGGCTGGGAGGTGTTGGTGCCGGTCAGCCGGCGCTCGACCTCGAGCGGCGCGCGCTCGCCGTACAGCGTGTACAGACGCGCCACGGCACTGGCCGGCGTCGTGCCGGTAGACGTCGCCGTGATGCCGCCGGCCGGGGTATCGATCTGGCAACCCCACTGGATGTCGGAGACGGTATTGGTCTTGCTGGTGGCGCAGGAGCTGGTGATCTTGCCGACCAGGTAGATGAAGGCGCTGCTGCCGCGCCGCACATCGACCAGGTCCGGCGAATCGTTGCCCGGGTTGCCGAACGGGTTGTCGACGTCGAAGTCAGGGATGGTGTTGCTGGCGTTGACGCACGGCGAACCGCCCGGCCGCACCCCGTTGTTGTTGGCGACCGCGTCGGCGCTCGCCGCCGTCGGGCAGGCGTAGTTGATCACCATGTTGCCGGCCTGCATCAGGTCGTCGAAACGCAGGTCCTGCAGGTCGGCCAGACCGGAGTTCTGGACCTGGATGCGCCAGATCAGATCATCGTTGATGTTGCCGTAAACCGGATTGGTGTAGGCCGTCTGAAGGGCATCGACGTTGCGGCCCGTCTTGAAGACCCGCGGGATCGGTTCGCGCAGCGGCAGGACATCCGACACACTCTGCGGCGAATCGCCGCAGGCGGAATCGGTGTTGAAGGTCACGGTCGCCTGGATGGTGCGATTGGCCGTGACCAGCCCCTCATCGGTCAGCGCGGTGGCACGCGCCACGGCGAAGGTGATGGCAATGGTGTCGCCGTCATTGCCCGCCCCGGGGCTGGAATCGAGACTGATGCCCGTGAGGTTGAAGGTCAGGACCGAGCCGTTAGTGCCGCTGACGCTCGGGGCGGCACCGGGCTGCAGGGGTCCGCCGTTGATGCTGTAGCGTACCGGGGTCGGGGCGGTCGCTGCATAGGTCAGCCCGGAGCTTCCGAGGTTCTCCACGACCCGGATGTTGGTCATGGTCGCCCCGGAATAGGGGTTGGTGACGATGACCGTGACGTAACCGTAGCCGCACAACTCGCAATAGCTGACGCTCAGGTCGTGATCGACGAACGGATCGGCGTTGTTCTTGATGTCGCAGGGCGCGGCGAGGACCGCAGCCGCCGGCAGCCACAGCGCAAACACAGACACCGCGACACGAAGCAGACGAACGACAACCCGGACCACGACCCGGGCGCTCATGACGGAAACCCCACCGTCCATGCCGGACCCCGCATCCACCGATGCCCGATGACCCCACGGCAGAGCCCGCCAATGGCGCCTGCCACAGCGTGGCGCGCGGCCGCGGCGTGCAGGATCGAGCGGATAGCGTGATGACCGGGCGGGCAAACCGCCCACTTGTTGTCACTGGCCCCTGAAACGGCGATCGAGACCAGCGACTTCCTGACTGCCCGGGCAACGCCTGTGCTGTGTTTCTGAATCAAATTTGTCTGGCGTTCGTGCTGAGATACGGGGCAGAGCCAAATTATAGAGGTCGTACACAAACTAGTGACGTAACACCATGACCAGTCAGCGGTTCTTTAACGTCACTGGGCGGGTCATCGCCATTCGTCCGGCGTATCCGACAGGCCATCGACTGGTGCGCGACGTGCCCGCCGGCCGCACCGACCGGCGGTTCGCCTCCGTTGACACTTCCGGCGGGTCGGATACGCTCAGCTTGTGAATCTCTACGATCGCCGTGATTGCGTCGGCGATCCGGACGACGGACCGGCCCGGTGCGGCATCCACCCCATGACCGAGGCCGCCGCGTCCGCCCTACCCACAGGAGTCGTTAAGCGTGTACAGGTTTTTCGTTGCCGCAGTCATGCCCATGCTGCTGTGGGCGCCCAGCGCCGCGGGCTGGGCCGAGCAGGTTTCCCGCGAACAGATCAAGGGATTGGACGAGCAGGTGCAGGAGATCAAGTCTGATGCCCTCGGGATCGCCGCCGATCTCAACCGCCTGGAAGAGAAGCTGCTGTATCCGTCCAACTCGCAGCTGGCGGTGTTCGTGTCGCTGGCGCCGGGGACCAAGTTCCGCCTCGACGCAGTCGAGATCCGGGTCGATGGCAAGCCGGTGGCCCACCACCTCTATACCCTCAAGGAACTCGAGGCCCTGCAGCGCGGCGGCGTGCAGCGCATCTACACCGGCAACGTCCGCAGCGGCGAGCACACGCTCGAGGTGCACGTGCTCGGCAAGTCGGCGCTCGGCGGCGAAGTCCGCAACAGCGCCAGCTTCAAGGTGACCAAGGACGTGGCGCCGCGGCTGGTCGGCATCACCCTGGCGGCGCCGGGCGCGGCGGGACCGAGCATCTCCCTCAAAGACTGGTAGTCCATGCGGCGCCTGATACTGTTCCTGTGCGGCCTGCTGGTGGCCGCGGCGTCGTCCGCGGCCAAGGCCCCGGCACGCGCGCCGCTCAAGGATCTGTATTTCGGCGAGGGCCTGTACCACGCCTACCAGGGCGAGTACTTCGACGCCATCGCCCGGCTCGACACCGAGCTCGGCCAGTACTACGGCCTCGATGAACCGGGGCTCGACACGCTGCACTTCCACATCAACCAGGCGGAGTTCTCGGTCGGCGACTTCGAGCTCAACTACCGCATGCACCTGCGCGCCGGCCGCGCCATCAAGGCGGTGCTGGAAGGCAATGTCCCGCCGCCGGTGCGCAACGAGGCCGCCTACCGCCTGGCGCGCCTGCACTTCCAGAAGGACCAGCCCGGCGACGCCATGACCGCGCTCGCGCGCATCGACGGCAAGGTGCCGGACACGATCCGCGACGACCTCGCGTTCCTGCGCGGCAACGTGTACGTGGCGGTCGGGCGCTTCGGCGAGGCGGCCAGCATCTTCAAGGGCCTGCAGGGCGCCAAGGGCTACGAGGGGTTCGCCAGCTTCAACCTCGGCATCGCCGAGCTGCGCGGCGGCGAGGAGAAGGACGGTTACGCCAGCCTCGCGCGCGCCGGCCAGGCCGGCGCCAGCGACCCGGCCACGCTCGCCATCCGCGACAAGGCCAACCTGGTGCTCGGCAGCCGGCTGCTGGAGGCCAAGCAGCCGGCGCTCGCCAAACAGTATCTCGAGCGGGTACGCATCAACGGGCCGTTCTCGGCCTCGGCGCTGCTGGCCTGGGGCTGGTCGGATGCCGGGCTGCAGCGCTACGACCGCGCGCTGGTGCCATGGTCGCTCCTGGTCAAGCGCAACGTCACCGACCCGGCGGTGCAGGAGGCGCTGCTGGCCGTGCCCTACGCCTACGCCCAGCTCAACGTCCACGGCAAGGCCGCGCTCGGCTACGGGCGCGCGCTCGAGGCCTTCGGCCAGGAGCTCGACAAGCTGAACGCCTCGGCCAAGAGCATCCGCGAGGGCAAGTTTCTCGCGGCGCTGGTGCGCGAGGAGATCAAGCAGGACCCGGACTGGGTGATCAAGCTGCGCGCGCTGCCGGAAAGCCCCGAGACCTACTACCTCATGGAGCTGATGGCCTCGCACGATTTCCAGGAGTCGCTCAAGAACTACCTCGACCTGGAGGCACTGCGCAAGCGCCTGGACGCGTGGGAGGCGAACCTCGACGCCTGGGAGGAAATCATTGCCCAGCGTCGCGCCTACTATCAGCCGCTGCTGCCGGAGCTCGACCGCCAGTTCCGCGCACTCGACTCGCAGATGCGGTTGCGCATCGAGCAGCGCGACCGGCTCGACAAGCGCATCAAGGCGATGCTGGTCCAGCCGCGCCCGGACTTTCTCGCCACCGCCGAGGAGCGGGTGATGCGCGGCCAACTCGATGAGCTCGCCAAGCGCCACCGCAACGACCCGGCGACCCTGGAGCGCATCGCCCGCCTGCGCGGGGTGATTGCGTTTCGCATCCACACCGAATACGACCAGCGCCTGACCGACGCCTGGAAGCACCTCGCCGAGCTGAACGGCGTGATCGCGGCCCTGAAGAAGCAGTACGCCTCCTACGTCCGCACCCGCCAGGCCGCCTCGCAGAGCTATGAGGGCTACGACACGACCCTGAGCCGGCTGCGCACCCGCATCGCCGACGCCCGCGAGCAGTCGAAGACGCTGATGGCCCGCCAGGGCCACCTGCTCGAAGTCATGGCGCTCAACGAGCTCGAAACACGCATCACCCGTCTCGAGGAATACCAGGTGAAGGCGCGGTTCGCGCTGGCCGACAGCTATGACCGCGCGGTCAAGGCCCAGGAGGCCGGAGCCGTGGTGAAATGAAGACGCTGCGCCTCGCCCTCGCCCTCGCCCTGCCGGCGGTGCTCGCGTCGTGCGCGACGACCGGCGGCGGCGACACCCTCGCCGACCTGCGCGACGTGCGCATCGAGATCAAGGAAGAGCAGATCGACGGCGGCATCGAGAAGGCGATCGCCAGTTACCGGCGCTTTCTCGAGGAGACTCCGGAATCGCGCCTCACCCCCGAGGCGCTACGCCGCCTCGCCGACCTCAAGGTGCAGAAGGAATACGGTGCCACCGCGGGCGCCACCCGGGCGGAACCGGCCGCACCCCGCAGCCTGGACAAGCCGGCCGGCTTCGATGCCGCGGCCAGCCCGCCCCCGCCGGCGGCGGCCGGTCGCCGCGACAAGCCGGCCGGCAAGGCCAAGTCGGAGTCGGATATCGCGTTCGAGAAGCGCGCCACCACCGGCCAGAAGATCCCGTCGGCCACCGCCGCGGCGCCCGTGACCACCCCGGACGGCGCGGCCGCCGACCTCGAGAACGCCAACGCCCGCGAGGCGATCGAGCTGTACAAGAAGCTGCTGGCGAAATATCCGCACTACGAGCGCAACGACCAGGCCCTGTACAACATGTCGCGCGCCTACGAGGAGCTCGGCCAGGTCGAAGAGGCGATGACAGTCATGAACCGCATCGTCCGCGAGTACCCGCACTCCAGGTACATCGACGAGGTGCAGTTCCGGCGCGGCGAGTTCTACTTCACGCGCAAGAAGTTCCTGGATGCCGAGGAGGCCTACAAGACCATCGTCGACCGCGGACCTTCCTCGTCCTATTACGAATTCGCCCTGTACAAGCTCGGCTGGTCGTTCTACAAGCAGGAGCTGTACGACGAGGCCCTCGACCGGTTCTTCGGCGTGCTCGACTACCGGGTGACCACCGGCTATGACTTCGACAAGGGCGGCAACGACATCGAGCGCAAGCGCATCGACGACACCTTCCGCGTCATCAGCCTCGGGTTCTCCTACACCGGCGGGCCGGATGCGCTGGTGGAGCGCTTCAGCAAGGTCGGCAAGCGCCCGTACGAGGTGAACGTGTACGCCAACCTCGGCGACCACTACCTCGAGAAGCGCCGCTACGCCGACGCCGCCGCCGCCTACCAGGCGTTCGTGAAGCGCAATCCGTTCCACAAGGTCGCCCCGGACTTCGACATGCGGGTGATCGACATCTACAAGAAGGGCGGCTTCCCCAAGCTGGTCATCGACGCCAGCAAGGCGTACGCCACCAACTACGGCCTGAAGTCGGAATACTGGAAGCACTACGACATCAAGGCCCACCCGCAGGTAGTCGCCAATCTCAAGCAGAACCTGCGCGAGCTGGCCAATTACTACCACTCGCTCTACCAGAACAAGCAGTTCGAGCGCGAGCGCCCCGACAACTTCCGCGACGCCGAGCACTGGTACAGCGAGTTCCTGGCCTCATTCCCGCGCGAGCCGGAATCGCCGGCGATCAACTACCAGCTGGCTGAGTTGCTGCTCGAGAACAAGTCGTTCGGCGAGGCCGCCACGGAATACGAGCGCACCGCCTATGCCTACGCCGCCCACGACAAGGCCCCGGCCGCCGGCTACGCGGCGGTGTACGCGCACCGCGAAAACGCCAAGGTCGCCACCCCGGCCGCGCTCACCACGGTGCGCCGCGAGGTGATCCGCAGCTCGATCAAGTTTGTCGACACCTTCCCCAAGCACGAGAAGGCCACCATCGTGCTGGGCGCGGCCGCCGACGACCTGTATGAGATGAAGGACTACGTGCCGGCGCACGCGACCGCCACCCGCCTGATCACGCAATTCCCGGGCGCCGAGCCGTCGCTGCAGCGCGCCGCCTGGATCGTGGTCGCGCACGCCTCGTTCGAGCTGCAGAAATACCCGGACGCGGAGGCCGGCTACAACAACGTGCTGCGGCTCACACCGAAGGACGACAAGTCGGTCGAGGGCTTCTACGACAACCTGGCGGCGTCGATCTACAAGCAGGGCGAGCTGGCCGGCAAGGCCGAGGATCACAAGACCGCGGCCGGGCACTTCCTGCGCATCGCCCAGGCGGCGCCGAACTCGAAGATCCGCCCGACCGCCGAATACGACGCCGCCTCGGCGCTGCTCAAGCTCAGGGACTGGGACCGCGCGGTCGAGGTGCTGCAGGCGTTCCGCAAGAGCTACCCGGCGCACGAGCTGCAGGGCGAGGTCACCAAGAAGATCGCCTTCGCCTACCGCGAGGCCGGCAAGCTCACGGTCGCGGCCGCCGAGTACGAGCGCATCGAGAAGGAATCGAAGGACAATGAGGTGCGGCGCGGCGCACTGCTGGTCGCCGCCGACCTGTACGAGCAGGCCAAGGACACCGGCCGCGCGCTCGAGGTCTACCGCCGCTACGTGGCCGTATTCCCGAAGCCGCTCGAGCTGGCGCTGGAGTCGCGCTACAAGATCGCCACCATCCACAAGAACCGCAAGGACACGAGCACCTACTTCGCCGAGCTGCGCCAGATCCAGGACCTGGACGCGCGCGCCGGGCGCGAGCGCACCGACCGCACCCGCTTCCTCGGCGCCACCGCCGCGCTCGGCCTGACCGAACCGCTGTACGACGAGCTCGTCGCCATCAAGCTGGTCAAGCCGTTCCAGAAGAACCTGCTGAAGAAAAAGGCCGCCATGAAAACCGCCATCGACGGCTTCGGCAAGCTGATCAGCTACGAGGTCGGCGACGTCACCGCGGCCGCGACCTATTACCTGGCCGAGATCTACTACCACTTCAGCCGCGCGCTGACCGAATCCGAGCGCCCGGACAATCTCAATGCCATGGAGCTGGAACAGTACGAGCTGGCCATCGAGGAACAGGCGTTCCCGTTCGAGGAGAAGGCGATCGCCACCCACGAGAAGAACGTCGAGCTGCTGACAGTCGGCGTGCCGAGCCTGTGGATCGAAAAGAGCATTGGCAAACTCGCCACGCTGGTGCCGGCGCGCTACGCCAAGCCCGAGCAGCGCACCGGCTATGTCGACTCGCTCGGGCCGTTCCGGCTGAGCTTCATCTCCCGCGGGCCGGGGTCGTGATGACGACCCGGCACAGGGACCGACCGCCATGCGCCGGACCGGCGGACGAATTGGCGGCAGGAACCGCATTGACAGGCCATGTGGATGACATTTACTGATAGACAGGCGGAGACGATCCGCCCGGACGCCGGGCGGATCCCAAGATGCACACCATGACGATCGTTGGCACGACCCGAGACCCGCGTACCCGCCCCGCGCCTGCCCTGCTGCTGGCCGCGCTGCTGGCCCTGGCCGGCTGCGCCACCGGCGAGCCGAAACCGGAGACCCGCGCCGACGGCGGCGCGGCGCCGGCCGTCGAGCTCGGCGAGGCGACCCGGGTCGATGCCGACGTCCGCGCCGATTTTGACAAGGCGCTGGCGCTGCTGCAGGCCGGGAACATCGAACCGGGCATGGAGCTGCTCACCCGGGTGAGCGAGCGCGCCCCCAACAGCACCGCACCGTACATCAATCTGGCGATCGCCCAGCAGGATCTCGGCAAGTTCGAGGCGGCCGAAGAGAACCTCAAGAAGGCACTGGCCATCGCCCCCGAGCACCCGGTGGCCAACAACGAATACGGTATACTTTACCGCCGCACTGGCCGCTTCGCCGAGGCGCGCAAGACCTACGAGGCCGTGCTCAAGAAGGATGTGGCCTTTCTGCCGGCACGGCGCAACCTGGCGATCCTGTGCGACCTGTACCTGAAGGATTACGATTGCGCGCTGGAGAATTACGAGAAGTACCGCGACGCAAACCGCGGCGACCAGGCGGTGGAAATCTGGATCGCCGACGTCAAGGCGCGCGCCGGGCGCTAGCCCGGCCGACCGTCTGACCGAACCCGACGAACACAACCCAGCGCGCCCGGCGCGGCGCCCGGAGGCCCGATGTCACGAATCGCAACCTGTAGCCTGCTGCTCCTGCTGCTGCCGGCGGCACTGCACGCAGCCGACAAGAAGCCGGCCGCCGGCCGCGACGGCTCCGAACCCAAGACGGTGTCCGGCATCTCGATCGTCGGCAACGACGACGCCCCGAAGTCGCTGTACATCGTGCCGTGGAAGGCCTCGGAACTGGGCGACAACAACCTCACCCCGAGCCTGCTCGACGCCCGCACCGCGCCGGTCGACAAGGAAGTGTTCCTGCGTGAAGTGAACTACTACGAGCTGCGCAGCCCCCACTGACCCGCCGCGCCCGGAGGCACGGCGACACAAACAACCGCAACGAGGAATGTAAAGATGGACTTTATTAACGAGATAGTGAGCTTCATCCGCGACGGCGGCGCGTGGATGTACCCGATCCTGCTGGTTGGTGCGGTCGGCGGCGCGATCGTCGTCGAGCGTCACCTGACCCTGTCGCGCATCGGCAAGGCCAATCGCAACATGTGGGAACAGCTGCACCCGATCCTGGTGGCCCGCGACTTCGACAAGGCGCGCGAAATCACCGCCGGCGACAAGTCCACCATCAGCGAGCTGCTCAACCTCGGGCTGGCGCGCCAGGGCGCGGTGCGGCGGCGCGACGACATCGAGATCGCCATGGAAGAAGGCATGATGGAGATCACCCCGCAACTCGAGAAACGCACCCAGGCCATTGCGCTGCTCGCCAACATCGCCACCCTGCTCGGCCTGCTCGGCACCATCGTCGGCCTGATCCAGGCGTTCAACGCGGTGGCCAATGCCAACCCGGCGGAGAAGGCCGACCTGCTGTCCGGCAGTATCTCGGTGGCCATGAACACCACCGCGCTCGGCCTGATCGTGGCGGTGCCGCTGCTGCTGGCCCACGCCTATCTCAACTCCAAGACCGGCGAGATCATCGACAGCCTGGAGATGGCCTCGGTGAAGACCCTCAACATCATCGTGTCTGCAACCCACCCGCGCTCGAACGGCTGACCGGCCATGCCCTCGCTCTCGACCCGCCGCAAGCGTCACCACGAGCAGGCGGAACTCAACATCACCACCTTCCTCAACCTGATGGTGGTGCTGATCCCGTTCCTGCTGGTGACCGCAGTGTTCTCGCGTATCACCATCATGGAGCTCGACTTGCCGGTCGCCGCCGGTGGCGGAGCCTCCGACAAGCCGGCGGTGACCATCGAAGTGATGGTGCGCAAGAACCGGCTCGAGGTCGGCGACGGCCGCCGGGTGCTCACCACGATCCCCAAGGTCGGTGACAAGCACGACCTGCGCAAGCTGTCGGAGTCGCTGCTCACCATCAAGAAGAACTACGGCGACAAGGAGGATGCCACCATCCTGGTCGAGCAGGATATCGAGTACGAGGACGTGATCCACGTGATGGACGCGGTCCGGCTGATCGAGATCCGCGAGCCCGGCAGCGACGTGGTGCAGAAGATCGCGCTGTTCCCGGCGATCTCCATCGGTGATGCGCCATGAAGAACACCCGCCGCCTCAAGCGCATGGCGCGCGCCAAGAAGCACAAGACCGACCTCAACCTGACGTCGCTGATGGACGTGTTCACCATCCTGGTGTTCTTCCTGCTGGTGAACCAGTCGGCGGTCGAGGTGCTCGAGCCGCCCAAGGAGATCAAGCTCCCCGACTCGGTGGTCGAGGCCAAACCCCGCCAGACCCTCGTGATCATGGTCAGCGAGCAGACCATCATGGTGCAGGGCGAACCCACCGTGCCGCTGGCCGATGTGCTGGCGATGAAGGATGAACTGATCCAGCCGGTCATGGCGCGCCTGAGCGAGATCCGCAAGCACACCATCGGCCTCAATACCGAGATGGTGGCCAAGACCAACGAGGTGGTGATCCTGGCGCACAAGACCATCCCGTTCAAGGTGCTGAAGAAGCTCATGTCCACCTGCACCATGTCCGGCTACACCAAGATCTCACTGGCGGTCATCCAGAAGGGCTCGCAGAGCTGACGCCACAGGGACGATCGTGACAGCGCGACAGAAGAAGACCCTCCAGACCCAGATCCTCGAGATCCAGGGCAAGATCCCGGTCCTCGAACGCCAGCTGCAGGCGCTCGACGACGGGCTGCGCGAGCTGACCGAGCAGGGCCAGCAGTTCCAGCTGCTCGGCCAGGTGTGCGAAGCCCTCGACAAGCTCGAAGCGATGGGCGCCGGCGCGCTGTTCTGGGGCAAGAAGCCGGAAGTCGCCGATGTCCCCGGGCATATGGCGCGGGTGCGTGCGCTGGCCGGTGCCCACCAGGAGAAGGTCGCCGCCGCCGAGGGCAAGCGCCAGGCGCTCCGGGACAAGATCTACGATGAACAGCTGCGCGTCAGCCTGCTGGCCGATGAGATTGCCGAGCTGGAGGAAGAGGAAGAGGCCGCCAAGGAGGAGTTCAAGGTCGAGCGCGAGCTCAGTCCCGAACCCTACCGGCCGATGCGCATGCCGTGGAGTCACCGCGGCGAAGACCAGCAGCGCTTCCGCAAGTCGCTGCTGCTCGCGCTGCTGCTGACCCTGCTGTTCGGCGTGCTTGTCGAGATGTGGATACTGCCGGAGCGCGACCTGACCGAGGTGGTGGAAATCCCCGAGCGCATGGTGCGCCTCGCCCAGAAGACTCCGCCGCCGCCCCCGCCCAAGCCGCAGGAAAGGGCAGTCGAGAAGGAAGACAAGTCCAAGCCGGCCGAGACCCAGAAGGCGCGCGCCAAGGCCGAACAGTCCGGCGTGCTCGCGTTCAAGAACGCGTTTACCGACCTGATGGCGGGCCCGGGCGACAACCTCGGCGCCAGCGCC
>Ga0115026_10000416_pt1 | contig 11496 bp, 6 predicted proteins | sample Mud_0915_D1_FD_83878 | JGI IMG/M metagenome (GOLD analysis project Ga0115026, IMG submission 83878) | Wetland microbial communities from Old Woman Creek Reserve in Ohio, USA - Mud_0915_D1 | ecosystem: Environmental > Aquatic > Freshwater > Wetlands > Sediment ...
CTGACCCAGGATCTGGACGGCGCGTTCCGCCCGGGCCATTTCAACGGCGTCGGAACGGTGGTGTTGAAACTGTTCAATCTGGTGCAGCCGCGCGTGGCGGTGTTCGGCAAAAAAGATTTCCAGCAATTGCTGGTCATTCGCGAACTGGTGCGGCAGTTCAACCTGCCCATCGGGATCATCGCGGGCGACACGCTGCGCGAAGCCGATGGGCTGGCAATGAGTTCGCGCAACGGCTATCTCGGTGCGTCCGAGCGCATTCAGGCCACGCTGTTGCAGCGCGAACTCGCTGCAATCCGGGCAAGCGTCGAGTCAGGCGAGCGTGATTTTGCAGGCTTGTCGGCCACGGCCTGCCGCCACCTGAAAATGGCGGGCTGGCGTGTTGATTATGTCGAACTGCGTGATGCCGGGAATCTGCAGCCCGCCACGCCCACCAGCCAGCAACTGGTGGTGCTGGGTGCGGCCTGGCTGGGCAAGACCCGGCTGATCGACAACCTGGATTTTGCCCTGCCGACTCAAGCTTGAGGTTTACGCTTGGGCCAAAGGTATAATAGAAGCCTTTCCTTATTTATTGAGGGCACCGTCATGCAACGCACGATGCTCAAGTCCAAAATCCATCGGGCAACCGTCACGCATTCCGAGCTGCATTACGAAGGCTCGTGCGCGATCGACGAAACCCTGCTGGATGCGGCGAACATCCATGAATACGAGCAGATCCAGATCTACAACATCACCAATGGTGAGCGTTTCACCACCTATGCGATCCGCGCACAGCGTGGCTCGGGCGTGATCTCGATCAATGGCGCCGCCGCGCACAAGGCCAATCCGGGCGATCTCATCATCATCGCCACCTACGCGGTTTACAACGAACTGGAGATGGCCCGCTTCGAGCCGGAACTGGTGTATGTAGACGCAGACAATCGCATCCTGGACACGCGACACGCGATCCCGGTTCAGGCTGCGTAAGCGTCAATCCTTCAGGCTGACTCTGCGGCCTTCGCCGCCGCCCGCAACTTGTCCTTTTTGCTGGGCCGTTTGCCCTTGATGCCGCCATTACCGGGCACGGCGATGGCGGCTGTCTGAACCGGCTCAAACCCTTCGATCTGCTCCCGCGGCAAGTTCAAATGCAGGCGTTTCTCGATCAAGCGGAAATGCGCCTCGGTGTCGGCGCTCACAAAGCTGATGGCCAGGCCGCTTTCACCCGCGCGGCCGGTGCGGCCAATGCGGTGAACGTAATCTTCGGCTGAGCGAGGCAAGTCGTAATTCACCACCACCGGCAGTTGCACGATGTCGATACCGCGCGCGGCCAGATCGGTTGTCACTACCACATCCCAGCGGCTGTCCTTGAATTCATCCAGCGTCTGCTTGCGCGCACCCTGGCTCAGCCCGCCGTGAAATGACGTGGCAAACAGATCAGCGTCCCGGTTCAACTTGGCGGCCACGTGTTCGGCGGCATACTGTGTGGCCACGAACACCAGCACGCGTTCCCAGCCGTTAGTCAAAATCAAATGGCGCAGCAACTGCGTACGGCGCGGCGCATCGACCTGGATCACCCGCTGCACGATCACGGGTGCTGCGCTGGGTTCAGGCTCAACCACCACCCGCAGGGGATCATGCAGCAGCCCCTGCGCCAGCGCCTGGACGGCGGGTGGAAAAGTAGCCGAGAAAAACAGGTTTTGCCGATGCGCAGGCAAAGCCGCCAACACGTTCGCCAGCTCGTCGGCAAAGCCCAGATCAAGCAGGCGATCGGCTTCGTCCAGCACCAGACAGTTCACAGCCGCCAGTGACAAGGCCTTGTGCTGCAGCAGGTCAAGCAAGCGCCCGGGCGTGGCGATCACCACGTCGGCACCGCCGCGCAGCGCCATCATTTGCGGGTTGATCGAGACGCCACCGAATACCACCGCCACTTTGACCGGCTGGGCGAGCGCCTGCGCCAGGCGATGCAGCACGTCGCCCACCTGCGCCGCCAGTTCGCGCGTGGGCACCAGAATGAGCGCACGCACGCGGCGAGGCGTTGCAGCCGGATCTGCGAGCAAGCCTTGCAGCACAGGCAAGGCAAAGGCGGCCGTTTTGCCGGAGCCGGTTTGCGCGGTGGCCAGCACGTCCCGCCCGCCAAGCACAGCAGGAATGGCTGCATTTTGGATGGGAGTGGGCGCGGCAAAACCGAGTTCGGCTGCCGCGTGAGCCAAGGCGGGGACAAGCCCGAGAGCGGAGAATGGCATGGTGTGTTCTTTGCAGATTAACGCTGCAAGTGTAGTCACTCTGGCAGGGCGCAGGTCAACCGGCTCGACCATTTGTTCATCCATACTGCGAGGGCAAGCCGGAGGACTGCAGCGGGCGTACACTGCCGCCCCGGCGGATTACGCGGGCTGCAGTTTCCAGATATCGCGGTTGTATTCGGCCATGGTACGGTCGGTCGAAAAAAAGCCGGACGAAGCGGTGTTGAGAATGCTCATCCGCGTCCAGTTTGCCGCGTCGTGCCAGGCCAGGGACACCTGATTCTGGGCGTCGACATAGCTGCGGAAATCCGCCAGGGTCATCCAGGGATCGTGCGGGCTTAGGATGGCTCCCAGAATCATGTCGAAAATACCCGGTTCACAGGGATTGAAATGCCCCAAAGCGATCAACTCGATCACATCGGCCAGTTCATGGTCCTGCTCAACATAAGTATGCGGCTGGTATTGCCCGCGCAAGGCATCCACTTCGTCGGCACGCAGGCCGAACAGGAAAAAGTTCTCCTCGCCCACTGCATCGAGGATTTCAATATTGGCGCCATCGTAGGTGCCAATGGTGAGCGCCCCGTTCATCATGAATTTCATGTTGCCGGTGCCCGAGGCTTCCTTGCCCGCAGTGGAAATCTGCTCCGACAAATCCGTCGCGGGCGCGATGATTTCCATGCTCGACACCCGGTAGTTTGGTATGAAGGCCACTTTCAGGCGGCCATTGACGTCGGGGTCGTTGTTCACCACCTCGGCCACGCTGTTGACCAGTTTGATGATGCGCTTGGCCATCGCATAGCCCGGCGCGGCCTTGCCGCCGATCAGCACGCAGCGGTCCGCCCAGCCCTGCATATGGCCCTTCTTGATGCGGCTGTACAGATGAATCACATGCAGGACATTGAGCAATTGCCGCTTGTATTCGTGGATGCGTTTGACCTGCACATCGAACAGGGCATCGGGGTTGAACTCGACTCCACACTCCATCTTGACCAGCTCGGCCAAGCGTTGCTTGTTGGCGCGTTTGGCCGCATGCCAGTCGGCGTGAAACGCCTTGTTGCCCAATGCCGCGAGCGGTTTGAGTCTGTCGAGTTGCGACAGATCCGCCACCCAGCCGTCGCCGATTTCACGCGTGATGAGTGCGCTCATGCCGGGGTTGGCATGCGCGACCCAGCGGCGCGGCGTCACGCCGTTGGTTTTGTTGTTGAACTTGCCAGGCCACAGGTCGACAAAATCGCGGAACAAACCATCCTTCAATAACTGCGAGTGCAAGGCCGCCACCCCGTTGACCGAGAAGCTGCCGACAATGGCGAGCCAGGCCATCCGCACCTGCCGCACGTCGCCTTCTTCGATGATCGACATGCGGCGCTGGCGCTCGATGTCACCGGGCCATTTCAGGGATACGGCACGCAGGAAACGGGCATTGATCTCGTAAATGATCTCCAGCGGACGCGGCAGCAAACGCTCGAACAGTGCAACCGACCAGCGCTCGAGCGCTTCGGGCAGCAACGTGTGATTGGTGTAGGCCATGCACTGGGTGGTGATCGCCCAGGCCTGATCCCAGGTCAGCCTGTATTCATCCATCAGCAGCCGCATCAGTTCGGCCACCGCGATCGTGGGATGCGTGTCGTTCATCTGGAACACGTTGAGTTCGGCAAATTTCGACAAATCGCTATTGCCTGTCGCCAGCCACTGGCGTAATGCATCTTTCAGGCTGGCCGAGGCGAGGAAATATTGCTGGCGCAGGCGCAGTTCCTTGCCGTTTTCGCTGCTGTCGTTGGGATACAGCACCATGGAGATGTGCTCGGCGTGATTTTTTTCCTGCACCGCCTCGGTGTAGCTGCCGGCATTGAATTCATCGAGATTGAACGCATCGGTGGCGGCTGACTTCCATAAGCGCAGCGTATTCACGGCGTGATTGCGATAGCCCGAAATCGGCATGTCGAAGGGAATCGCCAGCACGTCGTTGGTATCGACCCAGCGCGCGTGGGGCACGCCTTCCTTGTCATGAAAGTGCTCGGTGCGTCCGCCAAACTGAACGGACTGGGTGAATTCCACCCGCTCGACTTCCCACGGATTGCCGTCGCGCAGCCAATGGTCGGCGTCTTCCTTCTGGTAGCCATTTTCGATGCGCTGGCGAAACATGCCGTACTCGTAGTGGATGCCATAGCCCATCACCGGCAGGTCAAGCGTGGCGCAACTGTCCATGAAACACACAGCCAGCCGCCCCAGGCCGCCATTGCCCAGGCCGGCGTCGGGTTCCTCTTCGACGAGGGTTTCCAGCGAGTGCCCAAAATCCTGCAGCGCCGTCCGGGTCGTCTTGTCCAGATCGAGATTCAGCACATGGTTGGACAAGGCGCGTCCAATCAGGAATTCCAGCGACAAATAATAGGCACGCCGCTTGCCCGGCTGATCGCGCCGGGCATAGGTGTTCATCCAGTCGGACATGAGGCGATCGCGCAGCGTCCAGGCCAGCGCCCGATACGTGTAGACCGGTGGACAGCCCTTGAGAATGCGCCCCAGGTGATAAAACTGATACTGCTTGATGTCCTGCTTGATCGCGTCTGCAGTCACCGGCATCGGATCCAGAATGGGTTGACTGAACTGTGCAGTGGTTTGATCTGACATGATGGTTCCCGTAGTTGGATTCTCTGAATTCACATGGAATACAAGGCTAGATAATGCGCGGCGCTGTCCGCCCAATCGAACGACTGCTGCATGCCGGTTTGTTGCAGTCGCCGCCACTGGGGCGGTTGACGATAGAGGGCAAGCGCACGCCGTATGGCGTCAAGAAACGCAGTGATATCCGGCGTATCAAACACAAATCCGTTGGCGCTGGCGTCGGCGAGCGCGGCTTCGCTTGCATCCACCACGGTGTCGGCCAGTCCGCCGGTTTTGTAAACGATGGGCGGAGTGCCGTAGCGCAGGCTGTACATCTGGTTCAATCCGCACGGCTCGAAGCGCGACGGCATCAGGAACATGTCCGCACCGGCCTCAATCAGGTGCGACAACGACTCGTCGTAGCCAATCTCGACAAACACCCGATCCGGGTGCTGTTTGGCCAGCCGCGTGAGTTTCTGCTCGTAAGCCACCTGGCCACTGCCCAGCAACACGAAAAGCACATCCGTCTCGGCCAGCAACACCGGTATCGCCGCCAATACCCAGTCGATTCCCTTTTGCTCGACCAGGCGCCCAACCAGCCCCAGCAAGGGTGCGCTCAACGCAGCGTCGTCGACCTGGGGCAAAAAACGTTCGAGCAGGGCCTGCTTGTTGCGGCGCTTGCCGGGCTGGATACGGCTCATCGTATAGTGCGCGGGCAAGCGCGGGTCGGTATGCGGATCCCACAAACTGGTATCGATGCCATTGAGAATGCCGTGCAATTTATGACTGCGCGACAGCAGCAACCCATCCAGGCCAAAACCAAATTCCGGCGTGCAGATTTCGGCAGCGTAGGTCGGGCTCACCGTGGTGATGGAATCGGCGTGCACGATGCCCGCCTTCAACATCGACAGGCCGCCATGAAACTCCACCCCTTCGGGTGTCCACCAGTGGCTGGGCAATTGCAGCCGCACGAAATCACCATACGGAAAAAAGCCGCTGTACGCCAGGTTGTGGATGGTGAATACGGTTTTGGGGCGCTCGGGATGATCGGCCAGAAACGCAGCCACCAGCCCGGTCTGCCAGTCGTTGGCATGCACCACGGCAGGCTTCCAGCCGAGATCCAGCGAGTCGAGCGCGAGCAGCGCGGCCACGCGCGAAAACACCGTGAAGCGCTCGGCGTTGTCCTGCCAGTCCTGACCGTTGGCGTTGACGTAAGGATTGCCGGGGCGGTCAAACAAGGGCGGGCAATCAACGATCCACAGCGGAAACGCATAATCGGGATGACGTGTTTCCAGGATGCGCGCACTGACGATGCCCTCCGCGCCGCGCACATCGATCCAGCCGAGGATGCGCACCTGTTCAAGTTGGCGCAGCAGCGCACGATAGCCCGGCAGCAGCAAGCGCACATCGGCTCCGCGCGCATGCACGGCATGCGGCAGACTGTAGAGCACATCGCCGAGGCCGCCGGTTTTTACCAGCGGATAGGCTTCGCTGGCCACAAATAGAATTTTCGTTGCACCGCGTTTCATTATTTTTGATTGCTCCGCATCGTCACTTTTTATGATTATTTTGGGGGGTACGTTATGAATGAGGTTTAAGGAAGATGGCGCCCAGTGGCGGCAAGCTGACCTCGATTGAGTGCTCGAAGCCCATCCAGGGCTGGTTTTGCGGATGCAACAGACGACCGTTTCCCATATTCCCGCCGCCGTAAAATTCCGAGTCGGTGTTGAGCACTTCGTGCCAGGCAAAGTCTCCCGGTACGCCAATGCGGTAGCCATGACGTGGTACCGGCGTGAAATTCAGCAGCACCACAATCTTGTCGGCGTCTTGCCGCCCTTGCCGCACCAGGCTCAGCACCGATTGATCTGCGTCATGGCAATCGATCCAGCGAAACCCGCGCGGATCGAAGTCAAATTCATGCAGCGCCGCTTCGTTGCGATACAAATGATTGAGGTCGCGCAACAAGGCGCGCAAGCCATCGTGTGCCGGGAAATCGAGCAACACCCAGTCGAGCTGGCCGGATTCCTTCCATTCGTTCCACTGGCCGAACTCGCTGCCCATGAACAGCAGTTTCTTGCCGGGATGCGCGTACTGCCATGCGTAGAACAGGCGCAGGTTGGCAAAGCGCTGCCAGACATCGCCCGGCATCTTGTCGAGCAGGCTCTTCTTCATGTGTACGACTTCGTCGTGTGACAGCGGCAACACGAAGTTTTCGGTCCACGCGTACATCTGGCTGAAGGTCAGCTGGTTGTGCTGGTATTTGCGATAGACCGGCTCTTTCTCGATGTAGTCGAGGCTGTCGTTCATCCAGCCCATGTTCCACTTCATCGAAAATCCCAACCCGCCCAGTTCGACCGGCCGCGACACCGCCGGCCAGGCCGTGGACTCTTCGGCGATGGTCAGCACACCGGGGAAGCGGGCGTGGACTTCGGTGTTCATCTCGCGCAGGAAATGGATCGCCTCGATGTTTTCGCGCCCGCCATATTGATTCGGCAACCACTCACCGTCCTTGCGCGAATAATCGAGATACAGCATCGACGCCACCGCATCGACCCGCAGGCCATCGATATGGAATTCGTCGATCCAGTACAGCGCGTTGGCGACCAGAAAATTGCGTACCTCGTTACGGCCAAAGTTGAAAACCAGCGTGCCCCATTCCTGATGCTCGCCACGACGCGGGTCTTCGTGTTCGTATACGGCTTCGCCGGTAAAGCGCGCCAATGCCCAATCGTCCTTGGGAAAGTGCGCCGGCACCCAGTCGAGCAGCACGCCAAGGTCAGCCTGGTGGCAGGCATCGACAAACGCGCGGAAATCGTCGGGCGAGCCAAACCGCGCAGTCGGCGCGTAGTAACCCGACACCTGGTAGCCCCACGAGGCGTCGAGCGGATGTTCGGCCACGGGCAACAGCTCAATGTGGGTGTAGCCGAGTTCCCGCACGTACGGGATCAATTCGGCGGTAAGCTCGCCCCAGGTATAAAAACTGCCATCGTCGTGACGCCGCCAGGAGCCCGGATGCAATTCGTAAATGCTGACCGGGCGATGCTGCCAGTCGAACTGCGCACGGGCTGCAATCCAGCTGCTGTCCGCCCAGCCATAGGGTATGTCATCAGTAATGCAGCTGGAGGTTTCGGGACGCGCAAACATCTGGCGTGCATAGGGGTCGGTTTTTTTTGCCAGCTGGCCGCGGCTGCCGAGGATTTCGTATTTGTAAGCCATCCCTGCGGTGAGCCCGGGAATGAACAATTCCCAGATGCCGGATGCGCCGCGGCAGCGCATCGGATGACGGCGGCCATCCCAATCGTTGAAGTCGCCAATGACGCTGACGCGCTGCACGGCTGGCGCCCACACGGCGAACAGGCAACCTGCCACGCCGTCTATCGTCTTCAGGCGTGCGCCGAGCACTTTCCAGGCTTCAAAATGCCGCCCTTCGCCGAGCAGGTATAAGTCCAGCTCGCCGAGCTGCGGCGGAAAACTGTAGGGGCTTTGCATGGTGTGCCATGCGCCCGCGCCCTTGTCCTGCCAGCGCAGCACTGGATGCGGATCAAGCGTCTGACCAAGTGGCAGCGTCAGCTCGAAGCAGTCGGTTCCCGGAATACGCGTCATGCGCGTGCCCGCCACCTCGACGACTTCGGCCGCCGGCAGGAAGGTTCGCAACAGCGTGCTTCCGTCCGGCGCGACGTGCGCGCCCAGCACCTCGAAGGGGTCGTGGTGCGTGCCTTTTTGCACGCGCAGGATCGGTTCGCTGATAGCGGGCAGATCAGCTTTAGGGGAGGCTTTCAGGGGAGCTTTCATGAGGTGGCCAGTGTTCCAGAGCGATGAGACCTGTGTATATGTTCAAGCAATCGGGATGCCAGGTCTCTAGGCAAATCATCCCAATCAAACCGCCAGGTCCAGTTGCCATTGTCCGTCCCGGGCGTGTTCATGCGCGCTTCGCTGCCAAGATGCAGCACATCCTGCAGCGGCAGCACCGCCAGCGCGGCGCGGCTGTGCAGCACGGTGGTGATCATCGCGTCGACGATCCGCTCGTCCGACACGGCTGCCGGATCACCGAGCCCAAGCTGCCAGCACACGTGCTGACGCGCATGCTCGGGCAGTGTGCGCCACCAGCCCAGTACCGTATCGTTGTCGTGCGTGCCGGTGTAATACACGGTGTCGGGCAGCACGTTTTCGGGCTTGTGCGGGTTGTCGGCATGGGCGTCAAAGGCAAACTGCAGAACAGCCATGCCGGGCAAGCCAAACTGATGGCGTAGCGCGGTGACATCCGGCGTGATGACGCCCAGGTCTTCGGCCACCAAATCCAATTCACCCATTTCGTTGAGAACCGCCTGCAGCAGCGCGGCGCCGGGCGAAGCCACCCACTGGCCGTGGATGGCTGTGGGCTCGCTCGCGGGGATCGTCCAGGCCGCTGCCAACCCACGAAAGTGATCGATGCGCACCCAGTCAAACCACTCGAAATGCGCTCTCAGCCGCGCCCGCCACCAGGCAAAGCCATCGGCCTGCATCGCTGCCCAGTTGTAGTGCGGATTGCCCCAGCGCTGCCCGGTTTCGGAGAAATAATCCGGCGGCACTCCGGCTACGACGGTGGGGTGACCGTCGGCGTCCAGCAGGAACAACTCACGCTGCGCCCACACGTCGGCGCTGTCGTGCGCGACAAAAATCGGCATATCGCCAAACAACTGGATACCGCGTTGTGCCGCTTCTGCACGCATGCCTCGCCAGAACGCGGCGGCACGAAACTGGGCGTGCATGATCTCGCGCAATTTATCACTATGCGCAAGGTCGAACGCTGCCAGCGTGGCCGGGTCACGGTCGCGCAACGCCTGTGGCCAGTCGGTCCATGGCGCACCGCCGTGCTCGGCCTTGATGACGATGAAGCGGGCGTAGTCGTCGAGCCAGTGCGCCTGCATCCGGTGCCAGGGTGAAAAACGCCGCATATCCACCCGGCTCCCGGCGGGAAACAGCGCCGGATTCACCGCAAACGCCGAAGCGCACTGATAAGGCGACAGCCCGCTCAACGGCAGGCCAAGCGGCAGCATCTGCCACACGCTCACGCCCGCTGCCTGCAAAAATTCCAGCCAGCGTTCGGCATCCGCCAGGGTGCCGGATGGCAACGAAGTCGGATGCAGCAATAGACCTGCACGTCGGTTATCAAGGCTCATCAGGTATTCCTGCGCATGGTGCCGGCGTTTTCTGCCGCGCCGCCGCCGTGTGACAGCGGCACATCCAGCAAGGCAGGCGGTGCCACGCCGAGCAGGCGATACAACTCGCGCAACTGGGTACGGTAGAGCTGCTCGAAATCGCTGACGCTCCCCGCCGGGTTGTGATCGCCAAACCACCAGAACCAGTCCGAACCTTCACACACGGCCAGTTGGCGTATCGCCATGGCTCGATGATCCGCGTCGAGCTTGCCTGCCGCCAGGGTGCGGTCATACGCCAGCTTGGCCGCAACCAGGTAATCCCAGCCGCGATTCTTGTCGGTTGAACCGATCCAGGTCGAAAAGCTGCCATACACCCAACTGCCCGCAGCCAGCCGCTTCAAGGGCTTGGCAGGCGTGTGCCCAGCCTGCTCGGCAAAGGTGCTGACATTGAGGGTGGGATGGCTGGACAAGCGTGAATAGAGCGCGTCCAGAAAATGGTGGCCGTTTTCAGGGTAGTACTCCCAGGCATTTTCGCCGTCGAGGATGACCGAAACCACGTGCTGGTTCGCGGTTTTACCCAAGGAAACCGCAATGGTTTCCAGGTGATGAATAAAGTCACCCACTGCGTCATCGGCATGCCAGTCGCTGTATTTGAAACCAATCAAATCCGACAGCCCGTCGTCGCGGAAAAACACACGGGTCTTGAAACCGTCAACGAGCGTAGGGGAAAACAGGTCGCGTTTGGTTTGCGTGCCGTCAACCGGGCAACCCGACTTGGCGCAACTGTTGCGCCATACACCTTCGCCGGTGGCGGTCCAGGCAATTTTCATGTCATCGAGTTGCGCCAGCGCATCCTCGCTCACCCCGCCCTCGGACAACCATACGCCCGTGGGTTTGTGGCCAAAATAATGCTCGAACACCTCGACCCCATGCTGCAGATGCCAGCGTGCACGCTCCGCTCCGCCCGGATAAGCCGGTGCTTCGGGGACCGGCGCATCGGGCAAGGCATCGCGCAAATTGGCGAAGTCGTTCAGCAACGGCACTATCGGATGTCCGTAAGGCGTCATCGACAACTCAACCTGCCCCCGCTCGGCCAGCGCACGGTAGCGCGGAATCAAGCCCGCCATGCAATGCTGCATCACGTATAGCAATTCATGGCGATCGGCCGCTGAGAACTCGTGTCCATGTGCCAGCAGGCGCCGCACCAGCGGCATCTGCCGCAGCGAATTCCCCAGCCAGGCAAGGTGATACCAGGTCAGTAAATCCAGAAAATACTGCTCGGACAAATAGCCCAGATGCGCATGCAAGGCCGTGTCGCCCTGCCCTGCTTCGTACGAGGCACCGACCATTTCCAGCAACCGGTGATAGACGGGATAGGGATGAATCATGCGCGGCGCATGGCAACGCTGGCAGTCGCGGATGATGGCCAGACGCGCACCCGCGTCCGACGGAATGCGTTCGGCCCCGGCAAGCAGGTTGATCATGTGATCCTGGGTCGGCTTGCCATGCTTTAACAGTGCATCCATTTGCTGCGCGTAATCGTC
>Ga0115026_10000417_pt1 | contig 11491 bp, 8 predicted proteins | sample Mud_0915_D1_FD_83878 | JGI IMG/M metagenome (GOLD analysis project Ga0115026, IMG submission 83878) | Wetland microbial communities from Old Woman Creek Reserve in Ohio, USA - Mud_0915_D1 | ecosystem: Environmental > Aquatic > Freshwater > Wetlands > Sediment ...
AAGCCGAAAGGGCAATTTGCAAAAGGAGACCTCTACATTTTTGCCTATAATCCAAAGGGGACAATCATTGCGCATGGAGGTGACCCAAAGCTCGTGGGAAAAGACTTTACCAATGTCCAGGACCCTGACGGGAAATATTTCGCAAGGGAGTTCATTAAGATCGGCCCTGAAGGCGGCTGGGTTGACTATAAATGGATGAACTATGCAACGAAGAAGGTTGATGCGAAAAGGACGTACCTAAAGAGAATTGACGATGTCATCATCGGGTGCGGGGCGTATAAATAACAGGATATCGGTTCAACTGGCGTGACCCGATGATGGCTGATAGCCACCTCTGACTTCAGGTGTTATCCCACCTCAAGTCCATACTGTCTGATAAGCCTCAGGTCATCCTCGTAGGTAGTTCCTGGAGTGGTAAGGTAATTGCCAGTGAGAAGGGCGTCGGCCCCTGCCATGAATACCATGGAATTGAATTCTCCCAGGACCTGCCGCCTTCCGCCGCAAACCCTCACCGCCTTATCCGGAAGTATAAACCGGAAAAGGCTTATGATCTTTAATGCCTCAAAGGGGTGTAGAGGGGTCGTATTCCCCATGGGCGTTCCTTTTACGGGGATGAGAAAGTTGATAGGCACTGAATCCACATTCAGTCCCCTCAGGGCAAGAGCCATATCTATTCTGTCCTGCCACGATTCGCCAAGACCGAATATGCCGCCTGAACAGACGGAAAGGCCCACTGCCTTTACCGCCTCAATGGTCTTCAGTTTATCCCCATAGGTATGGGTGGAGCATATCCGGGGGAAAAACCTTTCCGATGTTTCCAGGTTATGGTGGTACCGCTCCAGCCCGCTGTCCCTCAGTATTGAGAGTTCATCCCTTTCCAAAAGCCCGAGGGTTGCACAGGGAAGGAGACCGAGATCCCTTATTTTCCCCACCATGGACGCAATCTTTCTGAGTTCCTCTTGTCCGGTCTTTCTTCCGCTCGTTACTATGCAAAACCTTCTGACCCCACCTTCTTTTGCCTCAAGGGCCTTTCCCATTATTTCATTCTCTTTAAGGAGGGGATGGACAGGGGTTTCGGCCTTGCTTTGGGATGATTGCGCACAATAGGAGCAGTCTTCGGAACATGCGCCTGATTTCGCGCTTATTATGGAGCAGAGATCAACTCTGTTTCTTCTGAATTTCTCCCGTATCTCACCGGCAGCAGAAAAGAAACTAAAAAGCCCGGCACCTTCAACAGAAGCGAGGAAGCACGCCTCCTTTGCAGAGAGCACCTTACCTGACAACACCTCGGCCACAAGTCTTGGTAACATCAGCGGGACCGCATCGACTCCATAATCTTGTCTGAATCCCTCACGCCTCTAACTACCACAGACCCTATTTTTTCAGGAAGAACAAACTTCAGCTCCCCAGCCACAGCCTTCTTATCAAGCTGCATCGAGGAGATCATTCTCTGTTCATCAACGCCCGGAACCATCTTTGAGCGGAGACCATATGCATTAATGAGGGAGCCGACCCTCTCAGCCTCCTTCCTCTCCATCAGGCCCAGCAGACTTGAAAGCAGCGCCTCACAATACATCCCTATGGAAACCGCCTCGCCATGGAGATGCGCGGTGTACCCAGTTGCGGTCTCGAGCGCATGGCCGATAGTGTGGCCGTAGTTGAGGATCGCCCTAAGCCCCCCTTCCCTTTCGTCCCTGGGGACCACCTCAGCCTTGATCTCACAGGAACGCCTGATGATGAATTGGATCGCCCCGCTGTCCAGGCCCAGGATCTTTTCCCTGTTCTTCTCAAGAAACTCAAAAAATGCTTTATCCCATATCACTCCATACTTGATCACCTCGGCAATTCCTGCAAGGAACTCACGCCTTGGCAATGTCTTGAGTGTCTCCACATCAGCCCACACAAGCCTCGGTTGATGGAATGTGCCTATCATATTCTTCCCCTCAGGATGGTTTACCCCTGTCTTGCCGCCCACAGAGCTGTCCACCTGAGCAAGAAGGGTTGTGGGCACCTGAACAAGGGAGATGCCCCTCATGTAGGTGGAGGCGACAAAGCCGGTGATATCTCCAATCACCCCTCCCCCCAGGGCAATGAGGGCAGACGCCCTGTCCAGCCTGTACTTCAGGAGTTCCCCGTAGATATGGTATGCCCAGAGGAGCTCCTTGTACTCCTCACCATCAGGGATGGTCACCACCGCAGCATCAAGCCCCGCCTTCTTCAGGGAATCCAAAAGTGTGTCACCGTAGAGAGCGTAAACGGTGGGATTGCTCACCAGGGCAACACGGCTGAAATAAAACTCCTGCAGCCGCTCCCCCAATTGGGGAAGGATGCCGGGGCCTATGCATATTTCGTAGCTCCTCTCTCCCAGCTCTACCCTTATCGCTTCCATCCCATTCTCTCCAATATCTCCTCTGCGATACCAAATGGGCTCTTCCCCTCTGTGTCGATCATGATGTCAGCCTTCTCATAAAACGGTCCTCTGGCCTCCAGCAAATCATGAATCCTCTGGAGAGGATCTTCTACATGAAGAAGCGGCCTTTCACGGTTCCTGCTTGTCCTCTTGAGGATTGTTTCGGGGCGTGCGGTGAGGCACACTACAACTCCACTTGTCTTCAAGAATTCCATGTTCTCCTGCCTCAGCACTGCACCGCCTCCGGTGGAGATGATCACATTCTTTTTCCGGGAAACCTTCTTTATCATCTCTGTTTCCATACCCCTGAATGCGGGTTCGCCAAACCTGCTGAATATTTCGTTGATGCTCATCTTCTTTGACTTCACGATCTCGTCATCCACATCGACGACCTTCCAGCCCAAAATGGCGGAGAGTTCTCTGCCAACCTCTGTCTTCCCCACTCCCATGAAGCCTGTGAGCACAATGTTTTTCATATGAAGATATCTTTAATTCCCCCACTGAATGGACGTTCACCTAAAGGACGGAAACCTGTCAAAACTTCTTTACATGCTCCAGATAGGCCTTGTAGTTTTCTGTGACCTCTTCCATGCTGTCGCCGCCAAATTTTTCGAGAAATGCATCCGCAATCACCAGGGCTGTCATTGCCTCCCCTATTACCGATGCTGCGGGCACGGCACACACATCCGAACGCTCGTAGGCAGCCTCAAAGGGTTCCTTGGAGACGATATCAACAGAAGTGAGCGGTTTCCGCAATGTGGGTATGGGCTTCATCCCTGCCCTGATAAGGAGAGGCATCCCGTTGGTTATGCCACCCTCTATCCCTCCTGCATTGTTCGTCTTCCTGTAAAAACCGGTCTTGTGACCGTGATAAAAAATCTCGTCCATGACACCGGAGCCGGAGCTCCCCGCCATTTCAAACCCGAGACCTATCTCAACACCCTTGATTGCCTGAATGGACACGAGGGCACCGGCGAGCCTCCCGTCAAGCCTCTTGTCCCACTGGATATGACTTCCGAGACCCACTGGAAGGCCTGTGGCAAATACCTCGAACACGCCGCCAAGGGAACTCCCCACCTTTATGGCATCTTCTATGAGCTGAACCATCTCTTTGGTGGCATCTTCATCCGCACACCTCACAGGAGAGGCCTCTGCCCGGCTAAAGATTTCAAAAAACTCCTTTTCCCCAAGCTGCTGACTGCTGACTGCTGACCGCCGACTTCCTATTTGTATCACATAGCTCCCGACCCTGATGTTGAATTCCGAGAGGAATCTTTTTGCTACAGCGCCCAGTGCAACCCTCATAGCAGTCTCCCTGGCGCTGGAACGCTCAAGTATGTTCCTCACATCGTGCTGGTGATATTTGATGGCACCTGCCAGGTCCGCATGCCCGGGCCTCGGCCTTGTCACTGCCGGGATTGAGCCCTGGTGTCGTTCATCAGGGGACATACCCTCGATCCAATTCTTATGGTCACTATTTTCGATGGAGAGGGCGATGGGTGAGCCCATGGTCTTTCCCCAGCGGACGCCTGAAAGTATTTCGGCATGGTCAGACTCGATCTTCATCCTTCCTCCCCTCCCGAAGCCTGACTGCCGCCTCTTCAGTTCAGCATCTATGTCGGATGAGGCAAGGGAAAGGTTTGCAGGCATTCCCTCCATAATCCCTACAAGGGTCTTGCCGTGTGACTCGCCTGCGGTAAGGAATCTAAGATGTGACATAGTACTTTCTGTTCATCCCCTCTGCTAGTTCTTACCCTGTCTTCTTCGTCTCAAAATTCCCACGAGCAGGAGAGGCATTAACATTACCAGGGAATCAGCCAATGCGCTTGGCGTATTCTGCCGAGTACCTATGGAGCAACCTCCCCCTCCTCCCCCTGATGATTGTGCTGGTGTTGGAGCCGGTGTTGGTGTCGGTGCTGGTGTTGGTGTCGGTGTTGGGGCCAAGGTTGTGGCAGACGCTTCATTGGAGTATGAAGAATTCCCCTCGATGGAAGCAGATCCCGGAGGATTGGGGAGGGAGTTGAATGCCTTGACCCGGTAGGTGTATGTTGTCCCACCGTCAAGGCTGCTGTCGGTAAATGAGAGTGTTGTCGTAGTACTTGAACCTGTTGTTGCTATCTGGCTGAAGGAGCTTGACCCTGTCCTTCTCTCTATTTTATATCCGTCCTCACCAGTGGCATTGTCTGTCCATGTGAGGCTAATCTGTCCTTGGGACGCGGCAGAGGCAGAAAGATTCGTGGGCATTAAGAGGGACGAAAGAGCTTTGTACGCGTTAATCCTTCCTCCGGTCATAATGTTGAGACCCAATACATCGACATATCTCAATATTGTGCCCCGGATCTGGGAATAGGTGAAATTCGTGTAGTAACTGTAAAGCAGCCCTGCAAGGCCTGAGACGAACGGTGTTGCCTGGGAAGTGCCGGATAGCACACCATATGTGCTTGTTGGGATAGTGCTCAGGATGCTAATCCCGGGTGCAGCAACATGGACCGAATTCAGGCCAAAATTGCTGAATGATGCCAGGCTGTCGCTCTGGTTTGTGGCAGCAACAGATATAACATTGTTAAGGGCATTTAAGCTATTCTTGACCAGGTTCGGATCGGTCGGATTACTGAAGCTTGCAGGATATGAGGGTGTAGTATCATTATTCGTACTCTCATTCCCGGCAGCAGCCATAAGAAGGACCCCAGCAGTGCTTGCCTGTTTGACCTCGTCATATTCAGAATGCGAAAAATCGGGGCCGGCAAAGCTCGCATTCATTATTTTTGCTCCATGAGTAATCGCAAACTCAATGGCAGAAATCTCATCTGCTATGGTGCCTTCGCCGTTTGAATCGAGGAACTTCAATGGCATAAGTTTCACGTTCCACATTACGCCCGCGACTCCTATCCCATTGTTTCCCACCGCTCCTATGACTCCTGAAACATGCGTCCCGTGTTCATTGTCATCCATGGGAACGCTGGTATTTGCGATAAAATTAAATCCTGGACCAATATTGGCAATCAGGTCAGGATGATTAAGATCAATTCCCGAATCTATGACCGCAACAACCACACTATTGCTCCCTGTGGTTATGTCCCATGCGCCCGGCGCATTTATCTTCGCAGGGCCCGACTGCTGACTGAACAACGGGTCATTTGGCGTTGTAGAAATACGCTTGATATAGTTAGGCTCTGCATATTCCACCGAAGGGTCTTCCATATATTTTATGATCGCATTCTTCACAGAGAGGCCCTCCGGAAGTTTGACATGATCAAGACTGGGGACAATGGAAAACCTCTTCAGTGATGCCGCACCAAAGGCCCGGTGCGTCTTTGATGAAGAAGCGGCCACTACCCCTGATCTGAATTTCACAAGCAGTTCCCCTTCCCTGTATCTGCCCTTTTCCATACCAGAAAGGACAGACTGCACAGAGACTCTTGGAGAGCTAATCTGCTGTGAAGCATCTGACTTTGAAGAATCCGAAGAAAGGGTTGAGGTGTTATTGCTTCCGCAGGATACGAACAACAGAACCAGAATAAGGTATGCCGCTCTTTTCATTTTTTCCCCTCACGCGAGCTATTTAATAAATTTTAAGTATATCATAAACACCCAAAAACACAATGTTTGAGGAGAAATGAAATATGGCGGATGGCATGATGTTGGATGTCCGCCAATAGAGCAGGCCCATCACCAGAGAAGGGAAGAAAGTGAGGAGCGAATATCTGTCCCCGTAGAAAATGAACTGCGGCAGGTGCATGAATGAGAAGAGAAGGCTCACCAAAAGGACCCCTTTGAGGGTATTGCCGAGCCTCTGCTGCAGGAATCCCCTGAAATACACCTCTTCAGGTACTGCAACACCGAGAAGTTGAAAAATCACAGCGCCTATGGGTAACAACGCAAACGGTCTTCCCGGATGGGAGGAGAAATACCAGAAGGGAAACAACACCGCAGCAGAAACGATAATCCCCGTTACCGCGTCCTTCATCGAGAACCTGACCTGTATCGTTTCTCTGAACAGGAAGGGAACCGCGAGAAGGTAGAAGGGTATCAGATATTTAAGAAAGGACAGGGGAAAGGCATGATACGCATACACCAGTACGAACAGCAGCAGGTATGTAGATAATGCCTTTCCCCTCCGGGTATCCAGTCTAATCCTTATATCTTAAATTATCTTCTGCGCCTCAAGACCGCAAATATCAGTAACGGCATAAGGAGCATCCCGAGATCAATCATTGCGGTGGGTACATTCTGCCGTACTCCAATGGAACATCCGCCGCCTCCACCTCCGTCAGAAGAAGATGTCACAGGGGGAGGTGCGTCCGGAGCGGGAGTCGTGGCAGATGCTTCATTCGAATAAAAGGAGACTGCAGGGACGCCGTTGAATGCCCTTACCCTGTAAGTATAGGCAGTGGAAGCTGTGAGCCCTGAATCGGAAAAGGTTGTTGCATTCGGCCCGAGCGTCGCTATCCTGACAAAACTGCCGCCAGGTGCCTTTCTATCAACATCATACCCGTCCTCCCCTGTTGCGTTGTCTGTCCAGGTGAGGCTGGTCTGGCTTGAGGACTGGGCAGTGGCTACAAGGTTTGTCGGTGTCAAAAGGGCGGTCACCGCCTGTTCCGCATCAATTCTTCCATTCTGTTTCACCTTCCCGTTTAAGCTTGGCAATAGATCCACATATCTGAAAATGGTGCCCCGCACCTGGTTCATTGTGAAATTGGTGTAGTAACTGTACAAGAGACCTGCAAGGCCTGAGACATGGGGAGCGGCCATGGAAGTGCCAGAGCAAAAATCATATCCGGCAAACTGGGAGCCTGTGCAGAAAGACTGGAAAGAAGATTGTACACCCGCAAAGGGAACTGTGCTTAGAATATATACACCAGGGGCAGCCACATGGACCGAATTGGGACCAAAATTGCTGAATGATGCCAGTCCGTCATTCTGGTCAGTAGCGGCAACAGAAATGATGTTCGGCAAGTTATAGCTGGCAGGATACTGGGGGTCTACATCATTGTTGATCCCCATTGAATCAAGACCGCCGTTGCCCGCTGCAGCGACAAACAGAACTCCTGCGGTGTTCGCAGCGGAGATTGCATTAAATTCGGAATTGCAAAACCCCTCGCTGTGAAAACTTGCATTGATTATCTTTGCACCTTTCGCAACCGCATACTGGATGGCTGCGATCTCGTCAGACGCGAATGCACTGACACAACTGCCCGTGAGAATGCTGTCCGCATTAAAGATCTTCAGAGGCATCAGTTTTACTGTCCACATTACCCCTGCAATGCCCAGGTTGTTGTTCCCCACAGCGCCGATAATCCCTGCCACATGTGTACCGTGCCCAAGATCGTCAGAAGGGTCATTCGTGTTATCCACGAAATTCCATCCTCTGCAGTCATTCACAAATCCATTTCCATCATGGTCAATGCCGTCTGAGCAACTTTCCCCAGGGTTCGCCCATATATTACTGCCTGCGGCCCCGGTAAAGTCAGGATGACTGAAATCAATTCCTGAATCAAGGACCGCAACCGTAACATTGTTGCTTCCCCTGATCCAGTCCCATGCCTGGGGCGCCCTTATATCAGCACCCAGGGTACCGCTTGCGAATTGGCCTGTATTGTGAAGGGCCCATTGCTGGAAGAAATCGCTATCATTCGGCATAAAGCTGCTTAAACACCTTGCGAAATTCGGCTCTGCGTATTCTACTGCAGGATCAGACATATAATTGGCTATCGCGTCTTTTACTGAAAGGCCAGCCGGAAGTTTGACACGTTCAAGATTCTGGACAAGGGTATAGCGCTTAAGCGATGTTGCACCAATGGCCTGATGTGTCTTCAGAGAGGCGCTTGTCACAGTACCTGACTTGAATTTCACAAGGACTTCCCCCTCTTTGTATCTGCCCTTTTCCATGTTGGATAAAATTGACTGAACGGTAACCTTTGGAGAGCTTATCCCCTTTGAGCTATCGGGGGCAAGGCTTGAGGTAGTGCTGCTCCCGCAGGATACCAAAAAAAGAACCATAAAAAGATAGGTAATCTTATTCTTCATCTCATCCTCTCCTTATTGAAAGAGTTGTTTTTATCTATTCCAGATTAGATTGAATCACATAAATTCTTTATTGTCAAGTGTTTTTAGGTTTTTCTTATAGTTTTTGTTAACATTATGGATAGCGGATTTACTCATGCGATGGATTGATTTGATTTGTATGAAATAGGAGGGAGGCATAAGTGAAAGTATTTCAGGGCCTATGGATTAAGAGTTGAGCTGAGTGCCTGAATTAGTTGGCTCAGCCTAATAATTCATTATCTCCAGGAGGTCATCCATGTCCTTCTCTTCTCCTGGCTTAAGCAGGAGTTTTCTCTCCTTCAGGTCCTTGATCGCCCTTTCCTTGTCACCCCTGTATGCAGGGTCAACCTCGAGGGCCTTCCTCAGGGCTGTGGCAGCATTCCCGTACTTCCCCGCAGCATTGTAACAGAGCGCAAGCCCATAATACGGCAGAGGAAAATCTGAAACCCTTTTAATCGCCTCCTTGTATGCCTCGACGGCATCATCATACCTCCTGATTCTGTAGTAGACCCTGCCCAGATTATTGAGGGCCTTTTCAGGGTTCCGGTAAAACGTGTTCTGAAGCGCTGTTTTGTATGCCTCTATTGCCTCATTGTATTTCCCCATTCTTTCATAGGCGACCCCCAGGTTATTCCATGCCTCCGAATAGTTCTTGTCCACCCTCAGCGCCTTCTGAAGAAACTCGACTGCCTTGGCGTAGTCTTCAAGTTTCAGGAGATAGATGACCCCGATTGCATTAAGGGTCTCCTTGTCATCGGGGTTCAGCTCCAGTGCCTTTTGAAACTCCACAAATGCCGGCTGGATATTATTGTCATTCAGATACGACACGCCCAGCTGATAGTGGGCCCTGGCCTTCTGGAGCTTATCCTCTTTGGGTGTGCTCGCACAGGAAGCAGTGAGAAACACCATCATCAGCAAGGAAAATACCACCATTCTATGACAGATGTTGGGCCTTTTCATAACGCTCAGTAAAACTATCAGAAATCTCCGCTACAAGTAAAGGAAAAATTTCTCCCTGCACGACTTCGGCACGCCGCTCCACCCAGCAGTCCTTTCAGATAGTGTGTCCAATCCATGCATAACGCTTTAAGGGTTCAATAGTCTGTGTATCATGTTCGAGGGATAGGGCACTGGGCTCAACTTGTCATTTCGAGCAGGCAATAAACATGACTGGCAAAGTTTGTCATGTTTATTGCCATATTTTGCCCAACATCTTAAAGCGTCTTCTCATTTAATTTAGCAAAATATTGCTAAATTAATCACTTATAAAGGAGACATGCGTTCAAAGCGTCAGGCATGTTCATTGCATAAATTACTTTGTGTTTTGTCTCTGCTGATTAATGGAATCAAATGGAAGGAGCACGGATATGTTAAACCGTAACAGAATTGCAGTTGGTCCAAGACTTGATTTTGGTGCCATCGCCCGTCAAAGAACAATTATTCCGTTCATTTTGGTCCTTTTAATCCTGGTATTCTTAGGTGGAAAGACATCCCATGCGCAAAATTTGCCGGAGTTTTTCCAACAGGTTGCTGCAGAGAGAACAGCACAGGGGGGGTCTCAACAGCCAAGTGAAAAGATCACCGGTTTCCTGGATTTTTCTTTGATACACCCAGAGAATACCTTGACGCATAAAATGGTTTCAGCCCTTCCCGGGAGGATGGTGGTCTTGGTAAAAGATCGGGTCGAAAAACGGAGGGAGAACAATTACACCTGGGTCGGAACTGTTGAAGGGCGTGAACTGAGCACGGTCGTTATGTCTGTGGTGGATGGTTCTCTTCACGGGCATATCGACATGGATGGTGAGACGTATTCCATAATGTCAGAAAATGGCGCATATGCAATCACCAGGAATGACCCTTCCACAGTGCTCCCCCTTGGCGACGATGCCATGGTCCCCTCTGCTCAGCCAGATATCCCAGAGGCGCTCAGAAGCTCAGCATCTGTCCCTTCTTATGAGTTTCTTGAGGATGGCTCGGTAATCGACGTTCTTGTGCTTTATACGCAACAGATGCAGACCAAGTATGGTGCCAACCTGAATTCCAAGATACAGAATTTTATTGATCTCGCAAATACTGCGTACACACAGAGCGGCGTAAACACAAGGCTCAGGCTTGCCCATGCAGAGCTGTATACCGCGGCCGGCGCATCAGAAGGGGTCTCCATCGACAATGCACTTTATTTTATCACTGAAAACAGCCAGATAGCGACCTTAAGGGACATGTATGGCGCTGACCTCGTCTCACTCCTCAGGGTATATGACGGTGTAAGTTTATACTGCGGCATTGCATGGCTGATGACCAGCGTGAACCCTGCATTCGAAAGCAACGCATTCTCCGTGGTCGAGGTGCGTTCTTCGTCAGAGGCCGTCGGCCCTAACTATTATTATTGTGACGACAGGACCTTTGTCCACGAACTCGGACACAATATGGGATGCAACCATGACAGGGCCCATGCGGGAGGAGGCACAGGCGCCTTTCCCTACTCGTACGGATATGACGATGCAGGGGTATTTGGGACCATTATGAGTTATGTAGCACCACGAATCACGTATTTCTCAACACCATTCATATCTTACAGCGGGATACCCATTGGAATAGATGTCGACCAGCCTGGTGCGGCCTTCAATGCTCTTACGATAAACAACACCCGCACGACAGTCGCAAACTTCAGGCTTGCGGGCTGTACTTTTCTCCTCAATCCCACCTCAGCCTCATTCGGCCAGTCCGGGGGATCGGGCTCTGTGACCGTTACTGCTTCTGACAGCGGTTGTAGCTGGTCAGCCACAAGCAGTGTGCCGTGGATTACCGTCACCTCTGGTGAGAGCACAACGGGGAGCGGAACAGTGGAATACACAGTCTCAAGCAATACCGGGGGGCAAAGAACAGGAACCCTGGTAATTGCCGGTCAAGCGTTTACTATTGTTCAGGGAAGGGAGACGAATCCACCCACAGGATCCGTGGTGATCAACGGAGGGGCTGAGGCTACCAGGAGCACGGCAGCAACTTTGACCCTGAGTGCATCTGATGCTGGAGGTG
>Ga0115026_10000418_pt1 | contig 11485 bp, 9 predicted proteins | sample Mud_0915_D1_FD_83878 | JGI IMG/M metagenome (GOLD analysis project Ga0115026, IMG submission 83878) | Wetland microbial communities from Old Woman Creek Reserve in Ohio, USA - Mud_0915_D1 | ecosystem: Environmental > Aquatic > Freshwater > Wetlands > Sediment ...
TCTTCGCCGCGGTGGTCGCGACCTACGGCATGCCGATGGTGGTCGAGCTTGGCATCGCCTTCGACGTGCTGGTGGCGGCGGTGCTGTTCGGCGTGTTCTTCTTCCAGATGCGCGAGTCGATCGATTCGCTCGACGTCGACCGCCTGAACCGCCTGCGCGAGAGTGACGAGCCGGCGGCGGGGGATGACTCCCGATGACCGCCCTGTGGGTGACGCTGCTGATCCCGTTCGCGGGCATGCTGCTGCTGGCCGTGATCGGCGAGCGGCGCGGTGCCGGCCGGCTCAACGTTGCGTTCAATACCGCTATGCTGGCCGCTTCGCTGGCGCTCGCCTGGCAGGTGCTCGAAGACGGGCCGCTGCTGTCGCAGAACAAGATGTTCTATATCGATGCGTTCAACGTCTACCTGGTGGCGCTCACGGCCTTCGTCGGCCTGACCACGGCGATCTTCTCGCGTCCGTACATGCAGCACGAGGTCGAGGCGCGCAATATCGGGCGCCGGCGCATGCGCCTGTACCACTCCATGTACCAGGGCTTCATGTTCACCATGATGGCGGCGCTCACCACCAACAATATCGGCATCCTGTGGGTGGCGATGGAGGGTGCGACCCTCGCCACCGTGCTGCTGGTGTCGCTGTACCGCACGCCCGAGGCCATCGAGGCGGCGTGGAAGTACTTCATCCTGTGTGGCGTCGGCATCACCCAGGCGCTGTTCGGCACGGTGCTGATGTATTTCGCCGCCGAGCGCGTGATCCCGACCGGTGACGACGCGCTCGCCTGGACCGAACTGTACAAGGCCGCCGGCGGGCTGGAGCCGACCGTGCTCACGATCGCGTTCGTGTTCCTGCTGGTCGGCTACGGCACCAAGGTCGGTCTGGTGCCGCTGCACAACTGGCTGCCGGACGCACACTCCGAAGGCCCGACGCCGATGTCGGCGATCCTCTCCGGCCTGCTGCTCAACGTGGCGCTGTATGCGCTGGTGCGCGTCAAGATGATCGTCGACGGGTCGCTGCAATCGAACCTCGCCGGCCACCTGATGATGGCCTTCGGGCTGCTGTCGTTCGTGACCGCGGGCCTGTTCCTGCACCGCCAGCGCGACATCAAGCGCATGTTCAGCTACTCGTCGATCGAGCACATGGGGCTCATGACCTTCGCCTTCGGCATCGGCGGGCCGCTCGCCACCTTCGCCGCGCTGCTGCACATGACCGTGCACTCGCTCACCAAGAGCGCGATCTTCGTCACCGTCGGCCACGCCGCGCAGATCGCCGGTACCCAGTCGATCGACAAGATCCGCGGGCTGATCCGCACCCAGCCGGCGGTCGGCTGGGGGCTTTTGATCGGCACGGTCGCGATCGCCGGGTTCCCGCCGTTCGGGGTGTTCATGAGCGAGTTCCTGGTGCTGACCGCGACCATGAAGTCGTGGCCGTGGCTCACCGTGCCGCTGCTGGTGGGCCTGGCGGTCGCATTCGCCGGCCTGTTCCGCCACCTGCACCCGATGGTCTACGGCGAGCCGCCGGCCGGGCAGGTGGCGGTGCGCGCCAACATGCTGCCGGTGATGGTGCAGCTGGCGCTGGTGCTGTGGCTGGGCCTGGCGATCCCGAAGTTTCTCGCCGACTGGTTCAGCCAGGCGACGCAGCTGATCGCGGGGAGCCCGCCGCTATGAGCGAATCCTGGATCGCTGCATTCCTGACCCAGCTGGCCGCGCGCGAGGCGCGGGTGACCGAGCGCACGGGCGCGCTGGCGCCGGCGCGCCTGATCCATGTGCGCGCCGACGACTGGGGGGTGCTCGCCCACGAAGCCAAGGCCGCCGGCTGCCGCTGGGTGGCCGGTTGGGGCGAGGACGGCGGCGAGATCCTGCTGGTCAATGCCTGTTTCGAGAAGGACGGCGTTTACCTGATCGCGCGCACCTCGGTGGCCTACGCCACGCCGATGCTGCCCTCGCACACGCCGTACTACCCGGGCGCGGACCGCCCCGAGCGCCATACCCAGGACATGCTCGGGGTGGCGTTCAGCGATCACCCGGACACGCGCCGCTGGACCCGCCACCAGGCCTGGGCGGACCTGCAGTTCCCGCTGCGCTGGGATTTTCACGTCGGCGGCAATCCGCCGGCGGACACGCCGCCGGATGACCAGTACCGGTTCCTGCACGCCCAGGGTGCCGGGGTGTATGAGATCCCGGTCGGTCCGGTACACGCCGGCATCATCGAGCCCGGCCACTTCCGCTTCCAGGCGGTGGGCGAGATGGTGCTCAACCTGGAGCAGCATCTCGGTTACGTGCACAAGGGCATCGAAAAGATCGCCGAGGGCCGCGACCCCGCCGGCCTCGCGCGCCTCGCCGGGCGTGTGTCCGGCGACACCACCGTGGCGCACGCCTGGGCGGCGTGCATGGCCATGGAGCGCGCCGCCGGGGTCGAGGTACCGGCGCGGGCGCTGGCACTGCGCGCGCTCATGTGCGAGCGCGAGCGCGTGGCCAACCATCTCGGTGACATCGGTGCGGTGCTCAACGACGTCGCCTTCACCTTCGGCTTCTACCAGTTCGGCCGGCTGCGCGAGCATTGGACGCGGGTCTCGCACCAGGCCTTCGGCCACCGCTTCATGATGGATCGCGTCATCCCGGGCGGCGTGAGTGTCGATCTCGACGACACCATGGCCACGATGATGGACCTGGAACTGGAGCCGCTGCGCCGCGAAGTCACCGGCCTCATGGCCATCGTCGAGGACCACCCCTCGGTCGAGGACCGGCTCGAGAACGCCGGGGTGCTGAGCCTGGAGCTGGCAAAGGAGTTCGGCGCACTTGGTTACGTCGGTCGCGCCAGCGGCGTCGGCTTCGATGCGCGCCGCGATGCGCCGTATGCGCCCTACGACCGGCTGAGCGTCGCGGTGCCAGTGTATCACTACGGCGACGTGGCGGCGCGCGTCAAGGTCCGCGCCGAGGAGATCCTCGCCTCGCTCGACCTGATCGGTCAGCTGCTCGCGAGCCTGCCGTCCGGTCTCTGCCGCGAGCCATGGCGCACGCCGGCCACCGGCAGCGAAGGGCTCGGCATCGTCGAGGGTTTCCGCGGCGAGATCCTGACCTACGTGCGCTTCAAGGAGGGCGGCCGGGTCGCGCGCTTCTTCCCGCGCGACCCGAGCTGGCTCACCTGGCCGACGCTCGAGAAGCTGGTACGCGACAACATCGTTCCCGATTTTCCGGTATGCAACAAATCGGTGAACGGTTCGTACTCCGGTAACGATTTGTAAAGGCTTATACGCAGATGAACGCAGATAAAGAAACGATGAACGCCGATCACATCAATATCATCTGCGTGCTAATACTGCGTTCATCCGCGTGTAGAGATTAATATGCTAAGAATACTCAGCAAGATCCAGCGCATCGGCATCGTCACCGAGCCACTGCCGCCGATTGATGAACCGGCGCTCCAAGAGGTCGGGGCGCAGCTCAAGGCGGCGGTCGGGGAGCTGTTCAGCGGCAGTCTGGCAATTCGCGAGGTCGATGCCGGCTCGTGCAACGGATGCGAGCTCGAGATCCACGCGATCAACAATTCGTACTACGGTATCGAGCGCTTCGGTGTGCATTTCGTGGCCAGCCCGCGCCACGCCGATATGCTGCTGGTGACCGGCCCGGTGTCGCGCCACATGCAGGCGGCGCTGCGCCGCACCTGGGAGGCCACGCCGGAGCCGAAGCTGGTGATCGCGGTCGGGGAGTGCGGCGCCAACGGCGGCGAGTTCGGCGTGAGCTATGCCTCGTGCGGCGCGGTCGCCAATGTCATCCCGGTCGATGCGGTGATCCGCGGTTGTCCGCCGACCCCGCTGGCGCTGATGCGCGGCATCCTCGAGGCGGTCGGCAAGCGCCGCTAGTCCGCGTGGTTCGCGCAGGTCGGGTCAGGCGCGAAGGGCCGTAACCCGACGCTACAACGTCACCCTACAATTTCACCCGCACCTCGGTGGCATGCGCCATCGCGGCAATCGCATCTTCCAGGTCGGTCTCGTCCGGATTCTCGGTGCTTTGGGCCGACAGTACCTCCCACAACGCCTCCTGTTCAAGGACATACGGGGTCGCGCCGCGCGGCTGCACGTACGCCGCCCAGGGGATGAACTTGGTCAGCGGGAATGGCTGGCCCGGTTCCGGGGTGATGTCGATGTTGAGACCGGAGACGAACAGCAGGTTCTTGCCGCGGTAGGCCGGCGAGTGCACCAGGCTGCGGTAGGCACGGTCGAACTCGATCTGGGTATTGGCCTGGGCGGCGGCCAGCATCGGGTGGTGGGCGGTGACGATCCCGGCCATGACCGGCTGCAGGTTGCGCTCGACCTGGGCGTCGCCCTCGACGTCGTCGGCGATCGGCCGGCGGAAATAGAACATGTCGGCATGCAGGCCGTTGCCGATCGGCTGCAGGCCGGTGCCCGCGCCGGCCGGCAGGGCCGTCGCCAGCGCCGGGTTGGCACGGAACACGCGCGCGGTGCTCAGCGTGCGCACCGGCTTCATCCCGGCGTCGGTGGTCGCGGCGAGGAAGCGATCGAGATGCAGGAACAGGCCCTCGCGCCGGTCGTCGTTGAGCAGCGCGTTGTCGATCGCGACAAAGTGATCACCGCCCGAGCGCTCGACGCGGATGTTGGTGCACGCGTACCGGTATTCTTCCAGATACCAGGTGAGCACCTGCCCGATCCCGCCGCAGTTCGCCCCGCACGCGCCGGACTCGGTGCGTTGCCGCCGGTAGGTGCCGAAGCTGCCGTCGCGCGGGTCGTAGCCGACGTGGCTCGCCTGCAGCAGCACCAGGTCGTCGCCGTGATCGGCATACGGACCGTGACGGTCGGTGGCCACGATGCCGCCGACCCGTCCGTGGTTGAACGGGAAAGTGCCGAAGTGCTTGGCAATCAGGATCACCGGGTAGCCCTGGCTCTCGTCCGAGCAGAACGCGCGCGACGGCAGCATGTGCTCGGCGCGGAAGCCGAGCGAGCGGCACAGGTTGTAGAGACGCGGCATGAAGATGCTGTAGCGCATCATCCGGCCCTCCAGGCGGAAATCGGCCAGGCCGGCCTCAGTCACGGGGTTGCGATTGGGCATGGGTGCTCTCCGGGTGTGGGAACATCTTATATGGAATTGCGGATGTCGTCCCGGCCGGCCGGGCCGTCGGTCTGGTATCCTAGACAGGTCCGGTGAGTCCACTTGTCGTCATGCCGGCGAAAGCCGGCATCCAGAAATCTTCCGAACAGCCTGGATTCCGGCTTGCGCCGGAATGACGGAAAAGAAGGAATCAGCCCATTCAGGACTTCCTGGTGCGCTGCTCGCGATCCGGTATTCCGGGAGCCACATGCCGGCGGGATATTTTGAGCGACGCGCTCGGAATACGATGACAACAACAGGTCTCGACCCCATTCATGTCCCATCCGCTATTTGACGCCGCCGGCTGGCCGCGCACCGCACCGCCGCCGCTCACGCAGGCGCTGCTGCGCGTACAGCCCGAGGATTTCGTGGTCGAGGAGCAGATGCCGCACGTGCCCGAGGGCCGCGGCGAGCACCTGTGGCTCAAGGTGCGCAAGCGCGGCTTCAACACCGACCAGGTCGCCAAGCTGCTGGCGCGCGCCGCCGGGGTCACGCGCCGCGAGGTCGGCTACGCCGGCATGAAGGACCGCAACGCGGTCACGGTGCAGTGGTTCAGCCTGCATCTGCCGGGCCGGCCCGACCCGTCGTGGTCGGAACTGCCGCCCGGCATCGAGGTGCTGGAGGCCGCGCGCCACACCCGCAAGCTCAAGACCGGCGCGCTCGCCGGCAACTGCTTCACGCTGGTGCTGCGCGAGTGCGTCGGCGACGGGGACGCGCTGGCGGCGCGGGTGCGGGCGATCGCCGCGCACGGGGTGCCGAATTACTTCGGCGAACAGCGCTTCGGCCACGATGGCGACAACATCGCGCATGCACGCGCCATGTTCGCCGGCACCGAGCCGGCAGGGGATCGCCACCTGCGCGGGATTTACCTCTCGGCGGCACGTGCGTTCCTGTTCAACGAGGTGCTGGCGGCACGGATTCGGGCCGGCAACTGGGACCAGGCACTGTCCGGCGAGGCGCTGATGTTGGCCGGCAGTAACAGCTTTTTCGTGGCCGAGGCGATCGATGCCACTTTGCAGGCGCGGCTCGCCGCACATGACATCCACCCGAGCGGGCCGTTGTGGGGCGAGGGCGAGCCGCCGTGCCGGGGCGTGGTGCACGAGCTGGAAATGGCGATCGGCGCGCGTCATGCCGACCTCGCCGCCGGCCTCGCGGCCGAGCGCCTGCGCCAGGAGCGGCGCGCGCTGCGGCTCCTGCCGCGCGAGCCCAGCGTCGAGGCGCTCGAACCGTCGGTGTGGCGGCTGCGCTTCTGCCTGCCGGCCGGCAGTTATGCGACCATGGTGGTGCGCGAACTGGCGGAGTATCGGAGTGTGGGTGGGATGGTGCCGGTCGAATAGCGACGTTGGTTTCGGGGTTCGGGTTGCGGGCTTCGGGTTGTACGGCAACCCCCAATCCGTGCGCGCCGAACCCGAAACTCGCAACCCGAAACCCGAAACCGTCATTTATATATGATCAAACGCATCCGCGAGATTTTTAAAGGCCGCATCATCCGCCTCACCCTCGAAACGGTGGAGCTGCCGAATGGCACCGAAGCCGAGCTCGAAATCGTGCATCACCCGGGTGGCGCAGCGGTGGTGGCGCTCGACGCCGAACGGCGCGTATGCCTGCTGCGCCAGTACCGGCACGCCATTGGCGGCTGGCTGTGGGAACTGCCGGCCGGCAAGCTCGACCCGGGCGAGGCGCCGCGCACCACCGCCGAGCGCGAGCTGGTCGAAGAGGCCGGGGTGCGCGCCGCGACCTGGCAGGCGCTCGGCCGCACGATCAGCTCGCCCGGTATCTTCACCGAAGTCATTCATTTGTACCTGGCACAGGACCTGACACGGGTGCCGGCCGCGGCCGAGGAGCACGAGGTATTCGAGGTGCATTGGCTGCCGTGGGGCGAGGCGATGCGCATGGCGACCGAGGGCGAGATCGAGGATGCCAAGACGCTGGCGGGGTTGATGCGGGCGCAGGCGGTACTCGGGGCGGGCGGAGTTGTATGATTCTTCTCACCGCAGAGGCACGGAGGCGCAGAGAAGGGCAGGGTCTTGTTCAGCGGGACCATCGACAGGCACGCGACTTTCAGGTGGTTATGTGACGTCTACGATTGTAGGAGCGGCGTCCTCGCCGCGATGGATTTCATATTCGCGGCGAGGACGCCGCTCCTACGAACGCCGTGCTCGCGGGTCCTTTCGTAGGGCGCAATGAGCGTCAGCGAATTGCGCCGCATGTACGGATTCGCCACGGACCCCGCCATCCCCGGGCTGGATGGACCTGGGGTTGGTATTCCGACGCACCACCGTTGCTGCGCCAGGCGAAAAACGACCACATCCCGGTAGCACCCCAACGCCACCTCGCATAGAATCGTCCCGCGCCCGCCCAATTATTATGACCGACACCCTCACCCTCACCCGCCCCGACGACTGGCACCTGCACCTGCGCGACGGGCAAGCGCTGGCCGCGGTGCTGCCGGACACGGCGCGCCAATTCGCGCGCGCCATCGTCATGCCCAACCTCAAGCCGCCGGTGACCACGGTCGCGCAGGCGCGCGCCTACCGCGAGCGCATCGTCGCGGCGCTGCCCGCCGGGACGCGCTTCGAGCCGCTGATGACGCTGTACCTCACCGACCTCACAGCCGCAGACGAGATCGCCGCCGCGAAGAAAAGCGGCATCGTGCATGCGGTCAAGTACTACCCGGCCGGCGCCACCACCAACTCCGAGAACGGCGTCACCGACCTGCAGCGCGTCTACCCGGTGCTGGCCGCGATGGAGAAGCACGACCTGCCGCTGCTGCTGCACGGCGAAGTCACCGACCTCGCGGTCGATGTGTTCGATCGCGAGGCCGCGTTCATCGAGCGCCACCTCGTGCCGCTGGCGCGCGAGTTCCCGACGCTGCGCATGGTGCTGGAGCATGTCACGACGAAGGATGCCGTGGCATTCGTCGAGGAGGCCGGCGTCAATGTCGCCGCGACCATCACCGCCCACCACCTGCTGCTCAATCGCAACGCCATGTTCAGCGGCGGCATCCGCCCGCACGCCTACTGCCTGCCGGTGCTGAAGCGCGAGCAGCACCGCGTCGCGCTGGTGAAGGCGGCCACTGGCGGCAACCCGAAATTCTTCCTCGGCACCGACAGCGCCCCGCACGGCCGGCGCACCAAGGAAGCCAGCTGCGGCTGCGCCGGCATCTACACCGCCCACAGCGCGCTCGAGCTGTATGCCGAGGCCTTCGAGCAAGCGCAGGCGCTCGACCGGCTGGAAGCCTTCGCCAGCTTCCACGGCCCCGACTTCTACCGCCTGCCGCGCAACCGCGACGCGATTACGCTCGCGAAACAGCCGTGGACCGTCCCGGCCGAACTGCCGTTCGGTGGCGACACGCTGGTGCCGATGCGCGCCGGCGAGAGTCTGGGCTGGAAGCTGGTTGCGACAGCCCGTTAACGGGTGCGGCTTCATACATGTAGGGTGGGGCCCTGCCCCACCATCATTATTATTAAATCTTCTCACCGCGGAGGCGTGGAGACTCAGAGAAAGGCAGGGAGTGGTCCAGCGGGGCCGTCGATGGACGCGTACCTGTCCGCCGGCAATGCAGTATCTAACGTTGTAGGAGCGGCGCCCTCGCCGCGATGATTACGAAATCGCGGCCAGACGGCCGCTCCTACAAACACCGCGTCCCGGGATCCTTTCGTAGGGCGCAATGAGCGCAGCGAATTGCGCCGCATGACGCGAGATCAAATTCAGCCAAGGAAGCAAATGACCGGTGCCGATTTCCTCAGGGCCGTAGGTTGGGGTGAGCGCAGCGAACCCCAACGCTGGCGGGGCCATCGAGTTGCCCATGTTGGGGTTCGCTGCACTCACCCCAACCTACAAAAGCTGACCGCAGGAGCAAACTTGTCGACGCATCATCTTCTTCCAGTCTTCCTCCACGCCTGCGTGCTGTACAGGGACGTACGAATGCCGCGGGCGCGATACGGAAGCCCTACTCGCCGCGCTCATTCGTCTCGACTAATGAATACGCAGGGGCGGCCGCCTCCGCGGTGAAGATTCTTATCAATTGAACGGTTCTCGCCCCATACTTGCCGGCATGAATTCAAATAACAGTACAAACAAGATCACCGACGTCGCCGCCGGCGTTATCGAACACCCCGACGGCCGGGTGCTGCTGGCCGAGCGCCCGGCCGGCAAGCCGTGGGCCGGCTATTGGGAATTCCCCGGCGGCAAGATCGAACCCGGCGAGGACGTGCGCGCGGCACTAAAGCGCGAGCTGCACGAGGAGCTCGGCATCGAGCTCGACGCCGCCGACCCGTGGCTGACGCAGGTCTACGCCTATCCGGAAAAGACCGTACGCCTGCACTTCCTGCGCGTGCACCGCTGGCACGGCGAGCCGCACGGGCGCGAGGGCCAGCGGCTGTCGTGGGAGGATCCGGCGGCGGTCGCGGTTGCGCCGCTGTTGCCGGCCAACGATCAGATCATGAGATCGCTGCGCCTGCCGGCGCTGTACGCCATCACCCAGGCCGGCAAGCTCGGCGTCGCGGCGTTCCTGCCGCGACTCGCGGCGGCACTCGAACGCGGCGTGCGCCTGGTGCAGGTGCGCGAGCGCGAGTTGCCGGGAGAGTCGCTGGAGTCCTTCGCCCGCGAGGTGGTGACCCTGGCGCATGCCCATGGCGCGCGCGTGCTGATAAACAGCGATGCCGCGTTGGCGCAGCGGGTCGGCGCCGACGGCGTGCACCTGAAGGCCGCGCAGCTGATGAGCCTGACGGCAGCGCCGGAGACGGGCCTGTGGGCGGCATCCTGTCACAACGCCGGGGAGCTGGCGCGCGCCGCCGCGCTCAATGCCGACTTCGTGGCGCTGTCGCCGGTACTGCCGACCGCCAGCCACCCGGGCCAGCCCGGCATCGGCTGGGAGAAGTTCGGCGAGTTGATCCGCGATTACCCGCTGCCGGTGTACGCGCTCGGCGGCATGAAGCCGGAGATGCTCGCCACCGCCCGCCAGCATGGCGCGCACGGCGTGAGCCTGCTGAGCGGTATTTGGTGATGCGGATTATCCGCAGATTGTAGGAGCGGCCGTCTGGCCGCGATGATAAAAACAATCGCGGCCAGACGGCCGCTCCTACACGCGTAGTTAGGCGCGCGGGGCGCTTAGCGATTAGCGGTTAGCTAACCGCTAACAGCCAATTGCCGACAGCTGGTTCTTTCCTACCCCACCTTCACCTTCGCCGGCTCGCGCACGTTCGTGCCGAACCAGAAACCGATGTCCTGGGTGAGGAACTCCTCGACCGACAGGTAGTGCGACCCGTCGCACGAGAACGTCAGCCCGATCATGCTGTTCATGACGTTGATCGAGCCGGAGCGCAGGTAGATGGTCTCGTCGGCGAAGCGCAGCGCCTTGAACTGCATCAGCACCCGCATGATGTCGTCCGGTCGCGTGTGGGCGTTGGCCGGGTACGGGCGCACCGGGTAGGCCAGGCACAGCTCCGGGTCGATGATCTCCTCGATGCCGTGCAGGCGGTAGTCGTAGGGATCGTCGAACAGCCAGAACGAGCAGCGCCCGCTCGAGAAGTGGATCTTGCTGTGGAACACCCCGTGCTCGCGCATCAGCCGGTCGATCTGCTCGATGGCGGCGTCGAAGTGCTGGTCGAACACGCTCTCGGAGCGGGTCTGCATGAACACCGTGCCGCGCACCGACGGATCGCCGCGGAACTGCTTCCACTGCACCTCGGGCGGGGCCGAGAGCTTGGCGTCGCGCAGCAGGTCCTTGACCGCGAAGTCGGCGGCGATGAAGCCGAGCAGCTCGTTGCCGCGCCGTACCGCCTGCAAGGCCGTGAGGCAGAACTCGTAGGTATACATGGACAGGTACACCGACGACAGCATGATGCCCTGGAACGGCAGGTGGTTCTTGAGGTAGGGGCGGTCGTTGAGGTCGCGCCCGCGCCAGGCCCGGTCCGGCCCCTCGGCGCGCACCATCGACGACACCTCGATGCCGTTCACGTCCCAGGCATACAGCAGGTGGCAGTTGGGCACGGTCGCGAGGCCGGCCTGCAGCGTCCGGTCGATCGCGTCCGCGTCCGGCCACACCCCGGCCACCTGTTCGGCGAGGCGCGCGAGCGGGGCGCTGGCGGCGTCCGCCAGGGCGGCCTTCTTTTCGAGGATTGTCTGCTGCAGGCTGGCCATGTCGATTCCGGCGGCGGGGCAGTCCCGCCTTGTTTCAGGGGATTATATTAGAGAATTCTTGTGACAAAAGCGGGACAGGCGCCGGACGCGTCCACCGGGCCGGCCAGCGGCGCTGACCTGCGTCAAAGCGGCCGGCCCGCGGAAGGCGCAGATTGGCCACTGGCAACCGGCGCGCACAAGGAGGGACCATGGCAGTGGTGACCATCGGCAACTACTACGCGGAGTGGCAGCCGTCCGGCAACA